>Ga0233438_10000109_pt1 | contig 111184 bp, 143 predicted proteins | sample SI_123_September_FD_182720 | JGI IMG/M metagenome (GOLD analysis project Ga0233438, IMG submission 182720) | Seawater microbial communities from Saanich Inlet, British Columbia, Canada - SI_123_September2016_10_MG | ecosystem: Environmental > Aquatic > Marine > Inlet | place: Canada: British... | reverse complement strand
TTCCAATCCACGAAGAATTTTCCAGGTTTTGCTACTTGTTTTATATAAGCACCATTCTGTGGTTGGTTATTAGGTGCAATTCCAAATTTTCTTAAATGAGTTAATCTTTGTTGATCACTAGCTTCGTTAACTATTCCATCTATAAAATTGATTACTTCGTCTTCTGTATCAAATGATTCTAAAACTTTACTGTTCTTTTCAATGTATGATAAGACAGCAGGTGTTTGTTTAATCATTATACCTTTAAAGGTTGGTTTATCAAAATATTGTGGACCTTGTGATGATCTACTCGTATACCTTTGTTTTAATGCAAAATGATCTGCAAATACCCCACCAGGTAAATTATAAATAATAGTTCCTTTAGGAAGTGTTACATTTGAAAAGTTTCCAATAGTAGCGCCTTTAACATCTTTCTTTAATTCATATTTTCTATCTTCTAACGATGTAGTAAAACCAGCCATTGTTCCAGATACTGGTGATGTTCTTAATTCATTAATTGATTCATTAACATCAAATACAATAAAAGATTCACCTGCAGAATTAGGATCTTCTAATTCTTTATACTTAATTCTTGATTTGTCTAAAAGTTTTTTAGTTTCAGGCCATGAATTAACATATGAGTAAAGAATAATTTGATTATCATCATTAGGATTAACTCCTGCCTTTTTCCATATCTTTTTAGTTGCATCATCAGCATCAGAAAGATAATCAATTTGAGCATCCATTTTATAAAGATCATTTATAACCTTTTTGCCTTTAGCCTCATACATCATATCTGGATGGAATTCCTTTTTCTTTTTCTTTTTCTTTCCATCAGATACTTCTTTAATCATTCCTCCGTGATCAAATTGAGATTTATTAATAGTAAAGGTTCTACCGTCTTCTCCTTTAAGTTTAAGAACATATCCATTATTATCTAAAACTTCCACTTGGCCACCCATGTATAAAATCTTAGAACCTTTTTTGATTTTCTTAAAATCACTAAGGTCTATTTTTTTCATATAGTCCTTAGTGAACTTTTCAAATAATTTAATATATTTCATTATGCCATTTTCTTTATTTCAGATTTAATATCATTATGAAATTGTTTCATAAAGTCTTTACCTTCTTGTGAATTAACACCATCATCAGTTATCCAATCAATTGCATTACCTAAACCTGAAAAAGGAGTATGGTAATTTACATCAGTTGCAGAATCATGTAATTTCTGAAGAGTTTTTAGTGGAGTTTTATGATTCACCGTTAAAGCATACTTCATCATTCCATCATAATCAAAATCATTTGACCATTTATCACCTGGTTTAAATTTCTTTGCTTCATTTAATGATTCTTTCATTAACTCAACATATTTTCTACCTTTTTCAGAATAGACTGAAGTAATTTTAAAATCACCTTTAACAGTTTTACCAGTATCTTCCTTATAATATTTAGGATAATAAGCTTTAAAGAAAAGATTTGGTTCAAGTTCTCCAAAGAAGTGAGTTAATTTACCTGTAAAGAATTTAGCCTTTGGGTATATTTTTAAAACGTCTTTTTCTGTTTCGGCATCATTTACTTTTGTATCATATGAACTTACAAATTTAGCTTCATTTAAATCAGCTGATTCTTTAATCCCTAAATACTTTGCAGCAGCAGATTTGAGTTCTTCATAAGTGTATTTGTTGGTTAATGCATCATCTAAAATAGTACCTCCTTTTTTACCAATAGCATACATTGATACATGATCAAATCCTAACCAAGGACCAACGAATTCATCAGCTGCCTTTAAACCTAAATCAGTTGATAATGTCCATGATAAAGATCTTCTTCCTAAAAATTGATCATTGTAACCTAATTTACCAGCTTTAATATAGCCTGATGCATTTACTGCTTCGTTTACTTTTTCATCTAAACTTTCGTTTAAATCTAAAATTTTAATATATTTCATTTTCTTATTTTTGTTTTCGTTTTAATATTCTTAATTCTTTCTTGTGGTAAAGTAGAATAATCATCCCAGTAACAAAAAATAAACTGAGATGATTCATTCTTTCTTTTAATTACTTCTTTAGCCATCCTCTGAAAAGATCCCAGTTTCTAGTTAAGAATACACCGAATGCAATTCCAGCATATATCTTGTAACCAAACACCCAAAGACCTGCACCTAGGCCTAATGATAATAAAGCAGAGAAACCTTTTGAGTCAATCCAACTTACTACTTTTCCAAATAATTCTTTTGCTTTTTCCATTACTTAATTTATTTATTTTTAAATTTAAATACTTAACTATCTATAAAAAATAGTTATTTCTCCAACTGAAGGGGTTGTACCGGCTCCTAGTACTTGACTGAAACTAAATGGTCTTATTACACCAGTTACCATTCCACCCATAACAACCTCATTACCTACTTGATCTAAAACAGTAATTGTTTCAGGGGCAGCAGCAGTTGCACCAGTTTTAGTTACTAATATTGCAATAGGATATTTCTTAATAGGGCCTTGTGTTTTGTTTTTAGTTCCTAAAACTATTTCCTCCTTTTGCTGAGTCATATTAATTCCTAAATCTGTATCTCTTTTAAATTGCACACTGTCATCAGTAACTGTTGCAACATCAATTTTAGCTATTCCGTATGGTAACATAATTATATTTGTTTTCTTTATTTATTCAACTAAGCTAAGATCTTTTTGAACTTGCTTTGAATGTTTACAATATCCTCTAAATTTGCCAGCTGGGCAATTACATGAAAATTTACCATTTCTATTAGTAACAGTATATTTATCCCCTCTTGATCCAGTTATTTGATACTCCTCAACCTTAACATTTGCATAAGGATTAATTACTTCTACATCATCGAATGATATATGATCCTCTACAGGAATCCATCCTGGAAATAGATACTTCTGCCCGTTAAATGTTGCAAAAGCAATATTCATATGTGATTCTATTTTATACTTCTTCATACTTAATTTTATTAATATTTACTTCTCTTGTTTGTAAAGATGCAAATGGAGTACAATGAAGTTTCTCCATTTCACACCTCTGTGCCGGGTATTTTATCTGTTCTCTTTTGGTAATCATCTCAGCTTTTGAAACTGCATGCTTATCATTTTCGGCATCTATATAAATTGTCATTGTTACAGTATATCTCATATCTTATTTTTTAGTTGTTGGCATTAACCACATCCCATCTTTTAATATAACTTCCATTAATCCAGGTATAGTTCTTAAAAGATTTAAACTCTTAAGAGTATCATGCTTAAACATTTTAGTAACTTCTTCTCTGATTCTTTCTTGAGAAACTACATCTTCTAATTTTCTTAACAAACCTGGCTCTTGCATACATTCCCATAATTCATCATCAAATGTAAAACCTTTGGTTATGGAAAATCTTAAACCTCTTATCATTCTTAAAGGATCATCCATTAAAGTTTTCATTGGAGGTAATGGAGTTCTAAGGATTCTATTATTTAAATCTATAACACCATTAAACATATCTATGATATTACCATTCTCATCTTTACATAAGGCATTAAGAGTAAAATCCCTTCTCATTAAGTCATCCTCTAAAGTTCCTAATTCTAATATAGGTTTTCTTGTTCCAGGTATAACTCCTACTTCTTTCCTAGACATAACAAAGTCGGCAACTAAACCTTCATGCTCATGCCCTTTAGGAAACATAGCTCTTACAGTAAAACAGTCTGGTGTTTTTAAGAATATTTTGAATCCTTCAGATTCAAGGATAGATAACATTTTGTTCCACCCTTCTTCTACTGTCATATCAGTATTATCTAATACAAAAGTAAAGTCGATGTCTTTTGTATGAACTCCTAAGATTTCGTCCCTTACACAACCACCGACTTCAAATATTTTATGTTCCATTTTCCGTTATTTAATTATATTATAAATATAATACAATTTCTTGGGAATTGAACTATAGTTTCATATTATTTTCAAAAAGTTATTAACAATTCTGAAACTATGTTTAATTATACTGCTAAGCCTAATCTTTTTCTTTCAGCAATTTTTTCTTCTAAACCGGTACACAGTTCTTTAAATTTATCTTCTGATTCAAATGGCTTAACAGAATCTGCCTTTAACAAATCACCTTTTGAATTTTTAATCATTAAACTTTCGCCTGAAAGCTCTACTATAAAATTACCTATTACCTTTTTCATATTATGCGTTTATTAGTTGTTTGTTTTCTTTCCATGTTTTAATCAATTGTACTGCATGGGCTTCAGTACAGCCAAGTTTACTTGCAATAAACTCAGAAAATTCCAGATTAAAGCTTTTATAACTTTTAATATACTGGTTGAAATAAAATTGTATTGTGTTATTCATATAATATAAATATAAACTATTTTGTTGAAAACTGAACTATAAACTCTTGTTTTTTTAGTAACCTAGTATAGCAGCAAAAACTAAAAGGAGAATGCCACCACCACCTAAAACTTTCCAATACCATTTTTCAACCCAATCATCTTCATAAACAATTAAATGAAATAAAAAACTTAATCCTATAATAAATAGGCATGCAAACATTTCCATTATCGTTCCCATTAATAAGAAATTTTACATTTAACAGCTTCTGCTCCATTTAATACATTTACTAAAGTTTCCTTTAGTTCTTCAAAGTTTGGTTTTTCTTTAAACTGCATCTGAAAGGTTTCACTTCCTGCAGTAAATTCCATTCTTCCTGTGGTAGTTGACTTACTTGCCCTACCTAACCAAGGATTTCTTGCTGGTCTAAATATTGTAATTCCGTACCATTGTCCCCCTGTTACTTGTACTAATATACCTTCAACAGATGTGGTACTTTTAATTGGTTTTTCTTTAACAATTTTAATCATTTTTTTGTTTTTAGTTAAACTTCTAATACTAATTGATTGTCTATATGTACATCAAAAGGTAAATAAGATTCTAATAATTTATTATCATCTTTGTATTTTAATACAGCAACTTCTTTAGCTTTAGCTTCTACTTCTATATCTACGGCATGGCCATAATCATTAATTTTTTCATATACAAAATCAGCATGGGCCTGAGCTTTACAACCTGGATCCTCGAATGTTCTTCGGCATGATGAGTAATGAAACAAAGGTTTTACATTATGATGGTGCCATGTAGTCATTGCCAATTCAAATGCTTCTTGTTCTGATAAACCACCTGGTTGAAATCTATGATGATGAAAATCAAATGTAATAGGTACTTGTACTTCAGAAAAGATACCGTCATACAAATCTTTTACAGAATACATACTTGCCTTATCATCATTCTCTACAACCAATCTGGCTTGAGCTGATTTTGAAAGTCTTTTGTAATTATCTGACCACCTTTGTAATGTAGCCTTCTTATCTCCATAAACACCGTTGCAGTGAATATTAATAGGATAATGATTAGACTGTTCTAATCCCATAATATCCATAATCTCTGCCGTTTGATTAAGTTCTTTGATTGTTTTTGTTACAAGTACTGGATTAGGTGATCCTAGTACATTGAAAGGTCCTGGATGGAAACTGAGGCGTTGTCCGTATTTTTTAGAAAGGGTACCAGCACCTTTAAGTAATGTAGATATTTTTTGATAGTCAGGTAGATCTTTAAGCTCATACTCTGACATCCAAGGAAACATGTTTGATGACATGCGATAAACTTTAAATCCATTCTTTTCATTCCATTTAATAATCTCAACAAGATCTCTAATGTTTTGTAATGCAAGATTACTTACATGAGATAATCCGTTAGATTCAAAAGTTGCTTTTCTGCATGTTCGATTAACGGTGATAGGTATCTGTCGCAAATTTAGATTGATACAGCAATAACCTAGTTGAGTGTTTGGATTCATATGTTTGTATTTAATTTAAATATAACAAACAATATAGGTTTCTGAAAGATTTTAGTCAATATCATACCAGCCTACTCTATTAATTTTATTTAAATATTTTTCCCAATCCTTTATTAAAGTTTCTGCCGCAAACCTTTCACTAAATTTTCTACAATCTTCTGGTTTAAGAGTTTCTATATTGTTAATAGCATTTACAAAATCATTAAAATAAGTACATCTAAAACCAGTAACGCCGTCTAATACATTTTCAGTGTACCCACCCCAATCAGTACAAATAGTAGGAGTACCTGATAATCCTGCCTCTACTGGTGTTAGCCCAAACGGTTCGCTATAAGTGGATGGAGATATTATTGCTTTAGCATCTGAAAGATATTCTTTTTTCTCCTCTCCATTTAAACACCCTACAAATTCCATATTAGGTAAAAGATCTATAATCATTGAACCTTGACCAGCAATAATAAATTTTTTATCTGGAAAATGAGCAGCAAGATCTCTAAGAATATGAATACCTTTATTAAGACCTAACCTACCCATAAAGAAAAAGTAATCTTTTTTATCTTTCTTATAAATAAAGTTATTTAATTCATTAGCCATAGGATATATCACAGTATCTTGCCAATGATCTTCAGTATCATAATCACCTTTTCTTTCAGCAGCTGCACCGTATAAAAAATGTTGGTTAGCTATGGAAGAATGTACATGATAGTTAGTTGCTGGTGAAGGTGAACGGTGATTAATATTACCATCTACTATTTTAGCATGTGGAAATGATCTTCTTAAAATATCAACCGAAGGGCTCCAATTACATATAATAATATCACCATCTTTATAATTTTTTAATAAATGATCTTTTGCTTTATTAAAAAAAATTTCGCAGCCTTCATCTGAATTTTTCCAATGTGTTTTTTCAAAACCTTTAGTAATGTAATATTTTTCTAAAAACTCTTTATTACCACATTCCCATTTTTTTGTACATTCTACTGTTGATTCTTTATAACCATAATAATGTACCTCATGGCCTGCTCTATGCAGATATGTTGCTGTATAATAACTAATCATTGCATAAGGGTCCATCGTAAGTGTTGGAGTAGAAGCATTTCTTGCAATTCCTAATATATGTAATCTCATTTATTAATGTTTTTTCCGTTCTGTTTCCAATCTATCCAAAAACCTATAGCTACCATTAGGTGTAAAAAAATCGATAAACTATATTCATATAAGTCATGATAAGTAGCAAAATGTAAATGCACATGACCGATAACCCAAAAGGGTATGGCCATCTGTTGACTATACCAAATTAAGAAAAATTTAATAAATTTCTTCATAGATCCCATATTGATTTTCTTTTTCTTTTTGCTAATGTAAGTCTTATTATAAAAATTAATTTTTTAATCATTTATTCTCTACCTTCCATTCTTCACCAAAATGCCCTACATCTACCCTATGTTCATCTGAAGGGTTATATTTTTTAGTAACATAATATGCTAATATAGTTCCTGGCTCTAATGCTTTATAGCCATGATAAACACCTGGCGGTATTTCCATTACTTGTAGGTTTTTATCTGACAGATATTTAAATTCACAACCATTTTCTTCTGTTGCCCATCCTATCTTTAAACTTCCCTTGAGGCATATCCAATAATCTGTTTGCTCTTCGTGTTTATGCCAAGCAACAATATGATCTGTTGAATTTATGTAAGATATGTTAACTTGACCTTCGCTTACTGGAAATATGTCTAATAATCTTTGTGCTCTATCGTCTTCGTGGTAATTCATATAATATATTTATTTTACTCCTATAATTTCATCTATTATTCCATACTTAAGAGCCTCCTCAGAATTCATCCAGAAATCTCTTGTTGCATCCTTTGCTACTTTTTCTGGTTTTTTGCCACAGTATTTTCCTAACAGAACAAAAAGTTCTTTATTAACTTTTTTCCATTCAGTCCAATCTATTTCAGCATCTTGTATGTTTCCACTAAAACCACCTGATGATTGATGCAACATTGTTGTTGAATGTTTTAGTGAACTTCTTTTTCCTTTTGTCCCTGCACCAAGTAAAACAGATCCCATAGATGCAGCCATTCCAGTATTAACTGTTCTTATATCTGATTTGATATAATCCATAACATCTACCATAGAGAGTCCTGATTTAACCGAACCTCCCGGGGAATCAATATGCATTGTAATATCTTTTTTCTCTACACTATCTAAGAACATTAATTGAGCCTGAACAATTGTTGACATTCCATCATTAACTGGTCCTGCAACCCAAAGTAATCTATCCATCATTAACCTTGAGAATATATCAATCTGTGTTGCTCTCATTTCTCTCTCCTCTAAAATATAAGGAGTCATTGAGTTTTCAATTTGCTTTTCATAATAATTTAGTTTAGATGAACTAACATTATGATCACTCATTGCATATTTTTGAAATTCTTTTCCGTAATTCATTTGCTTTTAAAGTATTTAATTATTATATGTGCTGATGCATAATTTGTAGCTAAAGGTATTCTATGAACATCACATAGCCTCATTAACATTGCAATATCAACATCGTGAGGATGTTTGTCTAATGGATCTCTAAAAAATATAACTGCATCCATTTCACCACGAGTAACCATTGCGCCAATTTCTGCATCTCCACCTAAAGGTCCGCTGTTTAAGCATTGAACCTTTAAGCCGGCATTTTCAATCATACCTCCTGTTGTTCCTGTTGCTACTAACTCTACATCTTTTCTTTTAAAAAAATCTAATCTTTTCATAACAAAAGCAACCATATCTGCTTTCTTTCCATCATGAGCTACTAAAGCTATTCTCATATATTTGTTATGTCAATTATTAATTCACCTTTGGTACTTTTAATATTAATAGTACCGCCTTCTTTTAATTCTCCTTTAAGAATATGCTCAGATATCTTATTTTCAATCATTCTTTCAATTGTTCTACGTAATGGTCTTGCTCCATATTTAGGATCATATCCTTGATTAAGAATTATTGTTTTAGCACCTTTAGATATTTTAAAAATATAATTTCCTACTTCTTCTAAATTAGATGCAAGTTCTTTACATTCTTTAGTTAAAATATCCATTACATTATCTTCGGTTAATCTATTAAATACTACAATCTCATCAATTCTATTTAAAAATTCTGGTGAGAATTTATTTTTAAGAGCCTTTCTTAAAATAGTTTTTTCTTCTTCAGCTTGGTTAACCATTTTAGTAGAACTTTCAAAACCGATACCTTGGCCAAAATCTTGTAATTTTCTAGATCCTGTATTTGAAGTAAGAATTATTAAACAATTTCTAAAATCAACAGTCCTTCCTAAAGAATCGGTTAACTGCCCATCATCTAACATTTGTAGAAGTACATTAAAGACTTCTGGATGAGCTTTTTCTATCTCGTCAAATAATACAACAGAATGCGGTTTTCTCTTTACCTGCTCTGTTAAAAATCCACCACCTTCAAATCCTACATATCCAGGAGGTGCTCCAATTAATTTAGAAATAGAATGAGGTTCCATGTATTCAGACATATCAACTCTAATTAATGAATCTTCACTATTAAAAAGATATTCTGTTAATTCTTTTGCTAATTGAGTTTTACCAACTCCAGTAGGTCCTAAGAAAATAAAGTTACCCATTGTTCGGTTTCTTTTTCTAATACCTACTCGGTTTCTTTGCACTGTTACTGCAATTTTATTAACTGCTTCATCTTGTCCTATAACTCTTGATGATAAATGTTTATTAAGCCCTAATAAATTTTTATTTTCTTTATCTGATATTTTTTCAATTGGAACACCTGTTGATTTAGATACAACCTTTAATACATCATCTTCGGTTATCTCTAATTGATTAACAGCCATTTGTTCTTTCCATATCGCAAGATCTTGTTTAATTCTTTCTTTGAGTGTTAAGCATGCATCCCTTTCTTTTGCAGCTACTTCGTAAAGTTGTCGTGATACAGCCTTCCTCTTAGCATTTTCTTTTTGAATTAACTTTTCTTCTAATGCTTTGATTTTTTGAGGAACTTTCATATTAATTAAGTGTTTATAAGAACCTACCTCATCTAATATATCTACTGCTTTATCAGGAAAGTACCTATCCATAATATAACGATCTGCTAATTTAACAATAATTTCAATTATTGAATCATCATAAGAAACATTATGGTGCTCTTCATACTTATGTCTTATATTAGAAAGTATTTCAATAGTTTGATCCATCGTTGGTGGTTCAACTGTAACTTTTTGAAACCTTCTATCCAAAGCCCCATCGTCTTCGATGTTTTCTCTAAACTCATCAAATGTAGTTGCACCTATACATCTAATTTCTCCTCTTGCTAATGCTGGCTTAATAATATTTGACGCATCCAAGGATCCTGTAGAACCTCCTGCCCCAACGAGTGTATGTAATTCATCAATAAAAACAATAATATGTGGATTAAGTATTAACTCATCTACAATACTTTTCATTCTTTCCTCGAATTGACCACGGTATTTTGTTCCTGCTACGATTGTTGATAATTCTAAAGTATAGATAACTTTACCTTGTAATGATACAGGAACATTTCCTTCTACCATTTTTAATGCTAACCCTTCAACAATTGCAGTTTTACCTACACCGGGTTCCCCAACTAAAACAGGATTGTTTTTTCTACGTCTTCCTAGAATTTGTATAACCCTAAGGATTTCATCAGTTCTTCCGATGACTGGATCTAATTTACCTTCGATAGCTCTTTTACTTAAATTAGTACCATAAGTATCTAAGACTAAAGTCTGTTTTTTAAATTTAGGCTTTCTTTGCTTTTCTTCTTCTTCTGGATAAATTTCTCCCATAGTTTTATTTAGTATAATTTAATTATAACAAAAAATAACCAGTTCTGAAAGTGGTTATTAATGTATATTAATTATACTGCGAAATAAAAAATGGTTTAAGTTAAGATTTAATAGAAATACTTAATTCAGAGGAACCTTTAATTAAGCGATGGATTAATCCTTTAGGAATATAAATAATCTTACCCGGTTCTATTGATTGTGGTAATTCATTATCAAATTGAAATTTCCAATCATTTTCATTTAATGATTCTACATAACGATCTTCATCGTCTGCATGCCATTTATATAAATGATTAGGTGCGGCTTTATCAAAATGTCTTAAAATAGTATCAGCAGAATAATCCTCTTGTGTAAAAGGTTTAGTTTGATCTTCTATTTGAGAAATTACCGTTTCTTCAGTAAGGTCTTTACAGCCACATGATTTACATTTACAAGGCATTAGTTATTATACTTTATAAGATTTAAGAATATCCTTTAACTCTACAATATCAGCAGGATTCAATGAAATATAATCCATACCAACATTTATTTGCATGCATTTTCTTCCTAGACCAAAATCTTCAATATCCTTAGGCCCAACAAAAGTAGTTATTAAAACATTTTTATCACCTTTAAGTCCTCCTTGATTCCATGATCCTATATCCTTACCTTCCATAATATAAGTACTCGTTTCGTCTAAAGATTTCTGAAAGTCATCCGTATCAGGAACAAGATCTTCAGCACCTAATGCTTTTGCTCTCTTTACAATAAATTTAGCAGTTTTTGCCTGATCCTTTGCTCTACCATAAGCTTGGATAGCATTTTTGAGATCTTCTAAATTAGCAATAGGAAAACTTCCATCAGCTAAAGCAAAACCTTTTGCTGCCATTTCTTTTCTTTGTTCTGTATCATAGTTTTCAGATACTTCAACAGATTCAAACTTTTTAATATTTTTCATTACTTTTCTAATATCAGTATCACCTATCTTTGCATATACAGCGTTAGGAAATGAATTACCAATTGCAGCATTATAAACTTCACCATTAGGTCTTACTACATAGCTACCACCTTCATATCTTTCTCCGTCCATTGATATTTCAAAGCCGGCTCCACGACCTGCATCATATTCCATATCATGTACTGCTGTTTTAGATTTATCAACTTTTGCAATTGCCTTTGCTATTAAATCAGCAACATTTTTTACTTCATCTTCAGAAAAACTAAACTTAGCTTCATTAACCTTACTCTCATTAGCCATATTGTATTCAATATCCTCGATAAAATCATCTTCACTAAAATTACCATACTCATCAAAGAACTTTTTAGCATTTCTTTTTGCCATTCTTTCTAATGACTTAACATAATCTTTAGCATAACTTAATGGTACACCACCTGCCTTTATAGCTTTCATTAATCCTGCATCCATTACTCTTGCAACATCATTCCATCCTTTAGTTCCTCTCCATGTAGATTTTAATAAATCAATAGCTTCATCTAAAGATTCACCTTTCATTTCAGCTTTGCTCATTTCTTTAGCTTTAGCTTTAAGTTCTTTAAATTCAGCTTTTAATTTAGTATTAGCACCTTTAACAAATCTATCTAATCCCCAATTAAATGCAGCAGTAAATAATTTATAAAAAGGTAAAGCTCCAAACTTTTTACCATAAGTAGAATATTGTAACCAATCTAAAAAGCCTTGTGCCATTTCCTTGGATAATTTAATACCATCTACTTCAGATGTATTTCCTTTTACAACATCTTTAAGAAGTCTATCAGCAGAAGCTCTTCTTTCTAGGATAGAACCTACGGCTTCATCTATTCTTTTTAAATTTTTCATTACCTTTTTTATTTTATTATTTATTTACCAAGGATTAGTACTCTTTAATCCTAATTGCTTACCAAATAGACTTGGGCCATAACAGGCCCAAAAGCCAGCTTTATTTGGATCCATCTTTTTCTTTTGATCACATTGGTGTCTTGCCCAAAAACTAGCAGCTGCACCTGGATCATCATTCTTTACAGACAATTTAGGATCTCCCCATTCAATCTTTTTTGCAACAATCTTTCCTGTTTCTTTATCAGTTCTTCCGCTATTACGATAAACAATAAACTTTCTATTACCGCCTCTTTCTGGTGAATCTAATTTAACATCTTTTGTTCTTCCAGATTTACGATCTTTATAAATTGCTTGCTTACCTACTTCAAGGTTCTTAGCCATAAATCCGCTTTTACCTTTTAATACTAGATTTCCTTTATCCCAATATTGTTTAGCCTCTTCAAATAATTTACTATGAGCATCAGATCCTAAACGAAAAACACTATCATCTAAACCTATACCATTATCTACATGATACTTAAGTTCTTCAGATACATTTTTAAAATCAGTAAAGCCTTTTATAAATTTCATTACTTAGGTAAACCTGTTGTTTTTAATTTCTTATCTTCGCCTTTTTTAATTACTTCTTTAGCAATATCAGCATCAGCTCCAAATTTTCCTTTAGGTCCATTCTTTTTAGGATCATCTAACGGTCTACCCCAAGTACCTGGAGCTTTAGTTAAAAATGAATTAACTCTAGCATAACCCCATTGTTCTTGACCAGCACCAGGTCTATGTCCACTTTTCCATGCAGCCATACCTCTTCTCATTACTAATCTTAATAAAGGTAATGATACTCCAGTTTGATCTGCTTTCTTTTTAAGGCCAGTTTCAATTCCCTTTCCTTTTATAGGACCACGATCTCCGCCAGCTTTTTCATCTAATGATTCTCCTAGGCCTTCAGAGTAAAGATCTTTTAACCAACTATCTAAATCTTTGTTAGGTTTAACTTTATCGCTAAATTCTTTATAAAATCTTTTCTTAAAATCAGCAAAGTTTTTAGCTTCTTCCATCATTATATGTAATTCGCTCATTACACCTTCATTAGTAACCATTTCTTCTAAAGCTTCATCTGCATATAAATCATCAAATGCCTTTGTATGTTTAGATTTCTTTAAAAGTTTTTTACCTTTAGTATCACCAGGCATTTCTTTATAAGCATCTGGATCATCATCAGACATCTTAGATTGTTTTGCCATTTGATCTACCTTATCTCGAGCAGTTGCTGTAGATATACCTTTATAATATCCATCACCTTCAATTTTATCTTCAAAGGATTCTTTCTCCTTTTTCTTTTCTAATAAAAATTCTGTATATTTTTTAATAAATTCCATTAATCCATTCTATGTTTGTCAAGCCTAGCATCAATCTTTTCTTTCTTAGCTTTTAACTTAGCATATTCTTTTTCTTGCTTCATCATAATAGAACCATACTTATCAGCAATCTTGCCACCTTCCGGTTCAGCCTCCTGTTCCATGTCTCTAAGTGTTTGAGCCATTTCTTCAGTTAAATCTCTAAGTTCTTGTTCTATATACCTTTGATCATCTAATAAATCCATATACTTATCAAAGCTTAACCTACGTGATTTTGCTTTAGCTGGTTTAAATTTAGGTAATTCTCTTCGAGTTGCTCTAAATGCCATTAAGACTGGATCATTCATATCAGTAGCTTCATTAACTTCTAATATATCAGTAGAATCAAATTCGTTATCTTTTAACTTTTTCAATAACTCTTTGTCATTCTTTGCATCAAAATCATAATCAGCTTCTCCACTGACAACTACATAGTATCCTTTTCCTTTTTTATAAATCTCAGCATTAGAACCTTGTCCGTCAGAAGTAGATCCGATATGATTTTTTGAATTATATGTTGCTTCATTAACGTTTTCAAAAGCTGAACCAACTTCTTTTCCATTAAGAACATCTTTGCATGCTTTATTAAATTGCTTTAATTTTTTAGTAGCATCTCCTGCATAACCATCTTGCATTAGTTCAATAGCCATGTCTAAATGACTTGCTATAGTTCCAGCATATTCATCATCTATACTATCAAACTTATCAGATAAATCCAGTAATGCATCTTCACCAGCCTTTTTATTAATAGTTGAACCTATCTTTAATAGTGGCTTTAACCCTCGTGCTAATTTTTCGGTGATTAATGATTTTTTAAATTCAGAGTATTCATTTATATGTTTCATATTACCAACCGTAATTTTTATCCTTTACATTTTTAGAATAGTCTTGAAGTCTTTTAGCATAGTTTTTTACTTCTCTTGCATAATAGTTATCTTCTCTACCATCAGCTGCCGCTTCTTTATTTTGTCTTTCGTAATCCTTATATCTTTGGTAATCATTTAACATATTTCTGATAGCATTTGCACCATCTTCAATTTTTACATCTCTACCTCTAGGACTTTTACCGATAATAAAGTTTCCGTATTGATCCATATTACCATCTTTTAATGCATCGGATATATGTTGATTTAATAATTCAATCGAATCTTTAACTGCCTTATCAATGTCAGTCATTGCAGCTCTATCAGTTAAGATAGCATCATACCTTGCTTGATTTTCTTTTTTGATGTCTTTAGCAGTTTTTAGTGCAGTTGCACCAGCTTTAGAATTTGCACGATCTTGTTTTAATCCACTTACATCATACTTGTCTCTTAAACTATCTAAGTCTAAAACATAAACACGAGTTGCAGCATCGATAAGATTCTTTCTTGTTACTTTAGCTGCAGGTCTGCCTTCCCATCCATTATATAAAGAATTAGTTTCATAATCTTTTGCAAGAATTCCATATCTTTCTTCAGTTCCTTTTCTATGTCTGCTGTATGAAGATCCTCTGTCCATTGCAAAACCATGATACATTCCAATTCCTCCTCTAATAACAGAAAGTACTACTCCATACTTAGAAATGTTACCTAATGATAATCCGCTTGGCATGTATTTCTTGTTTGCTTTTGCCCATTTAATAAATCCTGGATCTGCATCAACAAAGAATCCTACTTTATTTGGATTCTTAGCATCTCCACCTTTCCAATAAGCTTCTGGTGTAGTTGTAGTAAAATCAGCATCTGAAATTTTATCTAAAGCAAGATTAGCAAATTTTTGCATATCTTTTGCAATTCCGCCTCTCCATCTTGAACCGCCGTCTTGTGCAGCAAACTGTCTTAATATATCTGAACTGTATTTCTCGGTAAGTAGTTCAGTGTCTAGAGACTCTTTAAATAATTTATAGTCTTTAATATGTTCCATGTTAAATAGTTTATTTTCTTTATTTATTCAACAAGGATGGAGTTATTTTTTGATTTCCTCTACTCCTAAATGTTGTTGAATTATTTTAATGATTTCCTCATCTTGTTTAACTGTACCAAATTGCTCCCAATCGGCATCTGAAAGAATAGAACCGACCTGTGAAGCCAGGCCGGTACTTGTGATTAATGCATCCACACCTCGTGTATACCAATCCCTTACTCTTGTAACTCCACCACCATTAAATAAACGAACTACTTGCTCATTATCAATATATCTTTTGTGGAATCCCATACTTAAACTGTTTCTACAACTGGGTCAACTTCATCCATTAATTTAGTTAACTCTTCTTCTGCTTCATTATATTTGTCAATTGCAACATCGAGAATAACATCAGGGCTATTAACTTCTTGATCTAATTTAGCCATATTAGCATGATTATCTCTAAGAGCTTGGTTATCTTCATGAACTTTTCCAACAACCTTAGAAAGATCTGCACCAAATGCAGCCATCATCTCTACAAAGTCACGAGCAGAAAAGAATCCTTTACCTTTCATTGATGTAATCATTGTCCAAAAGATAGTAATACTAGTACCTCTTAATTTAATAACACCATCCCAGTCTTTATCTCTAGTTATTGGTTGTTGTTCTTTTAAGTTAGAATATAACATAATCAAACCTGTTGCAGTTGTATGACCCCAATCAGCTTCTTTTTCTAAAAACTTTAATACTTGCTTATAAAGTTTTACGGAACCAAAAGGAATATCATATTCATTTTTCTGAAGAGCTCTAAGTAATTCTTCATTCTTTTTTAATGCAGCCCTTTTATCTGCAATAATTTCACTCATCTTACGAGGGTTCTCGTTGATGATTTCGTTAGGATCGGTTACAACACCCGGTGCAGTAGTATCCATTTTAACTGTCTTTGCCATCTTTATTTGTTTTTATTTTTGTTTTAGGTTTAGGCGTTGATGCCTGAAATTCTTTATTAATATTTCCACATTTACTACATTCCATTGTATCTAATGGTAGTAATCTATCCTGACCATCTGGAGAAATAAATCTACTTACCTTTCTTAAAAAGAAAGCTGGTCTAAATACATTATGACCACATTCATCACAAACTATTTCTAGTGTAGAATCTAAATCAATGTTCATTTGTTTTCCTTCCATTATTATTAATTATATGGATTTATCTTTAATTGTTTTAACTTTATTGATTTCATTTAATTTATATTCTGAATCAATCCAACCGCTATCTACAAAATCCCAGAGTGTTAACTGTGGTACACTAGGGTGAGGCTGAGTCTTCGCCCACCTTCTTGCTTTTACAAAATCCCCTGGAGACCAACTGAAAGTTCCAACGTGTTTTGGTAAAAACCAACTTCTAATTTTCTGATATACTTTAAACATAGGTATTTATTATTATATACAAATTTTCATATTTAGTTTAAGTATGTTCTTACATGATCTAAATCTTCTTGTGTATCTATTCCTTTATATAAACCGGCAGCTAAAGCATAACTAAATTTAATTCTGTTATCACCCCATCTTATTTGTTCTAAGTTTTCTACAATTTCATTTGAGGTTTCAATCATTATATTTTTATTAATTCGCTCTGTCATTTCTCTACTAAAACCATATATTCCAATATGTCTTTTAATAAAAATAGGTGATCCAAAAAGAGGGCTTCTAGTAAACATTACTATTTCTTCATGATCTAATATAGCCTTAACAGTATTTCTATCTGCTTTTTGTTTTTCAGTAATACTACCTACTAATGTAGCTATGTTAGATTTATTCTTTTTTAAAACTCCTATAAGATGATTTATATCTTCTTCATTAATAATTGGCTCATCGCCTTGAACATTAATTACTAAATCATAATCATCTTTATAGTGCTGATAAGCTTCTAATACTCTCTCGGTGCCAGTTTGATGCTTTGTGCTAGTCATAATACCTTCCCCACCAAATCTTTTTACTTCATTTAATATATCATCATGATCAGTAGCAACTATAACTTTATCTACATCAGATTTCTTAACAGCTTCATAAACCCACTGTATCATTGTCTTGCCATTAATATCTGCTAGCGGTTTACCTGGTAACCGTGTAGATGCCCATCTTGCTGGTATGATTGCAATTACTTTATTCATTAGTTGTCTAATTGATAATCTGATGGTGGTAATTCATTTAATAAACTACCTGGTGGATATTTTGATTCTTCTTTACTCTTTTGGCCTAGATATCCACTATGATGTCTTTTTGAATATTCTTTTTTTGTAAACCCTATTGCTTTCATCGTTTCTACGACTAAGATATCACCCATAACAGTCATAAGAGTTGTTGAAATCGTAGGAGTTAATCCTAATGGGCAAATTTCTTCAGCATCACCAATATGTAAACATATATCTGATTCTTTACACAGTTCACTTTCTTTTTTGCCGGTTATACTGATTATGTATATATGAGGATATATGTTTTTTGCTAACTGTATTAATTCTAAAATTTCTCTAGTCTTTCCTGAATTAGAGAGTAAAAGTAGTACATCGCCTTTTTGTAAAATTCCTAAATCTCCATGTTGTGCTTCGCTAGGATGTAAATAAACTGATGGTGTTCCAGTTGAACTAAATGTAGTTGAAATGTTTAAAGCAATTTGACCAGCCTTACCCATCCCTGATGTTACTAATTTATTACAACCTTCAATTAAATCAACTGCACCTTTATAGTTATTATCTAAAGGAATGTTTCTTATAGCTTCAATTTCTTTTTGAATAAGTTCTTTAATAGATTCTTCCATTATCTTAATGATTCTTTTTTCCTAGACCGAACCTAGAAAAGCGATACCAAACCCTTTCATGTAAGAAATAAAGTATCATTTTAGTAAATACTTCTACACCACCTATAGTTAATCCAATTTCCCAACTACCAGTTATAAGTGCTGATAGTAACATTGTATCTAATGTACCTATAATTCTCCAACTAACGGTTTTTGCAATGTGCCTTTTATAACTTACCATCCTTTTTCATTTGATTACGAATAGATGTTGCTGAAATATCTCCAATCTCTTTCGGTGGTACATGTTCTATAATATCATACCCTACGCCTCTACCATAATTAATAGATTCTATATCAGGTATAATTGTTGGTAATACTTTACCTGCTTCAATGAGCTCCTTTAACTCACCTTCTTTTACCATCTCTAAAATTTGTTCTGCTGTCCACGGATTCTTTTCATCAGGTTTTACATCTCTGATTCCTAACCATACATTATAACCTTCCTTAAGTCTTTCATTGATTAGCCAAAGGTGGCCTTTGTGTAGCGGTTGCCATCTACCTGCAAAAAATGAATACTTTACTTCTGATGATGAACTTTCTTTGTCTGCTTTTGCTTTAAATTCCATTGTCTCTTATTAAATTTATTGATATTGCCCGTTCTCCAGGCTTGTTTGGATCCATGTCATTAATTAAGTATCTTGGTCCTCTTTCAATTCCCATCTCTAATCTATTCCACGGAATCCTATTTTCTTTAAGTTCTTTTATTGTATGTTCTCTTAACCATTCAGGCCTTGCTGTGGTTAGAATAATCATATGCCCATCTTCAGCTTTATCTTCCAAGAATTTTTTTGTACTTGGTATTACTTCAGCTTTACTAGTTTCATATGTTTCAAATTTGCGATACTTAAATATAGTACCATCAACATCTACAAAATAGGTTTCTTTCTTTTCCATTAAATGTTTTTAAGTATTTTAACAAAAGATTCTTCTGGTGTATCATCAGTTGTATTAAGATCAATATATTTTGTAGTAGGTGGAGTATAAGCAATTGCTTTAAAATGATCTCTTTCTCTAGCCTCAGATGTATGAACATAAAATTCAATCATTTGATCACCCATAAGTTTTTTAAAGTCTTCTCTTTGATCAACATAAGGTGCTACTAAAGATACGATTACATCGTGCCCTTGATTATTTAAATAATGAGCAATTCTTTGCGCAGTTCCAACATTTACAACTCTACCATTAATAGTATAATCTTTATTTGTAAATAGTTCTCTCATTTCATCACCATCAATACGAAACGCATTAGGCAATTTTTCTTTTAGCATATTAGCTAAAACTGTTTTTCCATGGGCCGGTTGTCCTGTAAACCAATATATCATATTCTTTTATTTTTATATAGTTAAATTTAAGTTTGTTTAAGTTTTGTTTAACATAGGAAATTTGTTTGCTAGGGGTTTCTTTCCTAAAAAATTAGCTAATTTCGTATAATCATTATCATTAGATACATTTACAGAAATAAAGTTTTTCTTATCTTTAAAAAATTCTTTAACTTCTTTATTGTATGCCTCATAGCACTTTATCATATTATCTTTATCATAAGGTAAATGTTTTTCACCGAATGTGGTTCTTAGATAATCATATATAAACCCTCCTCTTGCATTTAATTTATTGACATGTATTCCAGTTGAAGTATCTCTATTATAACGATATTCAATTTTCATTACTTCTTCCCAAGAAGGTACTTCAGATAATCTAAATACCTTTCTATGAAATTTATAGATAGAATTATACCACTGTTTGCTTGAATCTCTTTCACTTAATACATATATTGCATCAGGGTATTTTTTATAAAGATCCTTCCAAAAATGAGGAACAGAAAAAGGTACATCTTTAAATACTATATTTCCAGCTTTATAATTTCTTTCAACGTAATTTAATACTTCGTTAACATTACCACCTACTAAATTTTGTAAATGAATTTCACCATTAGCCATAGTTGAACCAAATTCAGCAAATCCTAATTCTTTAATAGCTACATGTAAAGAAGTTGATCCTGTTTTATTAAAACCTATACAAAATATTTTCATTATCTTTCTAATATTTTTTTTACTTTTTTAGTAAATAGATTTTCTCTTGCAAACCGCCTACTTTCAAAATGATGATATACTTTATTTTCATATGTAGTACCTATGCCAAACATACCACCTTTTTTAAATTTCCACTTAGGAATTTCTACTTCACTAGGATACATTAACTTAATAGGTAGATTTTTTTCTAAAGCTTTATAAGTAAACTCGCCACCCACGTCCCAAGGCGGTTGATTAGATCCTTGAAAACTAGGATTCCCTAACTCTTCATATGTTTTTTTAGAAAATGCTATAAATGCAGGGCTTGCATAATCTACTGCATTAGGTATATGATTAGGATTCTGTGCAACAGAATAAAGTCCTAGATTGTTTTGAACCCATTCTCTTGCATCTTTTATTACATCTTTATTTAAAGGTATGCAATCAATATCTAAAACGATTAAGTGATCCCATTCATTATTTTTTATCCATTCATCTAAAGTATGGGCATGCCCTCCCCATTTTTTTGGTTTAATTTGAATAATTTTTTCTCCAAACTTTTCAAATACTTTTCTTTGCCCACCAACTACGGTTGGAGGAATCATATCATTATATGCTGTTATTATCATTTCTTTTATGTTTTTTTACCGTCAGGTGCTTTTTTATTATAACCACCTAAAGGGGCCATATAATAAATTCCAGGAGTTATTTTAACTTTATCTGTTTCTTTTAATAATCTTTCTAAAAAATCCCAGTCCGGAGATTTTACATTATTAATTTTTATTTTATGCTTAAGATAAAATGAAGTTTTAATTGCTATGTTACACCCACACCATCCTGCTTTTAATTCTTCTGATTTAATATGATAAGGTGGTATTAACTTAGGAATGGCGTAAGGATTATTATAGCTTTGTAACATTCTTAAAACCACAATGTCATATTCACTGTCTAATTCTTTACTGAAGCCTTTAAGTAACCAATCATCATCATCTAAAAAAACAATCCAATCACTATCTTTAACTTTACTTAATCCACTATTTCTATTACCTATTCCTGTTTTATCTTTTACACTACCCTCAACAAGGATGTTTAAATTAAGATCGGTGCCATCAACCTCTTTGCGATATGGAACTTCTCTATCAATTGATTCAATGGCACTTGCTAAAGTATCACGGTACAGGGTAGGTATTATAAAATCTATTTTCATAATTTATTCTATTTCTTTCATAAACCCTTCATAATTCCTATAGCACCCATTAGATATATCGGTATAGCCTGCCTTTTGCCAAGCAATATTAGGTCTCATTATATATGATGGAAATTCATGTTGATATGCTTTATAATATTGATCAATAGGTATTCCTTTAGGGCCCTTATTCTTTTCCAGAATATTATCATAAGCTCTTTCGTGAATTGCATAAGAACTTGTAGTAGATGTATTCCATGTTTTACTAATATGATCTGTTATTTTTGTAGTAACCTTTTCTTCAGCATCACCAGTATGTCCACTTCCTCCTAGATAAACTAAATGCCAATCCTTTGGTAAGTCTTTTATCTTTTTAGAAAATAGATTTATAAAATCTTTACTTAATGCAATATCATCTTCTAAAACTAAAATATTTTTATATCCTCTTTCTTTTGCAATTTTAATAACTCCTAGGTGACTTATTAAACAACCAAAAGCACCTGGTTTATTTGTTAAAAATCCAACCAGTGGTTTTTCAGAATAATCTTTTGGAATTCCTCCAGTACAATCCAAGCCATAATAAACTTCAAATTTAATTCCTTTTTTATTTAATTCTTTAGTAGCCTCCTTTAATTTAGCTGGACCATGTACGCTATTCTTCAAGGTTATTAAAAATACATTATCAAAATACTCATTTACTGTTGCCATTTTATTATTTTTTTATGTGTAACCAGCTCGTGTCAATCTGTTTATAATCTTTATTAAAATATTCACCTACAGCTTGTGATACACCAGGAGCTGTTGTGAAATCATGCCCAGCTATAGTTCCTCCAATTTTTACTTTAGGATACCATGAGGCTATATCTTTTTTAATATCTTGGTATTCATGTCCAGCATCTAACCAAACAAAATCTAAACTATTATTTTCATACATTGAAGCAGCTTCCCATGAATTTGATATAATAGGATTAATTATATGCTTTACTGGTTCAATATTTTTTATAAATGTATTATATAAGTCTTTCTTATCTGCATATATTTTATCAGGATCTGTTCCCCAAAGGTCAATACAATCAAATTTAATATTCTTTTTACTATTTATTATTTCAACAGCCATATATGCAGAGCTCATTCCCTTCCATGATCCTACCTCAACAAAATGAGAATTATTATTTGCACCTAATACTACTTGAGAATATATGTCCGGATAATTAAACCATGCTTCTCCGCATCTTTGATAAAAATGTTTCATTTTATTTTTTATTATTTATTTAAGTTAGAATCGTACCTTCCATATTTTACATTTGTATGAGAACCTGTTAATCCTCTTTTAGGTTGGTGATAAGATATTATACCGGTTTTAAAATGCTTTAATCCGCTTTTGCATGCAGTATTAATATAATTAAAGTCAGGTGGAACTGCCGATGTCCATTTTATATATTTTGCCTTTTCCCATTTTAAGCTATAAGTTAATCCTATGTAATTAATAACTAAAGGCTGTGTTGCTATTTTTATTTTTTGCGGTTCAGGTAAATTAGGATTAGTATTATAACCTTTCTCTGGTACAATTCTTCCATTTTCAAATATTTTCATGCTATGTACCACGATGTCCCATTTAATATATTTTTCTAAACTTTCTGTATACGACGGGAGTATAACATCATCATCGTCTACGTATGAAAGATATGTAGATTTAATATTATTTGCTATACACCAATTAATTCCATGTTGCCTAGCACCTTCACCCCAAACATGCTGATCTGTTTTTAAATAAACAATATCATCACCGATAAAAGGTCTTACTATTTTCTCATCATCAAAAACCACAACTATCAAATGATCTCTCTTTTGGTTTTGTATACTCCTAATTGCTTCCTTAAGAGAAGTTCGTCCAATAGTAGCAATAATAAAAATATTAAAGTATTCCTTTTTCATATCTTTGTATTAAATCTAATGTTGGTTTAATTCTTGTGTATTCATCGTTGATTTTGCGCGTTGATCCTACGGGCCACCCTAAACTAGCCCATGCACTAACATCACTTTTAAAATTATCTTTTCTAGGTGGCAATTTTGCTCTATAATTTTTACCTTGTGACATTCCTTGAAAATGTAAAATAGGAGAGCTTAAAATATAAGCAACTTTTCTATCTTTTATAAAACATTTATAAAAAATAAAATCATCTCCACAAAATATTTGAAGTATTTCAGGTATTATTTCCCAATCTGATTTTCTGATTGTAAAGTCCCAGCCTTGTTTAATTTTTTGGATAGGTGGTATTTTATAGTTTAATTGATGTGACGCACCATCTAACCAATGAGGATGATTTGTTGAGTGTACAGTAACTCCTACTGTTGGTTCTAATGAAAATACCGATTCACTATCTTTAATAAAATTACATGGAATTCTTACATCACTATTTAAATAACATAAATATTCATTATCAGATTCCTTTGCAAAAGTATTCCAAACTTCATTAAGAGGTTCATTTATAGTATTATATTTAATAGTAAGCTTGCCTCTACCCTTCCAATGTTTTTTAACTGATTCAAATAAATCTCTTATTCCTTTTTCTTCTGATGCTTGATCTATAAGTGTCAAATCAAAAGAAACATTTTGTTTTAAAAGATCCTCAATACATTTACGTGTATAAGCTAATGTATTTAAATTAATTAAGATTACTCCAGTTTTATTCATTACCTATTTATACATTTTCTTATCCATTCTACTTGCTTTTCTGGTGTTGATGTTTCTAAGAATAATTTTCTGGCAGCTTTTCCTATCTGAATTGCCTCGGCTTTATTTTTTCTAACCCAATTCACCTTTTCTATTAAGTCACTGTAGTCTGGTTTACACTCTACATAATGAACACCTGGTATTAGCATTCCATGATAAGATAATCTTGTATTTAATTTTGGAGAAATTGTACATGCACCAAAAAACATTTGTTGGCCTTGCCCTCTATCTAACATGTTATTTCTTGCACCTGGTACACAAACAATAGCACTTGCATTATTAATTAATTTATAGAATTCTTCTTTAGGATATCTACCTGCATCTAATTCATTACCATAAGCATTTCTTAACATCGTATGAACTTTATTTCTTCTTTCTATTGCATTTCCTGCTGGTGCTTGATTATTTAATACTTTACCTTTAGCTACATAATTAATTTCTTCAGTTAATTTATCATACAAAACCCAGTCATGAAAATTAACAGGAGAAAATGGAAATATATTTTTTTCCCTTGGTCCTATATCATGACTTTCATGATAATGAAATTTAAAATAAGCTTTATATTTAGAAGATACATCTCTATCAACAATTTCATGATCATTAAAATCAAATTTACATAAATGACCATCTATTAAACAATCAAAACTTACTGTACTTCTACAATTAAAATTTGTAGCTGGTACCATTTCAACATCAGCTCCTCCTTTTGTAAGTAAATTCAAAACATACTGTGGGTGTGTAGAATAATATCTATGCCATTGGCCAGGTGTATTAATATCAGCTTTCTTTACCCAATCAGGATTATGAGAGGGAAACTGTACATTTAACGGTCTTTGTATACTTCTAGTTTTCATTTACATCTTTTTTGAATCTTCTACTTGCCTGAAAATGCTCAATGACAGGAACTATGTTAGGATACATACCTCTCATACTATCAAATATCATTGTATATTCAGGTGGGAGATTCTTATAAGTAAAATTTGGATCTTCTTTCATTTGAGTGATTACAGTATCTAAATTCCACTGTTCCATTCTATTTGATTTATTTCCTTCTTTTACATTAATGTCTCTCCATAATTTACAAATCCTATGAGTCCTTTCATTATTTTCCATATAAATAGTACCGCTTAAACATTCATTTTTTCGCCACCTAAAATCCTGCCACCTTACTGCTATATCACAAGTGTAATTTTTAAATAAATCTGGTAATCTATGAACTACTGCATCAACGTCAACATATAACAGCCTATGATTAGGCCACTTAATTAACATATCTAACATAAACCCAGCTTTAAATCTGGTATTAGCTTGCCAATTACCTAAAGTTTTTACTCCTATAACATCTTGATTAATACCAAGTTTGTTTAAGGATTTTATTAAATTTTGTGCTTCTTCTTCATAAGGGGTATTTATTGTATAATAACCAACAACCATTAAATTATCTAAAGTACTATTATCATTCTTTATTATTTTCTTTTGATTAACACCATGCTCAGTTAAAACATTACTAAAAGATTCTGTTGCTATTAGCATTGGCGATTTTACTAATACACTTGTAGACGATAGATTAATTAACCGCTGACTTCCTTTATATTTAATTAGAGATTGTAATAAAGTTTCAGCATATCCATTAACCTTTTTTCTAAATGATATTTGATCTATTTCTCTATAAGATTGATGAAAATGTGTCTGTGTTTGATCATTTAAATCAAATCCTAATAAGTATATTTTTTTATATCCTAGTAACAAAGCTAATTGAATAGCACAATGTCCACTATTATCACCATTAGAAAATTCCGTAATAGTAGAACCGAAGCCTTCTTTATTAAATGAAGTAATTACACCATCATAATAATGTAGATCTTCATATACAAAATTTCTACGAGTATCAATTACTTGGCCATTAAAAATTTCCATATATTCATGAGTCATATTAGCAACAAAATAACTTTTATAAGCCTTTTGTTTAATCTTACTTATAGGAAGAGAAGCCTTTGTAAAATAAGAATAATCTGTAGTAATAAAATAAGTAGGATTAGAAATATATTCTACCGACTTATTAACTGCAATAGTATCAAAACCATTTAATGATGTAAAGTCAAAACCGTTTAATGATGGCCCACCGCCTATAATAAAACATATATCTTTTGATGCCTTTGGTAATGTGTCTATGTAATTAACAGGTGTTTTTTGCTGCTGTGTCAAAGGTTCTCTATTAACCTTATTATTAAAAGTTCTTCGCTGAATGTTTCTTTTTACATTATGAATTTTATTAGTTGCATTTGGTCTAATTGAAACTGTAGGAAATTGTTTTGGCTTGTCTCCATAAGATTGTGGATCTTGCGTAATTTTTTTTATTCTCCTGCGACTCATCTTTTTCTGTTATTTTTAACTATAAAATTAGATTGATTATAAACTGGTAAATTATTTATCATAGTGTTATTTGATCCTCCGATTGGGTGTAATATTGTTTTAGCAGGATCTTTAGATCTTTCAAAAAATTGAGATTCTTTAATTCCGTGATGATCTTTTACATAACAGTGGCCTAATTGATTTCTTTGCCTACTTGAACTTTTAAAAAAATCAAATCCTATTAAATCTAATCTACTAAAATTGATATGTCTATTAAAAAAATTATATGTACTTATTCCAGTGGAAGGTTTAAATCCACCTAATTCAAGTTTTAGAGTATTATAAGTTTCTCTATCTACATTATAGACATTTGAATAGTCTAGCCTTTCACTGTATATAATAGGGCTAATAATATAATTAACAGTATTACTTTGTATAATATTGGCTGAAAAAGATGCAGATTTTAATCCTAATGAAAGAATATTTGTTTTGGAACCTATTTTATCAGAATATAAATTTTGCCTATGCAAGTATCCTTTATTAATTCTAACTACTATTTCATAATTATCAATTAATTTTTTATAATTATCATTTAAAATTCTAGAAGAATTACCCACAATAATAATTTTTTTACCTTCGCAATATTTCTTTAATTCTTCTAAGTGTACCATTACAATATATTTGTATTATATATTAACTAAAAAGGGACCCATTTCTGGATCCCTCTCTCAGAATTATAAGTAAGTTTTAATTCTCAACTTTAGTCATTACTGGCTCTGCTGGAGTTTCTTCATTTACAATTGGATCTTCTTTAGTTCCTTCAGCTCCTGGGGCTGTTGGTGGAACGAATACTTTAATTGCTCTTGAAATTAATTCAGCATCCTCGATTGTATAAGCACCTTTACCTTGTGCAATTCTAACAGCTTGGATTAAAACATTTAATGCCTGCTGACCATTAAGCTCTCCTGTTGGATTTACTTGTTCTGGATTTTCTTGAGTGTTTTCTTCTTTGTTCATGTTAACGTTAATTTTTAAATATATTTAATATTTATATACCTAACCAATAGATTTGTTTACTTAATATCAATAAAATTTTCACTTTCTTCTTTAATAGGCAAAGTTAAAGATAACACCCCATTTTCTACTTTAGCTTTAATCTTTTTAGAATTAACATCTTGGGGTAAAGTAAATCTTTTATCAAAGGATCCTAGCCAAACATTATCTTCATTAGTAGAAGCAATGCTTAATTCTCCTTTAATCATTTTTACTTTTAAGTCTTCTTTTGTTAAACCTGGAATAGCGATTTCTAAAATCCAGTTTTTATCTTCTTTAATACAATGCCAACCTTTTGATGGTTTTGTAAAGAAGCTTTCAAATTCATCCCAGAAAGGATCTTTTAATAATGTATCAATATTGTCGTTGATTCTTCTTGCTTGTGTTACTGGCTTTAAGCCATTTAAAAATGTGTACATATTTGTATAGTTTTTTATTTTAATAAAGATTCAGTTCCTTATTTATATACTATACTGAAAAAACTGTGCAATAGTGAATATTTTGACAAATTGTCTGGTTTTTCTTATTCTCTATGTCAAGATGTCCGTTTCTTACCTCCAAAGTATTCATAACCATGACCTTCAGTGATTAATGTTTGATTAACATCCCATTGCTTACCTTCTGCATCCATAATAAAAATCTGACCTAATACTCTACCATATTTACCTACACCCTGAGACTTTATTCTGAACATACCAGGTTTACTACTGACTTCATTTAATAAGACCTTTAATCTCTCTTTAGCCGCTAAACCTTTTTTCTTTTCTTCTAAATCTCTAGTTCTACTTTCCCATGCATCCATTCCAACAAACCTAATTCTTTTAAAAACCCAGATGTCAAATCCTACATCTATCATAGCATCAATTGTATCACCATCAACAACCCTATCTAATTTACCCCTATAAATATACTTTTCCATGTTTTAAGTTTATTTTTTATTCAGCAGATATCTTTAGATTCTATGTCTTTAGATTCTAACAAAGTATATGTAAATGAGTTACCCCATATTTCTCTAGCCATTTGGCATATATCTAAAAATTCATGCCAATCATCATTATGAGCTATTACCTGACAGCCTGCAGACCATTTGTCTACTTGTGTAGAACCTTTACCTGATCTACCTGTGGCTCTATGAATATTAATACCAAACAGTCCTGTATCAGTTTTAGATTCATTTAGATCATAATTATCATCACGATTATTATCTCGGTATACAGTAACATCTTTCTTTTGCCCTAATGCTAAATATTTACCTGCATGTAATCTTAATTTATGAGAACCTCTATATTGGCCTGGTTTAAGAATAGCTACTCCTTTATCATTCAATACATTTTCTACCCAGTGCGTACCTGGATCAGTAGTACATTTAAAGCAATGAAACTTCCATTCACCATCTACTTTATAAGATAAAGTTATGCAATCATCAAAAGAATTTGTAACTTTATTTTTGGTATCTGAATTTCTTACCCCAATGATATTTACATCATAATTCTTTCCTCCCCCAGTAAAGTACTTATAACCTTTACTTTTCATAGTCTCTTCTATTTGTTCTCTTGTATAACAATTCATTATTCTATTATTTTATTTTACTAATTCTTTTAGTTGATCTAATGTTTGCATTCCTATTTTCTTTGCAACTTGTTTACCATCTTCGATAACAATAAAGCATGGGATACTACGTACCCCATACTTTGCTGCAATTTCATTTTCAGTATCTACATTGACCATTACTAAAGGAACTTTACTTGATTCTTTGTATTGTTCTAGTGTTGGTTTCATTGCTTTACAAGGACCACACCATTGCGCCCAAAAATCTACTAATACTTTTCCTTTTTCTGGTATCATAATATTATTATTTTCTATATTTATTTCTTACTTCTTTTCTGTTTTTCATCTTCATAGATTTCTATTAAATCATCTACGATAGGGTCTCTGTGGTTTTGCTTTAATGTAAGAGATTCTAATTTCTTAATTTTAAAAGCTTGATTATATAAAAATCTAAAACCTGAATCACCTCTACCTTTTAAGTCAACTTGTCCATCATCACCACATATTATCATTTTAGATCTCAATCCTACACGTGTAACTATCATTTCCATTTGATCATTTGTTACATTTTGAGCTTCATCTACAATAACACAGCTATCTACAAATGTTCTACCTCTCATAAATGAAACTGGTACAATTTCTATTTGTCCACTTTCTATAAAAGGTTGAACTCTATCTTTTCCATATAAGCTATACATGTTCTGGTAAATAGGCTGAACCCAAGGATCCATTTTTTGGTGTAAATCTCCAGGTAAAAATCCAATGTCTTCTTTAGATACAGTAGGTCTTGTTATTATGACTTTTTCATAATGCCTTCTAAATAAACCATCTAAAGCAACTTGGCATGCTAATAATGTTTTACCACTACCTGCTTTACCTGCCAAAAGAGTTATAGTATTATGTAAAATAACTTCTTTAGCTAATTTTTGCTCTTCATTAAGTTTTAATTTAAATGTTATTGGATTTTTGACTTTTCTCTTTTCGCGAAAGACTTCATCATCGTATGTGCGTGCGGGCATATTAAATTTTTATTTTTAAAATCCTCAGAAATATAAAAATATAATCTCAAAGGATTATTGTTTTGACGCATCTCTAATAAAAGGCCTAGATATTAATGGAGCCTTTTTTGGTTGAGATGTTTCTTCTGTTGGGATAACTATAGGATCTCCAACTGGTGTAATATGCTCAACAGGAATTGGCTCCATTACATCATGAGCATCTGCATTATCAGTATTTACCGTCTCAGGTGCTATGTGTACTTTTCCAATTTCTGCTGGAATTATTGCTTTGTCAGCATCGCGAGAATATAAATCTTCTTCCGGTAGTTCCTCGCTAACATCCGGGATTATTTCTTTTTCTATAACAGGCTCTGCTGATCCGGCTACAGGAGTTTCAATTTCAGAAGTATCAATATCAAATGCGCCTTTCCATGCTTTAGCTTCTTCAGGAATTGATTCTTCTATTTTATTTTTTTCTTCTGGTCTAATATAATCAACTAATGATTTAATAAATCCTAATGCTACTAATGGAAGTATAGCACCACTCACAATTGATAGAATTCTTTTTTGGTATATTGGCTCTGCTTCTTCTAATCCAAATAATTCAATCCAACCCATATAATTTTCTAAATTAATAAAAGCATGAAAGGAATTTGCCATCATCTGAAATGAAGTTAGCAATAAAAATAAACCCCAAACCATTTGTTTGTTTGTTTTATCTAAAATAATAATAGCAGCAAGAGAAGCCGCTGCCCCTATTTCAAATCCTATTGCTAATGACCATGACATTAAACCACTATGGCTTAAGTCAAAAAATGCAACTGAATTTATCATTGATATTGTAGCTACTAAAAAGTATAAGCTAACAAAAATGCCAATTATAAAATAATGTACTAATTTATTTTTGTCCATAATTAATTTATATATTTTTAAACTGTAGGTGGATTATTCTTATAAGGATGTCCAGATGGCAGTAAACCTACTAATCCCCATTTCCAAGCAAGATATCCTTCCCCCTTTTCTAAATCAGTAAGATCAGTTCCACCGGTTCCAGGAATAGCAGCAACTGCAAAAAATTCTGCTAAACGACCATCCAATTCTTGAGATGATCTGTTTCTCATTAATCTTAATTCTTGGTTAGTTTGTAAACTATTATCATAATCATTAACTGGAGTATACGCATTACTACCATTTAATCTATTTCCAATTTGGTTTCCTGTCTTATTAAACCAACAAGAAACTATAACCCAGTTATCTATAGAGACGCTTTGCAGATTCCAATCTTTTACACTTCCAATTGTACTACTAATTCTATTATTAACAGTATTCGAATCTAAATCTAATTCACCTGGCCATGTATTTGAACCACCACCACCTGATGATATTGCATAATCTCTTTTTGTCGAGGAACTTGTATTAGTTTCATAAGACCAAAAGGAATCTTTATCTGCATTAACGGTATCAGCTAAAAATACACCTACACCCCAATGATTACCTGATGATACTTGTGGTCTATATGCTGTACTTTGTAAATATTCAGAACTTCCATTAAAATCAAATACATTTAAGTTATTAAGACTATTAGTAACAACAGTAGGAGTACTACCGATTGACATTGTATAGGTACCTGCTTTATCTGTAACACTTGTTAATGTTGATCCTGTAGTTGTATATGAAGAAGTATCAGATGCATCGATCCAAGCGACTACATTTGCATCAGTAGGTGCCCAATCATCAGCTGCTGATTGCGGCTGCTCTAATATTCCTGATGTAACTAATTGTATCATATATTAACTTGCTGATAAATCTCCAAACAACCACCAACCATCAGTAGATTTTTTGACAAGAGTTGCTCCAGAGTATTGATATTGTAAAAATGTATTATTATTTGAAGAATCTATAGTAACACCTGACCCTTCTAAAATTTGAACAGATCCGGTGTCTCCTCTTGCTATCATAATTTGAGAACCTATAGAAAATGTAACAGATGAATTAGGCGGTACTGTAACCGTTCTGGTAGAAGCATTGCTTATTTCCACTATTTTATCTCTATCTGTTAATACTAATGTATAATTATTTGATTGTGTATTTGTTGTAACTAAGGTATTTGCATCAGCTCCTTGTGGACCTTGTGGGCCTTGAATACCCGTTGCTCCAGTTTCGCCAGAACCTTGTGGACCTTGTGGTCCTTGAATACCAGTTGCTCCTTCAGTTCCTTGTGGACCTTGTGGACCTTGTGGTCCTTGAATACCAGTTGCTCCTTCAGTTCCTTGTGGGCCTTGTGGACCTTGTGGTCCTTGAATACCAGTTGCTCCTTCAGTTCCTTGTGGACCTTGTGGTCCTTGAATACCTTGTGGTCCTTGTGGTCCTTGTGGTCCTTGAATACCAGTTGCACCAGTTTCACCAGAACCTTGTGGCCCCTGAATACCTTGTGGCCCCTGTGGTCCTTGAATACCAGTTGCTCCAGTTTCACCAGAACCTTGTGGTCCTTGAATACCTTGTGGTCCTTGAATACCAGTTGCCCCAGTTTCACCAGAACCTTGTGGTCCTTGAATACCTTGTGGTCCTTGTGGTCCTTGTGGTCCTTGAATACCAGTTGCTCCAGTTGCTCCAGTTTCACCAGAACCTTGTGGACCTTGTGGACCTTGAATACCATCAGCACCTTTAGTTCCTTGTGGACCTTGAATACCATCAGCACCTTTAGTTCCTTGTGGACCTTGAACACCATCAGCACCTTTAGTTCCTTGTAGGCCTTGAATACCAGTTTGACCTTGTGGACCTTGAACACCAGTGGCACCTGGTGGGCCGGCTACTCCTGTTGATCCACCACCTCCGCCTGAAGATCCTCCACCAGGCACATAGCCAGGATAACATCCATCATCACAACCATTTTCATAAATTTTTGATGGTGCTATTTTAGCAACTTGTAAACATGATATACCAAAAGTTTCGACTGTGCCTGCTGTTGTTAATTCTGTTAATAAAATTTCTGCAAATATTGCAGTAGGGCTAATTTTTGTACATGCAGTATCTAAACAAATTCTTACCAAGCCTTCATTATGAAGTCTACCTTTATCGTCAATGTATTGCATTATGGTCATAGGAAAACCTTTACAACCTGTAGGAACATCTGGCCACCAAAAATTTGCTACTGTACAATCAAATTCATTATACAACATTATTTGAATTTCTGTAAACTTTGATAAATCTAAAGGTTTACCATCTGCTCCAAAAAATTGTATATCAATGCATGCACTAGTCCCTTGCATTATAATTTTAATACAATCTACTTGCGCAATAATTCTACCGCATAATGTTAATGCACATTTAGGATCTCCACTAGCTGGAGTAGGTACTCCTGGTATTATCGGTGTATTAGCCACACTTAATCTTCTTTTTCTTCTAAGGCATTAATAGAAATTCTTTCTTTATCTGAAATTTCTTCAATTCTTAGAGTTTTCCAAGCAGGAACTGTCTTAATAAGATATATCATTTCCTCCTCATTTACTATCTGAGATGATAATGTATCAATCTCTGTAGTTAATATTCGTTGTTCTTTTTTAATTCTTTCTACTTCAGAATCAATACTACATGATTTAAAATAAGATAATAGTAATAAGACTATTATTATTTTAACTCCATGTTTTGAAAGAAAAATGTTAAATTTGTTCATTTGTTTATTTTTTAAATTCTTGTTTTGGTTTTGCCTTTTGTTCAGTTCCTTTTGGAGCTCTATGGTAGTTTTGAGTTGACCACGGGTCTTTCTCTGCACATTCACAAGACTCGATATGCTCTCCACACCTGGGGCAGTCTTCGGTGACTTGTTCAAGTTCATCATTAATTTTCTTTTCTAATTCTTTATCAGCACCTTTATGATTACCATCTTTATGGTCCTTTTCGGTTTTATCGCCAGCCGCATCGTACTTCTTATCTCTAACTTCTAAAAGAAAATCCTTATAATTTCTTATAAACATTAAATTTGATTTTTTTTATATATTCAATTAAAGAGGGAACTTAGTATGAAATTCCTTTACTAGGTTTAAAAACTTTTTACCATAATTAGTTATATCATCAAATGTCATTTCAAAAACTTGCGGAAAACCGTCAGCTTCATTACTTATCCAAATTTCTCCACCTTGAGGTTTTCTTTTATTCATTTCCCAATAAGCTAATGAATAAGCAGCAATTTGCATTTTATAATTTTCTATCCAATCTTCTCTTTTAGGTTTTTTAGATGATTTAAAATCTAAGATCACTAGATGCCCTTTTTCATTTTCATATATAATATCTACCCTACCAGCATACCCTCCCATTAGAGGTGAGAATAAAGTGTCCTCTATAGACACTACATTTGCTATGCGATCAAAACATTTACTATTATAAAAATTAAAGAAAAGTTTTCTTCCTATGTTAGTTTCTTCTTCAGTAAAACCATTCTCTTCTACAAATGGTCCTATTAAAGTTTGTGCATCCATTAATCTTTCTCTAATAGTTTCTTTTTTTGAACCTAAAAAATATTCACAGAACTGATGCATCACAGTTCCTCGGTTTGCAGAGAACTTAGAAATTCTATCAGCCTCCTTATCGCCTACTCGTTTTCTCCATTTGTCAATCCCAGACTTATCTGTCATTGCCCCTAGGATAGTTGTTACTGATGGATACTTTTTACCTTCACCTATATTATAGTACCTTTTACCATTTATAGTTTCTGTTGTTGCTAATGATTCTGCTGTCGCCATTATATAGATCTATTTCTTCGTTTGCTATCCCACTGTACCTTTTTAGATTTTCCTAGTACTCTGTACCTAGAAACTGTTTTATTAAATTGATTCCTAGTTTCATTTGTATGGGGGTGCCCATTTTGTTGTTCTAAATTACTCATCAATAAGTTGTTTATTTTTATATGGAAATAATTAAGAAAGTTTAAGACAAAAAAACCAGTAACATTGCTGCTACTGGTTTAATTTGTTTTATGCTATTAAAATTTCAATCCGAAACCTAACATCATGTTTGTTGTCTTTTCACCCGTGTGATAAACAACCTTTGGCTCTACAAAAACACTTTTGTGCACAGTAAACATTTTACCTAAACCTAATGAAAGGTTATCAGTTGCCATGTCGCCCATTGCAGCATACAAGAAAAAGTCTTGTCCAACTGCATTTAAAAAGTATCTAGCATGTATATCCATTGATAAGTCTTCAGACGAATCAGCCTGTGCTAAAGATAAACCAACCATTAACTTATCGGATACACCGTAACCTAAAGTTGGTGAAACTGACCACTCAGTCCATGCAACATCTGCGATGTTACCTGTTCCAACGTACCAATCTCCTTTTGCATTTTGCGCGTTTGTTGAAATTACTATTCCAACTACTAACATCAAACTTAAAATTAATTTTTTCATTTTTAAAATTTTTTTTGTTTAATTAATAATCGAGGAAATATTTCCTCTAACATAGAAAACCTTTTCCTATGTATTCTGCGAGCCTCTCGGCTTTAAAAAATCTTGCTCTTCTTCTTTTGTCGCGTAACCTAACTCCCTCTTGCATTCTGAGCAATATTTTTTAATTGATCTTTGTTCATCAAAATTAACTGTCCACTCTTTATGAGGACAGCTATCCTGAATATTTTCTTTTTCTTTTTCTAATTCTTTTAGTTTAGTTTCAATTTGATTAATATCATTTAAAATATGATTTCTATTATCTTGTTCCATAAGTCAGATATTTTTCCGCCATTTGATGTAAAAAGTACATAAGCTAATCTTAGTAAAAGAAACAGCCCTAGTGTTTTAGTAACTGATTTTACAAATGGCCATAATTTAAAAAACTCTCTATCAGCAGATAAAACTAAAAGAAATGCATTTTCATTAGGAATAGGATTAAACTCTGGTGAAACATAATCTGCAATACCTAAATCCATTAAAAATTTATCGTGCTTTCTCAATTGCATTAATACATAACCCTCTTGTGATATAGGTGCTGATACTACTTCTTCTGGTAAATTAATAACTGTATAGATTCGACCTACCCAGTCAACCCTAAAACCTAACTCTTTTAGTTTTGCTTCTTCTTTGTTGGCAATAGATCTAATCTTATACCAAATTTTGATTTCATTATATAAATCTGTTATGTACATAGTTTTATCTGTTTTTTATGTATTTATGCCTCGGAGAAGACTTTCATACTTTCTAACTGTTTTCTGACTATTTTTCTTCCACGAAATATGCGGTTTTTCACAGTTTGTAAGTTAATGCCTTTTTCGCTGCTTTTCATTATGTCTAAAATATCATTATAAGATTTTTTATTTAAGAACCTTTCTTCCATAAATCTCTTATACATTGGAGGTAAAGCTTTAATAGCTTCTGTAGTTAATCTCACCTTTTCTGTTAAAAGGTGCTCAGCTTCCCAGTGATCTGCTTCTGTTGGTGGCATTGAATTATCTGTGTCAACATCTGGTAACATAAATGTTGGAGGGTCAATTCCTTTATCAGTAAATGCATTCATGCTTACCTTTCTATTTCTATATCTTATCCAACCTATACATTCATTATATGCAATGCGGTATGCCCATGTAGTAATTTGATAATCTTCGTTGTATTGATCAATTTTTAAATACACAGTTGTTAATGTTGTTGAAACAATATCATCAGCAACATGAGGGTCTTTTACTATATTATTTGTGTATGACCATAATCCTGGTCTCATCTTAGCATATAACTCATTATATACTTTTTCGCTTCTTGTCTTTTTAAATTCTAATGCAAGTTCTTTGTACGTCTTTTTTGTTTTTTTAGCCATTTATGAAGTCTTTTAAAGTTAGATAATTTATAGGTGAGTATCCCCAAAAATCGCAACAGACATTAAATCTGTTTTCAATTTTTAGATCTGTTTTATGAGAAAATACTGTATGACCATGCATATGAATAGTTCCTGAATCTTTTCCATTCCAAACAGCTAAAGGATAATGACAAATAACAGTATCAAAATCTATCAGATCCATAATAGCATCACTTAAAAATTCAGCATTAGGAAATTCATCAATGATTTCTTCTAATGCGCTGTCAGAATTTCCTTTTAAGAAATAAATTCTTCCTTTTAATTTCTTAAGTACTTTACGAGCGGTTGAAGGATCCCATGCAAAATTTCCTAAATGAAATACAACATCATTCTTTTTTATCTTCTTATTCCAATTCTTAATCAGAGTAGAATTCATTTCTTCTACATCTTGAAATTTTCTATTTGCAATCTGAAGAATTTGTGGTCTACCGAACCATGTATCGGAAGTAATATAAAAATCTTTAGGTATTTCTTTATTCATATAATTGATTTACAGTATATTGTTTCATAATATACAGTATAAATATAAACAATTTTGTTGGGAACTGAAAAGTTTTTAATAACTTTTTTAGAAATATTTTAGGATTCAATATCCCATTTAGTATCAGAGTCTCTTGAAAGAGTTCTTTTAATTAAACCTTCAGATAAAAGTTTCATTTCATTTTTAGATTCATTAGACATTGGTCTCTTATAATAATCTTCAAATAGTTTTTCATATAATTCTAATGATATGTTGAATGGCATACCTGTCATAGTATTAGATTCAATAATATAAACATGCCCCTTTTGATCTTCCATTATATCAAAACATATAAGAGGTATTTCTTTAAACTTTTCACAAAAGGCTTTATTCGTTTTAGCAAAATTCTTAGGTAATCCTGATGGATCCTTTTTCAAATATTTAAAACGCATTTCCTCGCTTGCATTACCGTCACCTTTCTTTGCCTTTTCATTAAGAGGAGTTCTTTCCATCCAAACCATAGGCTTACCTTTAAAGTTTATTATTCTATGTTCAGATTTCTTATCAATGAATTGAGAAAACAGATCGTATTTAGATTTATCTTCTTTTAAAAATTCATCTTTGGTTTTAAATATTTTAATACCTTTACCTGAATGGCCAGTTTTAGGTTTTGCTATTAAAGGAAATCCTATCTCAAGTGCATCTTTTTCATTATATGCAGTTTTAGGAATGTTAGGATCATCTCCTAATCTTTCATGAAAATCTTTTTTAGAATTTGAAACTTGAATTGTTTCATTTGGATTATAGATAAAATTTTTCATCTTAGGAAACTTTTTAACTAAATCTTCAGTAACTGCCATATTATAATTTAGTATAGGAATACTAGGATCCAATTCTAATTTGCTAATATCTTTAGGAGTAATAACCTTGTATGCTTTAGCTCCTTCTTCTTTTGCCCATTCATGACCAGTATCAGTATTTACTGCTGCATAGATTTTATGAAGATCACTTTCAACATCAGCTGATTCTTTTAATAAATCTTCTCTACCTAATTGCTTATATACTTCTTTTCTAGTTTTCTCCATCTTTTCAGCATACTTAGGATCACTCTTTCTATTAAAAACTACTTGCTGAGTTAAAGAACCACTAATCTTTTTAACATCTTTCTTTCTGGTTTTAATTAACCATGCGGCTAAATCCTTTATAGAAAGATCTTTAAATCTACCTTCAGCATCAGGTGCATCTGAATGATGAAACTCAGGAGCTCCTGCTGGTTTCTTTTCATTTAAAAATTGTTCAAAAAGTTTTAGATATTTCAACACTATAATTAATTTTATTATATATCTCCGCCGTTACTATTAAGTGCTAACCATTCAAATAATGGATCATTAAAGAATTCACCATCAAAACCTAAAAGAATATCAGATTCTAATAAATTCATATTATCTGTAGGATGGCCTTTTTTAGTAATTAAGTTTTCATTTAAAGGTGGATAAGACATATGAGAAAACGGAGAGCTTAACATTTCTCTTACTAAATTAAAATGTCTTTCATAAATATGAAGAGAATGAACTATATGAGTATAGGAACCCATTTTTAAATTAGGATATGTTAACTTTAAATGTTTTAACATTTGTTGTTGTAATAAGCAAAAGAATGCTACATCAGTTGCTGTACCTAATATTAAATCATTAGATCTCATATCAACAGTAAAGTTTAATCTATTGTCTCTAATTTGAAATATACCATTAAGAGTACATACAAAATCCTTATTACCTTTCCATTGATGTGATGGTTTGTTAAAATGAATAATTGATTGTCTTGAGTCTTTATCTTCTATTAAAGAATCTAATGCCCATTGGTATTGATTTCTACCATCAGAAAGAGGTTCGTTAAATATAAGATTACCATAAGCAGAATTAACAGTACCGTCACCGTTATCTAATTGACTCCAGAATTTAGAATACTTGCTTATAAAATCAATATCCTTTCTTCCTGTAAAATACCATATTGTTTCACCAGCAATATATTTGAATTGACTACTTCTTTTTTGGTTTTCGTAAAGTGGAAAGTAAGGATCATCTATAACTAATGCTGCATTACAAATTTCTTTGATTTCCATGCCTCTTGGTTTAGAAGTATAATCAGGATTTTCTAATGTATCTCTTAATGCTTTTTCATAAACATCTGCAAATGTATCTCCTCTATATGTTCTCATTTTTATTTTTTTCTCTAATGTTTCTTAATGCTATTTCTAATCGGTCAGCAAATTCCATATAAGTATACTTACCACCTGAATCATATAGTTTTCTACTTTCTAATAGTACTTCATCCCTAATACCTTCATCATGGGCTTCATATAATAAATCTTCAGTCTTAGACATTATTGAAACATATTTAATTGTTTAGCTTCACCGGTTATAGTATTCTTAGTTTGTAAAAAATCTATTATAATATTACAAACTTCAATTGCACTCATTGTGCCTACATCTATATGTAATTTATTTTTAATTGTACTTAACTTATGAGCTCTCATAAATCCATCAACCTCAGCCTTTACTTCTTCTTCATTACCATAAAATGATTTACCATCATCTCTTTTTAATATTGTATGTGGATTATTAGTTAATGTAATAAGATAAAGATTTTCTCTTAATGCTTTAGTATATTTCTTTTCAATGTCAAAAACATAATCACCTGAATAACCTCTATATAATGGAGAATAAACAGTTTCACCTAAATGAGATCTGTTAAATATAAGATTAATACTTTCTTTATCATTTTTTGTATTACCTATTTTTGTTTTCATCATAAGCTTAAACATATCATCATATAATTTTTTTGAATATGTTCCATGTTTTTCTTTATCATCTTTAAAAGGTAATGATGAATAATGTAATTTGTGAAATACATACTCATTCATTTTTTCAATGATTAAATTTTGTTGCGTGTCTTTACCTACATTATCGGTACCTTCTATAATAATGAATTTACTCATGTTTTATTTTTATATGATTAAAAATTAGAATTGTTTATTAAAATATCATAATCTTTAAATTCTGCAAAATCAATTTCATCTGCATCGATTCTACGTTGAATTTTATCATTAAGATCGCCTCTTGCTTTCAGTCTTTTTGTTCTAACTTCTAGAGGTATATCTAAATAGATAATTGTACAGTTTTTTCTATCAATAGGATTAATAGCCTCTACACCCTTTGGTGTCATTATGAATAAGTTACAAGTATTTCTAAATTGTTCATAGCTTGTGCCATAATACCAACCGTTAAATTCTACATACTCATACCAAAAATTATTATCAGCATAATGCTTAAAATCCTTTTCAGAAATAAAGTAATAATCTTGGCCATCAATTTCACCTTTTCTAGGTGGTCTTGTAGTATAGGAAGTACCATAAGTAAATCCTCTGCCCTCCAAAACTTTTCTCATATGATCTTTACCAGCAGCTGCTTTACCTATTAATATAACTTTATTCATTAGGGGCTGATTCTTCTGAAGATTCGAAAGTTCTTTTTAAGGTTGCTAACACGTCTTCAGCCTCGGCTAATGACCTTGCCATATTTTCCATCTCTTCTATATGTTGAGGATGTTCACCTATTCCTACAGGGTTTGTTAAATATATTGTTAGTGTTGCTAAAGCTTTTTGCTTTTGTGCTTCAAATTGAGATTTTAAGGCCTCATAAATTACATTTTTATTCATATTAGTCTATTAAAAGTTGTGTGTGTTCAAAATTATTTTTTATTTTCTCATTAAAGAATTTACCAGCTGATTCAGATTTACATAAGTCATCATATAATTCTGATTCAACATCTTTATATTCATATAATGCTCCACTGTTAAATTCTACCTTTAAGGTTTTTGCAGCAAAGTTATATATGTATCTGTTAATCATTGAAGAATCAACAATTGTTGCTTGTTCTTTTATCATACTTTTTTTATTTTATATAGTTTTTTTAATGCAGAAATTGATAAATGTTTAGTTGCAGATAACCATTCCCACGCAAGTTGTTCAGATTCGGATTTACATGCTAATCTGCAATCTTCTTTAATACAAAAGTGATATGTATTCATAATATTCTGATTTATTATTATATGCCTTTTTTATAAAAAGTTTACTTAATTGCTGCCTTTAATTTTTTAAGATCAGTTAAATACATTTCTTTAGGATCTGTTGATTTTAATGTTTTAAGTGCAATAATACAACCTTCTTTTTCTTGTAATAGTTTTTCGTACCTTTCTTTTGTTAAAGAATGAATAGCCATTGATAAAAGATAATCATATGATCCATGTACTGTATCATAACCATTAGTTTTTAAATAAGCTACAATCTTTTCTTTAGGTACATTATTAACTTTTAATTTACCTTCAATAATATCTTTAATAAACCTTGCTTTATTTGTAACTAATGCTAATTGTTTTTCTGTTTTATCAATTAAATAATCCTTTCTAGTTTGATACCAACCTAACCTGACACTAACAAAGTGTTTTACTATTTCTTCAGCTTTATCAAAAATCTTTAATTCACCGTTCTCATCTATAGTTGTTAAGTTTTCAGTTTCTTGTGTATTTAATCTTAATGTTTTTTCTAATTTATTTTTAGATACTAAATCCTTTAAAATAGATCTTTTAAATTTTAAAACATATTCTATTGTTTCAGATGAATTATCATCATAAGAAGTAATGATTCCCTTTTCTTGTAAAAGATTTAATATTTCTTCATATCTTTCATAAGTATAATTAGGAGGTATTGCAGTAATCTTTACTGTGTTAGTATTGATAACCTGATAAGAACCGCTGATCTTCCAAGTTTTAGGATTTTCTAAATCTCTAGTAAAAGTACCTTTAAATTCCTCAATCCAAGGAGCTAAAGTTTTTATTCTTTTTCCGTTTACTTCAGAAATACATGCGTCTACTACATCTTTAGGATTTCTGTTTAATATATTAGTAGCAAAACCTACAGCAATACCAGATGTACCATTTAATATAACAGTTGGAACTATAGGTAAGAAATGTTCTGGTTCTATTTTTTCACCTTCTTCTATTTTATTATCAAGTAATTCAAAATCTTGATAAAGTAATCTAAAATTAGGATGTAGCTTAGCGCTAATATAACGAGGTGCACCAGCAGATGGAGATCTTAATGATCCAAACTGACCGATACCTTCTAATAATGGTAATGAGTTTTTAAACTTTTGAGCCATACCAACCATTGATGATTCTAATGAAGTATTACCATGATGATAGAATGCCTCAGCTGCAACTCTACCTGCAAGTTGAAACAATTTCATTGGCTTTTCATTACCCGTTTTCCATATCTTATTTGCGATATAAACAACTTTTCTTTGTGTAGGTTTAAGGCCATCTATACAACTTGGTATAGCTCTATTCTCTACTACATATTTAGCATACTCTAAATATTCTTTGTCAAAAAAGGATGTTACTGTTCTCTTCATTAAAATAATGATTTTTTATTAATAGTTTTTACTTCATGGCCTAGGATTTTGCTTTTACGGGGTGTAGAATCCTTAGAAAACCAGATATCTAATGTATTGTTAAATTCATTATCTTTTGTTAATGTAAAGGTTCTCGGGCTTCTAATGATCTCCTTATATTCAGCATCCTCTAATGCAGCTAAACCTTTCTTATATTCAATTGACCAAGAATTTAAATTTCTTTGTTTAGATTCCCATTCTTTATATTCTTCATCAGAATAAAAGTTTAAAGATTCCTTACCTTTCTTTGCAACCATTAAAGGTGTTTCTACTTTTAATATTCTACCTTCGCTAAATAATTCTGGCCAATATTTACCTAGGAAATTAATTAATAAAGCTGAAATAGAATTACCGTCTACATCTGCATCAGTATATAATAATATTTTTCCATATCTTAAGTCTTTAGGCTCATGACCGATCTTTAAACCCATAGCAGCCATCATTGATTGTACCTCGTTATTCTGTACAACTTTAGATGCAGGTAATTCTCTAACATTAATAAATTTACCTCTTAATGGAAATGCTCCTTGATATTGCGGTTCTCTATATCTTCTAAATGCAGATGATGCAGAATCACCTTCAAAAATAGCAAGTGTACATTTTTCTCTAATACCTCTTTTCTTAGCATCAATTAATTTTAATACTTTAGTTTTATCTAAACCTTTATTTAACTTTCTTAATTTAGATCTTTCTTCGGCTTCTTTTTTTCTTTCAATCCAATCTAATACCGATTGTATAATTTCAGAATTTAAAACTTGCCTTAAAACTTTTTCACTTAATGTATGACTTGTACCAAAATCTTTTGGAGCTGTAATTAATTTTTCTTTTGTTTGAGAAGAGAATGCTGGATTAATAACTGTACAATTAATAAACAGATATAAATGTTGTCTTAATTCAGAAGGTTTTACATCTACTCTGTATTTTCTTTTTATCTTTTCTCTAAGATAAGATGTAATTTGCCAATCTATATTATTAACATGAGTTCCACCATCCTTTGTTTCAACAGAATTAACAAATGATATTGCTTTAAATCCTGTAGTAGAATGACCAATACCAATTTTCCAATGTTCTGATTGTTCATAAAAGACTGGAGTTACATAGCGATTAGCATAATCTTTAAAAGTTCTAAATGCAATTGGTTTATCATTTAAGTAAATCTTTAGAGTAGGATTACATGCAGCGATATCAATAAGCCTTTTAGTAATCATTAAATAATGATTCTTATCTATTCCTTTTAAACCAAATCTTTCAAAATCTGTTAAATAAGTTATTTGAGTATGAGCAGTTTTTTTATTAGTAATTTCTGGCTTAGTTCTATCAGCCATGTTATTAGTAAAAGTCTGATTAAATTGTTTTTTACCATCACAAGTTTCGATTGTAAATTCCTTACTAAATATATTTGTAAGTGTACTACCTACACCATTAGTTCCTACTACAACCCTATCTTCTGTATCATCAAAATTACTTCCAGTTTTTAGATTTGAAAATATCATTTCAGGAACCCACTCATCGTATTCTTTATGAATCTTTACTGGTATTCCACCGTTATCCCAAATAGATATGAGTCCACTTTTCATATCTATATTAACTTTAACTTTATTTAATTTAGAATTTCTTTTATGTTCATCTACTGAATTGGAAACTATTTCATCAAACAGTTTTAAGAATCCTGGATTATAAGTTACTTCAGTTAGTTGGAATTGATCCTTTCCTTTAGTTGGTAAAAATACTTCTTCAGTATGTGGCTTAATTGAACCTACATACATACCAGGCCTTAACAATACATGTTCTGTATCTGTTAATTTTTGGTATTTCTTTTCAATGTTAACTGCCATGTATTTTTATTTTTATATGGTAAGTTTTAAAGTTTGTTTACCTAAATGATTTTTTAAGGTTAAGTTTAAGAGAATGTAAATAAACATCATATATGTTTTTACTATATTCTTTAGAGCCTATCCATTTATTTTTCCAAATATCTATTAAATTTTTAATAGCTGGATAATGTACTAATTTATTTTCTTTGTTTCTAATTACTTTAATGACGAATTCGTAGTCTTCTTTCATAATGTTTATTTTTTTGTGGAGAATATCGGAGTCGAACCGATGACCTCCTGCGTGCAAGGCAGGCGCTCTAGCCAGCTGAGCTAATTCCCCATGTGGTGGAGGTGGTGGGATTCGAACCCACGTCCAATAAGCATTCATAAAAACATTTCTTACAGCTTAGGATAAGTTTTTTTAAACTTCCAAAAATATCTCAATGGTTTTTTACAAGGTACTCCATGAGAATCAAAACTTGTTAAGTATTAAGGAACTTTAATTAACCTGTAGCTGCTTTCGTTTTTCATCTTATTTATTTACAAGCATACTAATAACATGATGTGCATTACTTACCTACTTAGGCAGCCATTGCTAACTCAGCGTTGTCGGCTAAGATTGATGTAGGTCATCACCCGGTGCTGTAGTTTTTACTTCAATCAGATTGTCAAAAACCGGTCACCCCCAGTAATTCAAAGAACGATTTATATATTGTACTCAATTTTAGGATGTAGGTGGAATGCTCGTGCTACACCATCAATAGCCTTCTGTGAACCGAATCTATTTACAGTTCCTATATGCCATTCAATTTTTTCAAAAGGTTCATATGCTCGGTATTCTTTATAATCATATATGGTAAATGGTGTACCACATTCAGTAACCATTTCCCATTCATTTTGAGTCTTTTCATTTACATCATTATCATGATACATTACCTCACCACATACCTTTTCTAGATCTTCCTTTGTTGCCATGAAATAATGTCCATGAAACCTTGAATCTCCTAATGTTCCATTCTCTAATCTTTTTATCATCTTATTTGTATGTTTAGTATATTATAATAATAACAAACTTTCTCTCTTTCTGAAAGTTTAATATGGCATATCTATATTTTTATTTTCTTCAGCTTTAAATTTTGTTACTAATTTTCTACAGATGACTTTTAATTCTGTTGAGAATTCGCCTTTATCAATAATCCAATCAATGTACCTAGCGTCCATTTCAAATACTTCTTTAAAAGGTTTACCTTTATTTTTACCAAAATTAAATATGATTGTTCTCTTTCCGTTTACTTCATCAAATTTTAATTTACCTCCTAAATCAACCTGATCAGCTCTACGAGTATTTACAACCTTATCAATTTCTTCAGCAGTTTGTGGCATATCATATACTTCTCTTTGTTTTTGAAATATTTCCATTGTAGCCCTAACATCAGCTTCAGCTCTATGCGCACCTTCTAAATCTTTACCTGTGAATTTTTTGTAAGTATTCGTTAAATCTCTTTTTTCATAATTGCTGTAAATAAGGAATGGGTCCATTACAGCTCTACCTCTGTGGTTAAATACAATACCACATCTCATAAATTCCTCACATAAGAAAGGAACATCAAAGAATAAGGCATTATATCCTCCCAAGTCACTATCGCCAATAAAGTCATTGATATCAGATGCTATCATTTCAAAGGTTGGTTTATCCTTTAACATCTCTAGAGATATGCCGTGCTTTTCTTCAGCTTCGGCTCTCATTTGTACATTACCTGGGTTTACTAATTGATTGTAAGTTTCAATCTCATTGCCATCAAAATCTGTTTTAATCATACAGATCTCAATTATGCGGTCAGCTGTTGTACTGATCCCTGTGGTTTCTAAATCAAACCAAACTATATTCTTCTTCATACTATTCTAATTAACTTTAACTGTTATAAATATTATATAGCTAAAATTAAAGATAGTTTTAAGATTCTGTAATTATTATATTATGAACAACCTCATCTTTTTCTATTTGTTCAATTAATTGTATACCTTCTATCGCATGGCCAAATGTAGTATGATGTTTATCTAATCGTTTAGTATTCCATCTACCTAAACAAATAAAAAATGCACCCATTGATGTATGTTCTTGGTTAGCATTGGCTGCACTTAATACACCGTATGCATGAAAATTATTATCTTTAATTCTACGTGGGGGCTGGTGTTCATCCCACATATAAGAATGTGGTTCATTATCTGGTCTTGGATTAGGGCCAGTTTGAATTATAAAGTTAGGAACTACTCTACCAAATTTAATTTCTTTAAATAAGCCTTGGTTTGCATTATCCACAAATCTTCTAACTTGTATTGGAGTTTCTTCGTAAAGGCGAAATTTGATATCTCCCCTATCCATTTTAAATGTAGCGTATTTCATATAATAATATTAAGGTGCAGGTTGTACTGTTATTTCAGCAGATGATACAGCTGTACTTATCTTTCTAGGTAATGAATCTATTGCTCTATTTAAAGACCTAAGAGTAATATTTAAACTAGCATTTTCACCAGAACTAGAACCGCCAGCAGATCCTCCAGTTCCACCTGCATTTGATGCAGCAGCAGTTCCACCACTTTTAAGTATGTCTCTTATATCCTCTACGGCCTGTGCTAATGCGTCATATGCATCATCATCATCTTGGAGTTTTGCACTCGATCTAAATAATTCACCGAATGCAATTGTTTTATCAATATCTATTTTATTAATGGAATCTGCAATTTTAGAAATACCTTCAGCTGCTTTATCTAAATATCCTTTTTTAGCAACATCTCCTAAGGTTACAATAAAAGAACTAAAGTCTTCTAATTGTTCTGATATATTAGCATTCTTTTCATACAATTCTTTAAATGTTGCACTAATAGAAGTTAAGAACGTACCAATAGAAGAAGAAACTTTAGTAGCATCTATATTGGCAAAACCGTTTAATCCTGTTGCTATATCTGTTAAAGATTTGCCTGCTCCATCTACTGCATCTATCCCTTTTGCGATTACATTCTCATCCCAAGTAAATCCTAAGAAACTACCACCATCCTTTTCTTCTTGTCCACCAATAGCAGCAAATGCGCCACCTACTAGAGTTAACACATCTTTAATTTTACCAGCAGTTTCTGCGGGGTTAACTAAACCTTGAAATTTATTTAATCCTTCAGCAATACCAGTTAATGCTTCACCTGCATCCATTATAGAATCAATTCCTTTTTCTATAACATTTTCATCCCAAGTAAATCCTAAGAAACTTCCGCCATCTTTTTCTTCCATATCCGCTCCTCCTATAGAAGCAAAGGCCTTTCCTACACTTCCTACAACTAAGCCTATCTTATTAGCAAGACCTACTGGATCTTTTAAACCTTGGAATGCATTTAATCCTGCAGCTATACTCGTTAATGCTTCACCTGCATCCATTACAGAATCTATTCCATTTTCTACTGCATTAGGGCTGAATGCATTTCCAAATACATCTCCTAGTAAACCACCTGGTGGTGATGCTTCTCCGCCTGCTTGTGCAAACGCTGCGCTCACAGAACCTAATGCTAAAGCTAAATCTTCAGAATCGGTTTTTGTAAATTTTATGTTTTTAAATGCAGTTAATCCTTTTGCTAATGATTGTAGTGCTAAACCTGCTGCGCCATACATAGCAGCCGCTGCAACCCCTGCACCTGATTCACCTACTCTAGAAAATGCCCCTTTAATTGAACTCCAAACACCACCTTCTTCACCTTCTCCTGGTGCCGTTCCTGCAAAGGCCATAGCAACAGATCCTAGTGTTGTTGCTAATGCTATGCCGTCTTCTTTGGTATATTTTAGATCTCTCATTGCCTGTAACCCTGGTGCTAACAATAGCAGTGCTCCACCTGCAGCGGCAAATAAAGCAGGGCCTAACATGGCGGTTCCACCAGAAGCAGCTACGGCAACCCCAGCAACTCCCATTGCGGTACCAATACCAGCTAAGATTGCAAGTTGGACTCCTACATCTTCTATACCCATTCCTCTGGTAGTTTGAGCAAATGGTACATAACCAAAATTAAATATAGCTAAAGCAGCTCCAATAAGTGCCATTGATAATGCACCCATAGCCATATTCATAATTCCAAATTTTCCAACTACAGCAATGGCTATACCAATTGCTAATATAGCAGCACCTTGTACTAATACATCTTTTAATGACATTCCTTTTGTAACATCTGCATAATCCTCATATCCTTTTACAAAAGGTATTAATGCTAAACCAAACGCCGCGACGGCTGCTGCACCTTTAAGTATAGTTTTTAAATCAAATTTACCTAATAAACCTGCGGCTCCACCTACTGCTATTATTGCCGCACCTTGTACTGCTACATCCATTAGGCCTACACCTTTTGGAAATGAGGCTGCAAATACTGCATAACCTAAACCAAATACAGCAACACCTAATCCTAATAATGAAAGATTTCCTGCTCCTCTTCTAACTCTTTTAGCCATTCTCTTTCCACCTAAAAGAGCAACAGCTCCACCAACTAAAATTAAAGAAGCAACCATCCCTAATAAAATCTTAGGTTGCATTACTATAAATAAGGTTGCTAATCCAAATATAGCCATACCTATACCAAAAGATCTTAAACCGTCACCCATCTTATCCATAGCTTTAGCACCTCTCCTAATTCGCTTGTATTGAGAACCTAATAATATAAATAATGGTGCAACTAAAATAGACGTAAGATATAATACTGGAATGCCAAGCATACCAATTAATAATAATGGGGTGGCTAAAGCTAAACCTTTTGCAAACTTAAATATAGCACCACCCATCATTTCTAGATTGCGTATACCTTTTTCAACTTTTTTGTTATCTTGTTCTGCTAAACTTTTAAAAGTCTTTTCTAAAAATGCTGTAAATTTATTGACACCTTTCTTAGGAACTATCGCCCATAGTGTCATTCCCATTGCGGTTTTAATAGACCCTATACCTAATGCAGCTAATACTGATGCATTAGATTTAGCATTACCATCACCTCCACCACTTACTACACCTTTCTTTCTTTCATTTCGCCTTTGCCTCATTGCTTTAACGAGTGCTCTTATCTGAATTACTGAGGCAATAGTTTGAAAAAGACTCCTGCTAGTATTTTTTTCAGTTTCATCAGATACACCAGCTATGACTCTAAGTAATTCAGTTTGCTTTTGCAATTCTCCTACAATATCCATACCACCAGCACCGCTTGATCCAGTAGAAACAGCAATAAGAGAATCTAACTTTTCATTAGTCTCTTGTGTAGCAGCCTCTATTTTCTTTAGAGGATCCATTAAATTTGCTAAAGTTACGGCAGCCATTTAGAATTTTATTTTTATAATTTTGGCATAGATAGTTTTGGCATAGAAGGAGTTTTATACTGACTCATACTTTTGTTTGCCTGACTTTTTAAGCCATCCATATTGTATTTATCCTGTGTGTCTTTTGTATTTTGTTGCTCCTGCTTATTGCGATCTTTTAATAAGTCATTATAGATTTCTAAAGTGTACTCATATTCATAGAAAGGAAGCAAATCCAGCTCTGATGGCTGGAGATGCAACTTTTCTAAAAGTAATACTCTAACTTTAAAGAAGTTCAGAAGAGATATCTGGAATAACGAAGAGAGCTTTGATGCCGCCGGGAAACGTGAGCGGAACGGTGACCTCCTCACCGCAGCTTTTACATGGAAATACCAATTCAGGTTTAACACCAATTTTTAAATCTTCAGCTAATCTATATACTATTGTATATTTAGTAGCATCCCACCCCTGAAAGGATGTAATCTTTGCAAATATATCTTTTTCGTTCCATCCTCTCCATTCTCTCTGTAGGTAAGGTAGTATTGCCAATGTAGATTTATCCCAACTTTGATTTTTTTCTTCTCTATCTCTGATATAATCCGTTATACATCGCATAACACCAATTGTAGGAGGGGCTAATTTAATAGTACCATAATTTTTAGTAGTAACAGAATAACACTTTTCAATAGGATCATAATATTTTTCAACTTTTTCTATAATAGTATTAAATTGTAAGTTAGAAGTTTTTAATTCCATTGAATCTTGTGATTTACAGGATGATTGCTTACATGATTTTTTACCTATTGGCATCATTAATGTTTGCTCACCTGTTTTAAATGTCAATTCTCTAATTGCTAAAATTAAATAAATTCTATCTTCTTCAAGAATATCTTTATAAGATCCTCTTTGATTACCATACATAATTTTTGTACATGATAAAACAATATTATTTAATCCTTCATCAACTTCTTTTAAGTTATCTTCATCAATAATAGAAAATGCTCTAATTTCAGCAACCTTAGCTGGCCTAATATGAATTTCAAAATCATCTCTGTAGAATTTTCCTCGAGATGGAAATTCACCTAAGTTTAACCTAGTGTATCCTACCATTGCATTTAATCTTTTAATTTCAGGATCATCTGCTGTTACTTTATCCATTTGTCTGTTAACATCAACTTTACCTAATTCAGTAACTATTTCATTAGGGGTCTCTGTAGCTTCTACTGCAATACCTTCAGCAGCAGCAAATTCTTTCTTAATATTTTCTTCGTGCTCTTTTGACATTTTTAATTATTTTTTATTAATTGTTTTTCAATTTTATTTTCATCAACAATATGTTCTACTATTAACTGTCTAACATATCTAGAAATAGCTACAGGCTTTGCACCAGTTTCCATTGATTTTTGTATAATTATTGTATTTAAACTATCTTCATCTTCAGGTGTTAATAAAACCTGTAATTTTTTAGTAAGTCTTTTCTTTTGTGGAATGAGTTCTTGTACAGTTTCATTAAAACCATATTTAGAATTATCAGATTTAAATTTACTAATCCAATATTCAACTCTTTTTAAAACATCACTTAAAGATTCATCGTTATCAAAAACCTCTAACACTTCTCGTTTAAAAGCTTTAGTTCCAAAATCTTTAACTGCTCTTTTAATATATTTTCCAGTTCCAAAGTTATTTGGATTATCATTTACTGAATATCCTACATAAACTTTGTTTGTTTTTTGCTGTTGTAATTTATAGATAATCATTTTCTATATTATATATTTTATATTATATATTAGGGAGAAGGCAAAAAAACTGGGAATACATTAATATTCCCAGTTTAATATTTAAAATTTATGCTCCTACGTTCTCCTCAACCCAGTGATCACAACGATAAGTCATTGTTAAATCAACTGCGTCTTGGTTCTCATAACTCAATTCATCCACAAAATCAGGTTGTCCTGTTGGGAATACATCTTTAAATGTAATCTTTCTGAAGATATCTCCTGCTCTGTTATATTGAACTACAATCATACTTCCTACGTAATCTTTCTTTAATCCCATTTCACCAGTTAGTGGATCATAGATTAAGTTATTCCAATTACGAAAAGTATTATAAATATAGTTTTCGTTTGCTTCATTCAAGTTAAGACTGAAGTTAAGTGTTAAATCAACAAACGTCTGAGCTGGCATACCTGCATAAGATCTATCAGCAAATTTATATTTTTGATTTATAGCATCAATAGATGGATTTAAGTTATTTAATCCTCCGATTGTTTTTACTTGCTCTAAGATTAAACCCGTATCATCCCCTAGTGGTGAAAATACAGTCACCTCAAATAGGTTAGGCTGAATAGGTTCGTACCTTTGGCTACTGGCCCTTGATTGGGTATAATGTGGTAGTGGCATATTTTATTTGTTTTTTTATATATTCGTCTTCTTTATCTTCTTATTGGAAGTTTCCTGAACTAATTGCACCAGTTCTAAGAATAGTTGTTCTTTGTACAAGAATTTCCATTCCTCTCGTTGGTTCAATATATGTATCTAAGATACCTACATTTTGATCAATAACTTCTGGTGTGTTATTAGTTTCATCCATTATATTTCTATAATCATAAACACCGTCATCATTTTGAACAGTTGCTAAGAAGTTATCAGCTAATGTTTTTATTTCCAATCTTGTTTGAGCTGTATTAAATTCAAATAAGTAGTTTTTAAGAATTGCTTCAATACCATCTTGGATATAAATTACAACCTCTCTAACATTAATTGAACTTAAAGCAGATTTTGGAACCTGTTGTGCAGTTTTATTTGCAAATATAGTTGGTCCTGTTCCACTTTGGAATACAATTGGATTAATTCCGAATGGTTCTAAATAATAACGATCTTCTTGGTCTAAATTAATTTCTAATCCTACAACCCCATTTCCACCTATTACTCCACGTCTTACACCAGCCACGATTGACCAAGGTAATGCATTTTCATATTTAAGAATAAAGTTATTAGATACATTTGCAGCAGGAGGAACACTTATGTTCTTTCCTAAATCTCTAACAGTTAAGAATGGATAATAATATCCTCCCCAAGATCCACCACTCGTAGCGGCAGGTAATGAGAATCTAACAGTTGGATTTAATGCAAGATTTCCACCTTCAGATATAAACTTAGAAGATAAACCACCCGTAGCATCAGAGAAGCTTGGATCTGTATTTTTCTTAAAGTCTTTAGCAGATGGTGCATTAACAATTGCAAACGCGTTTTTTCTACTCATACATAAATTAGTATAGATAGCTTTACAATTTGCTTCAATTCCATTTCCATAAGTATCTACTACATATCGGAAGTTAATTGTTTCTCTATCAATTAATGCTTTATATAAATTTGTTCCACCTAAGATAGGGCTTAAACATTTGTTTTGTCTAGAATTAGTTCCATCTGGTACATGTTTAGTTGAATCTAATGCAAATCCAGGTAGTTCAAATATATTAAGGTAATCAACCCAAGAATCAATTGGATAATAAACCTCTACTGTTTTTGTAGAAGCACCTTGTGTAGTTATACTAATTTCAGATTGACAAGTTACTTTCATACAGGTTGTACCTGCAGGAATAATTGGATATTCTGAAGGAGTTAATCCACCTTCAACTATATTAATTCTTGTTAACCTAGAATGTGGTACAGATGCAGAACCTTCAAAATTTACCATGTAATTTCCTACTACTATATCAGCAGCTTCTGGTGAAGTTGTTGCTATAAGTATTTCATTTGGTTTAAGTGTTGGTTCATTAATTGAATCACCTATAATATCCACAGTAAGGTTAAGAGCGCCTTTTAATGTTTGTACACCAAATACATTCGGTCCAAATAATAATGGATTTAATGCAGTACTATCAGATTTTTCAAACTCACCTGCTGCATCAATTGTAAATTCAGCTTGAGATGTTAAGTTTGAAAATGAATCTTCTTGATAAGGAGTAACACTAACCGCGGGTAAATAATATGCCGGGTCAGATATTGCCTTCTTGGTTGCAGCTGATGTAGCACCGGCTCCGTCAATAATCCATCCAAAATCTATAGCATTCATTGCTAAGTATGAAGTATAGACACCTAGTGCATCTTTATAAACTGCTTCATCACCATCAGTTAATGTACCGTTAGCAAATTGTTTTTGTAGCATTGATCCATAAGAACCAATAATCCCAGCAGCTCCACCGTTTACATTTGTGTTTCTTACAAAACCAAAGTCAGCTTCATTAATGTAAGTATAACTTGCAGCTGCCCCAATTGGGAAGTCAGCTAATGCAGTAGAACCTACATCTGATAATAATACAGTTACGGTATTACCTACAGTTTGCACAGAAATCACTGGTACCCATTCTCCAGTTACAGAATCTAATATAAATGATCCTACTAATGAATCTGTATTTGCTCTCATTCCTGAGAACGCATCCCATATTGCATCTTTAGTGGCGTTGGTATTTACAATTTGTATTTGGATACCTCCACCAGTTGGAGCACCTACTGTAATTGTACTTGTATCATTTACTACAGTATTTGATAATTCCCCAGTTCTTGCGTAAGCTAAGTCCGAAACAATTGATCCACTATACGATAGAAAGTTAACATCATCTTGAATGGAAGTAGATTGAGTATATTCAATATTATGACCTATCATGTCAATTCCACCAGGTACACCATCTATTAATGTATCGCCATCAAATAAATCTTCATTCACAGTAACAAATAATCCTGTAGATGCAGTATCAGCATTAATAACTTTTTCTACGAAAAGGTTATTACCTAATAAATCTACAAAGTCTGGAAGTAAACATGCAGTATACGTTGCCTGTAATGTTACTTCAGTTTCATTAAAGAATTCTTGCATTAATGTATCAGTAGAATCAGTTGCAAACTTCTTTCTTAATAAACCTTGTGTTGGATCAAAATATTTTTGAAATAATGGATCTGCCGCAAATCTTGAATAAGGAGTAGTCGTATTAAAATCTCCACCAAAGTTACCTTCTAATACAAAGACATCTACAAAAAAGTCAGATATTAAACTATCTTTATTTAAGTATCCTGGTACATTTGCAGCACCATACCATTCTTCAACTGTTACTTGATATGGTAATACGTTAGTGGCGGCAGATTTTTTGACAATTACAGATATAGGATTTTGACCTAAGTTTGTAACATCTAATAAATCATTAACTGTTAATGAACTTAAAGTATTAGTGTTAGCACCAACATTTGTTAAAAAATCATCTGTTGATGGAAACCAAAATTTATCTCTGTTATAAAATTTTGCATATTCATAATCAGCACCAATGTTTGATTGCGCCTCTGGTGTTGCCGATGTGGCAAACCTAACAGCATTTACTTTATCTTCAGCATCTAAGCTTAATAAATTAAGTGCAAGAATAGGTCCTCTTTCAAGGGCTGATAAACAGCTTCTGTGGAAAAAAGAATCTTTTCTTTCTAAGTTTCTATCTATATCACCGTATACTTGCTTAAAAAAACCTGTATCGGGAACAAAGACGGGTGTGTTGAATGGACCTCTTTTAGAAAAACCGACCACCAGTCGAGTTTGATTAGCTGGGATACTTACAACTTGACTTTTATCAAATTCAAACCTATATGTTCCTGCAGCCTTAAGAGAAGCTATTTTTGGATCTAGTGCCATCTTATAATATATTTTTTTTGTTTATTTGTTTTTTTATATATCTACCAAGTAACTACTTTTTATACTAAGTCGTAGATATCAAAATTTAGATTCCCACCCTTTGAATCTTTTTCTAAAATTTCTTCTATCTTATTTTGAATTGAAGGATCTATCTCATCATATATCTCTTCAACAAAATCTGAAAAATCTAATGTAGTGAAGAATTCAGAACTATTTATACAAGTCATAATTAAATCATCATTACCTAATTGCCCTGCATAAGATCCGTTTGGGAGTTTACCAAACGTAGAAGATTCTTTTACAGTATCTTTATCATAGATGCTAATTTTATTTTGAGAAATATATTTTTTAAAATTTTGACAAAAAATAGGTTTATTATCTTTCTTTACTTTTAATCCAAATGATTTTGTTTTAGCATCAACTCTATGTTTAAATTTAACTACACTTTCTTCATCAAATTCATTCCTCTGAGGAAATACAGTTTCCATTCTTTTTATTAATTCTCCGCCAAACATATTCCATTCTATAATTAGTTTTACGTTTTCTGAGTGAAATAAATCAAATGCTAAAATGTATAGTGTTTTTGCAAATTCTTCTATAGTGTGAGAATTACTTCTGAACCTTCCTACTTGTCTTATACCAAAAAAGTCAACAAAACTACCAGGGGTCGTTACACCCTTCCAGTCTTTTTCATCTAGCATTCTAACTTGGAAAATATTAATAACTGAATAGTCTCCACCCGTTCCTTCGGCAATATCAACCGAAAATACCCAATAGTTATAATCTTCTTCTATTTCATCAAGATTAAAATTAGGTTGCCATAATAAACTAGAATAATCAATTTCTGCATCATCAAATTCTGGTATCTCTTTATGTTCAAATTCTATTTGGCCTTGTGTTAATTTTTTTAAACTAGCTGCGCTTAGTAATAATGAAGAACTTGCTATAAATTGATTTCCATATTGTCTATTGAATGCCTCGTCACTTCCTAAGTTAGCAACTTCTTGCCTCATCCATGCATCGTCTCTTCCTGGTACATCCCACCAATCAACGCGGAATGGTGTATATTCACTTAATCCTTTATCAGCAGCAGTATAAATATCATAGAACTTATTAAAGCCATTAGGTGTACTTGTTATAATAACTTTTGAATTACTAGATGCAGATACTGTTGGATATACGTTTTCATAAAATGTATTTACAAAATTTGCAGGTATATGCGCAAACTCATCCATAAATAATAAATGAATAGTAAAACCGATTGCTGCTTTCTTGGTTGTGGTCTGACCTATAATCCTACAACCATTATCAAACTTAGAATTAAATACATCCCATTTAAGTGTACCGGGCTTGATAAAGAACGGTAGATGTTCTAATATAGTTTTACCTTTATCGATAATTTCTCTTGTTGTAGCACCCTTATTTGAAAGTATTAGAGAATTTTTATCAAAATTAAATACAGAATACCATGCAATAAAAATAGATGAACATATTGTTTTACCAACTTGCCTACTTGCTAAACATACATTAAATCTTTCAGCTTGAAATTGCCTTAACATATTTTCTTGATAAGGTCTTAAATTAATTGTCTGTAAACCTTCATCGGTCATTACAGTACAATAAGTATTAGCAAAATAAACAATATCTTTTGCACACTTTTTAATTTCTCTTATCTCTTCATCAGTATAATTAAATACAATATTACCCTTTCTTAAATTAGGATTACCTTCATAAAAAGGTGTAGACTTTGGTTTATAACCTTCATCAATAGCCAACATTAATTGTTCAACCTTATGACTAGTCCATGCAAAAGACTCAGCACCTTTCGATACTTTAAATTCAAATCCTGCTGATTCTGCTTGTGGTTTAGCCATTATCTTCTATTTTTGCAAGGATCTGATTTATATGAATTACTTCAAACTCAACATTATTTAAAGTAACCATTGTTCCCTTTCCCATATTTTTTAGTATAACATCACCAGCCTTTAAATCCGTAGAATCACCTGCATTAATCACTTTTGCTTTACGATTATGCTTTTCTACAGGAATAATGATTCCTGATGCTGTTGTTGTTTCTTGCTGTTTGATTTCCTGAATTAACAGATAATCATTCTTCATTTTCATTTCCATCGACGTCTTCTATATCTTCTTCTTTAATTGTATCTTGTAAAGCTCTCATTAAATCTTTTGTTCCTCTAGATTTAATACCATTTTGTTTATTGGATGTTGAACTTTCAGTACTATGATAAACATCCACATCACGGGATATCTTTTTAGCGTTCTCTTCTATTGCTACCATATACATCGTTTGGCTTTTAATAATATCTAAAAGAGTTCTTTGTAAATCACTAAGTACTTCAAACATTCTTGGTGATACATCACCTTCATGTATAGTTTCCATTAATAAAGTAATAGCAGTTTCACTATTTTGCATTTGTCTTATAAGCATTGATAAAGCAGATTCATCTAATTGAGCCTTTGCTCTAATATATTCATGCTCTGCAATAATCTCTTCACTCAGATAAAAAGTTAATAAACTATTCATGACCTTTTCGGCCTTACTTTTAGCTTTAACTAATGCAGCACCTTGGCCACTATCAACTCTTACTGGCTGTAATTCTTCGGAATTATTTTCTAAACCTTCCACTTCATCTGGTAGATCATTTAATAAATCCCCTAAACTATCACGAAATTTTCCTTTCGATGATTCTTTCATTATACCTTAAATTTATAATATATATTCCAAGTTATCTTGGGTTAGTAACTGTTGGTAGCATTAATTCTGGTGATGCATTATCTAATAATAAAGCTAGGTGAGAATCTTTTACTACATATTGACTTAAAATTAATTCTTGCAGATCTTCTTCTATAGGTTGACTCCAAATTCTTATATTAGTTAAATCAGTTTCACAACCTATAAGTTTCCATTCATAATCATTAGGTACACTAATTTCTGATATTGTTTGTGTATTCGTATATATGTTATTTAAATCAGCAGTTCTATCTGGATTTATAGTACCTGTTAATTTAGGTGTATTATATAAAAATAATGATAATTGTTTTGCTATTTGATTTAAATTAATAACAGCCGCGTACCATTCACCCTTTATTAATGTTGTTGGTTTTTTAGAAAGATCATATTTATAATATTCATTATTAAGTTTAATAATAAACCAATTAGTAGTGTATGTAATTTCTACATAAGATGTTACATTATCATTACTATATTTTATAAATGTATTGCTTGCTTCTTTATTTAATTTAGCCGTATTTGTAATGTTACTATCCACAAAAGGTGTAGCTAATGTTATAGTATTTGTTGCCTCATCTACAGATTTTACTAGTCTAAGACCATTATATGAATTTGTTCCTCTCAATGCTATCCAATCCCCTGCCTTTATAGCATCTGTTCCTAATGGTAATGCTAATGTAGTTATCATAGGATGACCAGCATTATTACTTATTCGTGTTATTAAAACGTTTTTTCCTATAGGCTTTTTATATGTTGGCCTAAACCAAAATGTAAATGCTCTATTATCAGTGCTATTCCAACCGGAATCATATCTATATTTTACTCCTATTGTATTTTCAGGAAGCGTACCTAATGCATAATGATATTTAGAAATGATTGTCCATTGATTATAAACATTTTCTTCTGTAATAATCATTCTCTTATTTAAAGATCTTCTTACATAATCATTTGCTTGTGAACCTATTGTATTATACTCATTAGGTTTTCTAACATCTTTAAATTCGTTTTCTCTCTCAACTCTAAATTTTTCTTCAACATTAGAAACTAAAGCTTCTGTTGATGTTTCTGCTGCTATTCCTTCGGTAGTATTTTCATAACCAACATTAGTTCGCTGTTGATAGGTAACAAGACTTACTCTCCAATATGCTCCAGTATACATAAAGTCATCAGCTTCTGCAATTGCATCAACCTCATACATTCTATTCATAAATTGTTTAAAATATAAATAGTCTCTCATCTGAGGCTTAGCACCAATACCAAAGGCCGCTTCAAATGCAGATTTTACAATATGAATTTCAAACTGAACAGGAAAATCCATCATTAGTGGATTAAAGTTTATATCCCTAGTAGGTAATTCATTATCTGGAACCATGATTTTTATTTCTGACTCCTTAATAACATCAAATAAAGAATATTCTTTAAGAATGACATCCCTACTTCTTTGATCTGCTTTTGTTTTATAATAATCTACACAAAAACCAAATAGATTATTTGCCATTGCAGATAGTTGAGTATACATCTGCCCTGCTCTGGATATATCATACGGATTCCATCCTGTCCCACAACAATCAAAAGCTAAGTTTAACGCGCCCGAACAGCCGTCTACTCCACCACAATCTATTTGAGGTATTTTACATATTACTCCACCATCAGTTACAATTTCTAAAGCAATAGAATTAAAAGTTAAGATACAATCACCAACTTGTGTATATCGATATTGGATCCAAAATTTATTAGCAGGATTTAAAACAAGTGATTGTAAGTTTACATCTGTTAATTGAACCCAATCAGAATAAGTCACACCATCAATACCCCACCTAAAATCTTTATTATAAAAACAAGAAGTAGTTTCACCTGTAATAGAATCAGTAAATCCTAATACTTCTGTTACGTTTTCATAAGGTGTTTTAAGACTAACTAATAACTGATCGCCATTAGCATCTGTACTTGATCCAGTTACTGCCATTTTATGAATTTATTTGTTGGTCTTCTCCAATAGGTTTTTTCTTCCCAAAAATCTTATCAGCCGAAGCAAGACCTAAGCCACCAATACATATTGCTGCTACCGCATTAACAAGGGTAGGTTCTACTGGTGTTTCAGTATAAAGATTAATGAATAGTGCCGCACATAAAGATAAACCTGCAACAATACCGATAAATCTTTTTGAAGAAGGTGTACCTTTTTCATCCTTTAAAAGTCCGCTTATCCAATTAATGATCTTTTTCATATACAAACATATTTTGTTTATATATTCATGTTCTAATACGGTGTATAGTCAGTCTTAACTAAAAGTATTGGATCATCTTCTTCTATCTTTGGGTCTACTGAAGTTATAATATCAAAAGCATCTAAAACTTGAGCTTCATCCATTTCGGATAGTATATCAAATAATGTTGTTGCTTTAATATAAAAATATGAAGTTCTTTCTAGATATTTATTTTTCATAATACCTACATCCATAAATCGTTTATTAAAAGTATCTAATTGAACTCGGTCTAATATTTGAGTAAGATCAAAAGTTCCTTCAATAATATTAAAATGAAAACTTACAATTTCTCTACCACCATCTACTTTGACAAGTCTGGAAAATATTTTTTCGTCTGAAATTTTAAATGTTATATTTTCTAAATTAGGCAATCGATTAATTATAGATTGCAAAAAGAAAATAGAATTAGGTTTAAAATTAGGATTAGGTAAAAGATCCTGGTCAATAGTTTTCTTTAATTCAGCCCTTAAAAAGGTTGAGGTTTTAATTGCATTTTGAAATTCTTCTAAAGAAATAATATACTCATTCTTATTTTTAGATTTATTTTTGCATTCTTTTTTTACCTTAGATATAATTAAATTATCAACGTAATCATTCTTATATAAGGTAAATGCAATATGGGTGGGTATTTCTAATTCAAATCTATTATCAACTAACATCATTACTCATCTGTTTTTCTAATACGTTTATTGCATTTTTAATTTCAGATGGTTGGTGTTTCATTGCTTCTTTAAAATCACGTTCACCTATTTCATTAATCTTTAAATACATTTCTAATGCAGCTGGATTAGGATCCCATTTTTTTATTTTTTTAGATGCTTTGGTTTTTGTATAAATAAAACCAGGTACTCTATTAAATTTTGATGCAACCATTCTCCATGCCTCGGCTTGACCTACTGGATCAATCTTCAGTGCATTAAACATATTTGCTTGTATAGGAAATTTAATACTCATAAATCTATTAGTCATAAATGAATTTTTAGATTTATCATATCCTTTTAATTTATTCCATTGCTGGTCTCGACCAAACAAGACCTTTATATAATCAAATAATTTCATTACCTTTTATTATTTATATGACTTATTAATGTAATTGTTTTCTATACCTAGAAAATTTTCTTTATAATTTCTGCCTTTTCTTTCTGATCTATTAAAAGCTCGTTAAAAATTACAGGTAATTCATCTAGACTTGATCGCCATTTGCTTACATGCTGTAGCATTTTTGTCTTCATTTCATCAATATAATCTTTTTGCCTAACTTGATGTTGTACTGTATTTGTAAAGGTACGATCAACTACAAAAAAGTCACTAGACATTGTAATAAAATATCGTAGGTTTCTTTTTTGATGTTCTGCTAATAGTTGAATAGAATATATATGATCTGATGAAATAGGTATATCCTCATCTATTTTAATAATAGCACTCCGTTTACTTTGTAGTAATATGAAATCATAGCTCGACGGGAGTTCTTCATCTACCCAACGCCCCTGTCCAACACCATGATCAGGCCTCTTAAATAGTGAGACGCCCCAAACCCCTCCCCAAAACTCATTATTACTTCCACATTGAAAATTATACCCTCCATAAGGTTTATTATTTTCAACCACGTCTATTGCAATTGTTCCTAACACATCTAAGTCAGGGTAATGCTTAATGTGTTGTGCAAGCGATTGCACGAATGTTGGGTATAGTAAATCGTCTCCGTCAATTTGAGATACAAAGTCTGCATCACTGTTTAAGAATAAATTGTGGCATGAGTTTTTCCCTCTCCCGGGCTTGCCATTACTATCTGTGCGTATTACTTTAAATGAAAAGTTTTCATCGAGTACTGATTGGTAGTATTCATCACTTAATGTATTTACTACAATTATAGTTTCAACTTCGAGATAGTTATCGGGGTATTGGTTTTCAGCTGACTTTACTAGTCTTTTAAGGGATGGTAAGTTATGATGAGTTAGTAGTGTTAATAATAATTTCATTAAAATATTTTTCCTTTTGTTGTTTTATTTGTTATAAATGACATATCATTAGAATCGTCATCATCTCCTTTAAAAAAGCTAGCTTTAAATGCAGAATTATCATCACCGTCATGTTTAGTTCCTTCAACTATTTTTTTCATTGTAGAAATATTAGGCAATGATAATTCATTTATGTTTATTTGAGATTCTACTGATTTAAACATTTCATCTAATATACCTTCTGGGATAGTATAAGAACTAAGAACCATTAAATTAACATTAGATTTAAGATTAGTAATAATTTGCTCCCTGCTCATATGTTTAGCTTTCATATGCCTAATAAGTATATTAGCTAGATCAGTAATATAACCATCCTCATATAGATACATATGAGATAATGAACCATGTTTTTCTTTAAATTCATGAATTATTGCACCAGCCTTAGCCTCACTGATACCATATCTCCTAGGATTACCATTTTTAGGAGTAGATATATGCCAATATGCTGGAGGAACATTATCACCAGAGTCACCGGTCAAAACCTTTCGGAAACGGAAATCCTCTGGGTCTACTTCTACAACCGAAACTTTCTTTTTGGATATAATAGATGAAAGTAATTTTTTAGATTGTGCCTCTGGTGATGATGAAGTTTTTAGTACATCAAATAAATCTGTGGACGTTTCTTTTTCTTCGGTTACTAACCATTCAGAAAATCCTTGGTAAGTATATAATTTTTTATGAGCTGGTGAAAATAATATTGTATGTGTATTATTTGTTTTGCTTTTGTTTACTAATTGAACCAGGTCTTTGTCTCCAGTAAACATAATAACTGATTTGTCATTAGCAAGAGATTCAGTATTCCACGCATACATTAGATCATCGCCTTCTGCACCGTTTACCTTTGAATAAATAACACCTTGTTTAATAAGTAGCTGTGTAAATTCTTCAGTAACTTTTGAAAAATTTGCCCAGTTAATTGAACTATCTTGTTTACGATTACCTTTATATTCTGCATCTGGGTAAAAATCCTTTCTCCATGATCTTGAATCAATGGTCCATACAACTTTATCTATAAGACCTTCGAATAATCTGATCTGGTATGCAAAATCTGTTGCAAGCTTTCTCATAAAGACAGTAGCGTCTTCATCAGTAGCAAGCATTTCTGTCTTTTTTGATTTTCTAGGTAGAACATAAAGAGTTCTAAAAAGAAAATAATTACCGTCTATTACGAATGTATGCCTTCCTGTTTTTCTCATATTATTGTATTTAATATAAATATAACAAATTTTAGTTAATACTGAAAGAAGAACCTAATACAATTTTCTCACATTCTTCTTTACTTAATTTTGATTGTCTTAAATCATGATATCTTTTAACTGCCCCGCCTAATTCCATGTAATTAGGAAACTTTTTAATTAATGCTTTTAAAAATTGTGATCTCATACTCCATTTAATATTGATTGCAGTTCATAAATACATGCAAGCATTGATACTGCAGGATCAATTACTTGTTGTCTTTGTGATTGATATTTGGCTACTGTTACTACTACCTGAGGTATAAATTGAATATACGATTGTCTTTCTTGTTGAATAAATTCAATAAACTCGGCACCTAATGAAGATAAAACATCATCAGTTCTATTTGCATAATTAGATAACATATATTGGTAATTCTTTACAGGATCTTCACCATCTATAACAAGATCGTAAATATCTTTATATACAGAACTAAATTGTTTTATATCTTCTACTGTAATTTTATCTTTACCTTGGGATTGGAATCCTTGCAACTGATTTAACATATTTCTTAAATCTGGGAATTTTCTTTTTACTAATTCAACTGCTGCGTGTTTATCGATATCAATACCTTCTTCTTTACATATTTTAAGAATCCTCATAATGTAACTTTTCATTATTTCAGTTTCTTCTTCTTTGGAAAAATCAAAGTCAATCATTTCAAACCTAGATTGAATAGGATCTGGTACTTTATTAATATAATTACATGTTGCTACAAATCTTGCATTAGTTGCAAATTGATCCATAGTAGCTCTTAATGCTTTAAAGAATTGGTCTGATACACCGTCAATCTCATCAAGTATAATTACTTTCAGTTTTCCCGGTTCATCCATAATTGAACGATTAGCACAGAAGTCTGTTATTCTATTTCTTACAATATCAACTGAGGTATCTGTTGATGCATTAATATAAAGGTAAGGATGCTTAAAATGTTTTACTAATACTTTAGCTGCTGATGTTTTTCCAGTACCTGGGCTACCATGTAATAGTAAATGTTGATAAACACCTTTACTTAACTTTTCACCTACTCTTTTAGGCGTTATTAAATCTTCTAATGCCTTTGGGCGATATTTCTCCGTAAGTAAAATGTTTTGTATGTTCCGCATAAATTTGTTTATTTTTATATGTAAAAAAATAAGATTGTTTACATATAGAATAAATATTAAAATAGAATTATAATGCAAAAAAGACGTAATATTAGAAAAGTCACGCAGGAGCCGTTTGTGGTTGAGCACAAAACTAATATACAAAGAAGAAATGAAAATAGGAGAATTGTAAGAACTACTAACAATCAAGCAATTCAGATGAACATTTCTAAAGATATGCAATTAAGAAATTCAGCAATAGTTTCTCCGATAAAAGTTAAATATTCTGCGGTTCCAAAGTTATTTAAAGACGAAACTATTTATATCATAGGAGGTGGCCCTTCATTAAATAGTTTTGATTTTAGAGCTTTAGTAGGTAAAAAAACTATTGCAATTAATAAGGCAGTAATATATCATCCAACTGCCGATGTTCTTTATTGGACTGATGGTAGATTTTATACTTGGTTTAAAAATGAAGTGGATAATTATAAAGGATTAAAATTTGCATTAAAACCAGGCAGCCTATATACTAATGATATTAAAATTCTAAGAAAAGGAAAACCTTATGGATTAGAGGAAGATCCACAAACATTATCACACGGATTTAATAGTGGGTATGCTGCTATTAATTTAGCGTATCATTTAGGTGCAAAAAGAATTGTATTATTAGGATTTGATATGACTAATGATGGTAACCAAACTCACTTTCATGATGGGTACCCTACGCGAGCAGCAGGCAATAGAATTTATGAAGATAAGTTTTTACCAGGATTTAAACAACTTTCATCAGAAATAAAAAATAAAGGGATAGACGTATACAATGCATCCCCACATAGTAGATTAAAAGACTTTCCTATAATTACATTGAATCAGGCATTAAGCTTTAGATGATCGCTTAGCATAAGTCATAAACTCTCTTTGTTCCTTTTTAAGGAGGTGTTTACAGTGTTTAGTAAATTTAATTGATGTATCTATAATTCTACCGTCTACTGTGTTATTCTGTGAGTTATGGGCTTTAGAACATTTACTACAAACAAAATTCTCTACCTTTTTAGAATCCATTCTAGATTTAATAGGAACTTTACATATACTACAGTTCCAGTCAATAAGATCAGCATCTTTTACTAATTCTTTAAGTGTAGTGAAAGTTTCCCTAAAAGGATTCCAAATAGCTTTATTAACATTCTTTTCATGATCATTCATATCTTCTACTTTAAAAATAACTTCAAAAGCTTGAGTATCAGAATCCAACCATTTCATGTAGCGATTATTTAAAAGTAATTTTTGCTTCAAAGGCGGCAGGTTCTCTAATAGAATACCATACCGCCTTTTATACCATCCAAAGTTTATTTTACGAACTTTATACATAAGGTTTTAATTTAACAGTTACAACATGTACAATTACATGATTTACCACAACCACAGGTTTTACAATTACATTTCATATTAATAATTATTTTTACAGGTTTGATCTTAATCTTGCAAATTTCTGTGAAACAGATTCTGCTACATATTCAAAAGATTCTGGTACTTTAGCCGAAAGTTTCTTTTTAGCATCAGCTTCCTTTTTCTTAAGTTCAGCAATATCTTCTTTACTGTCTTCTATTGCCTTTTGTAATTTTTGAACTTGTTCTTCGGAACCTCTACCTGTTTTTAAATCTCTTTTAGCTTGATCTAAATCTTTCGTTGCTTTAGCCATTGCAGTTCTTTCATCTTCTATAGATTTATTATAAGCCTTTATATCTGATTCTATCTTTGCGTTAGCATCATCCTTCGGTGCTTCGGTTGTATCATCAGCCTTTGGTGCTTCGGTTGTATCATCTTTCTTTGGCTTTTCAGTCTTTGCTGGCGTATCATCTTTCTTTGGCTTTTCAGTCTTTGCTGGTGTATCATCAGCTGATGTGAATTTAGGTTTATCTTCTGCTGCATCTTTTGATGTTTCAGATTCATAATCAGCTAATGCCTTTTGCGCCTTTGTTGCCTTTGCTGCTAATTCCTTTTGTTTAACTTTTAATCTTTTAGATTCTTCACCATCTGCTGCTTTAAGTACAATCTTATTTGCAGCCATAGATGATTTTACTTTAGCCAATGAAGAAACCTTTTTTAGACCCGGTGTAGTAGCAAGACTATCCATTCTCTGTGAAATGTTAGATGCTGAATCTGCTAATGCTGCATTCTTAGCTTGATTTGCTTGATTCAATACTTCCTTTTGTCCTGCCGATAAATCACCTTTAGATTTTTCTTTCTTCTTAGCATAATCAACATTATTTAATGCCTGTGCCACTTTAGCCTTTTGAAGCTTCTTAGCATTATTTTTAATCTTTTTCCATTTAATTGGATTTTTGATTGCATCTATTAATGCCTCGTTTACAAATTGGTCATATGTTTTTAATTTACCCATGAGAGTTTATTATTTTTGATTTAATTATATATCAACTATATTAAAACAAAAAAGCCACTCCGAAGAGTGGCTTTCTATATAAAGTATTATTGTTACTTATTAGATAAGTGAACAACCAGTGAACGTGAAGTTCATTGTGTAATACATTAATTCAGGATTGAACCCAGCGTCTACTAAAGCGAATCTAGATTTAACCGCGATTTTAGGAGCCATAGTTCCTTCTGCGATTGTTTCTACTGATTCAGCCATTAAGTAAGGCATGAATACTAAACCAGGTGAGTTACCATCACCTTTTCTTCCTACAGCAACTGTGTAGTCATTAAAGGCTCTGTTTGGATCAACATAAATAGTTACCCCAGCGATCGCACCGATTGGATATAAAGATCCACCAGCTTGATTAACTGTATTTGATAACGGATATGCAACGAATCCAGCAACTGATTGAAGAGCAGTAGCCATTTCTCCACCTGTTACAGCGAAAGTAGCTGGTCCTCTTCTACCTCTTGTAGCAATTAAGTTACTTGCAGCAAGAATCTTAGTATAGATTCTTCTCTGTAAAGTACCTTGTACATTACCACCACCAAGAACGTTAGTCTGTGCAGCACCAAGTCCGGCAGCATTGACGTTAACGTTTGTAGTGTTGTTAGGTCCTAATGCAATTACAGTAGTAGCAGCACCTGCTTGGTCAAACTGTTGAGATAACTGTGTACCACTTACAGCAGCAACTTGGCTGTTGTTAGTTACACCGTTTCTAAAGATTCTGTCCAAGATGTATTTATTGATAGATTGAGTTAACTCATTTACCAATACAGCCTCAACTTGAGCAACAGCATCAATTCCGAATTGCTTCAGATCTTGAACTTGTTCTCTAGTTACAGCAGCAGCAACTTGGAAAGTTTCAGCAGCTACAGACTTGTTGAATAAGCTAAGTCCCATAACGTTATCAACAGTTGATTCACCTACACCTCTTTGGTAAGGCTCTAAACCATTAATATTATTAAAACCACCAACAGCAACCTGACCAGCAGGATCATTTGCAGGTTGGAAAGCATTACCAGAAAAACCAGAAATATGATCTTCTAGAGCTTTTACTAAACTTAATCCAGATGGAGTTCCAAAAGTACCTAATGCATTACCTGCGGCTAAAACCACGTTAAGCGGAGCAGCAGTACCAGAACCGTAAAAAGCACCACCGTCAACTATACAAGAGTATAATGGACTAGCAGCAGTTTCAGCACCTTGTGAAAAAGTAAAGCCAGTGTTATGAACAGCAGCAGTACCAACACCACCTAAAGCAGATGTGTTAGCTCTTACTCTGAATATTGGGAATCCGTCAATTCTTGAGTTTCCAACAAAAGTTAATTCGTAAGATCCACCAGAAGTAGCAGAACCAAACCCAGCAGCACTATCAACGTAAATGATATCATCTACACCAAAAGTACCAGCCGCTAAAGTAGCGTTAGCTTTGATCATTAATGGAGCAGCAACAGTATCTAAAGCACCGTTTACTGGAGCTCCTGATCCTCTACCACCACCGTATACAAAGTCTAAGTAAGTTAATACTCCCATAGGGCCTTGCATTGGTACAACAGGTACTAGGTCTAAACCTACAGTCTGAGCCGCTACTTGCATTGCAAGTGGTAACAAAGAAAAAGGTCTGTCACCAGATCCAGTTGCTTGTGCTGGGAAAGCATTCATTGATCCAGGGTTTCCTGGCAATGTAACGTTACCCATACTTTGAACATTCATGTTCGGGTTAAGGTGTACAGTATTGTAAACACTCTCATTAAGGTTATGGTAATGGCAGTACTTAGACATCCAAGATAACTTAGACTTTTCAGTAATTCCAGTACTTTCCTCAATAACAGGTCCCCAAGTCTTTTGAACCTCAGCCTCGTTGATTAATTGATTTGCGTACATTATTTAAAATTATTTTTCGCATTTTGTGGAATACTATTAATATTCCGTTTTTAATCGCCTAAGTCCTTTTCTTCTTGACTATTCGATTATATCTTTTAGATTAAATGATTATCTATTTAATCTGAATTTCATTTTTTGAATTAAATCTGCTTGAAAGTTTTCATTTAATAATGGCTCTTTCTTTTTTTGAGCAGCCTCAGCAGCAGTTTTATTTTCATTTAGTGATTCTAAATTCATTTGAGTATCTCTAAGATCTCTTGTTTGCCAAAAGTTATTAATAGCATAAGGAGTATTTAAAGAGTGGAATTTAGATTCAGAAATAATTTGTTCTTTTCTACTTTCAGAAAGAGAATTCCATTTATCAGAATATTTTGATGGCATATCATCAATAAAATTAATTACCTTTCTTTCTGTTATAAAACATGAATCCCAAACATTTTCAGCTTGTACAGTTGACATAATAGAATCGCTATTCATTGATTCAACTATTAAAACCTTCTTATCTTCAGATAAAGAATCAAATTCATTCTTTTTAGATTCTGATAAGAAATTCATAAAGTGCATTTCAGAAACATTCTTAGCTTCAGCCTTAGAAATTAAACTTTCTAATTTTTCACTAATAGTATCTTTGTAAGATTTCTTCTCTTCTTTAATTTCAACTGATTCATTAATAGTTTCTTCAATTACTGGATCAGATGATTCTTCATTAATTGATTCAGCATTCACAGCAGTTACATTTTCTGCAATGTATTCAGAATATTTAATACTCTTATCTACATTTTCTCCAAGATATTCAGAGTAAGCAATATTTTGATCAACCTTTTCAGCAACATATTCAGAGTACTTAATTCCTTTATCTAGGCTTTCTCCTAAATAATTAGAATATGCAATTCCTTTATCTGCTTGCTCAGCAACATGCTCAGTATATTGAATAGAACTATCTAGTTCTTCTCCTAAATAAGAAGCATAATTTTTAATTTTGTCAATGTTCTCTGCTAAGTAGTCAGAGTGAGATATGCTCTTGTCAAGATTTTCTGATAAGTATTCAGTATAATCAGTAACCTGATTTACTTTCTCTGCAATATGCTCAGTATATTTAACTAGCTTCTCGATTAACTCATCATTATTAGAGTTTGCAGATTCCTTAACACCATCCAATGTATTTTTAACATATTCAGTGTACTTATTAAAATCTTCAACGGTTACAAATTTGTCTGATGTATTTTCCATTATTAGATCTGTTTTATTTGTTTTATTTATTTCTTCTTCTGAACTATCTATTTCATAAATGTATAGACCTTCAGTATCTTTAAAGCCATAAGATTCATTTACTCTTGCTAATTCTGCATTTTCAAATCCAGGATCAGCAACTAAATCATAAGTAAAGAACTTTTTAATTTTAACTTTACCAGATTCATCAACAGTACCAGCAGCTCTACTTGAAATATGCAATGGTATACCATCTTCTATTAACGCCTGAGCTTCTTTACCTTTTGAAGTATTTAATAATCTTATTCTTCCTAAAACTTGTTTCTTATCTTTATCGTAATCTAAATCCTCGATAACATGAGATACATTTGAAAGGCTAATGTCAAAATCCTTAGGGTGGTCTAATTCACCTAAAAGTTTATTAGTTTTAACTTTTTCCTTTAGTTCGTTAATATGAGGAAGTACTTCAGCTTCTTCATAAATTCTATTATTTTTATTCTTTACTCCAATCTCAGTAAATACACCTTCAAGGACAACAGAGCCATCGGCGCCCTTTGTCATACTTAAATTAGACTTAGATCTTTCTAGAATTAAAAGTTTCTTATTTGACATCTTTCTAGTTTATTTGATTTATATATTATAACTCTTGATAGTTTTTAGATTCCAGCTAATGGGTCTTCATCCATCCCATCAGATTTCTTCTCAGGTTTAAAATCTTTAGGGTTTGCACCTAATAAGATCTTTTCAATATCTTCCATTTTATATCCTTGGGCCTCTAACTCAGTACGTTCTTTAGCTCTAGCATTTGCTTTAATATCATCACGAGTAAATCCACCGTACCTCTTAATTAAGAATCCTAAATCAAAATATGGTATTTCCTCCATTTCAGCAGTCATTGTACTTAGTTGAGTTTTCATATTACCAATAAAATCAACTCGTTTTGTTTGTAATTCCATTTCTTTCATTTCCTCAAAAACATTATCCTTCATAAAGTTTAATCCTAAACCTGCTTTAAATGCAATATCATTTTTTAATTCTGGGTGATTAAGACACATTTGAAGATACATAGGCTTAACTAATATTTCTTGCCATATTGATCTTAATCTTGAAATAAATCTACCAAATTTAATTTCATCTCTTAACATACCACTTGCTTCCATATCATATGTATTGCCACCTTCTCGGTCAAACCTAGAGAATGGGATTTTTGAAGCCATTTGTAATTTATCAGAAAAATACTTTAAAGATTCAGTATCTCCTAAATCAGGACCATCTCCACCTATTGTTTGAATTTCTGGTGATTCACCGTCTTTAGAAGGTAACCAATACTCTTTGTTAAACGGCATCATTGGTTTACCATTAGTTTGTATTTCTCCACTTTCAAAGTTAAAGTCTACAACCTCACGATATGAATTCATTAATGTTGCTAGAGATTGCTTTGCTCTTGTTTTAGATTTACCACCAACTGGTATTGTAAATTGTGTTTTAAATGAAGCATTAGATACAGCCCAGATAATTCTACTGTGTTCCATTATTCTTAAAAGGTTAAAAGATCTTATTAATCTTTCAACATAAGATATTCTCATTGGTGAATTAACAGATGAATATGAAATATAGATTATTTGTGAATCCCATAATGTTCTTTCTTTTGCACCCTGTCCTTTATATTGTATCCAAACTTTTTTACCATCATCGCTGTCAATACCTGGCATTAATGATATTGGATCTAATTCTTTAAATCCAATAATTTCAGTTTGTTTATCATTATAAACTATTTCAAATGCAAGAAAACCATCAATTAACCATTTCCTAAAATAATTCCACGGTGATACCGAATCATTAAATCCAAAGTAATTATAGATATTATTATATACATCATTTATTTCCTCCTCTATTGATTCTCCGATATGTCCATTAAAATGTGCATATGCCATATAATTAGATTCATCAAATACAATAGCTTCATCTGTAAGTACATCTAAAATATCTTCTATCTCATCTTGTACTGCAAATGTTCTAAGCTGATCTCTTTTTCTATCATAATCCTGATCAAAGAATGCAATATTCTTTTTTAAGTTAGTATCCGTTAATGACAATGCAGCGAACGCCCCATACATATCATCACTATCTGAACCCATAGGATTAAATGTATAACCCATTTGATTTTCAGTAAAACCTACTGCACGTGAATTACGAATGATCATATCATCATATGCCATCCCTAAATTAGAAAGATCTTTTAGAAGCCTTCTTACTGGATTTCCTGTACTTAAAGGACCTCTTCTATCTGTAAAACCTGCCATAATCTATTTTTATTATTAGTTTATATATTCTTATAGTATAATGCTTGAGCTTGGTTAATATTTCCACCATAAAATTGGTTTTCATTATTAACAGCCCCAACATACCAATCCTCATATCCTAAGACATAAGGGTTTTTCATTTTCTTTATTATATACTGTCTTGTACAGTAAGTTAAATTATATTTTTTACCAAATGCTTGTTTTACAAATTCCCACCTAAAGTTAGTAATAGGGCTTTGGTTTTCAGGATTTCCTAATGCATAACCTTTTGTTAAACCTTTTATTTGTGATGCAAGTGAAGATGTAAGTTCAGTTAAAAAAGGAATGCGAGCTTCGTATGGCATATAATGTAAATTAATTCCTAATTGATGACCATTATCAGATTCTCCTAAACCTAATACTAAAGGTTTAGTATCATAAAAAATTTCATCTTTAGTATAATAATTAAAACAATACATCTGACCTGGGTTTAAAACACCATCACTGCTAGCACTAACTTTAGGTATATCTATTTGTGATTGTTTAGACGCACCTGTTCTACCTTTACTTTCGGCAAGATAAAGTTCTAAGTCTTCTTTGAATGATCCTATTAGTGCCATTAAAATAATTTTGAATCTTCTGTCAACAACATAACTTTACAATTTCTTTCCTTAGCCATTTTATTAAGTGCATTTGTTTTACATAAATTTCTTACATATGATTCGTAAGCATATTTAAAATTCTTTAATGCTTTTGCTGTTTTTCTTTTAGGTTCCTTTGGTTTTTGTAATTGTGCTTTAGGTTTTATTTCCACTACATACTCTTCTGTCTTATCTCCTTTTTTCATTTTAAAGAAAAAATCAGGATAATATTTATGGAACTTATTATCTAATAAATTAAAATAAGGTATAGAGAATGGCTCTGATATCCAGTAAATCACATCCATGTTATGATCGCACCAATAACAAAATTTCCTTTCCCAGCTACTTCTATATATAATTGGACCTTCGCCTCTGTACTTTTGAGGGTATTTAGGTTTATAATAACCTTGCTTAAATCCAGACTTTGAAGTAGGCTTTACCTTTTTTATACTCATTTAACATTTTATATTGTATAGATACCTTCACTATCGGCACTTCCGTTAATTGAAACAGTGCCATGATACTTCTTAGGGTGTAATTTATTCCAACCTTTTGCAAATCCTCTTTTTGCTATTTCTGTAAAATAAGCAAATGCATTAGTACTTTTTTCTGGGTTAAAATTTCTCCAATATCTATAAAGATCCATATAAGCATAAGCAATACAATCTTGCCTATCTTCTGGATTTCTATATGTTAGTTTTCTAGAACACTTATCAGCTAATAACATTAAAAATTCTAATGCCTTCGGTGTTAACTCTCCTTGTTCTTTAGATAGAATTATCTGCTCAAGGAGGTCTCTATTATTTAAGTAATTTCTTTTTCTTGCCATTAACTTTGATTTATTTATTATTATATACAAGAAAGGACCGATTGTTTAATTCCAATCGGTCCTTTGAGTTAGATAGTTAGATAGTTAAAACTTAAATCTTAACTTCTAAATCACCCTTAGGTAATATTATACTTTTTCCATTTTTAGGAACGATTATACTTAACATATCATCATCGCCTAAGGAAGCATATTCTTCTGCATTAACTAAAACTTCTTGTCTTTTTTTAAGACCTTGCGTGCTTGACTTCATTGATGCTTCTACATAGCCATCATTTAAATAGTCGTCTTTAGTTTTTTTTTCAGAAATATATGAATTTGCTAATTCTTTTTCTTTACCTTTTAATTCTTCTGCTAATAAATTTAAAGCTTCAGTTAATTCTTCAGTTTCACCTAACTTTTTAATAGCAGCTTCAACTTCAGATTTCTTTTCTTCTAAAAAGGAAATTGAATCAGTAAGATCTTTTCTTTTGTTTTCTTCGATTGCTTTTTTATTATCTTCAGCAATTAATCTTTCAGATAAAATCGGAGAAACATCAAAGTTAATAAATTCTTTAACTAATTCAACAGTTTCAGTAGCTGTATCAATTTTTGACATTTCATTTAATTGCATTCCAGGATTTACTTTATTAATATAAATTCCTTCACTTACACCAATCATAGTTAAAAATACATCTAAGAATTCTGGATTCTGAATAGTTGTAAAGTTATCCATTTCAGCGATAAGATCAACTGATTCAAAGAACTTACAAATTTTATCATTTTGCCATTGATTTCTATAACCTGAGAAGTTACTTGCCAATAAAGCTTCTTTTAATTCAATAATACTATAATTAGTCATATCAACTTTACCCATAGCTAAAGTACCTTCAGTAATATTGTATTCTAATGATTTATTATTTTCTCCATGTAATGAAAGAATGTTTCCATTTCTTGAGAACATTTTTAATCCTTCAGTAATATCAAAGAATCTTGGATCAGTTACATTAGCTTCAGTAATGTCAGTTCCATTATAAATATAATTCTTTCCATGTAAGTGGAATGTTAATCCTTCTTCAGATTCTAACACCGGAGAAAGAACAGATACAACTTTACCATTTGCAGTAGATGCAACCTTTTGATCTTCAGCATTCATTTCATTTACTATTTGCTTAGCATCCATTGACCACGGGTGCTTTGCAGCAACAACAGCAAATTTAGATTTTACATCTGATTCATTTAATAAAGAAACTAAATCAGAATTAAATGATTCCATTAATTTTCCTTTTTGATTTTCTGTTCTCGCAATAGATTCACTAATTCTAAATTCCCATTTAGCGTTATTATATGATTCCATTATATACTCTCTTAATTCAGAGATTGGATTTAACCAAGTGTTTGCAGATAATTTAGAATATAAATTTCTTGCAATTTTAAACTTAAGGTCTGGGCTAACAGAATTTTCTAATTCTTCGCTAATAGCGGTTAAGTCAGCATTTTTAAGTTTCATTGGAAATGCAGTTATTGCTTCTTCCAAAATAGTTAAAGATTCTTTAACAGAATACGAAACTCTGGAATTGTCATTATCCATTGCCTTCAATCCATTAATGCTATCCATAACGTTTTCGTACAGGTCTGTTAATGTAAATTTCATTTTGTTATGATTTTTTTGATTATTATTTTCAGTGTATATATTTGATTGATCTTTTTGCATTTCATGATACCTAGTGATACCACTCATTGCCATCTGTTGTGGAATTCCCATTCCTACTAAGATTGCCATAACTTGTTGATCTGTCATAGATCCACTATGGTCAATTTTGCCACTACTGCCAACATCTGACATTTTACCACTTTGGCTAAACAATACATGAATTATATCCACTAATTGTTGCTTAGGGTTATTAAGATAAAGGGCATTTGTATTTACACCAGGTTGGGCATCAATTGCCCCATCTGCATAAACTTGTGTTTGTCCTTCGTTAACTGTGTTTTCCATATTACACTATTTGATTTGTTTTATATATTATAAGTCTCTTTGATTAATTGTTTATCTATCAAATCCAGAATCAACACTGCCTAACCCGGACTCATCTACGTCAGGTTTAGCTTTTGCATTTCTATAATTTAAGCTTTCTAATGATTCAGGTACTATTGGTGCAGACGTTATAGAAGAATCTAAATAAGGACCTCCTGTTTGTATTGCATCTGGGTTAATATATCCTTTATTACTAAACGTTCCACTAGGCTGTGCCTTCAGTAAGCTTTCTTGTGTATATTCAAATTTTTGAAATATTCCACCAAAATAAATACCTAATTCATTATTAACACCAGCTCTTAGCATACCTACGCCTTGTGCAGTAGGGTTTGCTTTAATTGCAGACTTTGTCATAAGACTAACTTCAGGAATTAAAATACCTCCTTCAAAAACTGGCATAAATGACGCTACCTCAATAGGAAATGTTACACTCCATTCTTTTTTATCATTTAATTGAAATTCAAATAATCTATTTTGAGTGTAGTCTTCTGGTACTGCAAAAGTTCCTGCAACCCTCATCATGCCTAAATCAATTTGAAATAATGTATTTTTATAAAGCTTACTCATTAAACTTTCAGTAACCTTTAACATTTCTAAATTAGAAGAACATACTACAGTACAGTCAAATGTCATATTAAGCGGAAGAAAGTTAGTTTCCATAGAAAAAGTTTTTAATATACCTTCCCATTCTTGTACAAACTCACCTCTAGCGAACTTATTTGTTTGGTTACCTGAATCTATGGATATGCCAGTTAGTTGTATTATACCTCTTGGTACCGTCTCATAATCACCTATAGCTTTACCATTAGCTTCTGCATCAAAAAGAAAATTATCCATTAAAAATCTACCATCTCCTGTTATTGAATAAAAGAAAGGCACTGGAATTTTCTTTAATGTATCTTCATCAATTTGATTATAATAATAAACTTTATCTTTTAGTTCTGCTAAAAGAGCTACTATAATATAACGCAGTATAGTATTGTCCTTATTAAATTCTTGATTATATGCTGACATTAGTCATTTTTAATTTTTCTTGTATTATATTTATCCAATAGTTTCAATTGTAAATTCACTAAAGCCTGCATCTTTTGTAATTTCTAACTTTTTATCAAAATATTCACTAGGTAGTACCGTATGATTAATCACAAAAGTATTTAATCCTATGTCTTGTATAGTATCGTGTAAGATATTAATTATATGATATACACCATCAGAATCAATAGAAGAAAAGATTTCATCTAAAAATAAAATATTTAACGATGGGAATCTAACTTTAATCATTTTCATTAATGCCATAATAATTACAAAGTCTACTTTTTTCTTTTCACCTGTGCTTAGTGTCTTTGCACTAATTTCTGTTCCTAGGTGATGTAATGTACAATAAAACTTTTCATTAAATCTAATACCAAACGGAATTCCCATTTCTCTACCCATTAATAGTATATGATTATTAAATGATGGAAGAATAGATCTTACTGCTAAATTTTTAATACCATCTTCACCCATTAAGTTTTCAAGTATTGTTAAATAAAAATCATCAGCTTCACTTTTTAATTTACCTGTTGACTTTTCGGTTTTACGAAGTTTAAAATCTTTTACTAATTGCTTTAGGTTAGTCGAAGAATCAGATTCGTCTTTTTCAGATAATTCAATTAATTTAGATTTAATATTCTCCATCTGTGTTTCTAATTGACCAGCCTTTACATGAATTGTTCTACCTTTGGTTCTTAAATCATTTAATTTAGTTTCAGCTTCTTCATATTCAGTTTTAATAACCTCAAATTGATTAATAAGAGTTATTAACGATTCTTCTTTTTCTTTTTTAATATCTAAATGAAAATCAGAAGTAAGAGGAGCTGTACATGTTGGGCAAGTAGAATTCTCAAATAACTTTAAGTCTTTTTTAACATTTAAAATTTGATGATTGAGAGAAGAATGCTCTGTTGCTTTTTTTCTAGAATTTTTATCTAATTCCTCAAGCTTTATTTTAGTTGAATTTGTAAAGGTATTTAATTTTTTTCTATTTTCATTTAATGCAATTAAATCATCTTTTAACTTTTTAACTTTAGAAGCATCCTTTTCTGCTGTTAATAATTCTATTTGTTCTATCTTATCATAAACAGATCCAATAGATTCATTAAGAGTTCTTATTTCATCCTCATAAGTTCTTATTTCTTCAATAATACTTTTTCTTTTTTCCTTTACTGATTCTGCCATTTCATTAATAATAGAAAAACCAAATATTTTATCAATAATTCTTTTCTTATCATAAGGTGACATTGTAATAAAAGACTTAAAATCATTTACTGATAATATAATCACATTCTTAAAAACGTGATAGGGTATTTCATATATTTCTGTTTCTAAAAAATCTTGTAAATTTACTTTACCTGCAACATCATAATCAGATCCATTAATCTTAACATTAAAAATACCAGGATTAATACCTCGTTCTATTTCAATTTTATTACCTTTGGATTCTAGCCATATCCTTCCATATAATTCTCCATTTACTCTATTAGGTAAATCTTTTAAGGTTGACCCTTCAACTTTACCATAACATAGGTATGTTATGACTTTTGCTAATGTACTCTTACCAGCACCATTTCCTCCTAATACTAAATATAAGTTACTTTTACTTTCTTCAAAATCTATAACTTGCAATCTATTACCATAACTTGCAAAATTCTTAAACTCTACTTTTTTAATCTTCATAGTTTGGAGATAATGTTCTTTTATATAATTCTTGTACTGATGTTTTTAACCTTTCCTTTAAATCATCATCATAATCTAATGAATTAATATGCTCTGCTGCAATATTCATTAAATTTAATTCGCCATTAAAATCTGAAAGTTCACCATCCTCTCTGTCATAAGGATTTTCTTCATCATAAATTCTAGGTTCTAATTTTCTAGCTAAACCATCAAGATAATCCATAAACATATTAATGTTATATTTACCTAATACATTAGAAGGAATAAACACATCTACAAAATTATCTTGTATTTCTTTCGCGACATCTTCCATTCGCATTTCTAATATTTCATTAATATAATATCTAATAAATATAGGACTTAAATGGTTTTCAAAAAACCTATGTTTTCCACTTTCTAAATCTAATAAGTATATTCCTTTTTGATTATCTCTATCAGATCTTGTCATTTGGTAAGGATTACCTACAAGAACAAAATTTTCTTTATCTTGTCTATAATGAATATGCCCAGAATAAACTCTTTTAAATCTTTTAAAGATTGTTACTTCATTTCCACTATCATGTAAATGTTTTGTACTAGGGCTTGTCTGTACACCTCGAGTTTCGGTATGACAAAACATATAATCAATTTTATCTTTTATATTATCTAAGGTTTCCTTTTCATGTTCATGATTCCTTCGCCAAGGCATAAGTAAACAAGTAGCATCTTTATACTTTAAAACTTTAGGTTCTTTTAATACATTTACGTTAGGTAAATATTTTAAACAATCAACCGAAGAAATTTCATTAGAGTTTTTTCTCATTATATCATGATTACCAACTATGATATGTATATTTGGAAATATTTGTCCTAGTTCTTCAAATACCCTAATAGCCAAATCCTGTGCAGCTAAGTTAACACTCTGTCTATTATCAAATACATCCCCTAAATGATAAAGAACATCACCCTCTTTATATTCTTTTTTTACTAAAGGAATAAAAAAATCAAAAAAGTAATCTTCAATTATTTTAAGCCACAAAACAGAATTTGATCTACAACCTAAATGCGAGTCAGACACCATCCATATTCTCTTTGCCATATTAAAATAATTTTCTAATTTTTCTTTTTTCTAAAATGTTATATTTTTTATCTAATTCTTCGATTAATTCATCTTTAAATTTATTAGATAATGAATTATAAAATTTGTTAGGAAATACATCAAAGTAATCTGAAAGAACACTAAAAAGATCTATTCTCGTATATGATGTTCCAGTGTTTTCTATAATATAAAAAAATACTTTATTAATTTGTACTTTATTTAATTTTTTTATTACACCATCAGGTGTTGCTTCGTTAAGATGTTCAAATTCACTCCCTTTAATTAAGTTGTCAATTACTTCAAATAAAGAATCATAATGTTGTTTATCGTCTGGGTCCATACCATCTAGCCATGAAGATGATACTGTAAAATTTATTTTTTGCCCGCCTAAGTCTTGCTCGCCGTATGTATTATTAAAGATTTTATCTTTTTCTTGGTAACTTGATTTTTTATCTTCCTCTGCTTTTGTAAGTTTCTTTTTCTTTTTTCCCCACATAATTTTTATTTTATTTTATCCTGATATATCATCAGTTTCTGTTAATCTCATATGTTCATAGTCAATATCAAATTTACATCTTGAACCTTTACCTTGACCATCTCTAATTTTTAAAACCTTTAACCAATATTCTCGCTCTGCGTGCATTACAGAATCTTGGATTAATGCATACATTACATCGGCAGTATGTGCTAGACCTGCTGATTCTGCAATGTTTTCCATTCTTACTTCGGTTGCATCCCATGCACCTCTATTAATTTGTGTTGCTGATATAACTAGCATATCTCTTTTAACGGCAAGTGCCCTAAGATCTTCAGCAATTTGTTTAATCTTCATATAGGTATTTTCAGTATTAGGATTTCTGTAATTTGCAAGAATATTAATATAATCTACAACTAATACATTTACTTTATGATCTGTGTTTTCTTCTAAGTCTTTTAAGTAAGATTCAATATCCGGGATAGTTCCTTGTGAAGTTGGGTATTCCTTTACGAATAATTTACCTGGTGGTAATAATCCTCGAGACACCTTCTCTAATCTTCTTTTCATATAATCCCTATTACTTGCATTTTTGTCATAATCCATCATAGGAACATTTAATAGATTTGATCCTATTCTTTTTAATACTTTTTGCGCTGACATCTCCGCTGTAATAAAAACTACATTATGGCCCATCTTAACAAAGTTAGCTGCGTCGTTTGCTAACCATATTGATTTACCAATATTCTGTTCACCTGCATAAACAATTAATGATTTTGTATCATAGCCACCGCCAGATACACGATCAACGAAACTCCAACCTGTTTCTATTTTCTTTGATGTTCTTTGGACATGAGATTCAGGATTAAAAAAATCTAAGCCTGTATCAGTATCAAAATTAATTGAACCATCCGTTGAGATCATTCCTATTGCACGCTGAACAACATCTTCTACATTTTCGGGGGATACATCTTGAGTTTTTACATATTCTATTGTTCTTACTAGTTGCTTATCAAAATGTTTCCATTTAACCCACGCCTCTCCTGTTCTTTTTAACCAATCTTGATCATACTCTTTAATGTTAATATCATAAATAGATTTCACTATATCCTGTGATATTTCGTTAGGGTCATCCTTTACTAAAGCTGACATCTGTTGTTTAGAAGGGCTTTCTCCAAACTTTAAATAAAAATCCTTAGATAGTTTTGCAATCTGATCTAAATCTCTATTTGCAAAAAAGCCTTTACCTGTTCCTTTGAGGTAATGTGGCTTTGTTAAAAAATAGTTAAAGAAAATCTTTTCGTGATCTATGCTTGATTTCATGTAGTTTTATTTTTATATGCTAAAAAACATAATTAGTTTTATTGGTACGGGTTATGAATTACTTCATATGTAGTATAAGCTGAATTTTGTAAAGATATTTCTAAAAGTTTATGTTTTACTAATTCTTCTATAAGAATATCACACTGTTCTTTAGATAGATTCCATCTCTTTGCCATTGAGACATCTGTAAACTTTATTTCTTTAGCAACCTTTCCACAGTAATCTCGTATTAATTCAAAAAGTATATCTTCAGCATCAGGGTAATGTGGCAGTGTTGTGTGATTTCCTAATACGTACTTTACTTTAAGTTTTGCAGTATTAAGAATTTTCGGTAACATCATCAATAGTTTCAGTAATTATATTTCCTAGTTCTTCTTGGTCTAACTCATCGCCGTATGTAAACTTTTCCGCAACAATAGGTTCTAGTAATTTTAGTACATCATCAGTTAATACTTGCGGTGTATATAATTGATTAAGATCAACTGTATCATTTAAATGTTTTACACAAAGCTTACGAGCAGTTGCTGAAGGCTGAAAATAAACTGTTATATCTTTTTTATCTTTTTTAAACGAATGCTTTCTACAATCAGCCTTTCCTGGATCTGTTAATTTATTAAATTGACTTTCAGTAATAAACTTTCCTCTTTCGATACCACAAATATCCCACCCAATATATTCCTCTAATCCTACATAAGGATTCATACCTTTATTAAAAGATATATGGAATTTAATGTTTGTTGGTTTTGCAAATCTATTCTTGTTTGGTTTAGCAGTAACAATAATTCCAGTTTGTTCTATACCTTCTTTTAATTTAGCTTTACCTAAAAATAGAATAATAGATGCAGCATACTCTGGCCCAGTACCACCCCCACCAACTTGTCTTGAAAATAAATCTTGTGTTTGGTAAGTATGATTAGTAAATAAGAAAGGAATTTTACAAATACCAAATTGAGTCATAATAATTCTAAAGGTAGATTTTAAAAGTTTAGCTCTTGTCATATCAGCTTTACTACTCCCAGTCTTTGCATCATCAATTTCTTTTTGGGTTGCAAGATTACCGGCAGAATCTAAGACTACCAGTATTTTAGGTAATTCAATTCCTTTTTTCTTTTGCTCAATTAATACATCAGTAATTGCAGTTACTGAGCTTCTGAATTCTTGGACAGTGTTACACGGCTCATATCTAAATGTTTTTGGATCAATACCAAACTTTTCAACCAATTTTTTATCTACTGCATTTTCTGAATCATAAAAAATTATACTATACCCTTGTTTTTGCGCTTGTTTAATTGCATTTAAAATAAGATAAGTTTTACCAGTTCCTGACGGTCCTGCTAATGCAACTGCTCTATTATTAGGATAACCTCCAAATAAAGAACCTGTTAAGCAAGCATTTAAATGATAATTTCCAGTGGGTATATAATGATCAATTTCTGAAATTGTTGATTTGTCTAAAGTATTTCCATATTCGGATATCTTTGACATTTCTTTGTTTAAATCTGCGAATGAGAATTCCTTTGCCATGTTATTTTTGTTTATTTTTATATGTAAAATTTATGATTTGTTTCAACTATTTGGTAAAATACCAAGAGCCCCAAAATTCATCAGTTACTTTAGGTTTCTTATTATGAAGTTTACAGAATTCATCCACGGCAGGATTAACTCCAAAAATACCTGCAAAGTATCTACCTTCTGAATTATATGAAAATATTTGCCTATCTTTACCATTCTCAACTAAAAGATAATCATTATTAAGAATAGTGCTATACCAATCAAGATTTAAATAGTCATGCCCTGCAAATATACCACCTTTCTTTAGCTTGGGGTACCACAGTTTCATATCACTCTTAACATAATCATATGCATGATTTGCATCTATATAAATGAAGTCTAGCGATTCATCATCGAATAAATCTATAAGCTCTTCACCTAATCCACGAAGCATAAATCCTCTAGTTTCATTGCCTTTTATATTTTTTGCAGTATCCGCATAAAGATCATAAAGCTGCTCTTCGTCACATGCATCATCGTATTCATCACCTAGTGGTCGCCAAGGATCAATCATATAAAGTCTACCACCCCACTTGTTCAACAGAACTTTACTAAACTCGCCTTTAAATACACCTAACTCTAAACCTAATTTAGCATTAGAAGAATTAAGTAAAAAAGGTATTACTTCTTCTCTGGTTTTCATTTGTTTTTTAAATTTAATTGTTTAAAATAAGGAATCCAATATTTTTCTAATATATTTTCCCAGCCTCTTTCAGGAAACATTTGATTATGCATTTCATCTACATATTGTATAATGTTATCTTCTGATTCATTAAGTTTATTAATAATAGAAACTGCCTCATCTATAGTACTAAATGTTTTAGTCTTATCATAGTATCTTACAATACCAACCTTAGTTGAAATAAAAGGAATTTTGCATGCTACTGCTTCAGCAAAATAAGTAGGCAATCCTTCTGCTCTTGAAGGACAAATTATAGCATCGATATCTTCATACATTTTCCAACCATGAGGCCTGCCTGAAATTATAACCGGTTCTATATTAGCAGCTTTACATATTTGGTGAAATAGATCAGGCCTTTTTACAAATTTCCAATCTTCTTTATTGACATCACCTACAAAACCAACCTTTTTAATTTTTTTAACTTTCTTAAAAGGTTTAAATTTTTCCATACTAACACCGATAGGCAAAAGTTGACTTTCTACACCTCTTTGTTTTATTTGATTAACAATATATGGATTAATGCTACAAACGGGCGTTGTAAACCACCCTTCATACCAACCATGATTGAAATGATCTGCTGGTACATCAACTTCATGATGATATACTGGAATGAATTTATTTTTAAGTTGTAATTGTTCTTCTTTAGGAAGGTCAGTAAAGAGCCAACCTTTATCTAAAATACTTGATAAATAAGGATCAATAATTATAAGGTCCCAATTCTTCCATTCTTTTTGATTAAATAACTTAAAGTACATATCTCGATCTGCCCAATCCATTAATTCAAAATTAATTTCTGGATAATCTTTATCTATAATTTTTTTAATATCTCTATTAATGATACCCATGGCACCAGGTGTGCAATCCCCAAAATATAGTACTTTTATCATTTCTTAAATTCTTTTATGTATTCTTTTGTATATAATGATTCATCCCACATTGCATACCAGCCTTTTCCTGAAGAAACATCAGTAACTTTTCTAAAGAAGTCTTCATACATTGGTGCTATTGCTTCTAATGAAAATTTCTCGCCATGTTTTCTACAATCTTCAGATTTTATTTTGCCTTCATTAATATTGTTAACAGCTCTTACATAATCCTCAAAGGTTCTACATCTATAACCAGTTACACCTTCAATATTATTTTCTGCAAATGCACCCCAATCAGAAGTAATAGTAGGAGTACCTGCTAATAAGTTTTCAATTTGCACCCCTCCAAAAGGTTCTAAATATTGAGAAGCTAAGAATGAACCTTTTGCATTTTTCATTAATTCTTTTCTTTCTTCTACGCCAGCATACCCTACAAATTCTATATGATCTGGCCAATTATAATTTTCATATGAAGGATCAAGCTGCCCAGCAACCTTTAACTTAACACCAGCAGCCTTGCATACCTGTTCAGCAATATGAATGCCTTTTCCAGTATAAACTCTACCTAAAAATAAAAAATAATCATCTTTTTTATCATTGTATTCAAATTGATCTAAATCAAAATAATTAGGTATAACTATATCATAATTTCCTTGTGCACATGTACCAACATTTTTTAATCCACAATATGCATGATATATTGCATAAGATTCAAATATTTTGTAAGGAGCCCAATGACCACCTGCATAACCTATACCAGGTTCTATAATATTAAGATCATTATGAGCATCACAAATAGGCTTAACACCAGCACCCCAGAATGGCAAAATAATATCACCCGGTTGTTTTCTTTTTTCTATTTCAGCTATAGAGTTTTTATAAAATGTTTTATATGCATTATCACCTAAGTCATATTTAAACCATTTAGTTTTATAATCATGAGTTCCATATACTTCAGTCCAAACCTTATTTGTAATAACAGTAACGTCTTCATCGGCCATAGTATCAGAATCCTCATGCCCGTAATGAAAAATAGTATGCCCTCTATCTTTCATCATTTTACAAAACTTTAAAGCTTTTTGTGTATATGCACATGCTAAAAACTCATCATTTGTTACTGTATGTGGTAATCCTAATACATGAATTCTAAAATTTTTCATATTTTTCATATTTTTATTTTTATTAAAATAAACTTGTTGTATAAATTAAGTTTCTATTAAATGCTTTAAATCCCATCGCAGTTACTACGCGATTAATTGGATCTAGTATTGTTTTTTCAAATTGTCTATCATGATCAATCTCTGGTGCAAATTCATAAGGATAATCACCTGGGGCAAATGCGAATACATCACATGCTTTATCTTTAGAGAAATACATTTTACATTTTTCACCATTACCTAATGGTTGATACTTGCCTTTAGAAGAAGAATTATTTAATAAATAATTATGATAACCTGCAGACCTTACTCCAATTGGACACCTTGATGCAAACTCAAAAGCTTCATAATCATTTGTAATATATTTTTGATAATTATTTACTTTCCTAGAAAAGCTAATTTGATCTACATTAGCTAATTTAAACTGTCTTTTAATATCTTTAAGTAGAGCAGCAAACTGTTTCATATCTAATTTATCAACAGAGAATATGTAAGTTAATAAATCTTTTAATTTTTCTCTAGCAAATAATGGTGTTGACGATTGAATAATCTCAAAACCTTTAGAACTAATTTTAGATAAGTCATCATAATGAATATCTGGATCCTTCCATACGATATTTTGCATGTACTTTTTCTTTGCTAACCATATTGCATTTTTTGCGATACTTTCTAATTCAAAAGATAAAAAGTTTTCTGCATTATTATCATCAGCATATTTTTGAAGGATCTTTTCTAAATAACCATTTACTCTAACTTTATATAATTTTAAAATAAATTCCTTTTCATCACCTACCCAACCTTCTGATTTTTCTATTACTTCATCAAACTTTACATAGACTGAATCTGTATCAATATAAATACCTACAGGATTTTCTATTCTACCGGTTACAGTAATTCCCATTTCTTTATGAGCAGCAATATCTTTATGCCAATATTTACTGAAATACATATTAAGTAATTCTTCAGTATACAAAATAGCATCTTTACCTTGCAAAGTTATAGTCTCTGCTATATCTACATTAAAGAAATAGAAATAAGGATTACCAAATGCACCATAAATAGAGTTAAGCATTAACTTAACAGCTTGTTCATAATTATAAAACTTACTTGCTTCTTTGTTAATTTGTTGTAATTCTGTAAGTTCCGTCATATTATGTTAATTCGCTAACTGTTGTTCCATAATCTTGGTTTATTAAGAGCTTATCATTACCTTCAAAATATATCATTGTTTTTGTAGAATCATATAAACCTGTAATAGGATTATAGTATTCTGTAATGTATTGAATATAATCCTCTTGATACCTTGAATCAAATTCTACAAATTCAATAGCCTCTTGGCCATTCTTAGTTGTAGAAATAGGATTTAAGCCTGTTTTATTTCTATATGCCATAGTTTATTATTTATTTTTATATGCTAAAATCTATAAAAAGTTTAAGAATAAAGGCATCCCTTATAGAGATGCCTTTTTAGGTTAAGGATATATTAATTAGTCCTCGTCAGTAATCGCAACCGCGACAGTTAAGTGAGTGTTGGTATCTAAAGATTTAAATACAACTTTATTACTACAAACAATCACTTTATAATTTTCTTTATCTAAAAGATTAATATACTTTTTGTAAATTACAACTTTTTGTCCTTCTGCACCATCACCTTCATATGTATGAGCTAATGTTGCATCATAAGAAAGGCCTTGAACAGCAACACCTTTATCATTAACTGCTAATGTAAACGTATCTTCTTCTCTTTCTAGATTAAATAATGATTTCATTTTGTCTACATGAGTAGTTAAAAGATCAAATTGAAATATACTTCCGTCTGTTCCAAATGCGCGATCAGTTTCTTCTTTACTCATTTCCATAAAAGATAATGATGGATCTGCGCATGCTAAGTTAATCTGAAGATCATCATTAGCTAAAGTAAAATCACTTGCCATTAATTCACCATCTATTTCAGAATACTTAATCTTACCTTGAACATCACCATTAAAATGAGATAGCGCATCTATAACTTTACTCCCGTTATAAAAACTAACTTTTACTGGATCAGTTATATCTGTATCAAAAATATCTGATGTAGGTGTTGATACTAGTTTCACTGCATCCCTCTCAGGGAAGTACACAGATGAAACGGTTCCTTCTTTACCAATTTTCATAAAAATAAATTTATCTATTGGTAAAAGTTTTTTGACGAATGTACTTAATTCGTAACCGTCAATCTTTTTAATTGTTGCTTCCATTGAATTTATTATTTGTTTATTGTTATATGCATTAATTTAATATAGTTTTAAAAAGTACTATTAACTTTATACTTCTTTTTAGGTGTTGCTCCTAACTCTTCAGTTACTAAGATTTTTTGGTTCGTATTATCCTGTTTCATAAAGGTATAATTAGTCATCTTAGCATTACCTTCACAGAATTTCTTTACCTCAACAGCCATATCCATTGCAGTTGTTGCTGGTACATTTTGAGCAATATGATTAACTTGCCTTGCATCTTTAATACCAAAATCTAGCGGTAGTCCCATTAGGTGTAACATTTCCCTAATGTTTAAATATCGGTTTTCTGTTGGGTGTACACCATTAAACATATTTCTACCAATAAGAGCTGAGAAGCTTTCATTAAAGAAGTGTGGTGATGCATCCCAATAACCTAAACCTTGGCTTGTTTTATATTTTTGGTGCTCTAACATATCACCAAATGATTTTGTAGATTTTTTATTAGAAAATCCTTGTTTATGATAATTTTTATCTAACCATTGTATACATTCATCAAGTAATTCATTCTTTTCTAAATACTGAGCAATTGTACCTTTACCAAACTTCTTAGCAAATTCAGCATGAGTTAAACCTTCTTTCTCTAATACGAATTCATAAGGTTTATAATGATCTGTTACTTTACCTGCTACCATAAACATATCTTGTAATGTTGCATCTTCTGGTATTTCTTTAAGATAATCAATAAGATGTTTCTTTTCTCTAAACTTCCATTCTAACATAGGAACAGTTGGTGTATTCCAAAAGAAATAAAATGTTCTTATTCTTCTTTGTGGAATTCCATGCAATTCAGTATTAGTTTTAATTAAAGAAAAACTATATCCATATTTTTCACCAATAGCTTTTAGTCTATTTACAACACCTTCTCCCATTTTAGTAAATAATCCTGGTGCATTTTCGCCCCATAATACTTTAGGTTTAACATGCTCCAATACATATTCTGACGAATTATACATCCATTGGTTTTGGACTGCATCAGATCCCCTAGATGAAGCGCTACCGCTTGCAGAGTTTAGTTGTGATAGACCTGCACAAGGGCAAACAGAATTTACAAAATCAACCTGTTCAAATGTTTGATTAGGAATTTCTAATTCTTCATGATCTAACCTATACATAGGAACATCAGGCCAGTAATCTTCTATATGGCTTTCATTTGCAGCAAAAGCTTCATAACTTAAATGAAACGCTGGTAAATTACCAGTAGCTTTATTGCAACCTATTGCACTACCACCAATTAGTGGAATTATAGTACCCCATTTTAATTCTTTTTCTTTTCTCATATTTTTATTAATTTTGTGGAGGTCCTATTAAAGACCCTGCGTTACTTATTATTTGAGATTCGTCTATTTTATAAAAAATCATTTGATTAGCAGTAAACCACCCCATATACGTGTTAGATTTTACATATTCTTCTAGCTGTGCTTCTAGAGTATGGCATCTAATTAAACCTTTTTCTTTAAATTTATGTTCCCAATATTCTTTAGGCCTATTATTAATATGATCAGTTCCACCTTGCCCAACACAAGCTGCTGTGAATAATAAAATGGCATCTTTTTCTAAAATGTTATAAAGTTTATCTACAATGTTTTGAGAAAATTCTGGTTGAATGTGTTCCGCTACTTCAATACACATTACCATATCAGCAGAATCTTCTATGTCGAAGATACTTTTATTTTCTAAAAAAGGTTTGCCTTTTACTCTTTTATCCAAATCATATCCTACTGCATTTAAACCCCTATCATTAATAGAATATACATAAGTACCAGGGCCGCACCCTACATCTATTACCTTATTAGGATTTACAACATTCTTTATCCAATGTGATATTGAATTAGCCATTGGTTTTTCACTAGTATCAATACTTTCATAACTAGATTTGAATTCATATTCTTCTTTCATCTACTAGGCTCCAATTTTTTCAATTTCTAAATCTTCCATAAATGTAAAAGGATCAATATTACCTTCTTTTATTTCATTTTCTAAATATACAATTGTTTCTTTAATAGTATCAGTTATATCTTTCTTAGGTTCCCATCCCATAGATTTAGCTTTAGAGATATCTCCATAAGAATTTAATGCTTCGCCTGCAATTGCATCATAATGATCAAAATCAACTTTAACATCCATTATTTCTGCAATCATATTTTTAAGATCCATTAGGTTAGTCATTTTACCAGTTCCTAGATTAAATGTTTGGTTTGCAGTATCTTCATTTTCCATACAAAGAATGTGGAATGCATTAACATCTGATACATCAATATAATCTCTTGCTTTCATATAATCACCAAACACAATAGGATTACGACCACCTTTAATTCTTAGGATAAATCCAGCAAATACTGGTGGTATAGTTCTTTCATAATCTTGTAAAGGTCCTGCTACATTAAAATATCTAAGTGCAGTATAATTTAATCCTTTTGTTCTATGATATGATTCTGCTAGCAGTGCAAGACATGCTTTGGTTGTAGAATAAATTGTAGTAGGATCTGATTGAGTTTCATTAAATCCTGCTTTAGGCATTTCGCAATTTTCATATACTGCTGAAGTTTCACTAAAGATAATTCTTTTAACATCTGCTTTAAGACAGCCATTCATTACATTGATACTTCCTAAGATATTATTATCTACTGCTTCATATACATCTTCATGGCAATCATAAATTGAAACTAAACCTGCAAAATGGTAAACATAATCTGGTGCAAATTTTTCAATAATTGTTTCTACAAATTGATTTCTAATATCAACTCTATGAAAGTTTTCTATTTGATCATGAACTTTAGGAATATAAGTTCCATGTTCCATATTATCAATAACTGCAATACATTCAGGATTATGTCCTCTATTTAATAAATCATTGATAAAATTTGTACCAACGAACCCAGCACCACCGGTGACTAGGATTTTAGTTTCAGAATTATACATATATTTAGTTTGTTATTTTGTTATAAGCTTCCCAGATTTTATTATCTACATGTTCTCCACTATAATAAGAATCTTTTAAATATTTTTCTTGGAGATTATAGAAGAGCTTTTTATAATGATCTGGGTTTGCATTTAAAAACTCTACTTTCTTTTTTAAATCTTCTGGAGATTTGCATCTAATAAAATGCCCATCAGGGAAGACATTAAATTCAGTATCGTAAGACGGGTGCAAGAATGGTATAATACCATAGTGTAGCATTTCTGCATACTTAGAGGTTACCATTCCTTCTTTAATAGGTACACAGAATGTATACTTAGTAGAAAGTAATTCATCCGTCATTGATTCAATTCTTTTTTCACCTTTGAACCACTGAGGATATTTTTCTTTTAATTCATCATCCCACTTACCATAAATATCTGTCTTTATATTATTCTCTACAATATAATCTTTAACTGGATCCCAACGGTCCATTCCACCGGTACCTTTACCTTGATTTTGTAACATCATAAATGAATTTGTTTTTTTCATTTCAAACAATTCATCGGTATTATATCTTTTCTTATCTAAAAGAAACACAGTTTCAATCCCAGAATATTCATAAGTAGATGTAATAGTTTTAACATCTCTTAGTGGAGGGTTACAGAAATATTGTTCTTCTTTTGTAAAATTATTTTGTGCTAAGTAATATGTAGGTCTATTATTAATCCCCCAATCTTTACAAGCTAATACATATCGGTTATCTACAAGTAAACCAACAATTGGTACTTTCTTTTCCAATTCATTCATAGCTTGAATTATTGGAGCTGCATAATATTTAAAAAAGTCCAATGATTTTACCTGACCAGTTCCATCTACTTTGTTAATATAATTAGGTATATTAACAGTACTTGATGGCCCTGTGTAAAAGAAAATAAAATCTAAATCTAATTCTTTTATAAATTTTACAGTTTCATCAGCAGATTTTCTATTCTCCATTTTAGAATGAAATTCATGGATATTAGATTCAGCTGCTGATTCTGTTTTAACTGGATCCCCAAATAAAGATTGAACAGCAGGTTTTTCTTTTGCTCTAACTCTACCTAAATCATTAGGGCTTAATAACCAATATTCAATATTAGGATTTCTTTTTGCAATTGAATTTATTAATTGCTTAGGTTCACAATCTCCACCGATTGCGCCCCAACTGTTTTCATTAAACTTAATCGCTTTACCAAGTTTAAAGAAACCTACTTTTTTAACATTTTCCATTTAACACGTTTTAATTAATTCCTCTATTACTTCTTTATCATTTTCATATGTTAGATCATACCAACATATATTTAATTCCTCAAACTTTAAATTATTCATAGAATTAATAAGATGGGTAATTTCATATTCATTTCTATTTGACATTTTAATACTATCAAGATTATTAAATGCTTCTTTTGAAAATATCATATAACCACAGAAGTATCTTCCTGAAACAATACCATGTGGTTTTTCAATAACAACATTTTCTAATATAGATGCCAATTGTAAATTCCTAGCACGAGTTTCATAATCTTTATATGTAACAACTGTATTATTTGGATCATGGTATTCCAATCCTATATTTCCTTGATAATAATTATCTCCAAATAAACATAAGAAAGCTTCATTAAATTTACCAGACCAAACCTTTATAGCTGCACCCGGCCCATACTCATCATCCTTTTGAAATTCATAAAAGATATTAATATCCTTTTTATATTTGTTTAGCTTTTCAATAATAGGATGAGAAAGTTTTACATTATCCTTAAAAAAGAAATCTGCTTTACTGATTGTAATATAACAATCTTCTATTCCATTCTCAATACAAAATTCAATACAATATTCAACAGTTGATTTACCTAAGATAGGATCTACTAATTTATTTTTACCGTATCTCGTTGAACGGCCTGCCGCTAATATAATTGCTTTACTTACTCTTTTCATTTACTATACTTTATTTCTAATTCATCAAATAATTCATGCCCTTTTTTAAGGAAGCTTCCAGCTAATTCGTATCTTTCATTTAATTCAAAGAAAGGTACTGCTCCTAATAAATGCACAGCTAAAAAGAATTTTAATTGATACTCATCACACCACTCATACATAATTTTTTCTGCACCTTTACAGAAGCTGCTGTATTTTTTATTGTGGTTATTGTATATATGGGATTCATACTCCATTACAAATGATTGCATTAATTTACCGTAGTCATAATAGTCCTGCTCTTCGGTTCCTCGTGGGTCAATAAATAAGAAGTCTTTATCATGTAAAATATTACTTACTGTTAGATCACCATGAACAAAACCCCATGATGAGGTTGCATCAAACTTACCTTCATAAGTATAGCCTGTTCTTAATTGTAGCTTATCAAAATAATCTTGGGTCTTTACATCAGATCCTACATTCTCAAATTTACCTATTATAGAAATTAAATTTTCTAATTGCCCTAATGAAGTATTTAGCGGCTGAGTTAAAATTTTATCATACCAAGTAGAATATCTTTTCATTTCATAACTTGTTTCTGACAACGGTTTAATGTCAATAAAGTTAGGATGATCACAGCACATTAAAAAATCCATTTGTTGCTTGAATTTTTCTGGATAATGCCCAGCTTCTTTAATTACTTTATTACCTTGCAGAAATACTTTATCTCCGCTGTTTCCTACTAAAATTTTACTATTATGCATTTTATTCCAAGTTTACGTGCAAAAGTTAAATCCACATCAGAATCCCCAACCATTAGGAAGTCTTCAAAATTATATTGTGGAAATTGTTCGAATATTAAGTGCCCCATATCTGGTGACGGTTTTTTATTTGGTACATCTTCTCTAGTATATATGTAATCAAATAAAGAAGGTTCTATTTGATGATAGCTCATAATTCTATCTACATTTTCCCTAGATGAATTTGATGCTATTACTAAATTTTTAAATACTTTACTCTTACACATATATAAAAGTAATTCATTTACTTTAGTTTTATGTAAGTTTTTAGAAAATATTTCTTTTTTATACTTCTGTGCTAATTTGCTTTCTTTAGGAGTTAATTGATATTTTTCTAGCAAAACATCCATTCCATAATTAATATCAGCAAGAATAGCAGAAAGTGGTATTTCTACATTTAAAACTTTTTCTAGTGCCTTTCTCCAAGAATCGGCATGAATCTCAATAGTTTTAACTAAAGTATCATCAAAGTCTAACATTAAACATTTTTCCATATAAATTACTGATTTATTATTATATGGATAAATCAATAAATGTTTTAAGAGTGCTAGAGATATTTTTAAGACAAAAAAAGACCGCCTAGAAGGCAGCCTTTTAAAATTAAGTTAATTTTTATTTAGAGATTATTCTTAGTCTCTTGAACATGTAATCTTACTTCTTGTGCTAGATTTTTAATATCTTGCATAGTTTTGCGAATTCTTACAGCAGCAGCTTTATTTCCTTTTACATAAAATTTATCTACATCTTCAGTACATGCTTCGATTAACGCTTTGATTTCTTCAAATTTTTCCATAATTAATTGTTTTAGTTATTTAGTTTATTTAATCTATATATTCATCACTAGAACTTACCTTCACGATTTCTATAAAAGCTTGTTACTTTAGGAATGTACATATAATTTTTTCCTTTGTCCTTGACGTTCATCATGACTCTTTTAAACATGTCCCAATCAGCAGGTAATATACCACCTGAATTAGATGGTGCACCCTTTAGTTTAGGAGCAGTGTTTTTCTGTTGATCTGGATTTCTATATCTTAATTTACCTATTATACTAGGTCTCCAAGATACAGCAGAATGCGAAGTATCATTTGCTCCGTATCCTTTATTATTTAAATCCATATCATATTCTTTTTGTGGTTGCATAAATACTTTCTTTGAAGTATTAAATGCAGTTACTTTCTTTTTACTTCTAGTAAACACAAAACCTAAATCAGGAAATTGTGAGTAGGCTTTAGCGATAGTCTCTAAATGATTAGGAGCCCATTTATCATCATGATCTAATCGTATGATATAATCACAACCATCTTTATCTGCCATATTTAAGGAGTCGTTTAATGCACCACAGCCTGCAGTAAATCTAATTTGTTTAGTTGTCCACTTTTTGTTATTTCTTTCACCTGGTGTTGATCTATTCTTATATTGAATTTGCTCTGCAGGTATAATATCTTCTATTACTTTTTTAATTTCATTCTCATCACCTTCATATTTATCAGCAGTTAGATAAATTTTCCAGTTTTTATATTTTTGGTTCTTAATAGAATTTAAAGCATCGGCTAAAACACCAGGAGTTGTCATATGCTTTGCCCTCTGTTTATTTGCAGCACCAGCATTCATATCATGAGTGGCCATTACGATACCAAACTTAATATTGTTGTCTATTTTAGATCCAAGATTTTTTTCTAAAAGAATCTGAAAATTTTCTTGTCCTATATAAGACTCTAATAAGTTATATTCTTCAAAGGTTATCATTTGTTAAAAAATGTTTTTATAGACTTTATTATTCTTTTTATATCTGCTTTTGTTAAATCAGATCCTGAAGGTAAACAAATACCTTGTAAGAATAATAAAGAACTGTTTCCATTTATATATTTTTTGTATCCTTGCATAACTGGTTGCTCGTGCATTGGTTTCCAAAGTCTTCTTGCTTCAATGTTATCTTTTTCTAAATGAGCAATTAAATCTTCAGGTTTATGTTCCCCTTTCATAAGAGCGCAAGTTAACCACATATTAGATCTATCAGTATCACGCTCTTCCTGAAATGAATAAAACAGATCACCTACTTCTTTTCGATATATTTTATTAACCTCTCTTGTTCTTTTTATTCTTTCTTCTATAACTTCCATCTGAGCAACTCCTATTGCAGCAAGTACATTACTCATTCTATAATTATATCCTATTTCCGTATGATGATAGAACGGTTTTCTATCTTTAGCTTGTGTTGATAAAAATCTCATATAATCTGCAAGCTTATTATCATTAGTTACAATAACCCCGCCACCTGATGTAGATAATAACTTATTTCCATTAAAAGAATAAACGCCAATAGGACCAAATGTTCCAGTGTGCTTATCATTAAAAGTAGAGCCTAAGCTCTCCGCAGCATCTTCAATAATAGGTATGTCATATTCGTCTGATAGTTTTTTAATTGCATCCATATTACAAGGTACTCCAAATATATGAACTGGTATTATTGCCTTTGGTTTTTTACCTAACGCTGTAGAATTTAGAATGGCCTCTTCTAATAATAAAGGATCCATATTCCAACTACCCTCCTCTGAATCAATAAAGATAGGCTCAGCCCCACAATACAATATAGGATTAACTGTTGCTATAAATGTTAATGAAGAACATAAAACATAATCACCTTCCTTTACATTTAATGCCCGTAATCCTAAATGAATACCAGCAGTACATGATGTAACTGCCACTGCATGTTTTGCACCAGTATATTTTTTAACTATATCTTCAAACATATTAAGGTGTGGACCAATCGGAGCAATCCAATTATCTTTAAATACATCTTTAATATATTCTAATTCTTTACCTGACATATGAGGTGGTGATAAGTAAATCTTTTTCATAATTTTATTTTAATAGGGTTTCCATAAGCTGTTATTCCATCAGGTAAATTTTTTGTGACAACTGATCCTGCACCGATCATGCAATTTTTTCCAATTTTAATATGAGGCAGTACTGTAGCACCAGCCCCAATAAATGTACCTTCTCCAATTTCTACCTCTCCACATAAGGTTGCATTAGGACCAACAAAACTAAAGTCTCCTAATACACAGTCATGATCTACCGAGGCCGCTGTATTAACAATACAATGCTTTCCTATTACTGTGTCAGTTTGTACCACTGAGCCATGTAATATTTGAGAGCCTTCTCCTACTTTGGTATTACTTGCAATAATAGCTGATTCATCAATTATTGTAGCATAGCAATCATTACCTAATAATTCTGATATTCTTTTTCTTGCTTTATTATTTCCTATGGCGATTACCCACTCACCCTTTATATTATTATTATAAGGATCTAAGTCATTAACTTCCTTTTCATAACTTTCATCATCCCAAAATTTTATTTTTTTAGGGTGTAAATTATATAGTGTAGAATTAATTACTTTTGCATGCCCACCATTACCATATATGTTAATCATTATTTTCTCTTTTAAATTCAGGAACAATACTTTTCATCAATAAAAGTATTTTGTAAAAATCATTTGATCTCATTTTAGATAATTTTTCTATTTTAGGAATTAAAATTTTAAAATCATAATTAATATGATTAAGTTTCATTATGTTGTCATCCTCAGTAGGAACCATATTTTCGCCATCACATAATAACTCTTCATAAAGTTTTTCGCCTGGTCTTAATCCTATGTATTCAATTTTGGCTTTACTTTTAAAATGTTTAATAAGATTTTTTGCTAAATCGTTAATACTTACAGGTTCTCCCATATCAAATAAAAATACCTCTCCACCTTTTCCTAGAACACTTGCCTGTAATACTAATTGACATGCCTCAGGAATAGTCATAAAATATCTAATAACTTCTTTATGTGTAACACTTACTGGGCCACCTCTTTCAATTTGTTTTACAAAAGTTGGAATCACAGAACCTTCAGATCCTAATACATTACCAAATCTTGTAACAATAAATTTAGTTGCAGATTTTGTTTCTAAGAACTGAGTATATAGTTCTGCTATTCTTTTAGTTGCACCCATTACATTCGTAGGATTAACTGCTTTATCAGTTGATACCATTACAAATTTTTCTACCTCATTCATATATGAGATATTTGAGACGTTCATTGTGCCTAATACATTAGTCTTTATTGCTTCAATAGGATTTGCCTCCATCATAGGTACATGTTTATATGCAGCCGCATGGAAAACTATATTTGGTTTAAATGAATCAAATACTTCTTCTAATCGATACTTATCTCTGACATCACCAATTACATACTTAATATGAGACCTGGGGTGAGATCTGCTAATTTCTTGCTCTAAGTGAAACATTGAAGCTTCTGCATTGTCAAAGACTGTAACTGTTGATGCATTAAAATCAACAAGCTGTCTTACAATTTCACTACCTATTGACCCAGCGCCACCGGTGACAAGTATTCTTTTTCCTTTAATGAAATCCTTAATTAAATTAAGATCGGTTATTATAGGTTTACGATTTAATAGCTTAGAATAGTTTAATTTCATATATTATTTATTTGAGATACCAACCAATCTAATTCTACTTGGCTAGCAGAATCAGAGATAGCATTCTCCGGATCAGGGTGAGTCTCGATAAATACACCATCATATTCAAAAATCTTAGCTGCTTGTGAGTATTGTTTTGCTAACTTACGATTACCACCAGTTATGCCTTCACCCGCCATTTGTGTAGAATGGGTACAATCTAAAATAACTTTATCTGCAAATTCTTTCATTACATCAACTCCTCTAAAATCAACAATAAGCCTATCATAACCAAATTGTGATCCTCTTTCCGTTACCCATACTTCACAGTTAGGATCTACTTCCTTTATCTTATTAACTGCGTGTTCCATTGCTTCAGCAGATAGCCATTGCCCTTTCTTAATATTAATAACATTAAAGTTTTTTGCGCATGCTACTAAAAGATCAGTTTGTCGACATAAGAATGCAGGTATTTGAATAACATCAACAACTTCGGATAGTGGTAATGCTTGAGAAGGTTCGTGAATATCTGTTACGATTCTAATATTAGGATAATGGTGCTTAACCGTTCTCATAATTTCCATCCCTTCTTTTAAACCAGGACCTCTATCTGAATGTATAGAAGTTCTATTGGCTTTGTCAAAAGATCCTTTCAAGTACCAATCTTTATCTCCCATATAACTATTTAAAGTTTTTGCTACTTCTAAAAAGTTATTCTCGTTTTCAATACTACAAGGGCCTAGTATGTAAGTATATTTACTCATTATCCATCACAGCTTAAACATTCATCCATTGCACTTGCAGCAATATCACCTCTTAATACAGATTCAGTTCTCATATAATAAAGTGTTTTAATTCCTTGCTTCCATGCTTCAAGGTGAACTTGGTTAATCCATTTAGGTGTAGCTTCTTTAGGGAATGCTAAGTTTAATGAAACTGCTTGGTCAACGTATTGTTGTCTTATTCCACCTTGCCTTACTAAGTCTAATTGATTAATTTCTTTAAAAGTTTTAAAAACATCTTTAAAAGGAACACCTTCATCAAATTCTGGTACATCCTTACATTTAATTAGCATTCCTTTTACGAAGCACCAATCATCTAAAAATTTAAGACCTTGTACAGAACCACCATCAGCCATAATTTTATCCCATACCTTTTTATTATTATGTCCTATTTTTTCTAAGTAACCTAACAATTGCTGATTTTTTCTAATAAAAGTTCCTTTTGCAGATTGATCTGTCCATATATTAGCAGGTACAGGTTCAATACCAGCAGATATTCCCCCAGCTAATTTTGAATTAGATACGGTTGGTGCTACTGCTCTTAAATGAGTATTTCTAAACCCAGTATCTCTGCACCATAGAGGTTCTCCGTACTCCTCAGCAAGATCCCGGCTTGCCCTTTCACTTTCTACTTTTATTTGAGAAAATATATTACGAGTTTCATATTGAGCTTCTAACCCTTCAAATGCAATACCTCTTTGTTGCAAATAAGTATGCCACCCTAATACACCTAAACCTACTGCTCTACCTTTTTCTGCTGTTCTTACAGAGTTTTCAAAACCTTTTCTATATTTAGCCTTTTGAATAAATTCTTCAAGTACACCATCTAAAAACCATGTTGCATCATAAATAAGGTTTGTATTTTTCCATTCATCATACTTAGAAAGATTAAGAGAACTTAAGCAACAAACAAAAGAATGATTTTCATCTGTGTGTAAAACAATTTCAGAACAGATGTTAGTCATAAATACCTTTAATCCATTTCTCTTATATGCTTCAGGATTTTGTTTATTAACATTTCCTCTATACATTATATAAGGTTGACCAGTTTGCCTTCTTTTTCGTTGTACTGCTGCATACCTTTTTCTAGATTCTGTATCACCTTCTAAAACATTTCTCATAAACTTATCACCAATAACTACACATTGATTTGTATTTAAACATTGTCTATTAATATCGCCTTTAGGTTCTCTAATCTCTAACCATTCCCAAAAGTCTCCATGTTCAATACTTAAGTTAGTACTTGCTGCACCTCGCCTAACGGCTCCTTGGTTAGTAGCAAGAATTGTAGAATCATTAATTTTAATAAAAGGTACTACACCATCACTTGTTCCATTATCTGTTATATTAGTACCAGCCGGCCTAATTTGATTATGACCAATCCCAACACCTCCGCCGTGTTTAGCTAATAGCATTAATTCTAAATTCTTTTGGCCTATATCATTTATAGAATCAGCTACATCAATACCGAAACAACTTATAGGTAAACCCCTTTCAGTTCCAGTGTTGCTTAATACAGGTGAGGCTAGATTTAGCCAGCCCTTCCAAATGTACTGCATAAACTTATCTGCCATTTCTGGCTTTTTCAGTCTATTTGCTACTGTTGTTGCTACTCTCCAATATGCATCTTTTGGAGTTTCTCCTGGTAAACAATATCCTCTTGATATTGTATTTAAATAAACATCGGTATGTCCCCATTCAGGATAATCAACGCCTCTTTCCCATCCTAATTCTTTTTCTATTTGATCTGCTGTCATTTCTTTTTGTTTTTAATTATTACCAAATATCATCCCAATCATCGCCTTCTCCTGCTTTAGCATAATCAGTTGGTCTGATTGCAAAAAAGTCAGTATGAGTATGGCCACCTGTTAAATGATAAAACCAATCTAAAGCATCAGCTGATTTTTCATCGTATTCAAATATTGGATCTAATCCTAATTCTTGTAATTTTTCGTTTGTTCTTCTATAAATAAAATTCTTTAAGTCATAAGCTTTTAAATTTTCAATATCACCCATTTCAAAAATCTTATCAATATAATCATGCTCCATTTCCACCATTAACTTTGCAGCTTCATAAATAGATTCTTTAACATTATCTCTTAGTGATTCATCTTCAGAACACATATGATTAAATAATCTACAGCCCATTTTAGAATGTAATGATTCATCTCTTACAGACCATTTCATTTGTTGCCCAATTCCTTTTAAAAGATTTCTCATTTGAAAACTATATAAAACTGCGAATGAACTATATAAAGATACACCTTCGGCAAATGCAGAAAATATTGCAAGACTTCTGGCAACTTCTTTTCTTGCATCTTTATTTTTTAATAAATCTTTGTCAGTATAATCAGCTTTAGTTGACATTAAAAAATCAAATTTATCTGACATTGAAGGTTCATGTAAAAATGCAGTATAATCTTCAAGACCTAATGTTTCATTTAAATAACTATAAGCAACTGCATGAATTGTTTCTTGTGATCCAAACATCATTGCCATTTGTCTTATCTCATGTTTAGGAAACCATTTTGTAACCATCCCAGTCCAATAATCAGATACCGCGCATTCAGTTTGCGCAAACCCTAAAAGGATATTTCCTACTAGGTTTTTTTCATGAGGTTTAATATTTTCATTCCAATCTTTTAAATCACCTTGCATTGATATTTCAGTATGAAGCCAAAAAGCTTGTGCTTGTGGTAACCATCCATCCAGGTAATATTCTGGAAATTCAAAAGGTTTATATTCGATGCGTTCAGTAAAAAGTTTGCTCATGTTTTCTTTATTATTTTAGACAAAACATGCAACTCAGTGTAATTGGTTGCATGTCATTAATTAGTATTGTTTTTTATTTATTCTACTTAAGACATGAGTTTTAGTCATTGTCTTGTTTTTTTAACTCCTGCTCCAAATCATATGCTTTTTGCTGAAGCCTAAATGATTCTTTCTTATAATCTTTCCTTTGGCTATATAATCTACTTAATACATCTTTTAAGATTGATCTCTCAGTACTATAAACAGCACCTGTTACTGATACGATTCTATCATCGCCAACTTCTCTATCTTTAAATTCTGGTTTTACTTTTTTAATAAAACTTTCTGGTGACACATTTAATTGTCTCATAATAGAGGGGTACAGTGAAGCAAAATCAAATGCGGCTACTGCATTATGCATTCCAGTTTTTGGCTCCTTTACAAAAGCTCCTTCAAATTGTTGCCTCTTTTGTGGCGGTGCCTTTGGGTCCTTCGCCATTACCAAATCTCTAGTTAAAAATTCTCTAGCCAATAATGCTTCGGTAATTGCCACCGGTGATGCTGCTTTAAAAATACTAATCTGAGTCATATGAGCAATAGTTAAAGCAATTTCCATTGTTTTAATTTTTTCATGTATCAAATAAACCAAAGCAGTATCTACGGCATTATAGAAAATATATTTAGGATAATCCTTTTCATACATATCTTGTATTGTACCGTCATATTTAATTTTACGAATTCCTACAACAGCTTCGCCAACTGTATCTAATTTAAAATCTTCTTTAATATCAACAGTTCTATCCCACTTAGCATAAATATCTAAATAATCCATTACACCTACATGGCAAGGAAATTCATGCTTACCGAATGTTCTACCGATAGGAGATGCAATAGAAGGGTCAATTCCTAATTTTTTACAGCGATTTACAATATATTGCCAATCAAATTGAACATAATTCCAACCTGTCATCATAGAAAACTTTTTAACAAAAGTATCCATGAAAGTATACAGCATATCATACTCATTATCAAAACATTTAAAAATAAAAGAAAATTCTTCGCCTATACTTTTAAAATGTTCGTCTATTTGTTTTTGGATTTTTGATTGTGTTGGTTTGTCTAAATTTTTAGTAGCTAAAACAATACACTGTTTTTCAGGTGTAACTATACAAATGGCTGTTACAGGATTAGGCGCTTTACTTGGTTCTGGAAATGAATCAGTAACTTCAACTTCAATATCTACAAAATAAGTTTTAGGAAAATGATAACCAAATATTAGTTCTCTGTCAGAAAAAGATAATTGATCCATGTATTCAATAATTCTATACTTATTTAAATACCTGGATCTTGCTTTCTTTACAGACCGACCATCCCAGTTTTTAATTTTAGGATCAGCCTTAGGATCTCCGCCATCGCATACTTCCCAGTTAAACATATCTTCTGGCTGAAGATCATAAGTCTTAAATCTAGTTTTTCCGTCAAGATTAAAATAAGAAACCCATAATTGGCGATCTTCTTGAGTTATGTCTAATAGCATATTTTATTTTTTATAGGTACTAATTAATAATTGTTTTCTTGCCTGTTCCAATTCTCTTCATTCTTTGAAAGATAGTAATTGTAAAATTCTTGTGGTGTTACCCCTATTGCTAAACCTGCATTAAAAACAAAATGCATTACATCTATCCATTCCATTTTCAATTCTTTTAAGTCACCTGGGGTTAAATCAGATAGCTTTTGTTTTCTGATTTCAGGATTTTTAGATTTCCAAGGTTTCCATGCAGCATTACCTTCACCGTCTTCGATTCCTCCAACAGCATCTACCATTTCATGTAGTTCATCAATAATTGCATGATTAGTAACCATTAAAAAATCTATAACATCACCTATCGTGAACTCTGAGAAAGGTTTTCTGCCTTGTTTCTCAAAATACATAGATTGTGTTTTTGCTTGGAGTGAATAAAGATCTTCTAATGAATTTTTAGAATGATCATAACCGTTTTCTGAAAAGTAGTCTCTTACTTCGAGATCTTTGCATTTATTATCCGTGTTTGCCATATTATTTTGATTTATTTTTATATAGCTAAAAGATAGGTTTGTTTTATTTTTGTTTAGAGATATATTCTAACATTTGAATGTTCCACTTAGGATCAAACCAAAACCGTCTACCGTTCTTGTCCATAATATGGCCCATGTTTTTATTGTTATAACATTTGATAAACCTTTCGAATTTTTCTTTATCTGATTTCCAAGGATTTTCCCAATCTTTTAATTGACCACCACCTAAAGAATATGCCTTTCTTGGTATATCGGTACACAACTGTAAAAGCTGAGGGCAATTTTCTATAACTTCTCTGGCATCCATAAAAGGATTTACATTAGGTAAACGATATAATATTTCTGCCCTTAAGTAATTACCAATACCATTAAAATATTTTTGGTTCATTAAAACTAAATGAATAGGTTGATCAAAAACTTTTTTGTCTAAGTTTTTAAGTACATGCATTCTAAATTTATCAACCTCAGTTGTTGGATCTGGTCCACGATTTGTACTCCAAGTTTCACCAGCTTTCCATTTACCAAATCTCCTTACATCAACAAATGATAATGTAGTACCATCCTTTCTATAAAATTTTAAGTGGGCATGTTTTGGTTCTTGTCCAGTATTTGTTAATTTAAAATGACCACTCATTCCCATAGACATTCTAAGTGGAGTTGTTTTACCACTTTCACTAATATAAAGTATTAGTTCTTTTCCTCTACTCTCAGCAGATAAACTAAAATAATCATTAGGACTTTCTGGTGTAATACAGTGAGCCCCTTTATGAGCTGGGTTTTTTTCAATTTTTGTATATTGTATACAAGGACCTTCTCCATTACTACATGCATTTATATAATCTGCTGTTAATCTAAGTTCTGCTAATTCTGGCATATGTTAATTATTAAATCCTTTAATATGAATATTTAGGTTTGTTAAAAGTTCGGGAGTTCTTACCCCACTTCGGTTAATACTATCAAGTATTTTTTGCTCAGATTTTAAAATCCATGCTATCTTAAAATTATCTATTAGTATTTTATAGATAGGTAGTACAAGATCAAGATTATCTAATTCATAAAGCTTTTTTGCTATTTGAGATATAGGCACAATATGTTCTAAATGAAATATACCATTCTTTCTACCAACATCCTTTAAGCCACTCTTATTAGTTTGTTCTCTCCATGTAACCCATTTTAACTTTTCTTCAGGGTTATCTATATTTAATTTAATAGCTTCTTGTAGAGCGGCGCTCGAGTACATATAAGGGAGTCCTAATTCTTTAGGGGTATTACTATAAAACCTGATAAGTCTTGTTACAGTGTACTTAATTTCTTTGTCATCAGGATTATCTTTAATCCATTTCAATAAAGGTTGTAATGTTTTTGCATATAAAATTATCTTATCTATCATATTACCCTTTCATAATTTTTAGTGAGTTACGAATAGTTCCATTTACTGACTGAACTGTGATTCCTAATTCTTTTGCAATTTCAGAAGTTTTCATTTCAATACAATCAATACCAAATTTCATTTTAATAATTTCTTGTTGCTTAGGTTTCAGTTTGCCTATTAATTTTTCTATCTTGTATTTGAGATGATCCGAATCATGTCCTGATTCAATATGAGATTCATAAGTACCTTGATATGTTGGATCCAATTCAGATACTTTAGGACCTATATCAGGGATATGAGTTTTGTGAGCAGGTACGCGGATTGTTCTGCTCTTATTATTTAGAGCTTGTCGGATTGTAGCTTTAATCCATGCTGCTGCGTATGAAGAGAATTTAGATCCTCCGTCCTCTTTCCATTTATCTCTAGCTTTACATAATCCGATTGTACCTTCGTGGATTAGATCTTCTAGTGATAATCCCATTCCTTGATATTTTTTAGCAAGGTGGACAACCAATCTCATATTGGATAGTACCGGGTCAGCTGAATTAATGTTTTTTGCAATGTCTTTGTAAAGTAATGTGTTCATAAAGGTTCCGTTTTTTGTTTTATTATTAATATATAAATATAATCAATTTAATTGGGTTTTGTACTATAAATTCTTGTTTTTTTCAAAAAGTTATTAACAATTTTAATTATAGTCATAATAAATATCCAATACCTTTGATTGTTCTTCTTTAGTTAAATCATATACAGTTTTATTTGGATATAGTTTTTTTGCGATCATTATTAGTTGTGTATTATTCATGGTTTCCTATTTTTAAATTATATTTAAATATAATCAATTTATTTGGGATTCGTACCAAGATTTCTTGTTTTTTTTAAAAAATTATCATTTATTTATTACCCTTCTTATATTGTACAATAAAATCAAGTGCCATACTTTCAAATTGAGTTAATAATAACTCTGTATTTGCAATTATACAATGCCCACCGATACCATCTGAGGGTGGATATAAATTTGGTCTTACAACCCCTGGCATATCTAACTCAATATATCCAGAATTGTAAGTTTCTGTCCATTTATTAATTACACCAAAATCAATATTGTGTGTATTGCACATTTTCTTCATTTCTCCATGCCATGCAATACATAATCCATAATATGTAGTACTTGTTAATTTAGCTAATTCTGTAGCATCCGAGTTTTCTACATCAATCCATTTTATACCTAATTGAATATAATGTTCTTTTGTTAGTTCTAAATCTTGTAAATTGTTATAGCCAATAAATTTATAGAATGTTTCTATACCTTGTTTTAGATTTGGGTGTATACCTCTTATTGGTGAATGAACAACTGGCCCATTTAATTGTTTAGTAGTCCCAACAGGAACAGTAGAATGTACTATTGTAATTTTAGGTTGATATTTATCAATATATGCATTTGTGATTTCTACAAATTTTACTGAATAGGGTAAGCATATATTTAAGATTTTAACCTTTGATTTTACGGTGTCTAAATCTAAATCTTTAATCATAGGTTCTATGTTTTTGGCTTGATATACTCTAGCTAATGATGAACCTATTTCACCATTTCCAATTATTGCAATGTCTTGCATGATATTATAATTATTTTTAAGAATTTTTATTTATTTTTATTTGGTGCCATTCATCTGCAAACCAGCACATTATTTCTTTTTCTCTTTTTAACATTCGCTTTGCGATTGCAATTGCATATTTTAATCCTTCTCGTGTACTTTTATGACTCAACTCGTTTTCTAATTCTTGTATAAGTTCTTTTAATGGAGTTTTAATTTTGTTCATAGTATGTTATATTGATATATTGTTATATTAATATAATTACATACTTTCAGGAGAATTTACAGGAATTTCATAATTATTTTAGAAATTGTTAACAACTTTCACTATTATCCAATAAGATCAATAATCTTACGATTTTTTATTATCTTTTCTCTGTTATTTAAAAACCATTCAAGATCTGAAAGGCTTGGATCTCCGATTAAACCAGTTTCTTTTCTAATAGCTGATAATTCTTTTCGGATTGTTGACCTGCGATTAGTTATTTGCAGTTCTTCTTGTTGTTCATAATACTTACTTACGGAATCACTCATAGATTGATTTATTATTATATGGAATAAATCAGAGATGTTTCAGAATGGCTATTAAAACAAAAATGCTAGCATCAGCTAGCATTTCATTAAAGATGTTTAAACTTCTTTAGTTATATTATATAAGGTAAATATTAAAGTGTCTTATTCTCTTAGTTTATTAATCCATTTTATTGATTCTTTACATAATTCAAATTCTTCTGCTTCCTCTACTCTTACAAGATTAGTTTCTAATGCTTCTAAATATCCAGCTTTATCTACTGATAAATCTAGATCCATAGTTTTTAAAACACCAACTACTACTTTATCAGCACCACTCTCTAATGCTTTAATAATTGATCTTGTAGTAGAAACTGAAACTTCATGAGCTCGTTTTCTTGCTTCTTCTTCTAATTCCTCAAGATTTGTTGCTTCAAAATATAACATTACTTTAAACCTTTTTTAATTTCATTAACTGTATGGCATTTTTCATATTCTTCATCTTGAGAAAATACCTTAATCATATTATCTAGCATATTATTAACTTGATTAATATTTAACACTTTTGTTCTAATTAAACTAGTAATAGCCAATATAGATTCTTTTATGTCTAATGTTTCAAAGTCATTATAAAATTTATTAGCTTGCTCTCTTGCCCAGGTTTCTTGGTCTTCTTTCATATCTGCCATTGCATGTAATTTTGCGATTTCATCCATTTCAATGTCATGATCATTAGGATCAAATCCATCGTCTGGGTTTTGGTTTAACCAATCGTCTATCATATTAGTATTTTTATAGTTTATTTATTTAAATAAAATATAACAAAAAATGGAAAGAATTGAAAGATATAGGGAATTAAATTATAGATCCACTTTTAATAGTAGAGCCCTTTTCGATTAATGAGCCTTCTGTGATAGTTACATTATCACCAATAGTTACGTTATCTTCGATTGTACAATTAATATCAATGATTGTACCAGCTCCAATATAAACTTGGTTTCCAATAATAGTAGTTGGTCGTACTAGTGATCCTGGACCTACTACTAAACCATCGCCTACAGTGACACCGGTTAAATCATCTAAACCTTTAAATAAAGTAGCATATGTTTCTTGTTGTAAAATATCTGCAGAAATCTTTTCTCTATCTTCTCCATTTTTTTCTGCTATAATCCACGGTAAAGACGGATTTGATTCAGAATAATTATTAGAATCATATTGTGCATATTCTCCTTCTTGTAATAAAGAAGTTACTTTTACTGCCCAGTCGCTATTTCCGAAAATATTTATTGTTGCTATCATAATTGCTTGTTATTTGTTTTATATATCTTATTTAATAAATTTAAAGTATGCAAGGATAGCTGTAGTTATTAATTGAACCACAGCCCAGATAGTTATGGCTTGTGTTTTAAATGTTTTTAATTCTGCAACATCTTTCATAGTAGATTCTAATTGAGATGGCGAAGCAACTTCATCAACTTCTTTTTTCCATCTCCATAATTCTTTAGCAAAATCTTCTTTAACTCTAAGTTCAGCTATCTGTTGTTTAAGATCTTGAATCTCAACATTAAGATTTGTTATGCCGTCATTAAGTCTTTCTAATTCTGCAATTACAAGTTTAGAATATTCATTCCAACCATTCTGTTCACCGTTAGCCATTTTTAAGGATTTGTTTAATCTTCTTTATTTTTGCTGTATCGCATTTTATCTTTTTATCTGCTAAGATTTCTTTAATACAACTTAGATGGTTTTTAATATTAACATCACGATCAGCTAAGTTATTAACTAATTCTTTTAAATCCTTAATACATGAAGGCTTTGATGTTAATGAGTCCATCTTAAATTTATTTTATTTTTTATTTATTCTTTTAACAGTATGGAATGGTTGTTCTGGTTGTGTAGATTTCCATACTTTTTTAACAGTATTTCTTATTTTAGACACAGTAGTTTGTCTCTCTGTGTTTTTCTCTTTAGTTTTATTACATCCACACCCCATAGTTTTACCACTTATTTTTTGGGCAACTTTCAGTTGACCATTTTGCTTTTTGTTTTAAATAACATCCACATATACAACATTTGGAACCGCATTTATCAGAGCACTGGTTACATATTGCAATTCTATTTATATATTTATCAGTTTTTACTCGGTCTCCCCAAATAATGTACTTAAATAGTGCTATTATAAATCTAAATATTTTCATTTTTAATTAAAATAATCATAAGACATTGCATAGGTAGTATAAAGGTAATTTACATTTTGTACCTTATTAGCATACAGAGATAATACTACATAAATATCACATTGACTGTCCCACTTGGTAGGCTGCAGTGTAAACGACCCACAGAATCCTAATGTCTCTTCTTGATTAATCTGAATTTCCTGCCCAGCACTAGTACCTCCTGAAGCTAGACCTACAGGCTCTGCTTCAGTTCGCCCTGTATAACATTGATAAACAGCGGCACCTATTGAACCTTCAAATAAAACATTTGACTTTGATGCGTATGCTGCAACGGCAAAGCAAATAGTAATTGAATCTTTTAGTCCTGTACGTGTTATAGGAATCTTATGGCCGAATTTTGCTAAGTCTCCTGCTGTTAAGTTTCTACCGGCTGCAACAACACTATCCGCTACCCATCCTTGACTAGCCCAACCTCCAGCAGAATTACTCCCAACTCCACTACCACCATTAAAAAACTGACCGTCTACAGGTCCTTCTACAGTAAACTGATTAGCTAATATTGGATATACATCTTTTTCTCCAGGGCCAGCCTCGCCTGAACCAGTTGCACCTACTGGTCCAGTTGGACCTTGAACACCAGTTGCACCAAGTTCTCCTTTTGGCCCAGTTGCACCACCTGCACCAGTTGCTCCAGTTGCACCTTTTGGACCTTCAATACCGGTTGCACCTATCGGTCCTTGAACACCGGTTGCACCAGTTTGACCTTGTGGTCCTTGAATACCAGTTGCACCTTGAACACCAGTGGCTCCAGTTTTACCTTGTGGTCCTTGAACACCTGTTGCACCTGTTTGACCTTGTGGTCCTTGAATACCAGTTGCACCTTGAACACCAGTGGCTCCAGTTTTACCTTGTGGTCCTTGAACACCTGTTGCACCTGTTTGACCTTGTGGTC
>Ga0233438_10000107_pt1 | contig 111427 bp, 108 predicted proteins | sample SI_123_September_FD_182720 | JGI IMG/M metagenome (GOLD analysis project Ga0233438, IMG submission 182720) | Seawater microbial communities from Saanich Inlet, British Columbia, Canada - SI_123_September2016_10_MG | ecosystem: Environmental > Aquatic > Marine > Inlet | place: Canada: British... | reverse complement strand
CCAACTCAGTTCGTATGCCTTTTGACAATCTTCTATAGTGGCATCATTCGGCATATTAATTGTCTTAGAAATTGCGCCTGAAATAAAGGACTGAGCAGCTGCCATCATTGTGATGTGACTATCAACATTCAGAAACCGCGTTCCAGTTTTACCACACGGATTTGCACAGTCAAAGATGTGGTAGTGTTCAGCTTTTAGATGGGGCGCTCCTTCCAGGGTCATAGTTCCGCAAACATGGTTATTTGCCGCATCTATATCTGCTTTGGAATAGCCAAGAGATCGAAGTAAATCAAAACTCGGGTCGCTTAACTTTTCGACTGGAATTCCCAATACCTGAGTGCAGAATTCTTCGCCAAGCGTCCATTGGTTAAAAACAAACCTAATGTCAAATGCACTCTCCAGTGCGGCATCAACTTTGGCTAATTCGTTTACACCAAACCCGTGCCCTGCCAAAGACGTGTGGTTTATGGCTGGACTATTTCCAATTGAGCCATGACCGACGGCGTAGCTGATAATTTCTTCTATCTGAGCCAAACCGTAGCCAAGGTTTTCCAGTGCGGCCGGTACGGAGCGATTGATAATTTTGAAGTAGCCACCACCAGCAAGTTTCTTGAATTTGACCAATGCAAAGTCTGGCTCAATTCCCGTAGTGTCGCAATCCATGACAAGTCCAATGGTACCTGTTGGGGCAATAACCGTAGATTGAGCATTACGATAACCATGCTTTTCACCTAGTTTTAGGGCTTTATCCCAAGTGGCCATGGCTACTTCAATGAGGCGATTATCAGGGCAGTTATCATGATCCAGAGGCACAGGCTTAACTGCTAAGTTCTCGTAACCGTCTAGGCTGCCACCTGCAGCCTTTCGGTGGTTCCGCATAACGCGCAGCATATGTTTGGCATTTTTCTTATACCCTGGAAATGCTCCTAACTCGCTGGCCATTTCGGCGGAGGTAGCATACGCTGTACCTGTCATGATGGCAGTCAGGGCACCACACAGTGCCCGGCCCTCATCACTGTCGTAACCGTACCCCATATTCATCAACAGGCCGCCAATATTAGCATAACCTAATCCAAGAGTGCGAAAATCATATGACCGCTGGGCTATTTCTTTAGATGGGAATTGGGCCATCATAACCGACACTTCCAAAGTAATTGTCCACAGGCGCGATGCGTGCATGTAATCTTCAGTTTGAAATAGACCGTCTTTCAGGAACGTAAGCAAATTCATTGAGGCCAAATTGCACGCCGTATCATCTAAAAACATGTATTCAGAACATGGATTTGACCCGCGAATGGCGCCATCCTCGGGGCATGTGTGCCAGTCATTTACGGTATCATGATATTGTATGCCTGGGTCGGCACAAGCCCAAGCAGCGTGACCCACTTGCGCCCACAAATCACGAGCCTTGATTGTTTTTACGGGCTGTCCATTGACCCGATCTATCAGATTCCAGTCAGCATCTTTTTCAACAGCTTTAAGAAAAGCGTTAGTTACGCGTATCGAATTATTGGAGTTTTGGCCTGATACTGAACTATATGCTTCACTATCCCAGTCAGTATCATAGGTCGGGAACTCTATACTGGTATGTCCTTGACGCGCGTAATCAAGAACTCTTTTGACATATGTCTCAGGAATTGCGACTTTTTTTGCTGCTTTTACCGCTTCTTTTAGAACGGTATTCTTTCTCGGGTCGTAGGCATCGCAAATAGCACCATCCCACGACTTTATCGCTGCAAAAAGACCATTTAGTTTTTCTTCATGCATTTTTGATCCAGCAACGATACTTGCTACTTTTTGCTCTTCAATAACCTTCCAATTAATGAAATCCTCAATGTCTGGGTGATCTGCATCAACGATCACCATCTTAGCGGCACGCCTTGTTGTTCCACCAGATTTTATAGCTCCAGCTGCCCGGTCACCGATCTTCAAAAAGCCCATCAATCCAGAGGACTTCCCTCCCCCTGATAAATTTTCCCCCGCACCACGGAGGGACGAAAAGTTAGTTCCAGTGCCTGACCCGTACTTGAAAAGTCGTGCTTCGCGAACCCATAGGTCCATGATACCGCCATCATTAACCAAATCATCGCTTACAGATTGAATAAAGCACGCGTGTGGTTGTGGATGCTCGTAAGATGACTTCGATCTAGTTAATTTTCCAGTGGCATAGTCGACGTAATGATGCCCCTGAGCTGGACCATCAATGCCATATGCCCAATGGAGACCAGTATTGAACCACTGCGGACTATTTGGTGCCGCTCGTTGCGTCGCTAGCATATGCCGCATTTCATCATAGTAAGCTAACGCGTCCTCCTCCCCCGTGAAGTAGCCTCCTTTCCAGCCCCAGTACGCCCACGCACCCGCCAACCGATCAAAGACTTGTTTTGATGATGTTTCACCCCCCATCACGGCTCCTTTAGCCGCTTGAGAACGCCACAAAAACTCTGGAACGTCAGCCTCTTTCACTTTTTCAAGCTTACTGGGCACTCCCGCTTTGCGGAAATATTTTTGTGCAATAACGTCACTAGCCACTTGGGACCAAGTTCTCGGCACTTCTACGTCGTCAAGCCGAAAAACAATTGTCCCGTCTGGATTTCGGATTTCAGATACTGTTGTCACAAAATCTAGGTCTACGTACGCGCCCTTGCCAGCTTCCGTAAATTGTCTTTCTATCTTCATCGCGCTGCCTCATTTTTTAACATGTTACCTTACCGAACAAACCAACGTTGCGGTTGCCCTTTCTAATTTGAAACAGCAGATCCAAGCTTTGCATATTGCACCTCCAAAGTACCTTGAGGCTGCGTTCACCCTGATCCCTATCTCACCGGCCTCGCGAATCCCCAGTAGCACTTAGTACTAAATGTTGTGGTTGAAATGCTGACTTACACAAGGTGACGTATACAAGGGGTCCACGTCAACGCTAATTAAAAATTTTTTTTACAAATTTTTACTTGACCAATACATAGCAATTTAAATTTGTCCTGTTAAAATGATTCACTCCACAGAAAGCATCCACCTAATAGACATTTCCATTATCGTTGCGTTTTCAAAATTGTTTAAGGAAAAATTGGCCTTACGCCCAAATCTGCAAGTGCTAGTTGAAGTAATCAAAAACAAAATATCCAGTTTCAAAATCATTTCACCATTTTTAAAATATGTGATGGTTCTACCACATGGAAACCAAACAGCTCTGTAATTAGTCAATTTCGACACTAGCATGCAGCGCGCTGGCAGCATGCGAAAAACAATATATAGAAACTGTAGCAATTTCAGAACAATAGCTATCAGACCAACTTGCTTTTTTTGTGTACTTGCTGCTTGCTTTAAATAAGAAATTCAGATCTTCGTTTGAGTCACTAAGGGATGAAATCAGACAATTTTCAACTCAGATGAAACAATGTGGGATAGTACCATCACCAGACATAGCCGCATTTTTTAATACTGTAATGTAATGGTGCACTCCCAGTACCTGCGCTTCTTGCGCAAAAGAAGTATCTCAATGAAAAAGACAATATAATTGAATTGTCCTATTTCGCAGTAGTTCCTCAAAAAAAAAATATGCAGGATCTATTTTACTCATCCAAAATTAGTTGCGATTATGGAAACATTACTTACTTCTGCCGAGGATATAAGATTTGGGAAGACATAACTTTGGCTGAGAGCATGTCAATAAAATCCCCAGAGAGCTCTCAACCACTCCATAGCCTGAAAAAATTTAGAAAATCTTTCCAAGAATTATAGCAAGCAGTAATTATTATGTGGTGTATTTCTACCAATGTTGGCGCATCGGTGGTCTTTAACTTGTTTACCCAATTTATATCTGAATACTCAGGAAAATGGAAATTTACCGTTCGGCAAATGGGATAGCTTTAAAATCAATCAATCTACGATCAAAGTGAGTCTACATTTAATACAGACAGACAATTCCAAAAATACGCTTTGCAATTAACCTAGGATAAACACAAAACGTGAAATATGTGATCTAAAAGTACGCAAGGCATGTTCTTTTGTCTGTTATTGCATTTACAAAAAGAGGCCAGCTATCTGTTATGTTAAAAATTTTACAATTAATTTTTCTATTTTTTTTGTTTTTGTTTGTAGCATTTTGTACTGCTTGGGGATCATTGGCGTTGTGGTTTAAGCTGCCATGGCCCGATCTAGTTAAATGGTGTGTCATAGGCGCCTTCTCTGGAATAGGGCTTGCTACATTAGTGGCCTTTTTCAAATCAGTACGCTGGCGGTGGTTAATTGTGTTTACTTTACCGATGGTTGCTATTGTAGGGTGGTGGAATACGCTAGTACCACCAGCACAAGGAGATTTTCCGCCGGAGGTAGCGCGACAATTCACTGGAAAAATTGAAGGTGATACACTGACTTTACAAAATGTACGTGCATTTGAATGGAAAACTACCGAAGATTACACAGAAAAATGGGTGACACGAACCTATAACCTTTCGCAAATAGTAAGCGTTGATATGTTTTTGTCTTTCTGGAGCGGACCAAACATTGGGCATTTCATGTTGAGCTTTGGTTTCGAGGATGGGCAATACCTCGCTTTGTCTAACGAAGTACGCCGTTTAAAGGGAGGATCCTTCTCGCCACTTGCCGATTTTTTTAAAGCAAACCCTATTATAATGATTGCCAGCGAAGAAACTGATGTTGTCGGCTTGCGATCCAATATACGCGGCGAGCGCGTTCAAATATTTCGAATAAAATCAGATCAGGCTCAACAAAGAGCGTTCGTTGAAGCTTACGTAACGGCAGCAAATAAGTTGGCTAAAAAACCGGTTTGGTTTAATTCTGTGTTCCAAAATTGTTCAAGTTCCGACGTCACTCTCGCAAGGCTTGTTGGGGCTGATTTGCCCCTAGATTGGCGACTTGTCGTCAACGGTTATATGCCAGAATATCTATATGAACGGGGCGCGATGAACAGCACCGTTTCTCTCGAAAATTTATTTTTACTTGGCAATATTACAAAGCACGCAAATAATTCTGGCCTCACAAACGCCTACTCTGCAGCTATTCGCGAAGGTGTTCCAACCCCATAGAAATGTTACAAATGCGATGCACACAGCAGGATGCATATTTTGACCAAATTAATTTTATTAATAGTCTCTGATTCGAGGCTAATTTGCATTAACGCTAGGCGGCAGTCCAAATTTTAGGGCAAACAAAAAATATATATCAAAACGTCAAATACTTGGTAATATTTCCTTAACGGATTATAATCCTTACATTTAATATAAGAAATATACTCATTTAACTAGAGATTGGTCGGAGCGAGAGGATTCGAACCTCCGACCCCCTGTACCCAAAACAGGTGCGCTACCAGGCTGCGCCACGCTCCGACCGTAACTCCTCTTAGACCTGCTTTTGTAAATTGAAAAGGCCTAACAAGGCCAATATGCTTCAGTTTGATTAAAGCTCGAGTGTTGAAGTTGATCGCCAACTCCAATGCCAAGCAGTTTCGATACCCCACCATTAATCTCGAGTACATGGCTCAAACCGCTGCCACCTACAATCGAGGTTTCATCTAACGGTCTTGCACGATGATGGACATACTGTACCACCCCGGTAGGATCCACAAAAATCATATCCAATTCTATCAAAGTATTCTTCATCCAAAACGAAATAGATTGCGGTTTTGGATACACAAACAGCATCCCAGCCGACGTAGCCATCTCAATTCGGTTCATCAGACCGACGGCGCGTTCATTAGGATCATCCGCAATTTCGATTGTAAAGCGTGCTTCCCCAAAATCACCACGGATTGAAACGACGTCCTCACGACATGCTGCGTTACCAACATTAACCAAACTAAGCAAAAATGCCAAACTAGGTAATGTATATTGCGCAACATGTAACCGCATCCAAATCAAGTTGATTATTTTGTGCAACAATGTAACCTCCGAGACAAATATGAATCCTGTTTCAAACACTTCACATAGCTTGCTGGCAATTAGAGCAAGTCTAATAGCAAACCAAAAAATCATATATCCACGTCATTCTGATTAATTCAGAGCACCTAATCAAAATCAAATATATTGCAAGATTAAATAAATTTTTATGTTGCTAATATCGGTAACCAGCCAAAACCAAAGTTTTAGTTTGAAATATTTTCAATTTTATCAGACCGCTCAAAATGTAATTAATGAACTGCCTCTTAGTATTCCAAAATTAATTTAAACAGTAAGTCCATTATACCAGCGTAAAGCAAATCTTATCTAACTTGGGATAGTTTCACGGGCTAAGGCGCGAAATCTGCCATTGTTCTCCGATTTTTTTACGTGCCCACTGGAACCTGTCATGCAGCCTAAATGACCCATCCGCCCAGAATTCAATCTCAAGGGGAGAAATCCTATACCCACCCCAAAATGGTGGACGTGCAGGGTTCAATCCTTTTGTTTTTGTAAATTGCGCGACCTTAGCCATCAAATTTGTACGGCTTTCAATCGGTGAACTTTGATCTGAAGCCCAAGCGCCAATACGCGATTTCAAGGAGCGCGAAGCATAATAATTATCCGCTTGCACGCCATCTTCTTTTTCAACTATCCCTCGCACTCGAATCTGACGCTGCAATGACTTCCAATGCATCACAAAAGCAGCCTTTTTAGCATACTCTAATTCTTCCGCTTTCGCACTATTATAGTTGGTGTAGAAAACAAAAGCACTGTCCTCTATTTCTTTCAATAAAACCATCCGAACATTCGGTAGACCATCTGCGTCTACTGTGCTTAATGCCATGGCATTAGGGTCATTAACCTCTGCGAGCTCAGCCTCTTTCAACCACACTCGCGCAATTTCAAAGGGATTTTCACCTGCAAACTTACCTTGACGATCTGACATTATTATTCTCCGTATTGGTTAAATAGAGAGGTAGCGCTTCAACAAGCCGGCTTCAACTACTCTTCACTCTCTTGATGCGCACTACTCTATAGCCTAATGATAATGGCTATGAATGTGACGGGATAAGGCAGTGAGATGGCAAATGATCTAATGGTTGGCAGGCGAGGACTTATCATGGGTCTCGCTAACGATAAATCTATAGCATGGGGCATCGCAAAAACCCTGAGAGATGCGGGGGCCGAACTGGCTTTTTCCTACCAAGGAGAAGCGCTTAAAAAACGAGTGGGGCCGCTTGCTGCACAATTAGGTAGCGATATCGTGTTGCCTTGTGATGTGGGTGACGAAGTATCCATTAATGCTCTTTTTGACGACCTCAAGGAGCGTTGGAACAATTTAGATTTTATTGTACATGCCATTGGGTTTTCTGATAAAAACGAATTGCGAGGGCGATACGTTGACACGACTAGAGATAATTTCAACCTTACTATGGACATCTCAGTCTATTCATTCACTGCTGTTATGCAACGAGCTGAAAAAATGATGAAAAACGGTGGTAGCTCACTTACTCTTACTTACATTGGTGCTGAGCAGGTTATGCCACATTATAATGTAATGGGCGTAGCGAAAGCCGCACTGGAAGCTTCAGTAAAATATCTCGCGGAAGATCTAGGCAAAGATAATATTCGGGTCAATGCCATAAGTGCTGGCCCTATTAAAACTCTTGCCGCCTCGGGCATTGGCGATTTTCGCTACATAATGAAATGGAATGAATACAACTCCCCACTGCGGCGAAACGTGACAATTGAAGAGGTCGGCAAGACAGCGCTTTACCTGCTGAGTGATTTAGGTTCAGGCACTACAGGCGAAAACCTACACGTTGATGCTGGCTATCACGTAGTGGGCATGAAAGCCGTCGACGCACCTGATATTTCAAAAGGCTAAATCCGATGCGACTGCTTGGTAAACACCTAAAAATTTTATTGTGATGTTTGTTGCGCTGTCATGGACCCAAACTGTTCGACCAAACCCTGTAATAGCAAGTACAAAGTTGCATCCATTTTTTGCATTGCCTAGACGTTCGTAAAAACACTTTTAATATGCCTGATACTGGAGAAATAATTATGGCTGATCGTCTACCTCATGAGAAAGGTTTCCATGTCAGTTGGGATCAAATGCATAGGGACAGTCGCGCACTGGCCTGGCGTTTAGACGGTAAGGGGCCTGACGATGGCGCTTGGCGTGCTATTGTCGCAATTACACGTGGCGGCATGGCTCCCGCTATGATTGTTGCAAGAGAGTTAGATATTCGCATGGTAGATACAATCAGTGTTAAATCGTACCATTCCGGCGGCGGTCAGGCGGACAAGCGTCGAGATGCTGAAGTGCTCAAGTCTCCTAATGACAAAATGATGGGTGATGGAACTGGCATTTTGATTATCGATGATCTGGTTGATAGTGGTAATACGTTAGAATTGGTACGTCAGTTATATCCAAACTCTCATTTTGCTACCGTATACGCAAAACCTTCCGGCGAGCCTCAAGTTGATACATTTATTACTGGCGTTAGCCAAGATACGTGGATCTTTTTCCCTTGGGACATGGCATTGCAATATGTCGAGCCATATCGCGGTAAGGATTGAAAAGTGAAGTGAAACACTCATGGTGAGTTAGGACATTATATGTCCAATAATACTTATAAAACATCATCTTCTCTCGGCAATAACAACTCCTGACAGAGGTGCCGTTAATAGCTACTGGAGCCGCTATGACAATATCCCGCACAGCTTCAACATTTGCTCCCCCAGTTATGGAAGCGCGCCGTTGGTTGGAGAACACAAAATTTCAAAAGGATCGCCCTTTGATAAATGTCAGCCAAGCGGCACCGGTTACGCCTCCTCCGAAAGCGTTGCGTCAGGCAATGGCCGAGGCTGTACTTACGCAAGACAGTGTGCACCTTTACGGACCAGTCTTAGGAAATACTAATTTGAGACAAGCTCTTTGTACTCAGATTAATAACCATTACGGCGCACTTACAGAAATAGAAAACATTGCAATTACATCTGGCTGCAATCAAGCTTTTGCAGCAACGATCGCAACCCTATGTGACGAAAGTGATGAGGTTATCTTACCAACCCCATGGTATTTTAATCACAAGATGTGGTTAGATATGGCCGGTGTAAAATCTGTCGCTTTGCCAGTTGGTAAAGATATGTTGCCAAATATAGAAAAGGCGCGTGACTTGATCACTAGTCGCACCCGAGCAATAGCACTGGTGTCTCCTAATAACCCGGCAGGGGTAGAGTACCCCGCCGAACTAGTATTTAAATTTTATGAACTCGCATGCAATCAAAAAATAGCATTGATTGTGGATGAAACCTATCGTGACTTCGACAGTCGATCTGGCCCTCCTCACACGCTATTTCAACAGCCACAGTGGGATAAGAATTTTATCCATTTATATTCTTTCTCCAAAGCCTACCGGCTGACGGGACATCGCGTTGGGGCTATGGTAGCATCTCCCACCAGATTAGCTGAAGCCGAAAAATTTCTGGATACTGTTGCTATTTGCCCCAGTCAAGTTGGCCAATATGCAGCCTGGTGGGGACTTGAAAATCTCAGCCATTGGGTCTCCAAGGAAAGAAAAGAAGTGCTTGCACGAAGAAAAGCAATCGAAGAAGGATTTAATGTGCTCGCGCAAAAAGGGTGGCAATTACTAGGACTGGGCGCTTATTTCGCATATATGAAGCACCCATTTGGTCTTTCTTCAGCAAAGTTGGCTCCTCTTTTGGTTCACGAGGCAGGAATTTTATGTTTACCTGGCACAATGTTTTGGCCAGAAAACGCAAAGGAAGGCGAACAGCAGTTGCGGATTGCTTTTGCCAATCTGGACGCAAAAGGTATTGCGGAATTGTTTAGAAGGTTAGAACTACTCAATCTGTAGAGTAAACCGCCCTTGCTCGCAGTCCAGTGCTTGGTTAGACAGCGTGGAACGCGATATTAACCCCAAGCGAGGGAACGATGGCCAAGGGCAAAAATAACCTGTCAAAAACAGCAGTCTGGATCCTTATGGGCCTACTCATATTGGGATTGGGCGGATTTGGTGCAACTAACCTATCAGGCACAGTACGCACAGTTGGGCAAGTAGGCGAAAAATATATCGACATCAACGCATATGCTCGTGCGCTCAGTCAGGAGATTCAGGCAGCTAGTGCAGAAGCTGGAACACAGATCAATTTTGCTCAGGCACAAGCAATGGGATTAGACAGAGCCGTGCTCGCTAGTATGGTACAAGCACGTGCCTTAGACCATGAAACCGAACAAATAGGTCTTAGTGTTGGTGATGAAAACTTAAGCAATGAGATTCTCAAGATCCCAGCATTTCGCGGAATAGACGGCAGCTTTGATAGAGAAGCATATGCGTTCTCGCTAGAACAAGCCGGCACCAGCGAGGCAGAATTTGAGACACGGCTTCGCGAGGAAATTTCCAGATCTCTATTGCAAGGCGCTATCATGGCGGGCACCAAAATGCCAAATACATATGCACGCATTCTCGTGGCATTTCTTGGTGAAAGGCGTGATTTCACTTGGGCTGAATTAGATGTTAAAGACCTTAAACTTCCTTATGAAACGCCCGAAGAAGATACCTTGCGCACTTTTTATGAGGCGAATATCAACGATTACCAATTGCCCGAAACTAAACGCATTACATATGCAGTGTTACAGCCAGATGATCTGATCGATGATATCGAAATAGACCAATCAGACCTACGTGCTGAATACGACGCACGAGCAGATCAATATATTCAGCCTGAGCGGCGGTTGGTAGAAAGACTAGTATACTTTAATGACCAAGAAGCCAATAAGGCTGCAGCTCAACTAGAGGTAGGTGGGACTTCATTTGAAGCACTTGTGCAGGACCGAGGTCTTAACCTCAGCGACGTTGATTTAGGCGACGTGACAAAAACTGAATTGGATGCAGCCGGCAACTCGGTATTTAGCGCAAGTGTGGGAGATGTTGTGGGGCCTCTCCCTTCTCCAGTTGGCCCAGCCTTGTTTCGAATAAACGCTGTTATAAGCGCGCAGAATACTACTTACGAACAAGTGGAAAATCTGATCCGTCTGGACTTGGCAACCGATGCGGCCCGTCGGCAAGTAGCGGTTCTTACTGAAGAGTTTGATAACATGTTGGCCGCAGGTGCGACCCTCGAAGACTTAGATGTTGAAACAGCAATGCAAATTGATGTCATAGACTGGGATCCATCGATTGAGGATGATATTGCAGCCTATGATGGTTTTCGTGATGCTGCAAAAGCTCTAACAATGGAGGATTTCCCCAAAATAATACAACTTGATGAGGGTGGTATAGTAGCTCTACGTCTGGAGGAAATTATTCCTCCCCGCCCAGCAGCCTTCGAAGTGATAATGGCTGAATTGAAAGAAAACTTCAAAGCAGAACAGGTGGAAGCAAGTTTAACTTCTCAGGCCAAGGCATTATTGCCTGCACTGCGGTCAGGAGAGCCCTTTGCAGAACAAGGATTGAAACCAACAATCGAGTCAGGAATTGGCAGAAGCGCTTTTTTGGAAGGCAAGCCAACTAGTTTCGTTAATGACGTTTTCACGATGAACGCTGGTGAAGTTCGAATTATTCCAAGTCAAGGATCAATTTTAGTGGTTCGGCTGGACAAAATAGTGGCCGTGGGGGGTTCTGAAGAAAATTCAATGGAAATGACTGCCATAAGCAAGGAGGTAGACCAAATCCTTGCATCAGAGCTTTTCAAAATCTTTAGCGAGGACGTGGTTGTCCGCGCAGGACCACAGATCAATCAGCAAGCGCTGGACGCGGTGCATGTGAATTTCCCCTGATGACCTTGGTTCCTGAGTATGACACCTTCGCTACTGATTACGCATTAGGCAAAAATCAGATTGTATATACCCGCTTGGCTGCTGATTTAGATACGCCTGTATCGTTGATGCTCAAACTCACTGGGGCACATAAAGATGCGTTTGTTCTTGAGTCAGTGACAGGCGGCGAAGTGAGAGGCCGCTACTCCATAATAGGAATGAAACCTGATCTTGTTTGGCGCTGCCGAGGAAATATATCTTCAATCAATAGGATGGCCCGCTATGATGGCGACGCATTCAATGATATTTTAGGCGACCCATTGGATGTTTTGCGAGACCTCATTGCAGAAAGCCAGATCAATCTGCCTGAAGATCTACCTCAAGCTGCAGCAGGTTTATTTGGGTACCTTGGCTATGATATGATAAGGCTTGTTGAACATTTACCGGAAATAAACCCTGACCCTTTGAAATTACCAGATGCATTGATGTTAAGGCCGTCAGTTGTTGCTGTTTTAGACGGTGTAAAAGGCGAAGTAACTATTGTATCTCCAGCTTGGGTGAGTGAAGGACAATCAGCCAGAGCTGCATATGCTCAGGCCGCAGAGCGTGTCATGGACGCAGTCCGAGATCTTGAACGTGCTATGCCAACGGAAAATCGCAACTTAGGTGATGCAACTCCTCTCTCAGAACCAGTTTCTAATTTCAGTAAGTCTGGTTATTTGGAAGCCGTCGAAAAAGCGCGAGATTATATTAAGAAAGGTGATATTTTTCAGGTAGTACCTGCACAACGCTGGACCCAAGATTTTCCTGAGCAGCCTTTTGCACTTTATCGATCATTAAGGCGAACAAATCCGTCACCCTTCATGTTTTACTTCAATTTTGGCGACTTTCAAGTTGTTGGAGCTAGTCCTGAAATTTTAGTCCGTGTTTTTGGCAATGAAGTCACTATCCGACCCATCGCGGGCACTCGTAAACGAGGTGCAACACCAGAAGAAGATCGTGCCCTTGAAATTGAGTTACTGAACGACGAAAAAGAACTAGCCGAACATTTAATGCTGCTCGACCTTGGCAGGAATGATGTGGGCCGCGTGGCAAAAATCGGAACTGTGCGGCCGACAGAGGAATTTGTAGTCGAACGATACTCTCATGTAATGCATATTGTTTCCAACGTTGTTGGCCAGTTGGCTGAGGGTAAAGATGCCTTAGATGCCTTTTTTGCTGGAATGCCTGCAGGCACGGTATCTGGCGCGCCTAAAGTACGTGCGATGCAAATCATTGATGAATTGGAACCAGAAAAACGTGGAATTTATGGCGGTGGTGTTGGATATTTCAGTGCCGGCGGCGACATGGATATGTGTATTGCATTACGCACTGGCATAATTAAAGATAAAAAACTGTATATTCAAGCTGGTGGCGGCGTTGTATATGATAGTGACCCTGAATTAGAGTTTATGGAAACAGTACACAAATCTGGCGCCATACGTCGTGCAGCCGAGGATTCTGCACGCTTTGGGGGCAGGAATTAGTGGGATAGCCACTGGGCGTTTGATCATCAAATTTGATCGAAGAGTAGACCTTCCCAGAAATTGGCTTTTACTTCCATAGATGGTAAAATAAAAAATGTGATAGTTCATTAGCCTTAGATTTTATCTTGGATACGATCAGCCTGCCAAAATCAATAACAGTGGCATTTGTAGTAACAAAATTAGCTTCTTTAAAATCATCAGTTTTTACGGATACAAAGTCACCAATTTTTCATCCACTTAAAAAAAGGTTTTCGTATTTTTGCAGGTGTGCAATTGTGTAGAGGTCCTACCAGCCCATAAGATGGATAACTAAGATGAAAACTGTTGCGATTTGCCACCAGAAAGGTGGCGTTTCCAAATCGACTATTTGTCAAGGAATTTCGTTAGAAATGCCTGGAACCGTTGCAGTTTATGACTCTGATCCGCAAGGTAGTTCGGCTAAATGGCTGGAACGTCGCGAGGCTGGGAAGCCTGTGCGCGCAACCGGCCCAATCCACAAACTTCCTGCCCTCGTCAAAGCGTGTGAAAAACAAAACTGCGACTGGTTAATTATTGATACACCGCCTTGGCATGATGATAAGGTGAACATTAGGAGTATAATTTCTGTTGCAGATTTTGTCATTTTGCCAACAAAAATGAGCCGATACGACATAGAGATTTTACCAAAAACGGTAAAGATTGCGAATTCACTTAAAAAACCTTGGATGATCGTTTTAACCATGGGTCAGCGGTCGAACCTGTTAGAACAGACCAAGCAAAATTTGTCTGAGACAGCAGATCTCTTGGGAGGTTCTTTTTGTTCCACAGTTTTGATGAACCGTGTTGCCCACTCGGTGGCCAGTTATCATAATTCAACCGCTTCAGAAATGGAGGCTGGTGGGTTAGCAGCGTTTGAAATTAGAAAAATAGCGGAAGAAGTTCGAGCTGCCTTAAGATAAACTAAATGAATAATGGCAAAGGACTTAGGTAGAAGCAGGTGCAATGCTTTTCGTATGATCGGAATTTCAAGACATTAGGACCATCTACCAAAAATATAAAAACAACATTATGCTAATTCAAGCTGACAATTTTTTTCATTTACAGTCTGCAATAAATATTAGTGAATGAAGTACTTAAAAATTGATTATACGGTTATCTGAATATACAAAAAGCTGTAATAACTCACTAAAATTTTTTCACTAATACCTATTTAAATATTATTTGCGCAATTTTTTTACCCATAAGTGAATGATAATTATCAACGCAGGAAAGAAAAGAAACAACCAAGTGTTGTCACTCAATGCAAAGGGTAAAATTAAAGCTCCAGCAGCAACGGCAATAAGGTCTGTAGCTTGAAAACCATTTGATAATTGGTCGGGAAGAAGACCAATTAAGCTGCCAATCAGGCCAGCCCCAAACGTAACTATAGCCCCAGCCCCAAGAGCTAATATCCATCCTAAAACTCCAGCTTTACCGAATAAATTAACCAGCAGATTTCCCAGAAATATGCCGCCAAGTGCCATCGCAACAAAGTAACGGAAAATTAACCCTTTTGGGACTTCTAAATAACCGGTTTCTGATAGAGCAGATAAATCATTGTACACAACGGTTCCAAACAAAATTGTAGAAATCCCCCCCATCATTATTGAGGTGATCAACCTCGGGTTCTGAACTATACGAATTTTTCCTATTTCAAGCATCAAAGATGAGTACAATGTAAGTTAGAAATGCGGCTAAGTGGACAACCCCTTGCAAGGAGTTCGTTCGGGTTCCAACAAATGTTACAATACTTACTGCTAGCGTGAGACCTAAAAGTACGATTTCAGCTGGCCCCAAACCCAACTCTACTTGAAGACCGGCTAACTCTGCAGCTATCAACACTGCTGGAACGGTAAGGCCGATTGTGGCTAAGGCTGAACCTAAACAAATGTTTACTGCGCGCTGTAGCTGATTTGAACGGGCTGATTCCAGTGCAGCTATTGCTTCCGGTGTAAGAATCATAGCAGCCACCAGAAAACCACCCAAAGCTACTGGCGCACCAACGTCGATGATTTTGTAATCCACATAAACCGCTAATTTTTTGGAAAGGAGTACGATAGGCAACATTGCCAGAAACAGGAAAGTCATATGATATGCTACACTACCCGTTGTCGTTTCATAAGTTGAAGATCCACTAGTGGTAGGGATTTCTGAGATTGGTTGTTGAAATATCTCCGGTTTTCCTCGTGTCTGATATACGAGAAACGTTCCGTATAACAAAAGCGAAATGACGATTTGAAATATAGTCTGTATTGGAGAAAGGCCGCCTCCTGGTGCGGAGACAGTAAAGCTCGGTAAAACTAAACTTGTTATAGCAACTGGAAGAAGGACAACCAAATAAGCATTTGCACCTGAAAGATTAAAAACTTGTAATCCGTGCCGTAGCCCCCCAATCAATAAGCTTAACCCTACAAGTCCATTCATAACAATCATCAAAACTGAAAACATGGTATCTCTGGCTAAAGTTGGGTTATTGTCGCCATTCAGCATAACTGCTGTAATCAATGCGACCTCAATTCCTATAACGGACAAAGTAAGAATTAGGGTCCCATAAGGCTCACCAAAAATAACAGCTAAACATTCAGCGTGATGCACGACACGAAAAACTGTAGCAAGCATAAATGAGAAAATTAACGCCAACATTAGCCATGAGAGACCAGATCCAATTAAATTGGGTTTGAGGTAATCGCCCAACCAAGCCATGACCAAAAACACAAACCAAATCAGCGTAATAGGCCACTCAGCACGAAACTTTTCATTATTCCTGTTAAATATCGGCACTTCTTTTCTCATTATTAATTGATTCACCAAAAGCTCAAACGAGCAGTATTATCAAAACCTATTTCAACATCTTAATGATCTGCTGCCAGCGCCAAAAGCACTGCTGAAATAGGTGCAAGTTCAACCTGCTCCGTCCGATCCTGCAAACTCCATAAAACGAGTGCCAAAATAGTTTCAGAACGGACCCTACCGAGCATAATTACCTCTCCATATTGGCCTGCTCGAGATGCAGCTTGATCTAAAAAACGTCGAATAACTTCAGGCTTTTGACCAGCACTATCAAAATCACGGAAAATTAATCCTGTCGGTACACCTTCACGCAGTGCGAGCTTTTGGGCAGTGTTTAACCCTTTGGAATGAAGCAAAAAACCATGCCCAGTACTTTTGAGCAATTTGATAAGTCTATCAGACACATCTCGGCCAACCTGTAATCCTGTGCCAACACCTTCCATTACACCGATCGATTCAGGTGCTTTCTCTAATACTGTAAGTAAAGCAATTTCTGCATCCAAAGCGGTCGCCCCTTGAGGAACATCCAATAAAGTCATTACCTCAAATCCCTGAGCACGATATTCTGCCATGCGCTCTGACGCGCCAGGCAACGTTGCGTCAACAGCAAAACTCAGTGGGAAAGGAAAGTTGTTCAACCCCGCTATTCCCAATGGTCCATCGGAACGGTCAATAGAATTATCAATAAGAACAATGGCCACTAAAGGGCGATCGTCGGGATTACTAAATGGTGATGCAAATGTTTCAATCGGCCGACGGTTCTGCAGTTGATCAACGTGTTTCGCATTACTCGAAATGTCATCGGCAGAAATTATACCATCTTTTTGCGGAAATTCAGGCACCAGTGACTGCGCCGGCTTTGTCGAGATTGACAACACATCTTCAGGACTGTGCAGGGAAGGCAGAATAGATTGGCGGCTGGGCAGAAAAGGTTCTTCATGTAATATGGTGAAGCCACTATTATCTATTTCATTCGATGGCTTGATTAAAACCTCAATATTACCAATTTCAGGAATAGAAGACGTATCAAAACCTGCTATGGACACGCCAGTTGTGTTATCAGCTGTCTGGAATGACTCCTGTCGCGGTTCACTGTCTACAACCAGGTCAGCATCAGCAACCGCAATGGTCGTGCTTGAATTGCCAGTTATAGGAACCTTTCCCGATCTGGGTGCCTTAGTCACAACGTCAGGTTGTATAGGCTGACCAATCAAAACAGATATTAATACAAAAAGGGTTAGACCAACAAGCCCCCCGCAAATCAAACCATTTATAAGGTTTCGTACCATATCAAAGCCTCCACTTACCTTGTTACGTACTTTGCGTTGCAAGCACTAGATACAACTAATTTATTCTTGTAATAAGTCTATCCAACACTTAACGCTGACTAGCACACTTGACATTTATAAGAGTAATTTAGAACACGACCCCTGCTACCTGGAACAAAGATTACGACAATGCTCCTGTTAATTGATAATTATGACAGTTTCACCTATAATTTGGTGCATTATCTTGGCAGTTTAGGCGCTGAGGTCGTTGTACTTCGCAACGATGCGCTCACTGTGAAAGAAGCTGTGGCAATGGATCCTAGCGGTATTTTACTTTCTCCAGGGCCTTGCGATCCTAATCAAGCAGGCATCTGCCTTGCACTAACGCAAGCGGCGGCGGAATTACGTATACCGCTCATGGGAGTTTGTCTTGGACATCAAACCATAGGGCAGGCATTTGGCGGCAAGGTTATCCGCGCCAATGATATTGTTCATGGAAAATTAGGAACCATATTCCATAGTGAAGAAGATATTTTTGAAGGACTGCCTTCTCCTTTTAGTGCCACTCGCTATCACTCCTTGGTAGTGGAACGTCAAAGTCTTCCCGACTGCCTTGTAATTAATGCAGAATTAGAAGACGGAACTATTATGGGTATCACCCACCGAGAGTTACCCATACACGGCGTACAGTTTCACCCTGAATCTATCCGCTCAGAGCACGGACATGCCATGTTAAAAAACTTTCTTAATTTACTTCCGGTGACAGTATGAGCGATGCATTAAAACCATTGATTAATGCCGCCGCTGAGGGTCCGTTGACTGCTGCAGAGGCTGAACAAGCATTTCAAATCTTGTTTAATGGTGAAGCAACACCCAGCCAAATGGGTGGCCTACTTATGGCATTGCGCACGCGTGGTGAGACTGTTACCGAGTATGCCGCCGCAGCGGCGGTGATGCGTGCCAAATGCAACACTGTGCAAGCTCCTGATGACGCGATGGATATTGTGGGGACAGGTGGAGACGGAAAATGCACTTTAAATATCTCTACTGCAACAGCCTTTGTTGTCGCTGGAGCAGGTGTGCCAGTTGCCAAACACGGCAACCGAAACCTCAGTTCAAAATCCGGTGCAGCCGATGCGTTAGCCCAAATGGGCATCAATGTGATGGTTGGTCCAAAAGTGGTAGAACAAGAACTAAAAGAAACTGGTATAGGCTTTATGATGGCGCCTATGCATCACCCGGCAATTGCTCATGTGATGCCTACCCGGGCTGAATTAGGAACACGAACAATTTTTAATATTCTGGGTCCACTGACCAATCCGGCAGGCGTAAAGCGGCAACTTACAGGAGCGTTTTCGCGCGATCTAATCCGCCCAATGGCAGAAACACTACAACAACTGGGTTCTAAGGCTGCATGGCTTGTACACGGCTCAGACGGGACTGACGAGCTTACTATCACGGGTCTTTCTTGGGTATCTGCACTTGAAAAAAATACTATACACGATTTTGAAGTTCATCCTGAAGACGCAGGCCTTCCGGTACATCCCTTTAAAGATATAATTGGTGGAACACCTAAGGAGAATGCCACTGCCTTCAGTGCACTTTTAAACGGGAGGACGGGTGCTTACCGAGATGCAGTTCTACTTAATTCCGCGGCCGCTCTGAAAGTTGCAGGGATTAGTAACGATCTGAAAGAGTGTGTTTTAATTGCCCAACAAAGCATCGACAGCGGTGCCGCAATGGCTAAAATCACAGCTGTAGCCAAAATCAGCCAAAGTTGATTTTTTCAAGCTACTATATTGAAAACATCAAGGGCTGTACCAACAACCCACGTAAAATATGAGTTGACTTTATGACCGACACAATCCTTGACCGCATTAAATCTTACAAGCTAGAAGAAATTATTGCAGATAAAGCTATAAAACCACTTGATGTTATCGAGAACGAAGCTCGTGATTCAGGTCATGTGAGACCCTTCGCAAAATCCCTGCAAAGCGCTAGTATCTCAGGGTATGGGTTAATTGCTGAAATTAAAAAGGCCAGTCCATCTAAAGGTTTAATACGTGCAGATTTTATACCAGCAGCCATTGCAAAAAGCTATGAAGCCGGTGGGGCGGCATGCCTCTCCGTTCTGACCGACAGCCCTAGTTTCCAAGGTGCAAAAGAGTTTTTAGTAGCAGCGCGTGCTGCTTGCAATCTACCAGTTTTACGCAAAGATTTCATGTACGACCCCTATCAGATAATCGAAGCTCGAGCGTTAGGAGCAGACTGTATACTGATTATAATGGCCAGCGTGAGTGATCAACAAGCTGCTGAATTAGAAGATACGGCAATTGACTGGGGCATGGACGTATTAATCGAAGTGCACGATATACATGAACTGGAGAGAGCAATTTTGCTTAAAAGTCCGCTAATTGGGATTAATAATCGCAACCTAAAGACTTTTGAAACTAATTTAAACACTACCCGAAAGCTTTCCAAACTCGTTCCATCAGACCGCATCATTGTTTCAGAGAGTGGACTTAACACGCCAAAGGATCTTGCCGACATGACTAAATATGGAGTGCGTACTTTTCTCATGGGTGAAAGTTTAATGCGCCAAGCTGACGTAACATGCGCGACCCAAACTATATTGAAGGATCCAATCCAACAGAGCAAAGGCATATAGAATGGTACTGACCCACTTTGACAGCAACGGCGCTGCCCATATGGTCGACGTTTCAGAAAAAGCGGTTACATCAAGAATTGCAATTGCGGAGGCCTGGGTAAAAATGCAAGCAGAAACGTTTGAAATTATTAAAGAGGGACATGCAAGAAAAGGAGATGTAATTGGTGTTGCAAGATTAGCTGGTATTATTGGCGCTAAAAAAACATCTGAACTCATCCCACTTTGTCATCCACTGCCAATAACAAAAGTTGCTGTCGATCTAGAGCTAGATTCAAAGCTGCCAGGGTTACAGATAACTGCCACAGTAAAAACAACAGGCCAAACAGGTGTTGAGATGGAAGCACTAACCGCAGCCTCAACCTGTGCTCTAACAGTTTATGATATGGTCAAAGCGGTTGATAAAAGCATGGAGATTGGAGGCCTACGCGTCGTTTTGAAAGATGGTGGTAAATCGGGACGCTACGAAGTGATATGATCACTGTCTCACAAGCGCTTGAGCATCTATTTCACCTCACAGCACAACTACCTCATGAAATGGTTGACTTGAGAGATGCCGCTGGCCGCATGTTGGCCAAGCCACTCGCGGCAACACGTAGTCAACCTCCTTTTGCAGCTTCTTCAATGGATGGGTATGCGGTAAAAGGTGTGGAGGCTGATCTGTATGCACAATTCAAAGTTGTTGGTGAGGCCGCTGCCGGACACAGTTGGAAAGGTATTATAAAAGCTGGTCATGCTGTTCGTATTTTTACCGGTGCTCCTGTCCCAGATGGCGTCGACAAAGTAATTATCCAAGAAAACGTTGAGAAGTCTGGCAGTGTCATTACAGTAATCGACAGCTCCAATTTAAAGAGTAATATACGTCCAGCAGGTGTTGACTTTGAACAGGGCCAGATTTTGCTGACACCGCCCTGCTGCCTGAGCTCGGGCGATATTGCTCTTCTAGCAGCTATGAACCATGCTACAGTACCAGTAATAAAAAAACCTGTCATCGCTCTTATTGCAACTGGTGATGAGTTGGTTATGCCTGGCGAAAGCCCACACCAAGATCAGATAATAGCTTCTAATAATTTTGGCTTGGCGGCGATGTTTGAAGCAATGGGAGCAACAGTACGAGTATTACCAATCGCACGTGATACAAACTCCTCGCTCAAATCTGTATTTAAACTCACTGCTGGCGCAGACCTTATCATAACCATAGGCGGCGCGTCTGTGGGAGACCATGATTTAGTGGCAAATGTTGCCGCCGAACTAGGAATGCAACAAGCCTTCTACAAAGTTGCTATGCGCCCGGGCAAGCCACTAATGGCGGGCCGAATGAATGGCATTCCCATGGTGGGTCTACCAGGCAATCCAGTTTCTGCAATGGTTTGCGGAACAGTTTTCATAAAACCTATGTTACTTTCAATGATGGGTCTACCACAGCTCCCAGCACCACGAATAAAAGTACTACTGGCTTCAGATCTGATCGCGAATGGACCACGCGAACATTATATGCGCGCAATTATCAAGGATGGCAAAATTACTGATGCAGGCTTACAAGATAGCTCACTATTAACAGTGCTTGCTAGATCAAACGCATTATTGGTCCGCCCACCACATGACCCTTTTCAGAGGAAAGGAACCATGATGGATGCTATTACCCTTGACTAATTGTTGACACAAAAGGTGAACATCAGTAGAACAAATCAAAATTGAATGAGAAACCTGCATTTAACTGGAGAAAAGAGCATGCTGACTCAAAAGCAATTGGATCTACTTAAATTTATACATAAGCGGGTACAGCGCGATGGCGTTCCTCCAAGTTTTGACGAAATGAAAGAAGCTTTAGATCTACGTTCTAAATCTGGCATCCACCGTTTAATAACAGCGTTAGAAGAGCGTGGTTTTATTCGTCGCCTAGCGCATCGAGCACGTGCCATTGAAGTTGTGAAATTACCAGAGAGCCTTGGAGGCCCGGCTAGCGGCTTCACTCCAATCGTTATCGAGGGGGATCGACCCAGCGCATCCCCTCCAGCTGCCGCGATGAATATTGAGACCACTCACGCAGTTGAATTACCAGTAATGGGCCGCATTGCTGCAGGCGTACCCATATCCGCCATTTCAGAGGTATCTCATTCAGTAGCCGTCCCAAATCATATGATTTCAACGCAAGCTGATCATTATGCTCTTGAGGTTAAAGGAGATTCTATGATTGAAGCGGGAATAAATGATGGAGATATAGTCGTTATTCGTGAGACTTCTACGGCAGACAATGGTGACATAGTCGTTGCGCTAGTTGAGGATCATGAAGCAACACTTAAACGCTTTATGCAACGTGGTAGTACTATTGCGCTAGAAGCGGCAAATCCAGCATACCAAACGCGCGTTTTTCCAGTGGGCCAAGTAAAAGTACAAGGTAAACTGGTGGGTTTAATTCGTACATATTAAGAATTTTAATATAAGTTTAATAGTCGCAATTTAAAAACGGGCAATATGTGAGTAGATGCAAATTAAACTTGAATTAAGGCTGGTTATTATCCCATAGTTTGACAAAAGAAAATTTGCCACTCTATACGCTAAATAATAAAAATTTACGTAAAGTGAAACAAAAAAATATTGATATAAAGTATATCTGCCAAACACTTTTATATGAGGATTTTGCGTCCAACGGTAGTTAACAGAGTAATTTTTTTGCTTGTATTATTTTAAAAAACTTTGCATTCAATAATTGTTTAAAAGTCTGTTTCTAAAATTTCATTAATCCATCATCATAAGTGATAGATAAAAAACAGCGTCCGCTCGTCTGCCAGACAGCTTAACATAATAACCAAGTGGCAACTTAAATAAAATCAATAAATACACTTTATTTGAAGAAGGCGTTTATTATCATACAGTGGACAGGCAAGCCGTTACTCCTTGCTTCTACCGTGGGTAGTAGAAAGAAAGGCCCTAAAAATAGTAGGGGATAAAAAGGTAAAATTCACCCATGTCCAAATCTGTTATCACTCGTTTTGCTCCCTCACCCACGGGATTTTTACATATCGGGGGCGCAAGAACAGCACTATTCAATTGGCTATATGCTAGAGGTCGTGGTGGTAAATTTTTATTGAGGATTGAAGATACAGATCGCGTCCGGTCAACGCCAAAGGCAACGCAGGCCATTCTCAATGGTCTGCAATGGCTTGGAATTGACTACGACGGAGAAGTAATCAGTCAATTCAAACGTGCCAATCGACATATAGAGATCGCTAACAAGTTATTATCAAAAGGCAAAGCATATAAATGTTTTGCGACTCAGGAAGAGATTGCTGCTTTTCGTGATGCCGCTCGGTCTGAGGGTCGCTCAACTCTATATCATTCGCCATGGCGAGACGCCGACCCTGCAACTTTTCCGGACATGCCCTATGTCGTTCGAATTAAAGCACCAAAAGATGGACAGACGGTCATTTATGATGAGGTGCAAGGCAAAGTTATCATCCAAAATAACCACTTAGATGATATGATTTTATTAAGAAGCGATAGCTCACCTGTATATATGCTCGCGGTAGTTGTCGACGATCATGATATGGGCGTAACCCACGTAATCCGGGGTGATGATCACCTCAATAATGCAGCCCGCCAAATGATGATTTATGATGCGATGGGCTGGGATATACCAGTTTGGGCTCACATTCCGCTGATACACGGGGAAGATGGAAAGAAACTATCCAAACGCCAAAATGCGCTTGGAGCACAAGATTATCAACTTCTGGGGTATATCTCAGCCGGTATGCGTAATTACCTCACTCGTCTTGGTTGGAGCCATAGTGATGATGAGTTTTTTGATGATAAACAGGCTTTAAATTGGTTCAATTTTGATGGTATCGGAAAAAGTCCTGCAAGATTTGATCTGAAAAAACTTGAGAACTTATGCGGACAACACATGGCAAAATCCCCTGATGAGGATTTGCAAAAAGAAATTATAGAATTTTTAATTGCTGTAAATCAGCCTGCACTTTCTTCAAAACAACTCAGCAGACTCCTTTTAGCGTTACCTTTTGTAAAAAACCGCTCTAAACTTATCCCCGAGCTACTTGAAAAAGCTCATTTTGTCCTAGCTAAAACACCAATACTGGCAGATGAAAAATCGTCCAAGTTTTTAGATCCAGAATCACGTGGCATGTTGAAAGAATTGACGCCGCAACTGCAAACCGTTATTTGGAGTCGAGATTATTTAGAGATGAGCCTTAACGACTTTGCCGCGGCTCATGAGACAAAATTTGGCAAACTTGCCGGGCCCCTTCGGGCGGCTTTGGCAGGCCGGGTAGTAACGCCTTCGGTTTTTGACATGATGTTGGTCTTGGGGCGCGATGAAACCCTAGCCAGACTTGAATACGCCTCTATTTGAACGGATTTTCCGTGGCAATGGATGAAGAGCGATTAATAATTGGAGCAATCATTAAAGTTGATGGCTCTTAGCGGCCTAGGCCGTATTACGAAAAGGAACTGACTTGATGGTTGCAAAAGAAAAACCAGCACAACTAAAAATTGGTAATAAAACTTATGATCTTCCCATTCATTCGCCGACCGCCGGACCAGACGTACTGGATATTCGTAAATTATATGGGCAAGCTGGCGTATTCACTTACGATCCAGGATTTACCTCTACCGCAAGCTGTGACAGCACAATTACTTTTATCGATGGTGACGAAGGAGTTTTATTACACCGCGGCTATCCTATCGATCAACTCGCGGAAAAATCTCATTATTTAGAGGTGTGTTACCTATTACTTTATGGTACACTTCCATCCGCCAGTGAATTAGAGAAGTTTGAAAGTCTTGTGATAAGTCACACGATGTTGCACGAACAAATGGTATACTTCTACCGTGGTTTTCGCCGTGACGCACATCCAATGGCCATTATGACGGGCGTAGTTGGTGCGATGTCCGCTTTTTACCACGACAGCACAGATATTCATGATGCACATCAGCGTGAAGTTGCATCCATACGTTTGATCGCTAAAATGCCAACTATAGCTGCCTGGGCTTACAAATTCTCAGTTGGACAACCGTTTATCTATCCACGCAATGACCTTGATTATGCGTCCAACTTTTTACGGATGTGTTTTGCGGTGCCTGCAGAAGATTACGAGGTAAACCCAATACTAAGCCGAGCTATGGATCGCATTTTTACGCTGCATGCTGACCATGAACAGAACGCATCTACCTCTACAGTACGATTAGCATCTTCATCTGGTGCGAACCCATTTGCTTGCATCGCTGCTGGCATAGCTTGCCTTTGGGGGCCTGCTCATGGCGGAGCAAATCAAGCATGCCTTGAAATGCTCAAAGAAATTGGCACAGTAGATCGAATTCCAACATTTATTTCGCGTGCTAAGGACAAGAATGATCCATTTCGTCTCATGGGATTTGGACATCGTGTTTACAAAAACTTTGATCCACGTGCGACTGTTATGAAGCAATCAGCAGACGAAGTTCTAGAATTGTTGGGCGTTGAGAACAATCCCGTTCTGCAGGTAGCTAAAGCATTGGAAAAAGCCGCCTTAGAGGATCCATACTTCACAAGCAAAAAGCTGTTTCCAAACGTGGATTTTTACTCTGGGATTATTCTTGAAGCAATGGGCTTTCCAACTTCAATGTTCACACCAATTTTTGCGGTGAGCCGAACGGTTGGCTGGATATCACAATGGAAAGAAATGATTGCAGATCCACAGAATAAAATCGGCCGTCCACGTCAATTGTATTTGGGTAATACTTCTCGTGATTATGTAGACATTGAAAATCGCTAACTACAGAAATTGTAAGTCGCAAGAATTTTTAGAGCCAAAATGAACCCTTTTATAAAATTAATCAATTAATGGATTTAACAAAAGGCTATTTTAAGCATCATCTAGAATAAATCGATGTTACTTTAGTTTCTTATAAGACTATATTTTTCCCAAGGGATATACTGTGTTTCAAAAATAATATAGTGTATTAACGATATTATCCTTGTTTCATTTGAACTTATGAAAAGTCATCGTTGTAAGCCAAACTAACGCCCTTCAAAATTAGGTGTACGCTTCTCAACAAAAGCCAATACACCTTCGCGGAAATCACGGCTTTTCCCACACTTACCTTGTTCTGAAGCTTCCAAATTTAATTGGGATTTTAAATCATTATTCCAACTGGCGCGAATTATGCGCTTAACAGATTCGTAAGATTTAGTTGGGCCATGAGCTAAATGACTAGCACGGCTTTTCCAATGGCCTTCAAAGGCTTCGTCATCTACCGCTTCCCAAATCAGACCCCAATTATCAGCATCTCGCGCACTAATTTTATCAGAAAAAAGAGCCGCCCCCATCGCTTTTGCCATACCCATAGTCCTTGGAAGCGTATAGCTACCACCAGCGTCAGGGATAAGACCTATACGAGTAAATGCTTGCAAAAAGTAAGCACTTTCAGTGGCTATAACTACATCGCAGGCTAAAGCTAAGTTAGCGCCAGCTCCAGCCGCAGCACCATTTACGGCTGCAAGGGTAGGTACAGGACAATTGATAATTGATTTTATCATCGGCTCATATTCATCATGTAGTGTCCGTTCAAGATCAAGATTACCGGCATTTGCTCTATCGCCGAGATCTTGCCCAGAACAAAATGCCCTGCCCGAACCAGTCAAGACAACAACCCGACTTTTTGTACCACTTTCAGTCACTGCATGCGTAATCTCTGCACGCATTTGTGTATTTAAGGCATTCATAACATCTGCTCTGTTGAGAGTAATCGCCGCAATACCATCTTCAAGTGAAAATGTGATAGTATCATAATTCATATGGTGTCTCCTTGGAAGCAGCTTTTAACTCAAACGATAGAATGTTATTTTCTTTAATTTTTTAAATTATTAGTCTTTCATAATTTCACGTAACCTTTGGATCTCATTCTCGCTCAAACTGGTTTGAGTGGTTTGAACAGCTCTGCTTCGGCCGCGGACATAGCCTATGCCTCCGCCAACTGCAGCGAGAAACATCAGCGGTCCAGCAGCCCATAATAACCAACTAGAACCGTGTGTGCTCGGGGACATCAAAACAAACTCACCATAACGCTCAACAAAGAAGTCCATAATTTGTTCATTTGTCTGGCCAGCAGCTACTTGCTCACGAATAACGCGACGGGTGTCTATAGCCCATCTTGCGTTTGAAGACGCAACAGACTCTGACTGACAAACTACACATCGCATCGCATGATCTAATTCTCGCGCCTGAGCTTCTAGAACTGGATCATCCAGCATCTCGGATGGGTCCAGTGCTTTTGCAAGACCAGCCCACACAAACCAAAAAATTAAACCTAACCGTATCATTCCACTGATACAGTTTTCGGCTGTATTTTTCGAGCGCCCACAGCCACGCGAAAACGACGGTCACTCAGGCTCAAAAACCCCCCCAATGCCATTAATGCGCATCCAATCCAAATCCAATTTGTTAAAGGTTTGATGTAGGTCCTTATGGCCCACCCACCATTTTGCTGAGCATCACCTATTACAACATAAACGTCACGAATTAGGTTATAATCTATAGCCGCCTCTGTAGTTGGCATTTGTGCCACAGGATATATGCGCTTTTCAGGCCGCATTTGAGCTATCTCACGCCCATTTTTCGATAATGTAATAAAGCCCATGGTAGACAAGAAATTAGGACCCTGAAATTCCTCCACTTTGTCTAGTATCAAAGTGTATTCTCCAACGTCGAATGCCTGTCCAATCTGCGCAACACGAATATCTTCTGATTGCCATGAAGTAAGACCAGCAATTCCAAACATCGTTACTCCCAGACCGGCATGAGCTACTGATTTACCCCAATCGGAACGTGGTAATCGCAATAAACGTCTTACCCCAAAATTACGTCCTGTTCGGCTGGTTAAGTCAATTAGAGCACCCATTACCAACCAAGCCCCAAGGAACGTACCCATTGGGCCAATCAAACTCCGCCCACTTTGTAACGCCCAAATCAATCCACCAATTGCCAATGCTAGAACAAATACATACCGTAAAGGCCAAAAAGCTTTAGCTAGACTTGCCCTTTTCCAAGACATCATTGCGCCTACTGGCATAATGATGCCCAGCATCGTCATGAAAGGGGTGAAGGCCATATTAAAAAAGGGTGGCCCAACACTTAACTTCCGATCAAAAAACATCTCCGCAACGAGCGGCCACATGGTGCCCACGAAAACCACAAAACAACTCACTGCCAGCAAAAGGTTGTTGGTTAACAAGGCACTTTCACGGCTTACCATGCTAAATACGCCACGCGCCTGCATTGTACTCGCCCGAAACGCAAATAATACCAGTGCGCCCCCCATAAAAATTCCCATTATAATGAGGATAAAAACACCCCGTTCGGGATCGTTGGCAAATGCATGTACCGAGGTAAGCAGACCTGAACGAACGATAAATGTGCCAATCAACGAAAAACCAAAAGCAAGAATTGCCAAAAGAATTGTCCAACTCTTCAAGCTTTCTCTTTTTTCAACCACTATGGCAGAATGAAGTAGAGCAGCCGCTAACAGCCAAGGCATGAAAGAGGCGTTTTCTACAGGATCCCAGAACCAAAAACCACCCCAACCAAGCTCATAATATGCCCACCAAGACCCCAAGGCTATGCCAATAGTTAGAAATATCCAAGCAGCCAATGTCCATGGCCGTACCCACCGCCCCCAAGCAGCATCAACCCGTCCTTCTATTAAAGCTGCAACAGCAAATGAAAAAGCCATGCTGAGACCAACATATCCGAGGTACAAGAATGGGGGATGAAACGCCAATCCGGGATCTTGCAACAGAGGGTTCAGATCCTGACCATCAAACGGCGGCACAGCAAGTCGCAAAAAAGGGTTAGACGTAAAAAGGATAAACGCAAGGAACGCTACCCCAATGGCGCCTTGAACAGACAAAACGCGCGCCCTCATACTTGGTGGTAGGTTACCTCCAAACCATGCAGCGGTAGCGCCAAACAACGCCACTATCAAAACCCAAAGCAACATGGATCCTTCATGGTTTCCCCACGTTCCCGATATTTTATAGAGCATAGGCTTAGCTGAGTGACTATTAAGCACTACCAATCGTAATGAGAAGTCAGAAGTAATAAAAGCCCACATTAGGGCTGAAAATGATACTGCTATCAACAAAAACTGTATTGTGGCAGCTGGTTCTGCAACGGCCATCCAACCAGAACTTTTTTTCCACGCACCAACTAGTGGTATAAGCGTCTGGACGATAGCTACCGCAAAAGCGAGTACCAAAGCGAAATGACCAAGTTCAGTAATCATTGTGCAGTTATAGAACAGGCTATGGCGGACTCCAATGCCTTCTGTAAATTTGCCGCATCAACAATCTGTAATTCAGTTATAAAATAATTATTTCTTACCAAATGAAATGCATCCAACCTTTTACTATATTAAAATACTATAGGACGTTTTTGATATTCAGCATTATTATCATGTGCTGCAACACTGTTTGCTGTAATGCCCTATCACCAAGATAAAATAAGGAAAACAACAAGTTCCGATTTTAACTCTGAGTTATTTTTATGCTCGATTATTCATTAAGATGTAAGTACGAGGGGGTAAATAACCCACCTTTATTTTTTATCAAATGACGAAAGGTGGAAGTAATCATTTGACACTATTATAATTATTTAAATGCCAACTTAACCTTTAGGATCTTTATATATCCCTTGTTCTTTCAGAGCATCCACGACCTCTGAAGGCATATATGTTTCATCATGTTTTGCAAGTATTTCAGTTGCTTGGAATACGCCATTAATGTATTTTCCTGTGCCAATTACACCTTGGTTCTCTGCAAAAAGATCAGGCAATATACCAGAGAAAACAACTGGTACCGTCCCACCGCCATCAGTAACATCAAAGCGGATCAATTCACCATCACCACGAATAAGAGTTCCCTCAGCAACCAGTCCACCAATGCGAAAAACCTCTGAAGGACTGGGAGGTTCGGCCATGATTTGGCTAGGAGCTCGGAAAAAATTAATGCCATCGCGCATTGCATAGCCAATTAGTGCCGTCGAAATTCCAAGCGTCAGCGCTGCGACAAGAATAATTTGAACCCGTCGCTGCTTCTTAAGGTTTTTCATCAAATCTTTCCTCTACCTTGAAAGAAATCAGTTATATTGAGACGCTATTTAAAAATCACTTAAGGAAATAGCGGAGCTATCATCAATCCCTGTGTCTCAGGTATTCCTAACATCAAGTTTGCATTTTGCAACGCTTGACCAGATGAGCCTTTCGTCAGGTTATCTAATGCAGCAACCACGACAGCGCGTCCAAAAGAACGGTCCGCCACAACACCAATATGGCAGAAGTTTGAACCACGAATATGCCTAGTACTGGGAGCCTCGCCTATCGGGAGCACTTCAATAAATGGTTCGTCATAATAGGTTTCTGATAGCGTATCATAAATTTCCTGTGCATCGCCTTTAACATATGCTGTTCCTAATATTCCTCTGTTAGCAGGGATCAAATGTGGAACGAACTGAATGCGAACATCGCGTCCAGCCACTTTTGAAAATTCCTGGTCAAATTCACCTAAATGCCTGTGTGTTCCACCAAGTGCATATGCATGATAACCTTCGCTTAATTCAGCATGCAAAAGGTTCTCTTTGAGAGCCCGCCCTGCACCTGATACAGCAGCTTTTAAATCGAGAATAATATCATCTAGATCAATAACACCTGAGGCAATCAACGGCCGTAGCGCAAATTGACCTGTTGCGGCGTTACAACCAGTCCCAGCTACCACACGCGCGTTTGAAATTTGATTGCGATAAAATTCCGTCAAACCGTAGACTGCCTCACACTGTATTTCGACTGCAGTGTGCGGGTTACCATACCACTTAGCATAGGATTCTGGGTCACGAAGCCGAAAATCGGCACTCAGGTCTACAATTTTAAGGTCGCGGGGTAAGTTCGAAATAACCTCTTGACTAGTTTTATGAGGTAAGGCGCAAAAGCACAGATCAATACCCCTCCAATCAATTTGATCAAAAGAAACCATATTGGGAAGATTAAGATGACGCAAATGCGGGAAAATCTCGGATACGCTTTTTCCTGCCTTTGAGAAAGCACCCAAAGCTTTTATTTCAATAGAAGGATGTCCAGAAATCAGCCTAATAAGTTCAGCGCCAGTATAACCAGAGCTTCCTAAGATTGCGATCGAATATGTCATTTAAGTCTTCTTGAATTAGATGTTGGGTCAAGCGGCATCAAACTGAATCTTTCGTTTCAAAAACTGGGTTGCACGATCACTAACACGTTCTGGGTCACCAGTTGTTAAATAAGCCGTATTTCCAATGCCTTTGATATCAGGGTGCCGCTCAAGATAATCAGCAAGACTTTCAGCTACTAAATTTCCCTGAGAAAAAACTTTCACCTCGTGACCGAGTGCTGTTTGGAAAATTTCTTCCATCAGCGGATAGTGAGTACATCCCAAGATAGCTGCCTGCGGATTGGGCATTTTACGGGTCAATGCGTCTACGTGGGACCGAACTAGTGCTTCTGCCAAAATCATATCACCATCTTCAATCGCATCAACCACGCCACCGCAAGCTTGAGCCTCAACATCAACACCGATTGCTCGAAATGCCAATTCTCGCTGAAATGCGCGACTTGAAACAGTCGCAGGTGTTGCAAAAAGAGCTACATGCTTTACTTCAACTTCTCGCGGTGGAGAGTTATCTCCCCAGTTCCGCTCCGTCAACGCTTCAATTAAAGGTACAAACACTCCCAAAACTCTTTTTTGAGACGGCACCCACATTTCCTGCATCCGCCGCAGCGCTGCAGCCGATGCAGTGTTGCAGGCTAGAATTACCAAATCGCAGCCTAAATCAAACAGCTTTTGTACAGCCACACAGGTTAAATTATAGATATCCTCCGTTTTACGAACTCCGTATGGCGCGTTTGCGCTGTCAGCCAAATATATGAATTGCATACTGGGCAAACGCTTTTGCGCAGCATCCAAGACGGTTAAACCGCCCAACCCAGAGTCAAAAATTCCAATTGCCATATCAATAACGGGTAAATACCCACCTCTCGTTGCACCGGAACGCCCCATGTGAATACGGCGCTTTTTTCAAAATCATATAATAGATCAAAGAATTTGTCAGACATTGATGCAAATTCATATGTATTTTTTCGCAAGAGTTCCATAATAGCTTTGGAATTCTTTTCAGGTTTATCAATTCCAACACTTCTATTAGGTTTACCAATTTAAATAAGCAAAGACCTATCATTTCTCCAGTAAAACTAAAGAAGCAACAAACCAAACCATAAATAAAAATTTATGTGGCTAGCAATTGGAAACAAAAAAATCCCCTTTTCCATGAAAGTGAATTGACACCGCTTTAGCTTGATACTTTGTTACTATTCTCGCGAAAAAAGCTTCACCATGATGAATTCTTTGAATTTGAAAAGGGCGCAAGCGTTATTATTGACTTTTATTTCATAATCACTCAGCAGCTTTAATATTCGAAATCCTAGCTGATTTTATTACAGCGAGCAATTCTTCCCTTCGTTTGGCTGCTTTTATCTCATTAGCTTGTTTAACCGGACCATAGCCTTTGATTTGCAGCGGTAATTCTGCCAATGCAATAATCGCGTCTCGATTATCTTCATTTAACATTGGCAAAATCTGTTTAAAATCAGCCTCGAATTGCTTAATTAAAGAACGTTCCATTTTTCGTTCTAAACTGCGACCAAAAAAGTCCAAGGGCGTTCCTCGCAAAATTTTTAACTTAGCTAAAATACGAAAATTTCGTACCATAGACGAGCTATATTCTTTTTTAATTGGCCTTCCATTGGCATCCTCTTTGGACAGCATAGGAGGCGCAAGGTGAAATTTCACTATGAAATTACCATCAAATTGCTCCCGTGCTTTTGCTTCCGTCAAAAGATGCATACGCGCAACTTCGTACTCATCTTTATAGGACAATAATTTATGATACCCCTTGGCAATCGCTTCACGCAATTTAGTGTCGTCAATACTTTCTACAAATTTTCGATAGCGCTTCGAAAGCCTCTTAGATTGATAAGCAATAAGATGCTCCGCTCTAAATGTGATTTTATCTTGCAGGGATTTGGGGAATGAAACCACACTAGGCTGCAAGAATTTTGCTGCATCCTTGGGAAACAGCACTGCCCATCGTCCAATTTCAAAAGCACGCAGGTTCATATCTACCAAAGCACCATTTAGATCAATAGCGCCTCGAATTGAGGTCAGACTTAAGGGTATAAGGCCCTGCTGCCAAGCTGCCCCCAAAAGTATCATGTTGGAGAATATAGAGTCCCCGATGATCGCCTTCGCAAGTTCAGAAGCATTAAACAAATCAACCCGATCCCGCAAACGCGCCTCGAGTGCTAATGTTAGCCTTTCAGTAGGAAGCGAAAATTCTGTGTCACGAGTAAAATCCCCTGTGATGATTTCGTGACTATTTACTACGGCACCCGTTCGACCTGTAGCAGTCAACCCAATGGTCTTTGCCCCTGCACTAACGACTAAATCACCGCCAATTAATGCATCAGCTTCACCTGCAGCTACTCGAATTGCATTTATATTTTCTGGGTGATCAGCCAGTCGACAGTGTATGTGTACAGCACCACCTTTTTGCGCGAGACCCGCCATTTCCATCATACTTGCCCCTTTGCCGTCCAAATGAGCAGCTTGAGCCAGTACAGCACCAATAGTTACGACCCCAGTGCCTCCAACGCCCGTTATGACTATATTCCATGTTCCGTTGATTGCTGGCAATTCTGGGATGGGCAATTCTGGGATAGTAAGTGCTTTCGTGGTTTGTTTCTTGATTTGCGCTCCTTCAAGGGTAACAAACGACGGACAAAAACCTTTGATACAAGAAAAATCTTTATTACAAGACGACTGGTCAATTTCACGTTTACGACCAAGTTCTGTCTCTTTTGGAACAATCGAAACACAATTTGACTGTAAGCCACAGTCACCACAACCTTCACATACATCAGTGTTTATAAAAATACGCTTATCAATGTCTGGAAATGTTCCGCGCTTACGACGGCGGCGTTTTTCTGCAGCGCAGGTTTGGATATAAACAATTACCGAAACACCACTAGTATTTGCCATTTGCACTTGGACATTTTGCATATCCGCTCGCTCATAACTCTCAACTTCCTTAGGAAACCGTGCAAAGTCAATTTCTTCTTTGTCGTCATAAACAATGGCTATTTTTGTACAGCCCATTGCCTGAATTTCATTTACGATACGGTAGGGATCAAGGTTCCCATCATTCCCTTGCCCACCCGTCATAGCAACTGCATCATTAAAGAGGATTTTATACGTCATTGTTGTACCAGCTGCTAACGCAGCACGGATTGCCTGTACTCCTGAGTGGTTATACGTCCCGTCTCCAATATTCTGAAAAACATGAGTTCGATTGGAGAATGGAGCCTCACCAATCCAATTAGCACCTTCACCACCCATTTGGGTATAACCAAGGGTTTCCCGATCCATCCATTGTGCCATGAAATGGCATCCTATGCCAGCATATGCCCGACTACCGTCCGGCACTTTAGTAGAGGAGTTATGTGGACAGCCGGAACAAAAATAAGGAAGACGCTCTACTATTTCTTCAGCATTATCAAGCTGAAGTGCTGCATTAAGACTAGCCATTCCAGCCTTTATACCATCTGTACTACGACCTTCATCGATCAGGACACGACCAATTTTCAAAGCAATCTCAACGGGATCCAACATCCATTTAGCGCTAAAAAACTCACCACCCTGGCACGTTCCACCATAAACACGGCAACCTTGACGATTATCAAAAATTGCCTCTTTAATTTGCAATTCTATAAGTTTTCGTTTTTCCTCCACCACTACGATTAAATTGAGACCTTCCGCCCATTCACTAAAGCCTTTGGTCTCAAGGGGCCAAGTTTGCCCCACTTTATAAGTGGTGATACCAAGTCGTTTTGCTTCTTGATTATTAATGTTTAACAATGAGAGGGCGTGCGTCAAATCCAACCAATTTTTGCCAGCAGCTACAAAACCAATTTTGGCACCTGCTTTGCCCCAAACCCGCTTGTCTATTTTATTTTCAAGAGCAAAAGCTTGAGCTGCAAAACGCTTATAATCAATCAAACGAGCTTCTTGCTCAATACGATCATCGACTAGCCGAATATTCAGCCCCTCATCTGGCATTGAAAACTCTGGGGTGCTGAAGCTAAGCCTATGTGGATTTCCGTCTACTACAGATGTTACCTCAATTGTGTCCTTCATAGTTTTCAGGCCTACCCACAAACCAGCAAAGCGACTTAGTGCATAACCATAAAGACCATAATCAATGATTTCTTGTACGCCTGCTGGTGAAATTACAGGCATATAAGCATCAATTACTGCGAATTCAGATTGGTGCAAGACGGTGGAAGACTCGCCTGTATGATCATCTCCCATCGCCATCAGAACACCACCATTCGTTGAAGTGCCAGCCATATTCGCATGACGCATTACATCACCCGATCGATCCACACCTGGCCCTTTCCCGTACCAGAGGCCAAAAACGCCATCAAACTTTCCTTCACCACGCAATTCTGCTTGTTGTGCGCCCCAAAGCGCGGTCGCCGCCAAATCCTCATTCAGGCCTGGTTGGAAAGTAATATCCGAAGCTGTCAAAAATTTTCGAGCGCGCGACATTTGCATATCGACTGAACCCAAAGGGGAACCGCGATAACCAGTTACATAGCCTGCTGTATTGAGGCCAATGGCCTTGTCACGTGCTTTTTGCATAAGCATTAAGCGCACCAATGCTTGAGTTCCATTTAAAAGAATTGGGCTTTTAGCAAGATCGTATCGATCATTCAGTGAAATATTTTGCTTGCTCATTATAGCTTCCCCGCTGAGATCAATCTTGCACAATTCTCAAACATTTATAGATAGCAACTACTGACTGGTGTAACTATTTTTTATTATCTGCAAAATTAAGTCATCTTGCCAGTGCTAAACGCTTATTTGTGCAATAAGATAACTAACAAAAGGAGGCCAGAGGCATGGACTGGGACAAATTGCGTATTTTCCACGCTGTAGCTGATGTAGGTAGCCTTACGCACGCAGGCGATAAGCTAAATCTGAGCCAATCTGCAGTATCACGCCAAATTCGCGGTCTCGAAGAGTCTTTAAATGCTACACTTTTTCACCGGCATGCACGTGGCTTAATTTTAACAGAACAAGGAGAACTTCTTTTTGACGCAACGTCAGCTATGAACAAACGTCTCGATACAGCCTCTGCGCGAATTCGCGATAGTGAAGAAGAAGTTTTTGGTGATCTACGTGTAACTACAACGATTGGCTTTGGGACACTATGGCTCGCACCCCGTTTAGCAAAACTGTACAAACTTTACCCTGATTTACGTGTTGATCTGATGTTAGAAGAGCGTGTGCTAGATCTCCCCATGCGTGAGGCTGACGTAGCTATTCGTATGAAAGAACCCAGCCAAGCAGATTTAATCCGAAAACGCCTTATGACTGTCAAAATGCAACTTTTTGCTACGCAACCTTACATTGATGAATGCGGCATGCCTGGAAAGCTAGAAGATCTTACTCATCACAGGTTGATCTGCCAAAATGCTAATTCAGCTCAGGTCGGAGCTAGTTCCAACATGGTCCAACATCTATTAACCTACGATGTAAAATCATTACTGACCGTAAACAACTATTTTGGAGTATTACAGGGCGTACTCCAAAATCTTGGTTTGGGGATTCTTCCAGACTATGTAAGTCAGGATGAACAGCGGCTTGTTCATGTTTTGCCTGAAATTCAATCTGCAGATGTGCCTGTTTTTTTAGCTTACCCTGAAGAATTAAGGCCTTCAAAACGGATTGCAGCGTTTCGCGATTTTGTTCAAGAAGAAATAATTTCTTACCGCAAAGACATGAGAGCTAAAGAAAAAATATAGCCAATGCAAAAAGAAGATTACAGGCATGCTCAATCTTTTTATTTTTGATTTGTTCGCGAATGATCCGAGGATCAACCCAACTAATTAACGAGGTAACTCGTGCGGCGCGCGCTACAACTCTTAGTTTAACTTTAACTAGCTCAGACCCGCACTTTTCTTGGATCGACATTCGTTTCTTATTTCATTTCTAAATAAACCTCAAAAAGTTTTTCAAACGTAAATTTCGAAGCTTCCTGAGCTCAAAATAACAGTACTATTATATATTTTTATCAACAAATAATCACAGCACATCAAACAATTAGCGTCTACGTTTTGCAACCATTCAATCAACTAAATATATAAAATATCAACTGCTTTTAGACGGCCCCTTTCCCCTCGCGTCTAGCTGTTCTAAACACTGCAAAAATTCTTAGGGATAGACATGCTGGAACCACAGATCACCGAGGGCCTTATTTCTGAGCACGGACTAAAAGCAGAAGAATATTCTCGCATTCTTGAGATAATTGGCCGCACTCCAACTTTCACTGAACTCGGTATTTTTTCGGCTATGTGGAACGAGCACTGTTCCTATAAGTCTTCAAAAAAATGGTTACGCACCCTTCCAACAAACGGGCCACAAGTTATTTGCGGCCCAGGCGAAAATGCTGGTGTAGTAGATATTGGAGATGGTCAGGCGGTAGTTTTCAAAATGGAAAGCCATAACCATCCATCATACATTGAACCCTATCAAGGCGCAGCAACTGGTGTTGGCGGTATTCTACGTGACGTATTTACAATGGGCGCACGACCGATTGCAGCAATGAATGCATTATCCTTTGGTGACCCACTTCATCCCAAAACGCGTCAATTGGTTCACGGCATTGTTGAAGGTGTGGGTGGCTATGGAAACGCTTTTGGAGTGCCAACAGTCGGTGGTGAAATTCGTTTTGATAGTGCTTATAACGGGAACTGCTTGGTAAATGCTTTTGCTGCAGGTCTCGCAGAGACAGATAAAATCTTCTATTCGGCTGCTTCAGGAATAGGTATGCCTGTCGTCTATCTAGGCGCCAAAACTGGCCGTGACGGAGTGGGCGGCGCTACTATGGCATCAGCCGAATTTGACGATAAAATTGAGGAAAAGCGTCCCACTGTTCAGGTGGGCGATCCCTTTACTGAAAAACGTTTGATGGAAGCTACCCTGGAGTTAATGGAAACTGGGGCTGTAATCTCAATACAAGATATGGGTGCCGCAGGTTTGACTTGTTCAGCCGTTGAGATGGGTGACAAGGGTGGCTTGGGTGTCAAACTAAATCTAAATCAAGTTCCGGTGCGCGAGCAACAAATGACAGCATATGAAATGATGTTATCTGAGTCCCAAGAACGTATGCTGATGGTACTTCGCCCTGAATTGGAAGCGGATGCTAAAGCTGTCTTTGACAAATGGGACCTCGATTTTGCAATTGTCGGGGAAACAATTGCTGATGATCGTTTTATTGTTATTCATGATGGCGAAGTTAAAGCTGACTTACCTTTATCAAAACTTTCTTCAGAAGCTCCAGAATATGATCGAGCCTGGACACCAACTCCAGCACCCGAGCCATTAGGTGCGATACCTAACGTAGATCCAATTGATGCTTTACGCACGCTGGTTTCCAATCCAAATTATGCTTCTAAACAATGGGTTTACGAACAATATGATACCATGGTTATGGCCGATAGTGCTCGAACTCCTGGCATCGGCAGCGGAATTGTTCGGGTACATGGCACAGACAAAGCACTTGCGTTTACTTCAGATGTGACACCGCGCTACGTTAAAGCAAACCCTATCGAAGGCGGCAAACAAGCAGTCGCTGAGGCATACCGCAATCTTTGTGCAGTTGGTGCAACTCCGTTGGCCACGACAGACAATATGAATTTTGGCAACCCAGAAAAACCAGAAATCATGGGGCAGTTCGTTGGAGCCATCCAAGGCATCAGCGAAGCCGTTACGGTCCTAGACATGCCCATAGTTTCAGGAAACGTTTCGCTCTACAATGAAACCGATGGTACGGGTATTTTACCAACTCCAACAATTGGAGCCGTCGGTTTGATAAAGCACTGCGACGATATTATTGGTTGCGAAGTGCGGGATGGTCATGTGGCGCTCCTAATCGGCGAAACACAAGGACACTTAGGTCAATCTGCCTTACTAAAAGAAGTCTTTGACCGTGCTGAGGGCGAGGCCCCAAAAGTTAATTTAGAAGTCGAAGCTAAACACGGGCAGTTTATTTCTAATAACCGCCATCTTATCACTGCATGTACGGATATCAGCGATGGTGGACTTGCTATAGCAGCCTTTGAACTGGCAGAGGCTGCTGGGATAGGGTTTATACTGGACAGTGACGAAACTCCATTTCTTTTTGGAGAAGATCAGGCTCGTTATTTAGTAGCCTGTAATTTTGATAAAGCTGAAGGATTAATGTTGGCCGCTGGTCAGGCAGATGTGTGCATTCAAACGGTTGGTAAATTTACAGGTAATATGGTTTGGCTCGGCAAATCATCTGCGACACTTTCTGAGTTAAGCAACACTTATCGCAATGCGTTTTGTTCAATATTTGCTTAACTGCATCAATAAAAATAGCTGGGCAGTATGTGAGATTATTTATTAAAAAGTGTTATATCTAGGGCTTGCTATTGCCGAAATAAACTAGCGAAATGTTTTCGCATTTCAATCGATGCAGACGGAGAGATCACCTTTAAACTAGGGCCGAGAAGTCGGCCCTAATCAGGCACGATTATCCATGAGCGAACACACGGGTTCGCACTTCAATTAGCCATAGAATTTATACCTTGGTTAACTACCTTGGCAACGTTCTCTTAAAAAAATGTAGCCGCTTGTTGTCACAATCACTAAAGATCCAATTATGAACTTCACAGTAATAACATCTCCAAATAAAATTATCCCAAAAATAACGCTAATCGGAATAGATAAATAGTGAAGAGGAGCAAGGGTAGATGCACCTGCGTAACGATGGCTTTCAGCCAGAAAAAATTGTTGAAAACTTGCTATAATACCTATTGTGATAAGCAGAACCAAGGGATGCAAACCATCCGTTTTTGTGTAGTCTAAAAATTGAAAACTAGTAAAAATCGTACATATAATACCGGACGCCAATGCACCGAAAGCATTATACCAAATAGCGGTTGAAATAGATGCATCGCTTTTCCCAAGCACACGTATAAATACGAACATGAGCCCCGCAAAAAATGCACCTAACAAAGCATAAGATACTCCTATTAAATTAAAGTCTGCCTTTATCGGCAGAAGAATTAATAGAACGCCACCAAAGCCAAACATGACCGCTAATATGCGATTCTTTCCTATGCTATCATGTCCCATTAGGGCAGATAATAATGTTATAAATAAAGGCATCGTATTCAGTAAAACCGTAGCTAAACTTATATCAATTATTGCTATGGCTAGGTACCAAAATAATAACCCCAAAAATCCGCAAAAGGTTCTAAGAAAAAGGATGCGAGCATTAGTAACCTTCAGGAATTGTGGACCGAGCGACAAGCGACCATAAATAACTAATAATGGCAGACAAAACAGATAACGGCATAATAATATTTGGAACACGGGTATTTGCGGTTCTATTAGCTTAACGATGCTTGCTATAACTATGGTTAGAAAAAGTTCACCAGTTAGCAAGCTAGAGCCAAGAACAAGGTTTTGGGTTGGTGTACTTTTCATGTCTGTAGAAAGCCTAGAATCTCAATTGTATTGGAACCTGAACCTTAAGTATGCCAAAATCATTTTTGCTGATCACTCTGTCTGCAACAAAGGCTTCAAACGTGGGTTTTTGTTATTCGACTTTTTGTGAGAGAACTTAACTTCGAATTCAATCAACAGCTTAGAGATGTTAAATGCATAAAGAAAGCGCTTAAACTGTGATGCGGTTGGTTACAGACATACGTTTCAAACATATTCACAGTCGAGTATGATAAGCCGTTTCAAAGAGGGTGCGCACATTAGCCCACATATTTCTATGCCGCTGAACCAATCTACCTATGCAACCCTGTTATTTTAATTAGCGAAAACAGTAAAAATACACTGGGAGTAGGATGGTTTCCCAACTTTAATTGCGTCCCACCTTGTGCCCATTGAGATTTAGCTTACTGGTCTTTGCTCTTTTCTTACTGCTCATTGCGCTGAGTATTATCACCGCCAGCACATGAATAAACTACTCTCGATAGAACCCTTTTTCGCACCAGTATTCCACTTTCAATCCAGATTGCCCTTGAAACAACTCCGCTCCAATCTGACAGTTTTCCCAGTTGTAGTCGAAGACAGATCCGTTATTTTTTTTCACATTTGTGTCAAATGTAGCCATATGAATTCGTGCATTATCTACTGCAGCACTGGTGCGATAGAGTGTAGCTACATTGGCCTCGTTTCGGGACTGAGCCAATGCGTCGTTGTTGCCAAGAGTAATGATTGCAACAGTCAACAACGATAATAATTTTTTCATCTAAAATTTCCTCATGATACTGTTTGGGTAGGGTAGCTTTGCCAAGAGGTAAAGCACTTGTATGTCAAGTTCGGTGATGGTGAAGTCTGCCATTACGCAAAATCAAAGCTCTTGGTTTTAATCTGTTTAATTGAGTTTGCGAAAACAGGCCATAGAACGCCGATCTAGCGTGGTTTTAGGACATATTGACACTACAAAAGCCAAAAGAAAAGCAACATCTTAGCACCTACAGACGGAGCGTGTTGAGTTTGGCTGCGTTGGCATATGCAATAATGATTTTTGGACTCGGTAAGACTGAGGAAAACCGCTCCTTAACGCACAGATACCATTTCTATGCGAAAGTATAAAACAATGTGTATTTATTTTTTTTTACAAGCCCACCCAACTGGATTTATTTCACACACGGTAGGCATAATCCTACCAAAAGTTACTTCGTTCAAGCATAGTCTTCGCAGCCATTCCAAATCCTTAAATATTACGCCAAACACTCGGTTTAAAAGCGTTCGCCTTCTGCTATCAGGACAGGTGTCATTCTGTTTTGAAAATACGTTTAGTTTTCTTCGCGCGAAGGCTAGCGTGGTTACTACTGCCATTTTTATTGAGAGATATGAAGGCGTATAATGCGGGAATAAAAGAACCAACGTTGGCAGTATCAATAAAGTACTTCCTATTCCAGCCTAACCAACCGTTAGCCCTGCCACTAACCCAAGAAGAGAAAATAGTAATAAATTCAGCAAGCATTATTTAACGCTCGATTATAAGTTTTATGAATTGGGCTTACTTAACTCTAGATGCTCCAGCCCTTACAAATACTCACTGTTAATAAACCATTTCAAGTGGTTAAGCCTCATTGACCCCTCATGCGCAGTAAACGATCACGTTCGCCTACATCGTCTCGCCGAGATATTACATTAGCTAACTCTTGCAGCGATGCAATAGAATGACCTGCGCGAAAGCTATCTACGTGAGGCAGCATCGCAGCAATCCCTCGCGCCTTTGGCGCAAATTCATCCCAACGCAAAAGCGGATTAACCCAAACAAGACGACGGGCCGATAAATGCAAACGTTCCATCTGCTTGCTAAGAGCATTTGGATCATCTCGGTCTAAACCATCCGTTATCAACAAAACAAAGGCTCCTGGCCCCAAAACCCGGCGGGACCATTTCTTATTAAAATTCTCCAAGCACTCACCAATTCGTGTTCCTCCTTCCCAGTCTTGGGCCTCTGCCCCCGCAGCCTTTAGGGCTGAATCCACATCACGTTGTCTCAGGTGACGAGAAATGTTTGTTAATCGGGTTCCAAAGGTAAATGCAAAAACTTTTGCCCATCCAGCACCCTTCGCATTTGAAACCGCGTGCACAAAATGTAAAACAGCGCGCGAATACTGGCTCATCGACCCAGAGATATCGCAAAGCACAACAAGGTTGGGGTATCTAATTTTGGGGTTTTTATATTTTAACTCACGCAAATCACCTCCACTTCGCATGGAGGCACGCAATGTACGGGCAGGGTCAATTCGTCCCAAAGTTGACATCTTTGTACGACGTGAAGCCAAGGGATCTATTGGCAAAGTCATCCTTGCCAACATTATTTTGGCTTGTACCATTTCAGCAGCACTCATCTGCTCAAAATCTAACGATTTAAGTTTTTCCTCTGCTGACATAGTGAGAGACGCATCAACTTCAATTTTTGTACCTCCCTCCTCCTCTTCCTGAGGCGCGTCCAGTGCTTCTGCACCATCAAGTAGTGCTTCAGCCGCACGTTTCTCAGCAGCATGTGAGACTCGGTCCTCTTGTACACCGCGTACTGCCGGCAGCATCGCCGCCATCATATGCTCTAAATACCGCGGATCGCGCCAATAGAGCCTAAAAACCTGAGAAAAAACAGCGCGTTGCTCAGGTCGGGAGACGAAACATGCATGCAATGTCCAAAAAAAATCATTTTTACTGGTAAATCCTGCAGCTTCGACGGCCCTAATTGCATCAATCAAGCGTCCTGACCCGATTGGCAATCCAGCACGGCGTAAGGCACGGGTAAAATGCGCTATATTACTCGCCAACTTTGGGTTTTCAGGTAATTCAATAGGTACAAACTCAGGCATTTATCAAAAATGGAGAAAGCCTCCCAACCCTCCATGGTATAATTTAAAGCTCATAACAAAATTACGCTGGTTCAAGCGAAGCCTTGGCTTCATCTAAAATTCGTTTTGCCTCTGAACCTTGAAGCCTCTGGATATCGTCTTGATACTTAAGGATCGCTCCTAGAGTGTCCGCAATCACTTCGGGACTCAAGGTAATCACGTCGAGTGCTAATAAGCATTTAGCCCAGTCGATCGTTTCCGCCACGCCTGGTTTCTTAAATAAATCTTCTGTCCGAAGTCGTTGAACGAAGGCCACGACTTCCCTACTCAACGTTTCGGAAGCTTCTGGGGCACGCGCACGAAGAACTTCCATTTCACGATCAAAACTTGGATAGTCTACCCAATGATATAGACATCTTCTTTTCAATGCATCATGTACTTCACGAGTTCTGTTCGAAGTGACAATAACAATCGGTGGCTCAGGTGCTTTCACAGTTCCCAGCTCCGGTATAGTAACTTGGAATTCACTTAACGCCTCAAGTAAAAACGCTTCAAACGGTTCATCGGTGCGATCCAATTCATCAATTAAAAGGATAGGAGCACCATCTTTATCCGAACGCATCGCCTGAAGTAACGGTCTTTCTATCAAGTAGTCATCCGAGAATAATTCTGACTGTAAAGCACCACGCTCAGTGTTGCCAGCAACCTCCGCTGTTCGGATAGCTATCATTTGGGCTGCAAAATTCCACTCATATACAGCGGTCGACGCGTCAAGACCCTCGTAGCATTGTAGACGGATTAACCGACGTCCCAAAGAAGATGCTAAGGCCTTTGCAATCTCCGTTTTACCTACCCCTGCCTCACCTTCGAGAAACAGGGGGCGACCCAACCGCAAGCTCAAAAACACTACAGTCCCAAGAGCTCGATCGCAGATATAATCTTGCGATGCCAACAGTTCTTGTACGGCATCGATTGTAGATAGAGCTTTCATTATAAAATCCTTGATTTTCAACTAAACTGCATCGTCACATCCTGAGGTCAAGAGGCCTTCTTTCCCCATTATTAATCTACATCAGATAGAAAAGATTTAAAATAAAGTTTAATATAACTATAATGGACCAAGAGTGGGCAGGCTCGAATCTAACAAATCATATTTATTTGAAAAAATTCAAAGTAATTTTAAAACTATGCTTAATCTAATAATAAAATGCTATATTTTTATCTACGCAATTAAAACTGTGCTGCTCGATATTAATTCTGACTTATTGCTTTAGCAGCGCATCGTTGTTGACTTTTATTACAGGCCTAATAGCCAAAATTCTTTCAAGGACTGGCAACTGCCTAAGCCTCTATGCTAACGAATAACCATGACAGCATTAACGATAACCCGCCCCGATGACTGGCATTTACATCTTCGTGATGGCGCCATGATGCGCGCCGTTCTACCATACTCAGCACAACATTTTGCCCGCGCTATAATTATGCCAAATCTCGAGCCACCAGTTGTAACCCTTGCCCAAGCGACAGAATATCGAGACCGGATTATGGCTGCGCTGCCAGATGGTATGAAATTTACGCCTTTAATGACATTATATTTAACTGAAAAAACTGACCCTGATGACGTGACTGCCGCGCACAACTCTGGATTAGTTAAAGCAGTCAAATTGTATCCGGCGGGCGCGACAACAAACTCAAACTCTGGTGTTTCTAAATTTGATACTATTCGCCCAACATTAGAAAGGATGGCTGAAATTGGTTTACCACTTTGCGTTCACGGCGAGGTTACGCAAAATGACGTAGACATTTTTGACCGTGAAGCAGTTTTCATAGAGCGAGTGCTTGATCCCATTAGGCAAAAAACAAAAGGCCTACGGGTCATAATGGAACATATTACAACTAAAGACGCTGTAGATTACGCACGTGCGCAGGATGAAACGTTAGCAGCAACGATAACTACGCATCACCTTGTTATAAATAGGAATCATATTCTAGCCGGAGGTATTAAACCACATTTTTATTGCTTACCAGTTGCCAAACGCGAAGAACACAGGCTTGCGCTTCGTACGGCCGCAACCTCCGGTGAGCCAAGATTTTTTCTTGGTACCGATAGCGCGCCTCATACTGACGCGAACAAACTTCTTCCATGCGGATGTGCTGGTTGTTTTACAGCACCAAATACCATGCCCATTCTTGCACAAATTTTTGAAGATGATAATGCCTTGGACAAACTTGAGCACTTTACATCCTTAAACGGTCCTAAGTTCTATGGCCTGCCAGTCAATAAAGAAAAATTGACACTTACCAAAAAACCTATGCAATTCCCATCTCATGTGAACACTGATGATGGGCCAATCACAGTTTTTGACCCTGGGTATGATTTGCATTGGTCTGTAATCTGATCCAGAAATTTACCTCAAAAAGATAATTACTTTTTAGCCTGCTTTGCCCCTAAGTTGATCTCATTTCGGAAAATTTCACCATGATCCCAACCAGCTATCCTACACCCAAAGAAATTGCACGACTAACCGCTCGTATGCTGCTGGAAATTAAAGCTATTCAATTTAATTCTGCAGAACCTTTTAAATTAGCCTCTGGCCTACAAAGCCCAACCTACATTGATTGTCGCAAGCTAATTTCTCATCCCCGCATTCGATCCACACTAATGGACTTCCTGACTATTACAGTTATGCGCAATGTGGGTTACGAAGCGTTTGATAACATTGCAGGAGGTGAAACTGCAGGCATACCTTTTGCTGCTCTTGTTGCTGAACGTATGGCATTACCTATGACCTATGTACGCAAGAAACCTAAAGGTTATGGACGGAATGCCCGAATAGAGGGTGAAATGACCAAAGATCAAAGAGTTTTACTAGTCGAGGATTTAACAACTGATGGTGGTTCCAAAATTAGCTTTGTTGAAGCTATTAGGGCGACCGGTGCAATATGCGCTCACACCGCAGTTATTTTTAATTATGGCATTTTCCCTGAAACAGAAAAAATATTGAGGGATAATGGAGTTCAATTACATCATTTAACTACTTGGTGGGATGTTTTGGCCGAGGCAGGTGAAAGCAATGCTTTTGATGAGCCAACATTGGAAAGCGTCAAAGCCTTTTTAAAGAAACCCCGAACTTGGCAGGCCAAGCATTCTAAACTCTAGTGAATAATTTTATTGGCAAAAATTATTTTATCAAGGAAAATATTTTCTAACCTGTGAATAACCGTGATTCTTGGATATTGGTGTCTCCATACTTTGTTGTGGTGTAAGTAATTGACGCCATATGTAGATGCAGAGTATGAAATAAATAAGTTATCCCCATGATCATCCACCAAGATGTTCACGGGTTTTCAACATGCAATTAATTATGGCATCAAACGCGTAGGAAACCACAAACATAGGAACCTTGCCGATGAACGAGATCGCAGCATTCAGTCCCACAGGCGTTACTGTGCAAGACGCTGAGACAATGCCACACTCGATCGAAGCTGAACAACAACTTTTAGGCGCTATCCTTACAAACAATGACATTTACGACCGTATAACTTCAGTCATAGGACCGAAGCATTTCTACGATCCTGTGCACTCTCGAATTTTTGAAATTTCAGCGTCTCGCATCGCCAAAAACAATCTGGCGAGCCCAGTGACACTAAAAGCCTTCATGGAGGACGATGAGGGTTTGAAAGAATTGGGTGGGCCAGCTTATCTTGCGCGTCTCGCAGGTGCTGCCATCAGCGCTTTTGCGGCACGTGACTACGCACAAATGATTTACGATCTTGCAGTGCGCCGTGATTTGATCTTACTGGGCCGTGATATTAGCGCCAAGGCAGCTAAAGTAGATGTGGCTTCCGAGCCCACGGAGCAGATTGTTGAAGCCGAGCAGGCGCTCTACCAACTGGCTGAGCAAGGAACATCCGAGGGTGGTTTTCAGAGCTTTCTTAAAGCCGTTACGGATGCTGTAAATATTGCTAACGCAGCGTATCAACGCGATAGTGGATTGGCCGGTATATCAACCGGTCTTATTGACATGGATAAAAAGCTTGGTGGACTGCATCCCTCTGACCTTTTGATCCTTGCTGGCCGCCCTTCTATGGGCAAAACCTCATTGGCAACAAACATTGCTTTTAATATAGCTAAAGCATTCAAGAAAGGAATACGACCAGATGGATCTGAAGGAGCCATTGAAGGCGGTGTTGTAGGCTTTTATTCGTTGGAAATGAGCGCAGAGCAACTGGCGGCTCGTATTTTATCTGAAGCTTCCGAAGTGCCAAGCGAACAAATACGTCGGGGCGATATGACTGAAACTGAGTTTCGCCGTTTTGTAGACGCCGCCAAGGCACTAGAGGCTTGCCCACTTTATATAGATGACACAGCTGCTATCCCAATCGCCCAACTTGCTGCACGCGCAAGACGCCTTAAACGTACACATGGTTTAGATGTATTGATAGTTGACTATTTACAACTAGTGCGCGGAATCGCTGAAAACCGAGTTCAGGAGATCGGTGAAATTTCTATGGGCCTCAAAGCTATAGCCAAAGAGCTAAACATACCTGTTATTGCTCTTTCCCAGCTATCACGCCAGGTAGAAAATCGCGAGGATAAGCGCCCTCAGTTAAGTGATTTAAGGGAGTCTGGATCTATCGAGCAAGATGCAGACGTTGTCATGTTTGTCTATCGGGAAGAATATTACAAAGAACGCGAAAAACCCAGCGACAATAATCTCGACGCAATGGTTAAATGGCAAGAAGAAATGGAGCGACTTCATCAACGTGCCGAAGTAATTATTGGCAAACAGCGCCACGGTCCAATTGGTACGGTCGACCTGAGTTTTGAGGGGCGCTTCACTAGATTTGGTAATCTTGTACAGCCCTGGCAACAAAGCGCAGGTGATAGTCAAGAGTATTAATGCAAATAAATTAAAAACACTATGATGAAAAATATTGCTATACTATTAAAGTAGTATTCCTAAGTAAGATTAATGATTTAAGTTGATAAATGGTAGCATAGGAAGGACTTGAACTCCAACACGCATGTTATGGTATCGTGTCTTAATCAAATGACTGAAACAGTCGCTGCCTTTCTATCCGCTGCAATTATGCTTTGACTTCAAATCAAAATAAGTAAAGTTCAAGAATAAAAAGACAAGTTTTAATATAAATGAGTCCAAACAACATATTAACAAACGTTTTCACTCTTCAACAATAAGCTCGATCCTGTCAAAATGAAGAATGTCGTCTGCAAAACTAACCATAAATCTTGAATCACTCGTTCAAAACTGGCGATCGCTAAATGCATTGAGCTCCACTCAAACAGGGGCAGTGGTTAAGGCCGACGGCTATGGACTTGGCGCCGACATAGTAGGGCGAGCTCTTTTACGAGAAGGTGTACAAAGTTTTTTTGTTGCTACTGCGCTAGAAGGAAAGACCCTTCGCGACGCTTTAGGTGGTGGACCAAACATATATGTCTTTTCCGGCCATATGGAAGGGGATACTGGTGCAATTCGTAATGGAGCGCTCACTCCGATGTTAAATTCCACCAACCAGTTGCTGCGCCATTTGGAAACCCTACCCGGTCATTTATTTGGTATACAGCTCGACACAGGCATGAATCGATTAGGCATGGAACCAAATGAATGGTTTGCAGTCCGCGATATAGCCATTGGGCAAAGACCTGCACTTATTATCTCGCATTTAGCCTGTGCAGACATAGCTGATCATCCTATGAATATTTCTCAACTCGAAACGTTCCAAATGATGACCAACGGTTTAGATATTCCGCGATCACTTGCAGCTACTGGCGGCATTTTATTAGGTAAGGCTTATCATTTTGAAATGACGCGGCCAGGAATCGGCCTCTATGGTGGAATGCCTTTTGCTGATACACTACCAGTTGTCAGCCTCGATTTACCAATAATTCAGGTACGCAACGTGTTATCAGGTGAAACAGTAGGTTATGGTAACAGTTGGTTTGCAACTTGTGATAGCAAAATCGCAACTGTATCAGGAGGCTATGCAGACGGGATAATTCGCGCTATGGGACCTAATACATCGCTTTACGCAGGTGACACTGCCTGTCCGATTGTAGGTCGTATTTCCATGGATCTAATTACTGCTGATATAACAAATCTGAGCGAAACTCCGGACAGCTTGCAGCTCTTAGGCAAGCGCCAAACTGTTGAAACCGTTGCTTCTGCAGCTGGAACTATTGGTTATGAAATTTTAACATCTTTGGGACAACGGTATTACAGGTCAATAATAGAATGAAGTTTCTAGCTGCGATCGGACGGACAACACTGATAATTTTGGCAGCCATAGGACGCGTTAGCCTATTTGCGTGGACAACGCTTACACATTTGCTCCGTACACCGTTTTACCCTAGAGAAATGGGGTTTGCTTTACTCAATATAGGTTGGCTGTCTTTACCCGTAGTGGGATTGACAGCAATATTTACTGGTGGCGCTCTGGCATTACAAATCTATTCTGGTGGCGCGCGTTTTAACGCAGAAGCTGTAGTGCCTCAAATTGTGGCCATTGGTATGGTGCGGGAATTAGGGCCCGTTTTAGTAGGTCTAATGATTGCTGCTCGTGTTACGTCATCCATCGCCGCAGAAATCGCAACTATGAAAGTTACAGAACAAATTGACGCTTTGGTTACACTCTCTACCCACCCAATGAAATACCTTACCGTACCGCGAGTTTTGGCGGCCACTGTAACGGTACCGCTGCTCGTTGGAATAGGCGATATAATTGGAATTTTTGGTGGCTATGCTGTGGCTACAGGCACCCTTGGATTTAACAAAGCTGCTTATGTTCAAAACACCATAGACTTCCTCCAACTTCGAGATGTTGTTTCTAGTCTCACCAAAGGCGCTTTTTTCGGCTTCATCGCTGCTCTAATGGGATGCTACTTCGGTATGAACTCTGGGCGTGGTGCGCAAGGCGTAGGCCGAGCAACGAAAGGCTCTGTCGAGGCGGCCGCCGTTTTGATCTTAGCAGCCAACTTTGTGCTTACAGGAGTATTTTTTTCTTTATGAAGCATACACCTCATAACAGACAAGAGACCCAAACCAGAACTGGATTTCTAATTTGATAAAATTAGATAATGTTCATAAATCATTTGGCAATAACCATGTTTTACGCGGGGTCAATCTCGAAGTAAAAGAAGGAACATCTACTGTCATTATTGGTGGCTCTGGAACAGGGAAATCGATATGTATTAAGACAATCCTAGGCCTTGTAATCCCTGAGAAAGGAACAATTACAGTTGACGGAATTGATGTAACTAAAACTAACAGAGACATCTTTCTAGCACGATTTGGTATGCTATTTCAAGGAGGTGCTCTATTTGACTCCCTTCCTGTTTGGCAAAACGTTGCTTTCCGCCTTTTACGTGGTGGCCTTGCAAAACCAAAAGACGAAGCACGTGCGATTGCAATCGAAAAGCTCCGTCGTGTAGGTTTAACACCCGATGTAGCGGACAGATTTCCAGCAGAATTATCTGGTGGCATGCAAAAACGCGTTGGCCTCGCACGGGCAATAGCAGCTGACCCCAAAATTATCTTTTTTGATGAACCCACTACAGGGTTAGACCCAATTATGGCTGGAATAATTAACGACTTAATCAGGGAAATTGTTACTGAAATGGGCGCTACAACTATGACAATTACACATGACATGACTTCAGTTCGTACAATTGCTGATCATGTAGCCATGCTACACGGTGGTAAAATACGCTGGGCAGGACCAGTCTCCGACATGGATACAGCTAGTGATCCATATGTCGACCAATTCATCCATGGCCGCGCCAAAGGCCCCATCGCTTCTGTCAGATAAAACAGTAATAGAGGAACCGTGCTGTACGATTAATGACGTGACGTCTAGCTAGATTTTTTACCTGTCAAAAACAATAAACTTTACTTACTCCTTACGTACAAACTTTAAGCTCAGGAGGTCGAAATGTCATTTGTAAGTATTAGAGAAGTAACTCCCCACGCAGGCAGAGAAAGTGTCGTTAAAGACAGAATGAAAGAAATTTCTTCTATCATGGAAAGGCATGGCTCTAAATCAGGATTATACTCGGTGGTAGCAGGAGACGGCGCAGGTCGCTTTGATTTGCAGAATTGGTACTCGACTTTAACGGCCGCAGTTAATTCCTTTCAAGCGTATGGCGCCGATCCTGCCTACCAAGCAATCATAGAAAATAGATCTTCTGATCCTGCTGGGGAAATCGAAGGGCCTTGGATTGGCCGAATGATCTATGGAGCGCCCAAAGGTATAAAACCTGTTGTAATGCACCGAGATTATTATGCTACTAGATCGGCAATACCAGGAATTCTCAAACTTGCTCCAACTGTTGAGGAACTAATGGCAACGGTTGATGTAGAGGTTGGCATTGGAGTTCCCTTGGTTAAGGGTGATCATGAAATGGTTAGACTAGTGTACCGATTTAATTCAATGGATCACTGGGGTGAGACAGCTGATCGAATGATTACAGATGAGCAGTTTTTGTCACTTGTAGATGCTGGACACAAACTAGGCACACTAAAGAATTCAAGAATTTTAGTAGCGATTTAGGCAATCATTTCAAAAGTCAGACCAAATAAAAATTTCAGAAATTGGTCTGACTATTATATGATTCTTTTGCCTTATGGCGCAATAGAGCCATCAATGTTCTGTCTCTTTGCATCTGTGTCACAAGTATAATAGCCACAGGTATCTTTCTTTCAAAGTCAGCACTAAGTTTTATTGTAGCCTAGAAGCACCCACGGGACACTTGCGTTGCTACTTTAGCTTGTCTCTGAGAGCTTCGTAAGGGGTCTGGCCATTGTGTGTGCCGTGCGTTCTGGCAAAGTTGTAGAAGCATTCCCATTCGTCGAGTTTGGCTTCAAGATCGACGTCGCCTTTGTAACTGAGGAGCTGATAGAACTCCTGCTGATCGAAACGGTGGGATCTTTCGACTTTGCCATTGAGTTGAGGGGTACCTCGTTTGATTTAGGCGTGCCTGATCCCGAGATCTTCAACATGCCAATGGAAGTTGGCCTGGAACTCCTGACCTTTATCTGTGCGGACTTCGCGAATGCAGAATGGGAACTGGTGCAAAACCTCTAAATTAAACTGTGCTAAATGTGGGCGGGTGCGCGCACGCTACGTGAACAAAACGTACACACACCATTGATAAGTTCGTAAATTTTCAACCTGCAATTTGTTTGGCCTTTTCGACCAATACTTCTGCCTGGCGAATTGAGGCATAGTCGATCAACCGACCATCCAGAGATACAGCTCCTTTACCTCCAGCTTCAGCCTCCGCCATAGCGCCCAAAATACGGTTAGCTTTTGTGATTTCGGCATCAGATGGGCTCATTACTTCATTGGCTAGTTCGATTTGGCTGGGGTGGATAGCCCATTTCCCCTCACATCCTAGAACAGCGGCACGAAAAGCTGCGGCGCGATATCCATCTGGATCTGAAAAATTACCGAAAGGGCCATCCACTGGACGTAACCCATTGGCCCGTGCAGCAACTACCATATTCGCAATCGCCGAATGCCACATGTCACCCCAATGTACTTGCCGAGATCCGTCTTCTTCAGGATCAGTAAGGACAGAATAATGTTCATTTACACCGCCTATAACAGTAGTGCGCGCGCGCATGCTGGCTGCATAGTCAGCAACACCAAAATGAAGACTTTCATTTCGCTTGGATGAGGCCGCGATTTCATTGACGTTTTGCATACCCAGAGCGGTTTCAATAATATGCTCAAAGCCAATCCGTTTTTTAAGACCTTTTGCATCCTCAATTTGGGTCACAAGCATATCGATCGCATAGACATCCGCAGCAGTTCCCACTTTAGGTATCATAATCAAATCTAAGCGCTCACCAGCCTGCTCAACAACGTCGACTACATCCCGATACATGTAATGCGTATCCAGACCATTAATACGAATCGACATTGTTTTATTACCCCAGTCAAGTTCGTTTAAGGCCTTAATGATGTTTTTGCGTGCACCCTGTTTCTCGTCAGGTGCAACAGCATCCTCCATATCTAAAAAAATTACATCTGCCGCAGATTTTGCTGCTTTTTCAAACATTTGCGGTTGACTTCCGGGAACCGCAAGTTCGCTGCGATTAAGTCGTGCCGTAGCTTGCTCAATAGGGTGAAAACTCATTTTTGACCGCTCCTTATTTGTTTGGTCTTATGGCATGGCGCTCAGAGAAACGAACAAAAATTCATAAAGTCAAGAAATTTTATTGCGCATAATTGAAGAAAAATGAAATAAGATTGTTAGGGCTCTGGCTCACTCGCAATGCGACTGGAGTAATAGAACGCAATAGCTTGAGCCCGGTTTCGGACCGACAGTTTATCATAAATGTTAGACAGGTGAAATTTGACTGTATTTATTGTAATTCCCAATTCCTTTGCAAGCTCTCGATTTGTCAACCCCTTTGACAGAGCTTCCAGCATTACACTTTCTTTACCAGAAAGGCTGTGAATTGGATTGCTTTGCAACTCCCGTACATCAACAAATGGAAAAACCATTTTACCTGCCGCAACCTCAGCACAACATGTTAGTAAACTGTCTACATCACCAGCACGAGATGCAAATCCCGCAGCGCCAGCAGTCATTGCAAGACGTGGAAGATCTCTAGCATCGTGACCATAGACTACAAGGCGTGGTGCGTTGTCTTGCTCACGCAAAACTTCAATCAACTTTGCGCCCCCAAGGGCCGGTAAATTCCAATCAATCACACCAATTTGAACTGGAACGCGCATTACAGTTCCAAGAAACCCTTCCGCAGTTGCCGAAGTAGCAACCAAAGAAAACCTTGGATCACGCTCAAAGATCTCAGACATTGCTGACAAAACCAGCGGATTACCATCAGCAAGAATAATATCAATCATTTTAAAATTTCCCAACCATGTGTAAATAAACGGTAAATTTCACTTTTACATACTTTTAGGTAGTTAAAATTTACCTATATTTTCCTTTTTCTACCCTTATGGGTGGTTTTTTTACTACCAATTTAGCTACCCGAAAGCAGGAGTAACGGATGTTGTAAGACATCTCAACCGCGTTATCCCAGTACTCATAATTTCTGTGATCACGTAGAGGATTAGTTTATGTCGACTGAAATATTTTCAAAACTCGAAATTCCCCACACCATAGCGGCCGGACCAGGTCCTGGTAACACGGACCCGAGAGTGCTAGCTGCGTTTTCAAACGCAGGTGTCGCTGATCACATGCAACCTGACGTACTCCGTGGAATGACCGAGGCAAAAAAGATGTTGCGCGAAGTCTGGGGTACGAAAAATATCCACACTTTTGGTGTTGCCGGTACCGGTTGGAGTGGCCTTGACATGATGTTTGCCGCCGTCCAACCTAACGATAAAGTAGTTGCTTTCTCAAACGGCACTTTTTCTGGTATTGATGCACTCACCATTCGTATGAAATGTGCAACCTTGGACGAGTTGGCGCTAAATAGCTTAAATCCGACAGCAGCCAGCGTGACCGTTATAGAAGTTCCGCACGGTGAGTCAGTTAGTGGTGATGTTGTCGAAGCTGCACTGGCAAAACACAAACCCAAGTGGGCTTTTATGGCACATTGGGAAACTGGGTCCGGACGCATTAATGACATTCAAGGGTTTTCTGACGCTTGTGAGCGCCACGGTGCAATGGGTTTAGCAGACGCCGTTTCATCACTTGGGGTTGAGAATTTCCGCATAGATGACTTCCCCGGAGTTGTCGCTTGGGCGTCGTGCCCACAGAAAGGTATATGCTGTCTTCCACTCACCTACGCGCCAGTCAGTTTCACAGATTCCTACATTGAAGTGTTAAAAAAATGTGGCACACGAAGTTTTGTGCATCATCCAATCCTCGAAGCACGGCACTGGGGTATTGTTGAAGGAAATGATATTGAAAAGGGCACTTATCACCGTACGCATTCAGCTTACGCAGTGGCAGCTTTTCACGAATCGTTACGCATTACGCTCGAACAAACTGTTGCAAAACGTGCTAAGGAATACTCAAGGCATGAAGCAGTTTTGCGAGAAGCTGTCCAAGCAATGGGTTGCCATGTAACATCTAACATGACGAGTCTCGTTGTTTTGAACCTTCCAAAAGATTTGGCCGGACGTGAGATGGAGATGGTCCAGAACTGCCGGTCAGTTGGTTTTGGTATCTGGCCGACATTATCTACACCAGTTCAAGTTCGGATCGGGATTTTAAATTTACTGACCCCAGTTGCAATAAGCGATATCATCAATCGTTTCGCTCAAGCGATTCGCGACATGGGTGGTGAAGTTGACCAGAGAAATATCGACGCAGTTTTAGATCGTCATTACTCAATCGCTGTTGCTGCAGAATAGGATTACGCCGTGGATATTCACGAGTATCAGGCAAAAGAATTACTTTCAAACTTCGGGGTCGAAGTGCCTCCGGGCGCACTAGCGTACAGCCCAGAACAGGCTTCATATCGTGCCCGCGAGCTTGGTGGCGATAAATGGATTGTAAAAGCACAGGTCCACGCTGGAGGACGAGGCAAAGCCGGAGGCGTTAAACTGTGTGGTAACGACATTGAAATCCAAAGTGCTTGTGAAGGTATGTTCGGACGCAAATTGGTTACCCATCAGACAGGCCCGGAAGGCAAAGGTATTTACCGGGTCTATGTAGAAAGCGCTGTAGTAATTGATCGCGAAATCTATCTCGGCTTTGTTCTCGACCGATCAAGTCAACGCATAATGATTGTAGCTTCCGGCGAAGGTGGAATGGAGATTGAAGATATTTCTGCAGAACGTCCGGAAAGCATTGTGCGTTCAACAGTTGAACCCGCAGTAGGATTGCAGGAATTCCAGTGCCGAGAAATTGCTTTCAAATTGGGCCTAGCGCCTGGTTTGAGCGCCCAGATGGTACGTACCTTGAAAGGCTGTTACCGCGCATTCACTGAACTTGATGCAACAATGGTCGAGATAAACCCGTTGGTAATTACGGGTGATCAAAGAGTTTTAGCCCTTGATGCTAAAATGACCTTCGATGACAATGCCCTATTCCGGCATCCTCAAATCTCAGAGTTGCGCGACAAGTCACAAGAAGACCCTCGCGAGAGCCGCGCCGCCGACAGAGGTCTCAGCTACGTTGGTCTCGATGGTAATATTGGCTGTATTGTAAACGGTGCAGGGCTTGCCATGGCAACAATGGATACAATCAAACTAGCTGGAGGCGAGCCTGCTAACTTTTTAGATATTGGAGGCGGCGCCACACCTGAAAGAGTAGCAAAAGCTTTTCGGCTTGTGATGTCTGACAACAATGTACAGGCGGTATTAGTAAACATATTTGCGGGCATCAACCGCTGCGATTGGGTTGCAGAGGGAGTAGTGGCCGCGTTGAAAGAGGTTGAAGTCGACGTACCAGTAATAGTCCGCTTGGCCGGAACAAACGTGGAAGAAGGTCAAAAAATTCTTGCGAAGTCTGGACTGCCTATCATTCGCGCTACTACTCTTGTCGAAGCTGCAGAGCGCGCGGTGGGAGCGTGGCAAAGTGATCTCGCACAAGGCACCAAAGTAAGGGTGGAAAAATGAGTATCTACTTAGATCGCGATACAACAGTAGTAGTTCAAGGAATTACCGGCCGAATGGCTCGGTTCCACACTAAAGATATGTTAGAGTATGGTACAAATGTTGTTGCTGGAGTTGTACCTGGCAAGGCGGGAGAGACTGTTGAAGGTGTTCCCGTTTTTGATACAGTAAAAGATGCTGTTCTAGCCACAGGTGCAAAAGCTTCATTAGTGTTTGTCCCCCCGCCTTTTGCTGCAGATTCAATTATGGAAGCCGCTGATGGTGGGATCAGCTACTGTGTTTGTATCACCGATGGCATCCCGGCTCAGGATATGATCCGTGTTAAGCGTTATATGATGCGCTACCCAAAAGAACGCCGCATGGTCCTTACCGGCCCTAATTGTGCTGGTACAATTAGCCCAGGAAAAGCCATGCTAGGGATAATGCCAAGCCACATCTACCTTCCAGGTAATGTCGGGATTATCGGGCGCTCAGGAACTTTAGGATATGAAGCAGCCGCACAACTGAAAAACTATGGCATTGGTGTGTCAACCAGTGTGGGTATTGGTGGAGACCCCATTAACGGATCTTCCTTTAAAGATATTTTGGCACAATTTGAGGCTGACCAAGATACTGAAATAATATGCATGATTGGAGAAATTGGCGGTCCACAAGAAGCTGAAGCAGCCGCCTACATAAAAGAAAATTTAACCAAGCCAGTTGTAGCCTATGTTGCTGGCCTGACAGCTCCCAAAGGGCGGACTATGGGGCACGCTGGTGCCATCATCTCGGCTTTTGGTGAAAGTGCATCAGAAAAAGTCGAAATCCTTACTGCTGCTGGCGTAACCGTCGCTGAAAACCCAGCTGTAATCGGTGAGACCATTGCAAAAATTCTTGGAAAGACTGCGTAATGGTAAAACCTTCAATTTTTGTTACGCGTCGTTGGCCTGAAATTGTAGAACATCAATTAGCTCGTGATTTTAATGCAGTTTTTAATTTAGGTGACAAACCGCTGAATGCGTCTGAGTTTCGTGACGCAATCAAAAATTTTGATGCAGTACTACCTACGGTGACCGATAAACTAGGCTCTGAGGTATTTGACGTCAACAAGGCTCGAACTAAAATTTTAGGTAACTACGGGATTGGTTACAGTCATATCTGTGAGGCCTCTGTACAGCGCTTAGGTGTCACTGTCACCAACACACCTGACATGCTATCCGAATGCACTGCTGATGTCGCTATGACACTTATGTTGATGACTTCACGGCGGGCTAGCGAAGGCGAACGTGAAGTGCGGACAGGCGCATGGACAGGTTGGCACCCAACCCACCTTAATGATACCAAAGTAAGCGGAAAAACACTCGGCATAGTTGGTTTTGGTCGTATTGGTCGAGAGGTGGCACGCCGAGCGCACCATGGGTTTGGAATGAAAATTCTTGTACAAAATTGTAGTCTATTATGCTCTAAAGTTTTAGCTGAATTTGACGCTATACAGGCGGAAAATCTAGAAGAATTGCTGCCACAGTGTGATTTTGTGTCCTTGCACTGTTCAGGCGATGGCAAAAACCGTCACTTGATAAATGCAAAAAGGCTGGGGCTGATGAAGCCTAATGCTTTCTTAATAAACACAGTCCAAGGCAAAGTCATTGATGAGCGTGCACTTGTTCAAGCATTAACATTTGAGACCATTGGCGGTGCCGGTTTAGATGTTTTTGACGGAGAGCCGCATATTGCACCAGATTTATACCATTGCGATAAGTTAGTAATGCTTCCTCACTTAGGTAGCGCCACACGCGAAGCGCGTGAGGCAATGGGCTTCCGAGTCTTAGACAACCTTAAAGACTTCTTCGAAGGACGTGATCCGCGAGATCGTGTGATTTGATGAGTTCAGCTTTGAGCAGAAGCAATTATATTCAAGCACAAGACTTGTACGCAAATAAATTACGTACTCAGTTGCGACTACTATGGCGAAAAGTGTTAGAACGCCGAGCGCCACAAGTTGCTGTATGGATTGATGCGCCTGTATCAATTGCATTGCCTTCCGGACAAGATGCAACGCCTTTCCTACAAGCACTAAACATTTGGTTTCAGTTGTTAGGTATAATTAATGAGAATGCAGACGCACGCAGTAATCGCTTGATTGAAAGTGAATGCGGCGCCACGAGTGTGTCTGGAAGTTTTGCCAAAGCACTGGAATCGATAGCACCGGATATAGACGCCTTCGCTAAAATTGCAGAAAAGTTATCAGTGGGTCCAACAATTACAGCCCATCCTACTGAAGCTAAACGTGTCACAGTATTGGAAATACACCGCAGAATTTATCGTAATCTGGCAACTCTTGAGGCTGATCGTTGGACCCCAAACGAACGCTCATTGCTGCTAACTAAACTTGAATCTGAGATAGACCTTCTCTGGATGACGGGCGAATTACGTCTTGCCCGCCCTACCTTACCTGATGAGATTGAATGGGGACTGCAGTTCTTTCGTGACAGCCTTTTTGATGCAGTTCCGCAAGTTTACGATAGCTTTGACCAAGCTACTCACCGTCGCTTTGGAAAAGTAATAGAGGCAAGGCCTGACATAAAGTTTCACAGCTGGATTGGTGGTGATCGTGACGGTAATCCAAATGTAACATGCGATATTACAAAGCTTGCCCTAAGGCGTGGCAAAGATACAGCTGTCTCCCGGCATATCAGTGACATTGACAAAGCAGCAGCACATCTCAGTGTGAGCCAAAATATTATGGTATTTCCAGAACCACATCACACGCGAATTAAAGCAATTATAGAACGCAATGGTAACAGTACTAGAAATCAAGGAGAGCCAATCCGTCAGGCTCTATCTTCCATTTCAAATATGCTAAAAAATGAAGGTTATGCTAATGTCAGCAGATATGAGGCTGATCTAATCACAATAGAATCAGCTCTATATTCCATAGATGCTGATTTGATTGCCAAGCTCTATATACGACCAATCCTACGCCGTGCACAAATTTTTGGATTTCGCACAACAACCCTTGATATCCGCCAAAATTCATCAGTCACCACGCGAGCACTTGAGGAAATCTGGTCAACGTCTGATGAACCAAAATCTGAATATGGAACACAGGAGTGGTCCAACCGCCTGCGTCACGAATTAGCAAATCCAGTATTACCAAATATGGCTCTATGTCCACTTAAGCCAGAAGCGCGTGAATTACTAAACCTGCTTGAACTGCAAAACTGTACGCGTCACAGCACCGACCCTCGCGCGATTGGCCCTTTCATTCTCTCAATGACACGTTCAACAGATGATCTTCTGGGCGTGTATCTTCTGGCGCGATATGCCGGTTTCGGGGCTGAGACTTTAGATATTCAGATTGTACCGTTGTTCGAGACTATCGAGGACTTACGTAATGCTCCTCGAATTTTGGCAGACCTAATAGAAGTACCCTTGGTACGCCACAGTCTTAACGCACGAGGTCGCCGCATGGAAATTATGCTTGGATATTCTGATAGCAATAAAGATGGCGGCTTTATCTGTTCAACATGGGAATTACACAGCGCTCAAAGAAAAATTTTACAAACCCTGAGATCATTTAACATGCAACCCGCATTTTTTCATGGACGCGGTGGGTCAGTCAGTCGTGGCGGGGCACCAACAGGAAGAGCCATTTCTGCGCAGCCCGAAGGCACCATAGAAGGTATGATGAGGACAACTGAACAAGGTGAGGTCGTCTCGGCCAAATACGCGAACCGAGGTACAGCAACTGCCCAAATAGAACTTCTAGCTGCTAGCGCTCTTCTGCACACAACCAAAGTAACAAATGATCATGTCTCACCAGAATTTGAAAGCGCTTTCGAAGCACTTTCTGGTCTGTCACAAACAGCCTATAGCGCTTTATTAAACAGTGATTGTTTCGTAGATTATTTTCAGCAGGCAAGCCCAGTTGAAGAGCTTGCCTATCTCAAAATAGGCTCCCGTCCTTCTCGTCGTTTCGGTGTCACGAACCTTTCAGACTTACGCGCTATTCCATGGGTATTCGCTTGGTCTCAAAACCGTCATTTAATTACAGGCTGGTATGGTTTTGGCTCAGCAATAGAAAGCTTCCTTAAGTTTCGGGGAGATCAAGGTCGCCTAGTCTTACACGATATGTTTAGCCAATCAGATCTTTTCCGGTTAATTGTTGACGAAGTTGAAAAATCATTATTTCAAACGGATATTACGATTGCCGCTGATTATGCTTCTTTAGTAACAAATAAAGAGACTCGGACGCGCATTTTTAATTTAGTTTCAGACGAATACAATAGAGCGTGCGATGGAATTCGTTTTTTAACTGGATCCTCCTATTTAGGGGCAAGATTTCCAAAATTTCAAGCACGGTTTGAGCGAATTCGCTCAGACATTGACCAGGTGCACGCCCTACAAGTTACACTTCTCAGGAGTGCACGTCATGATGGCAAAAAGCGCGATTTAATTCCACTCCTTCAATCCATGAACACAATATCAGCCGGACTTGGCTGGACAGGTTAGCCATAAGGATAATTAAAATGAACAACCATATACGTTACATGAAAACCAATGATTTTTTCTCTGAAACTCTTTCCTCCTCAGACCCTGAAATTGCAAAGGCAATTGATCTTGAGCTTGGGCGGCAACGTAACGAAATTGAATTAATCGCAAGCGAAAATATCGTATCTAAAGCGGTAATAGAGGCACAAGGCTCAGTCATGACCAATAAATATGCCGAAGGTTACTCAGGACGGCGTTATTATGGTGGATGCCAGTACGTTGACATTGCCGAAAACCTTGCCATTGAGCGTGCGTGCGAGCTTTTTAGATGTAGTTTTGCAAACGTCCAACCTAACTCAGGCAGCCAGGCGAACCAAGGTGTGATGCAGGCACTAATTACACCTGGCGATACAATCCTAGGTATGAGCCTTGATGCTGGTGGCCACTTGACCCACGGTGCCAAACCAAACCAATCAGGAAAATGGTTCAACGCAATTCAATATGGTGTACGTCGCCAAGACAATTTATTGGACTACGATCAGGTTGAGTCATTAGCTAAAGAGCATCAACCAAAACTACTGATAGCTGGTGGAAGTGCAATTCCCCGCCAAATTGATTTTGCACGCATGCGACAGATTGCTGATATGGTGGGTGCATATCTACACGTCGACATGGCCCACTTTGCTGGACTGATAGCGGGAGGGGAGCACCCATCTCCCTTTCCACATGCACATGTTGCGACCACCACAACTCACAAAACCCTCCGAGGCCCACGAGGTGGCATGATCCTCACAAATGATGAGACAATTGCAAAAAAAGTGAATTCTGCTATTTTTCCTGGTATCCAAGGCGGACCATTAATGCATGTAATCGCAGCCAAGGCGGTAGCTTTTGGAGAAGCATTGCGTCCAGATTTCAAAGACTACATCAAGCGAGTTATTTCCAATGCACAAGCTTTGTCCGATCAACTCATAAAAGGCGGTTTAGACACAGTTACGCACGGTACAGACACTCACGTTGTATTAGTAGATTTACGTCCAAAGAACGTGAAGGGTAATGAAACTGAGAAAGCCTTGGAGCGCGCCAATATTACCACTAACAAGAATGGAGTACCGTTTGATCCAGAAAAACCAGCGGTCACTTCAGGTATTCGCCTCGGCTCACCTGCAGGGACAACGCGCGGCTTTGGTGAGAAAGAGTTTCGTCAAATTGCTGATTGGATTGTGGAGGTAGTGGATGGTCTGGCGGCAAATGGTGAAAATGGTAACGCCGCTGTCGAAGAAAAAGTAAAAGCTGAAGTTACTGCAATGTGTGCTAACTTCCCTCTATACTAAATATTCTATATCAGTTCGTGGTCTCCGGAAAAGAGCGCTGCGAACTGCAACTTCAAATTTGACTTTTCAGCGCTAACAACTCAAAAATTTAAATTTTGCGGAATAATTACAGAACTCCACGATGAGAGTCGCGTTTTGAATTGGTGTGTGATCATCAACAACCATCAGTCATGTAGCCCAATATAATCTACAAGGAGGCCAGTCTTTCTTGACCACATTGCGCTACAGATTTGAGCAGAACGGTTAAGATCCTGTAAGCCTGTTATTTAAATAAAGCCTAGGATTCCCAGTCTGGTACATTTCCAATTTCAATGAGTATTAGACAATTATCTAAGCGTTCAGACATACCAGAAAGTTGAGTTATATCATTGATGAATTTATACGACGTTGCAAATTAAATATAAAAGTTTGATCAAGCGTTTTGAAAAAATAGCGCATTGAGTACTGGCCCTCACCATCAGCAACTTTTTTGAAAGCTGGAACTTCAATCTTATTCGAGGAATTAAATCTTGAAAGTTAATATCATTGCAGAGCATAATCTCTTGAAGAGCTTCTGCAACCACTCCCACCTTAAGGTATATAATTGTCAAAAACCTATATAATTAGAGTAAAACCGACTTAAGTTATTTATTAAAAAGATCAAAAGATATATTCATTATTTCTATTGAAACTTAATTCATTAGCTCAACAACAGACTTTCACCATTCGTCAATTTACTAATGATGAATGTGTTGGCTGATGGTATTAACTCTTGACGTGTCGCATTCTCACATGTCTCCTGACATTGAAAAGTAGGAGAGAGAAATGGTTGAAAACTTTGGTGGTATATTAAACTTAATAGTATTTATTGCATTGACTTTAGGCTGGGCAATGTATGCTTATCAAATGTCATTTGGTATTGAAGCCTTTTACGGAAAGTTCAAAATTAGCAGAACTGGCACAATTATTGGAGGTTTTGTCAGCGCATTTGCAGCATCTGCAGTGATTATGCATATAATATTATTAATAAATGGTCTAGAAGGTGCCTGGTACTTGTTTACCTATTTCATTGTTCAAGCGGCCATAGCAGCTCTTCTTAGCTGGAGAACTGTATCAGCTAAAGTGGCGGCTGATGAAGGAGTGATTTATACCATGGAGCCTATCATTGCCCCTATCATATTTGGCGTGGCATACTGCTTTTTATTATTTAGGATGCAGAATCTCCTTTATACTTAAATATTCAAATGGGACTGCTGTAAAATACAGCATAGGCCAGAAATATTAATAATGCATCAGCGGGATAGAAATCCCGCTGTGCTTGACCTGTGCTTCTTTTAAAAAAGCGTTTTCAAAATCAAATTATTGACTTTCTATCTTTTATGAACTGGGTTAATTTTTATGTCGAAATTACATATAGGCACTTGGGGCAAATCTCTGGTTGAAAGCCTTTTAAAGCAAGGTATATCTCCGATAAAAATCGTGGGTAATACTGGGATAAATTTACGTAAACTTGATGGTGATGACCCTAGAATTGCTTTTGATCAATTAGCCGAATTATTCGAACGTGCTGCGGAAATCACAGATAACGATCTCATTGGCTTTCAGCATGGCCAAAATAGAGAAGTCCAACGCAGCGGTTTGATTTCTTTTGTCACTTCGTCTTCGCCATCAGTACGCACTTTACTGATTACCCTTGCAAGATATCAACGCATCACTGGTGATGCCATTGAGATAACAACTGATCAGTTAGACAGCGATGGAGTCATCGAATGGTACTTCGCGGTGCCAAGTGGTGTGAAACGGAGGCAATATATTGAGTTTAGTGGAACCGGTATAATTGACGATCTTCGCCGTTTGACTGATCGCAGGCTAACTCCCGAAAAAATAGAATTCAAACATCACAGAGATAGCAACAATAAGCCATTAGAGGCTTTTTTTGGATGCAGAGTTGAGTATGGAAGTGACCAAAACCGAATTATTTTTAGACAGAGCGATTTAGATTTACCACTCAGGTCCGCAGACAACCATCTTCACAAGATGCTTAAGAAATACAGTGAAGAAGCAGTTTCCAAAACGACAAAAAACAAAATGTCCATGACGCAGAAAGTTGAACAAAAAATATCTTCGCAGCCAGGCAAAACGCAGGAAAAAGTTGCTAAAGAATTAGGAGTGAGCACCAGGACACTTGCGCGAAGGCTTAAAGCAGAAAAGACTACCTATTTCAAGGTTGTCGAAGCATACCGCGAGGCAATGGCGAAGAGTATGCTTTCAGACACTCAAACGCAGATTACAGAAATTGCATTTGTGCTGGGGTATGCCGATACCAGCACTTTTAGTTCAGCTTTTAAGAGATGGTCTGGTAAGTCACCTTCAGAGTACAGAACTTAACTTTGGTTTCCAAAGTTTTTTCTTAAGCAGTTCAAAATAGAATTGACTGAATAATTATACAGGCAAATACCATGAGATTTACAATTGCCACTAATTTTAAATGCCTGTTAAAAAATAATTTTTACTGTTTTTCCAACAACCAAATTACGCAATTCACTAGGGGACAGCAAGATTAGCACAACTTGGAATGAAAGCAGCCAATCTTTATCTATCGAACTTTTTTACTTGGGTAGACTTGACAGTAAGTTCAAAGCCTCAATAACTAAGAAAAAATCAAACAAACTATAAGACTTTTTTGTTTTTATAATAACGTTGCAACTGACTACAGAATTGAGCATTAGTGACACCCGTTGCTTCAATCTCTAACAATTGTTTTTCCACCATAGCCATTGTCATCCAGGGCACCTCGATATCATTTGTTAGCCAGCGTTCCCGTATCACAGTTTTTGCAGCAGACTTGTATCTGTCAGAAACAATTTCTGGTAAATTCAAATAAATTAGCCGCTGACCAAGTTGGCGTAATCTTTTATCATTAAGTTTGTTCACCAATTTTGAACGATGCGTCCAGCTCGATACTAAAAATTCCTCAAGAATACTTTTGTCTAACGCACTGTAAAAGCTACAATATATTTGGCCTTCAACTTCAGAAGAGACCTCATAATCTACAAACCGATTGGATAGCGCCCGCCCCACCCGTTCATAAAAGTCCGGTCGTGATGAAACGATTTTTGCTTCAGCAACATGAATTGGGTTTTTTTAGCATTAAGAAATATATTAGGCACCTTGTTGTTGTATATTGTACGAATTATTTTGGGAGAAGTGGTAACCGCATCTGCGAGTATATCATCATCGGCATCAACAATTTCTTCGGCTTTGTAGGCCTCAAGATCTAGGAAACCTAAAACATTCCTGTTCAGTAAGTTAGTGCCCGCATATACGCCGGTAAATGAACGAGGAGTATCTGCTCCAAATCGTTCTATCAACTGTACGGGTTGGCCACTTTTGAGGATACTGCTTACGATACGTTTGTCCCGATTGCAGACACATTTTTTCCATATAGTCGGGGCACGATCGCAAATAATCCCTGCCATATGAATAGTTGCTTCAACATCTCCAAGCGTATCATGCGCTTTATGTGCTACGAATCCATTCGCATACACCAGGCGATCAAGCTTGAAACTAGTACGGCCATTATCACCAAGCGGCCATTCAAGAATTTCTGGTACCAGTTCCCATACTGCGTAAATTATCTTCATCACATCAAGCCGATTATTATCATTAAATTGGGTTTGAAAAATATTTGGCTCAAGATTCTGATAAAATGATTGGCGGAGAAACTCCTCATCAAATGCCAGCGAATTTTACCCTGTCCAAGTTGCTGGAGCCTATCGTTTTATAAGGCTACTGATTTGATGTGAAAGTTCAAACCATGATGGAAGGCTTGGATCTTCAAGTTGCGCTGGCCCTACTCCCGTAACGGCCAGAGCCCATGGTGCTGGTAGAATATGAGGGGAAATCCTACACCGAATATTTACCGATTCAACTGGCTGGAGCCACTGATCCGTCAAAATAGCTGCGAACTGTACCGGTTGGTCAAATGCCGGCGAGGTTCCAGTGGTTTCTAAATCATAGAATGCAAACATAACGTTTATATTTCAGTTTACAGAAGCTCAGAAATTATATTTCAAGTCACTAAATGTATTTTTAATAAAGTGATAACTAAATTTTATTTCAATTGGCTTAATCAATTAATATTGGCAAAGTTCATTTACATGCGTCTTACTAGAATGATATCATCAACTTAGATAACTGAAAAATTAGCTTATTTAGAATAGACGTAAATAATAATTTATGAAAGATTAGGTTAAGACATTAATCTACTAAAATACTCTTTGGGAACCATGTGGATAACCTCCGATTGTTATAATTGGGAAATCGATGCATTGGAGGCCATTGTCTTAGGGAATATCAAAGTTAATCCCAAACCCTATCCTCAGCCTTAGTCCAAGAAGTTAGTTTTCTGCGCAAATGTATCGTTATTTTAGTCTTATATTGTAAGTTGCCTATCCTATTTCATCATTCGCACCTTTAATGTAAGCTAGTTTTTTACTTTTATTAAAGCTTTCAACGATTAGTATAATATCTGGCCAGCAATCATTGTGGAATAAAGATTTCTTTCTTTCGATGATACCAATAGCTTTCTCAATTATTGCGCCCTATGGAGAAATCATTGCCAAGTTTCATTCGACTATCACCAGCTGGCAGCCAGATTACATTCGCGTAATAGTAATTTTTGGTGAACCAGCAATGGCTGAGCAGATGTATTTAGCAGTTTATATTACCCTTGCCAAACGAATTGGTGTCGTTTAGCGTCAGTTTTCCTGAGATTTATGCCTGTTACAGCTCGCATACTCGCATCTCTCTGAACCAGTGTAGCCACAGAGTGTCCGCGTGTTCGGCAATCATAATAATCCTTTGACCCCATGCCCTCACTAAGGCACACCCAGATTATGGCAAAAAACCGATCTTACTCATGCTCGTCGTGCGGCACATCTTTTAACAAATGGTCGGGGCGTTGTGACGGATGCGGAGAATGGAACACTATCTCGGAGGACGTCGGGTTATCGAGCGGTCCGGGAAACAAGTCGCTCGGATCAAAACGTGGTACAACGACATCGCTTACAGATTTACGTACCAAAGAAACACCACCACCTCGAACGCAGTCCAACATGTCAGAATTTGATCGAGTTCTTGGAGGAGGGTTAGTACCAGCATCCGCCATTCTTGTTGGGGGCGACCCAGGAATTGGTAAATCGACACTATTACTGCAAGCAGCCGCCCAATTTGCTCGTGGAGGACTTAAGACTATTTACGTCAGCGGTGAAGAATCCAGCGTACAAGTTCGAATGCGCGCGCAACGCTTGGAACTGACCGACGCCTCAGTTCAATTAACTGCCGAAACAAATCTGCGAAATATTCTCACGACGCTTGAAGCCGAAGCACCAGGGCTGGCGATTATCGATTCAATACAAACAATGTGGCTTGACACTGTTGATAGTGCACCTGGCTCCATATCCCAAGTCCGCGCTGCCGCGCATGAACTAACTACTTTTGCCAAACGTAAAGGAATCAGTGTTGTTTTGGTAGGTCATGTTACCAAAGAAGGACAGATAGCGGGCCCTCGAGTTGTCGAACATATGGTTGACACCGTTTTGTATTTTGAAGGCGAGCGCGGCCACCAATTTAGGATTTTACGCGCAGTTAAAAATCGTTTTGGGCCCGCAGATGAAATTGGCGTATTCGAAATGACTGGATCTGGCTTGGCAGAGGTCGCAAACCCGTCAGCACTTTTCCTAGGTGATAGAAGTTCACCAACGCCTGGTTCCGTAGTTTTTGCTGGTATCGAAGGGACAAGACCCGTTTTATGTGAATTACAAGCGCTTGTTGCACCTTCGCCACATTCCCAACCTAGGCGAACAGTAGTTGGATGGGACGGCGGTCGTCTTGCTATGATTCTTGCAGTATTAGAAGCACGTTGTGGAATTCCTTTTGCCGGACTGGACGTTTACTTAAACGTTGCGGGGGGCATGAAAATTACAGAACCAGCAGCTGACCTGGCTGTCGCAGCAGCGCTTTTGAGCGCACGCGAGGACAGCGCTTTGCCGCCAGATACAGTCGTTTTTGGAGAAATAAGTCTGTCAGGGGCACTTAGATCAGCTCCTCAGACAGAAAATAGGTTGAAAGAAGCGCAAAAACTTGGTTTCACCGGAGCAATTGCTGCTAAAGGTAACAAAGAACTTGGAGCTTCTAAAATAAAGCTCTGTCAGATGAGTAACCTTATTGAGTTTGTTGGTGAAATATTTGGTGCAGGTTAAGAGCACTTAAGAAAGAAAGAGGCAAAACTATGGAAGGCTTCACAATTATTGACGGCGTTGTTGCGGCAGTCGTTATAATATCAGCTTTATTAGCCTACAGCCGTGGCTTGGTACGTGAAGTAATGGCAATTGCAGGCTGGGTGGCGGCTGCGATCTTAGCCTTCCTATTTGCCCCAACTGTCGAACCGATGGTACGCGAAATACCAGTTGTTGGAGAATTCGTTGCAGAAAGTTGTGAGCTGAGTATGATTGGAGGCTTTGCAATTGTTTTTGCGATTTCTTTGATTGTAGTCTCACTCTTCACTCCTCTATTTTCATCTATAGTGCAACGTTCCGCAGCCGGTGGCGTCGATCAGGGTCTTGGGTTTCTGTTTGGTGTAGCACGAGGTATCCTGCTCGTGGCCCTTGCTTTATTTGTTTATGACACAGTCATGACAGGGCAAGAATACACAATTGTAGATGAAAGCCGTTCCGCTGTCGTCTTTGGAAGATTCACAACTCAAATAGAAGACCAGAACCCTGAAGACGCACTTAGCTGGGTTACGAGCCAATATGAGACCTTAGTTGGAAAATGCGCTAAATAAGTCAGACCGAGGATAGTTAAATCCTAATAACACTGCGCTTTTCAAAAGACCCACTAGTACTTTTGGGCTAAGCTGGTTAAGTCTCAATGCTGGCTCCTCTTGTTTCAAAATCCAAGGGAAATAATATTGTAAAAGAGCCATCTCTCCGTGGCTGATAATTTACTGTTAGAGAAATATTAAATTTTAATTTATCTAATTCTTGCCCATTTTCGCTCGGCACCTAATCTGCAGGAGACTTGTTCTTTACCAGAGAAATTTTGAGGTAGCTTGATCCTAGCTAAATTGTTCTCAGATTTAATTTTAAATAACTTTTTACCTTTATAAAATGTCGCAGCATAAAGCATACATAATGTGTTATCATGTGGTGACATTTCTGGTTTGACTTGATACAATTTTTTACAGGCTAAAACTTATCTGGAGCTGCCAATTGTCCGACAATTCCGATATGAAAACGCCTCTCGCTCACGCTTTTGACTTAGATGCCATGCATGAATTGAGTGATGGCGATAAATTGAAAGAGGAGTGTGGAGTGTTTGGTGTGCTCGGCACAACAGACGCAGCTAATTTTGTGGCGCTTGGTTTGCACGCTCTTCAACACAGAGGTCAGGAAGCCGGCGGTATTGTGGCCTATGATGCGAAGCAAGGCTTTAATTCTGCCCGTCGCTTTGGATATGTGCGTGATAACTTTACGTCACAATCTATTATGGAAACTTTACCAGGGCCACTGGCCATCGGTCATGTGCGGTATTCAACTTCTGGTTCCAAAGGACAAACTGCAATTCGGGACGTACAACCCTTTTTTGGTGAGTTCGCAATGGGGGGTGCTGCTATTGCTCATAATGGCAATATAACCAATGCCGTTGCCCTACGCCGAGAATTAATACAGCACGGCTCAATTTTTCAAAGTTCTTCTGATAGTGAGTGTATTATTCACTTGATGGCACGCTCACTACAACGCAATATACCTGAACGGATGGAAGACGCGCTAAGACGGGTCGAAGGGGCATTTTCGATCGTTGCTATGACCCGAACAAAACTAATAGGCGTTAGAGATGCGTTAGGCGTTCGGCCTTTGATGCTTGGTAAATTACCAACAGGCCACGTTCTGAGCTCTGAGACATGTGCACTTGATATCATCGGTGCAGAATTCGTGCGTGAAATAGAGCCAGGCGAGATGGTTGTAATTACAGATGATGGCATTGACAGTCGTTCTCCTTTTCGCAGCAAGAAGCCACGATTTTGTATATTTGAACATGTGTACTTTAGTCGCCCAGACAGCATTCTAGGTGGCCGTTCTGTTTATGAGACCCGCGAAAACATTGGGAGAGAACTAGCAAAAGAGTCACCAATCGAGGCTGACCTCGTATGCCCTGTGCCAGACAGCGGAACACCCGCCGCAATTGGCTTTTCCTTACAATCAGGTATCCCATATGCAATGGGAATTATACGCAACCAATATGTGGGACGAACATTTATTGAACCTACTGAAAGCATCCGAAACATGGGAGTGCGCCTGAAACTAAACGTAAACCGTGCTCTCATTAAAGGTAAACGTGTAATCTTGGTTGACGATAGTGTCGTCCGCGGTACCACAAGTACAAAAATTAAAGAAATGATTCTTGATGCAGGGGCTGCAGAAGTTCACTTTCGAATTGCATCGCCCCCAACGGCGTGGCCCTGTTTTTATGGTGTTGATACACCTCAGCGTGAAAAACTTTTGGCCGCAACTATGTCCGAAGACGAAATGTGTAAACATCTGGGTGTCGACAGCTTAAAGTTTATTTCGCTCGATGGGCTTTACCGCGCCGTTGGAGAAAAAGATGGGAGAAATAGAAACGTACCACAATACTGCGACGCCTGTTTCAGTGGTGAATATCCAGTTGAACCGACTGATATGATAGAAAAGGGCTTTGAGATAAAAGCCGCAGAATAAATTCTGTTCGAAAAAAATAAGAAGCGTTCCCAAAAGGGCCTAATGGGCTGAACAATTCGCATATAAGCAGATAAAATATTAGAATGCTTGACCAGACGCTCATGCACATGCATCAGACTATTATGACAAAACTAGCACTAATTACTGGAGCGTCGCGCGGGCTTGGTGCGTCTATTGCATTGCATCTGGCGACAACGCATCACATTATCGCCGTGGCAACCACAACGGGCGCACTCGAAGAACTCGATGATAAAATCAAAGAATTAAATGGATCAGCCACTTTGGCACCAATGGACATAACTACCGACGCAGCCATGGCAACGCTTTGCAGAGGCATTTTTGAGCGTTGGGGTAAAATTGATTTTTGGATACATGCCGCAATCTACGCCGCACCCTTAGCACCAGCAAACATGATCGATCCAAAAGACCTGAGTAAATCAATCAATACTAATGTGACTGCGACAGCTACTTTGATTTCCTATCTCGCCCCACTATTGGGTTATGAGGGAACTGCCGTGTTTTTTGATGATCCGCGAGCAGGCCAACCGTTTTTTGGCAGTTACGGAGCTACAAAGGCAGCCCAAATCGCTCTTGTAAAGTCTTGGCAAAACGAAAGTAAAAAAATAGGCCCAAAAGTTTGCATTGAGCGACCCTCACCTATGCCAACTTCAACACGTGCCCGTTTTTTTCCTGGTGAAGACCGCAGCACATTATCTGATCCAAAGATCGAAGCCAAAAAAATTCTAAAAAAGTTTGATCTTTAACTGACAAACTGAGTCCCCAACGCAACGGTTCTCTTTTATGTTATAAAAATGTACCAATTAACGGTACCTTTAGTTGCTTAACATCGCACTGCTGACCTAGTAAGTCAGCAGAAGAGGTTGATAATGCGCATTCTTATCACTAATGACGACGGCATCTCGGCGCCGGGCCTATCAGTGCTCGACCAGATAGCAAACGAACTTGCAGGATCAAACGGAGAAGTGTGGACAGTAGCGCCAGCTTTCGAACAATCCGGCGTAGGACACTGTATAAGTTACTCTCGCCCCATGATGATACAACAACTTGGGGCCCAACGGTTTGCAGTAGAAGGCAGCCCCGCAGACTGCATCCTGGCAGGTTTGCACGATGTAATGAAGGATGCACTACCTGACCTAATCCTATCAGGAGTGAATCGCGGCAATAATTCAGCAGAAAATGCCCTTTATTCCGGCACTTTAGGCGCGGCTATTGAAGGTGCGCTTCAAGGCGTGCTCTCTATAGCAATTTCTCAATTTTTTGGCCCCAAGAATCGGGATCTTAAAGATACATTTGAGGCATCTGCGGTGCATAGTGCATCTGTAATAAAAAAAATTATTACAGCTACCCCCGCACAAGCATCGGGCTATCAGCTTTTCTATAACGTAAACATACCACCAGTGGCAGCCACTGATGTAAAAGGTACAGTGGTAGTCCCCCAAGGATTGCGTAAAGGCACTGGCTTTCACACTGTGACATCAACATCACCATCGGGTCGGCAGTTTTTATGGATTAGCGGCGGTGACCAGCAAAGACCTACGGCACCAGGCACTGACGCAGCTGTAAACCTCGATGGTTACATCTCAGTTACACCTATGAGAGCTGACTTTACAGCCTATGAAATGATTGAAAAACTGAGCAGCATTAGCACATGATGAATGACGATTTAGCAACTATAAAAATGCAGTTTCTTTATGCTTTGAGGTCAAAAGGGGTCACAGATAATCGTGTACTACAGGCCATGGAAGAAATTGATCGTGGTCCTTTTATTAGAGGGATTTTTGCAGAACGCGCATATGAGGACATGCCGCTGCCCATCGCCTGTGGTCAAACCATAAGCCAGCCCTCAATAGTCGGTATGATGACACACGCACTAGATGTTAATCCGCGCGACAAAGTCCTTGAAGTGGGTACAGGTTCTGGCTATCAGGCCGCCATTTTGGCAAAGTTAGCGCGAAGAGTATATACTATTGACCGACATAGACGCCTCGTTCGTGAAGCGCGCGTCATTTTTGATGAATTAGGCCTTCACACGATTACGGCTATTACCGGTGATGGATCATTTGGTTTACCTTATCAGGCACCATTCGATCGAATTATCATTACTGCCGCGGCTGAAGATCCTCCAGCACCTCTTCTCAATCAACTCAAGGTGGGTGGTATCATGGTCCTGCCCGTAGGTCAGTCTGACGCTGTTCAAAGACTAATCAAAGTACACAAAACTGAGACTGGACTTGAATACAACGAATTACGCGATGTACGATTCGTACCCCTGCTAGAAGGCCTAGGAAAAGAATGATAATATTGTAGATTACAATTGAAATTGCAAATATATATTAAATGCTGGGGACCAGTAGAGGATATTGCAGATGAGCCAAAAGATTATCATAAAAATAACACAATTGTTTTTTGCTGGCTCCGCTGCTGTAAATCTAACGGCTTGCAGCCAATCTTTAGACTATGACCTGCGTGGCATGAGTGGTGGTTTCTCTACTGCTACAGCAGTGCAAACAGCCGTCGCAGATAGACCAAATCCCGATAATCGTGGTGTCATTTCTTATCCAAATTATCAAGTGGCAGTAGCCAGGCAAGGCGATACGATTACTGATGTGGCCAACAGGATTGGCTTACCACCTGCCGAAGTAGCTAAATATAATGGTATTCAAACAAATATACCGTTGCGTACTGGTGAGATTGTTGCACTGCCAAGCAGAGTACCAGAACAAACTGGCGCAAATATAGGCGACATTCAGACGTCTCTTTTAGATGTTACCTCTTTAGCAAGTAACGCGATAAATGATGTACAACCAACTCCTCCAGTACAAAACACCGTCAAATCAGAATCTGCTCCATCCAAAAATCCTGTGCAAAAAATTGAGAAAGAACCAATTCGCCATAAAGTTGAGCGGGGCGAGACGGCTTACACCATCGCTAGGCTTTACCAAGTATCAGCGAAATCATTGGCGGAGTGGAACGGTTTGGGCGCCGATTATGCCGTCCGCGAAGGGCAATACTTATTAATTCCTATTGCACGTACCCCAGCACCAACACGTTCAGAAAGTAGTATCACAACCGCTCCAGGAACAGGATCAGCCACACCAACACCACCTAGTGCAACTAAGCCACTCCCCGCAGATGATACAGCAAACCCACCAAACATTCCACCAGCAGATGAGCTTGCGGCCGACGTCGGCAAAACCACCAAACCCATCAAACAGACTGCTATGGCGATACCAGTAACAGGCAGTATTATTCGCGAATACAGCAAAGGCCGCAATGAAGGAATTGACATCAAAGCTGCCCCAGGTTCACCAGTAAAAGCAGCCAATAATGGTACCGTAGCAGCAATAACTAAAAGTGCTGAAGGTGTGCCAATTATTGTTATCCGTCATGAAAATAATATTCTCACAGTCTACGCTAACGTCGACGATGTAAAAGTAACAAAAGGGGATAAAGTACAACGAAATCAGACCATCGCCAGCCTTAGTAGCATTGATAACGATGCATACGTACATTTCGAAGTGCGTGATGGCTTTGACAGTGTAGACCCTGCCCCATACCTCAAATGAGCCATTTTAAAATTTGTTGCTATTAAATTTTTATAAAAAATACCATCTTAAAACAGGGTCATATAAATAGTAAATTCAACGATAACAAACGAATTACTTTAAATTAACTCCACGTGAATTTATACTGACACCTCGCCTACCAGCCAAATCGCAGAAGTATTGCCATGCAACTCGGCCCGATCGTGATCCACGCGTTGCTTGCCACTCAATAGCTTCTGCCCATAATGTTTTGTCTTCAATCTCAACACTGTAAGCGCTACAATATCCACGGATCATTGCAAGATACTGATCTTGATCACAGGAATGAAATCCTAACCACAAGCCAAACCGGTCAGATAACGAAACCTTCTCCTCAACGGCTTCACTTGGGTTAATAGCAGATCCTCTCTCATTCTCAATCATGTCACGAGGCATTAGATGCCTCCTGTTTGAAGTAGCATACAAAATCACGTTATCTGGGCGCCCTTCGATTCCCCCATCTAGAACAGCTTTGAGAGATTTATAGTGTTGATCGTCATGACTAAAAGAAAGGTCATCACAATATAATACAAAACGTGCCGTTTCAGCTTGCCGCAAAATATTTAATAATTGGCTAACAGAGGGTAAATCCTCTCGGTGCAATTCTACAATTTTGAGTTGAGAAAACTCTGAGTGCACTTTTCCATGTATTGCTTTGACTAAACTAGATTTTCCCATCCCGCGCGCGCCCCAAAGCAGAGCATTATTGGCCGCTAAGCCTTGTGCAAACTGTCGGGTATTAGCCAACAAGATATCCCGAGATCTCTCAATTCCGAGCAGTAATTCCAGCGGTATTCGAGCAACGTTTTCAACTGCCTCTAACCTGTCAGGTTCTGTTTGCCATACAAAGGCACCCGGCAGGTCAAAATCAGGAGTTGCCAATGGTGCGGGTGACATACGCTCAAGAGCAGCCGCGATGCGTTCTACCGTGTCACCCTTCACAGAAACTTGCTCCATCATGATACTCAATTCATTTGATTTTGGGATGAATCATCATCTTCATCATCATAATAGCCATCTGCACGCAACTTAGCTTCACGCTTAGCCTCAACCCTTCGGACAAGAAAGATGGAAACTTCATACAAACCATAGACGACAACAAACAAAATTGCCTGTGTGATTACATCCGGCGGGGTGACCAATGCAGCCAAAACTAGAATACCAACCACAGCATACTTGCGCACATTAGCCAGTCCCTGCCCACTTACAAGTCCGGCTTTACCCATCAACGTTAGAAGCACAGGAAGCTGGAAGCACAAACCAAAGGCCATGATGAATTTTAATGTAATATCAAGACTTTCATTGACCTTTCCAAAAAATGTGATGCGAATGCCTTCTGTTGTCTCTGGAATAACCACATCAACCACACCGGGAACATCCGTCGAAACAAAATCACTCATAATATCTGCAATTATTGACGGTACATCAGCAAAGCCAAGGAAGAAATTCATAGCCAATGGCGTTACTATAAAATGCGCAAAAGATGCACCTAGGATGAACATAATTGGCGATGAGATCATAAACGGCAAAAATGCATGCTTTTCTTTCCTGTAAAGGCCGGGCGCTACAAACCGCCACAATTGGAAGCCTATCACGGGAAAAGAAAGTGCAAAGCCAAATACCATAGAGATTCGAAACAGTGTGAAAAGATATTCCTGTGGGCTCGTATACTGCATTGTTGGTGACGGATCACCCAATTCTCGCAATGTAGCCTCAATGGGCTCAAGCAGGAATTGCAGGATCGGTTCAGCTACTATGAAGGCAAGAATAATTCCCACAAGAAATGCCAGCACAGCTCGGATTAAACGAGTGCGCAGTTCAGCCAGATGTTCTATCAGCGGGGCTGTGCTATCATTCATATCTTCAGTTTGACTCATATCAGCTTTCTTTTGTTGGATTGGGGGCCAATTCTGCTTCATATTTTTCTGCGCGCTTCAAAGCCTCTTCAGCCTCGCTAGCCTTACGGTCAGCAGTTGCACGCGCCGTGGCTGCATGAATCTTTTTGGCATTTTCAACGCGCTCTACTTTTTGATCTCCTAGTTTTGCAGTCTCACTGCTTGGATCCAGATCAGTCATTGAGGATGCTATATCTTTAGCAGCATCCTTCACACCGTCCATGGCGGAGCCCAAGGGGTTGGTTGCAGCTTTGATAGTTTTTTGTATATCTTTTACGCCTGCATCATCCGCCGCTTGGTTCATTGCAGATGAAAACTCACGCGCCATCCCTTTTGCTTTTCCTACAAACTTACCAACATTACGGAACAAAAGTGGCAAATCTTTAGGACCAACGACAATCAAAGCCACTACCCCAATAACCAGTAGTTCCGTCCAGCCAAGGTCAAGCACGAGTTAAACCTTATCTTTTTCAGTCTCAGGCGTCACGTCTTTCAACTCCTCAGAAGCAGCCTCTTCAAGTTCAGACTGACCGTCTTTGACGCCTTTTTTAAAGCTCGTGATACCTTTGCCTACTTCCCCCATTAAGCTTGAAATTTTTCCTCGACCAAACAGGACCAGCACCACAACTGCGATTAATAGAATTCCAGGCAAACCAATATTGTTTAACATAATTTATCTCCAACAATGGCGGGACTATGTCCGCCTATCACTCAGTCTTCTACGCTTAAGGTACCGCATCGAAAAGGCAAATGGGTAATATTGGCCCAACGTTTTTACCTTTAGACAAGAAAAACTGACTAGTACACAAACAACTGACAGTTTAATGTCAGTTGTGTGTTTATATTACAAATAGGAAAGTAGCATGCCACGGACCGACCGCCTTTTTGAAATTATTCGGATACTACGTGACGGACAATTGCATCGTGCGCAGGACATGGCTATTAAGTTGCGAGTATCCGTTCGTACAATCTACCGCGATATGGACACGCTGGCCGCATCAGGCGTTCCCGTAGAAGGAGAGCGCGGCGTGGGATACATAATTACCCAAGCAATCAGTTTACCTTCTTTCATACTAACAGTTGACGAACTTGAAGCACTCCAACTTGGTATAGCCATTGTAGCTGAAACTACTGATGAAACACTCAAATCAGCTGCTTCATCACTCGCAAACAAGATAGATAACTTACTACCAGAACGCACAATCGAAGAGGCGAACAAATGGCAGTTTGCAATCTATCCATTTGCAAGCTCAGTAAGAGGGTTTTCCCATATGCCTATTCTTCGCGCTGCAATTCGCGCCAAACAAAAATTAAAACTTACATATCATTCCAAGGAAAACAGAATTACTAGCCGAATAATTAGACCCCTTCACATAGAATATTGCGGGAGAGTCTGGACGCTCACGGCGTGGTGTGAGTTAAGGGAGCAATTTCATATATTTCGTGTGGATCTGATACAGTTTGCCGAGGCTTTACCAGAAATGTTTGTGGATGAACCAGGTAAACGGCTAAAAGATTATAATTTTCACTTATGAAGTTCTTATATTTTTCAGAAAGTTTTATTATAGTTCTTCTCATAACTGCAAATAAAATATTGTGCACTAATAATTTATCAGTCCAGTGGTAAAAAAACTTCCAAAGCAGCGGCAGCCATCACTGCGACTTCATCCAAAATCAGAACGTCTAGCCCACCCTTTTCAACTATAACCTGAACCACTCCATAGGGTAGTAGAGCACTAATCGTATTTAAATCTACAGCATCAGGACGCGGGACCCCTATACGGACGACAACGCGCATCAACTCACGAGGCATATCAAGAGTTTCAAAAATTGGTAAAGATGCGCCTTGAAGCGCTTGCTCAACCGCGCGGCAAGCAGCCTTTAAATCGTCACCGCCATGTAAATCTATCCCCTGGGCCATTTCGATAATGATACGCTGCTCTCTCATGAAGACAGTTCTAAAGAAACTATGAGTGCAGCCTGCGCCATTACGGTAGAATTCCCAGAACCTTCCGGACGTACTACATCTAATCCGCCATGCTCAACCGTAAAAGTCATCTGACCATAAGGAAATAAGTCTGCTAAAGCGTTCACATCCACAGCTTTTGGTTTGGCACAACCAATACGAACGTCTATACGCATCGCCTCTTTCCCAACACCCATATATTCAGCAAGATTAATTGAATTACGCCATAAAGCTGCTCGAATCGCTCTGGATGCAGCTTCAGTATAGTCTCCTCGTCGAAGAGATGTACCCATACCAAACTCTACGATCATAGGCCCGCTCATGCCTCTACCTCCGCTGGAAAAACAAAACACTTATCACGGCGGATTCTAAGCCACATAATCGTACCCGCCTGTGGTAAAAAAACACCTGGGACAGTAACTTTCATTACCGCTCCACCATGCGAAAGACAAAATTCAACAAGGCTTTCATTACCCATAAAACGCGCTCGGATGACTTCCGCTTTAGCCGCTGTGCCTTCAGCTGCAGTCGCGCTGGGACCAACACCTGCACGATCAAAATCTATGCGGACATACTGCGGTCGGAAAACTATGTCCACCGAAGTTCCATCCGGCAGCCCTGGCGCGAGGAATCTTCCAAATGGCGTCATTGCCAGTGCGCCTTCAACTTCGGTTCGGAACCGATTAGCATCGCTGAAAAATGCAACTGAATCCCGGTCAACAGGTCGGGTGTAGACATTATATGGCGCGCCGCGCTGCACAATTTTTCCATCCCTCATCAGAGCTATTTCGTCTGCCATTCGCATTGCCTCATCAGGTTCGTGTGTAACCAACAAAACAGCAGTATCTTCTTGTTTGAGAATCGCCAACGTCTCATCTCGGATACCATCTCTCAATCGATTATCCAGACCAGAGAAAGGTTCATCCATCAACATTATTCGCGGTCGCGGTGCCAGAGCTCTAGCTAGAGCTATACGCTGTTGTTCACCGCCAGACAGTTGGTGGGGAAACATATCAATGAATAGTCTCATATGAACACGCTCGAGCATTTCCTCAACACGTGCACGACGCTTATCTTTCGGGCCAGAAAGACCATAAGCGACATTACCTGCAACACTAAGGTGTGGAAACAATGCAAAATCCTGAAACATAAAGCCGATCTCGCGCCGTTCAGGAGGAATGTGAAAGATAGTGTCACAGATCAGCGAACCATCCACAAAAATTTTACCAGAGTCTTGCATTTCGACCCCAGCAATCATTCTAAGAGTAGTAGATTTGCCACACCCCGATGGCCCTAGCAAACATGTAACTTGGCCAGGTTGAATAGTCAGGCTCACATTATCCACAACGATGCGCCCGCCAAAACTGCGGTTAAGATTTTTAATTTCCAGCCTCGGTGCTATCACGCCGCATTCCTGATTAAACCAGCCAGGAGGTATCAGGCTCGTCGCGATCCCGCAAGCACTGCCTTAAAGCCAATGGCCAGAACACCAATGCAAATTATTAAAAGCTGTTCATATTTATGACCTTCTAACAAAATAAATTCTAACCATGCCCATGTACGATCAAAATAAGCCAAAGCACCCATAACCGCTGCAAAAAAGCAACCAAATATGCCCAGATATTTATGGTGCGCCCCACTATTAACCCGATAATTAAAATAGGATCCAGAAACATAGAGGCCGTACCGCTTACCGCTACTACATCAAATAGAGTTGCGTTACCCCACAATGTGAATAGCAACCCCAATGACATAAACACGACCATAACAATACGTCCACCGGTTAGAGACCTTGGTGCCTGTTTTTGGTAATGTCGATGAGATGATTAGCAACTGACCGCATAAGAAATCGTGTTCTGTCTCATTTAAGTCTATCCAAAAGTGGTAAAGTTTGATTTTTTGTCAGTTCTATTTCCGCGCCTACAGCTAATTTGCGTGTGTTCCTTAGCTTACCAGTCACCGAAAATAGTAGTTTTTGTCGCAAATCCACTCCTCAAGCCTCCTGAGCGTTAGCACAGGTCAACGCTCTAAGAATAACATATGTAAAACTCCGTGAAAAACTGCTAGGTTGCAACAAAAACTAAATCAAATGGGCGATTAGCATGAGTTTCAATTCCATGCCACACGGAAAAAACACCAGAAACTGCGTTAACAAAATGTCCAAAATCACCATCGCGCATGTTCGGATCAAGGCATGTAAGCATCTCTTGCTCCAATTGGTCATTCATTACACAGAACTCTGCAGCCAGATATTGCTCACGGCATTCCGCAAGCCAATCAAGGCACCCAAGTAGATATCGCTTTGGGATGTCTGGTAATTTATGTTTAAGGAACCCTTCCCAAGCAAAATCGGGCAGGTTCTTGGTGAATTATTCAGCCAATTCACCAAGTTTTTCTGCATTCAAAAGAAGGTCGTTACGAGAAAAAGTTGGTAAATTTTTTATCATCAAATTGTGGCTACTGTCGCGCCACCATCAAGCAACAAGTTTTGCCCAACAATGAAACCGGCATGTTTAGAGCATAAAAACGCGCATGCCGCGCCAAACTCTTCTCGAGTTCCGTAGCGTCCAGCGGGAATCGTTGCAGCCCGACGTTGCCGCGCTTCATCTAGTGTAATACCTTGCGATGAAACCACTCCACCGTCTAGAGCATTAGCTCTATCTGTTGCGTGAATTCCAGGCAAAAGATTATTAATGTTCACACCTTTGCTAGCTACCTGTCTGGAAGTGCCTGCAACATAACCTGTCAAACCAGTACGCGCCGAATTCGATAAACCAAGAGCGGGAATTGGTGCTTTTACAGACTGAGAAGTGATATTGACCACGCGCCCCCAACCTCTTTGCATCATACCCGGCACAAACGCTTTCATCAAGTTAATCGGGGCTAACATATTAGCATCTAATGCCTTAATAAAATCATCACGATCCCAATCAGTCCAAATACCAGGAGGCGGTCCACCTGCATTATTGACCAAAATATCTGTATCACCCGCTGCTTCAATTAATTTATTTTGTCCATCAATCGTTGAAACATCGGCGGCAACAGTCACAACACTTACGCCGTATTCACTGCGAATAGTTTGAGCCGAAAGTTCCAGAGCCTCTGATCCTCGACCATTCATCACCAGATTACATCCGGCGGCAGCTAACGCTTCGGCACACCCTAATCCCAAGCCCTTAGATGATGCGCACACCACCGCTTGTTTTCCATCAATTCCAAGATCCATTTTATCTCTCCCAGCTTCACTAAATTTAGACGTACCGTGCCCTAAAAAAATGCACCAGAAAAAGGCTGCAAATCTTACGGAAACAAGCTTAAATTTTGACAGTTTTTATTAGCGAACACAATCAGTGACTAAACATTGACATCTCATCCCAACATTCCTTGCTACAGCGTTCAATTTTAAAAAACGTACTAGGAAAATAGGACTACCCCATTTTACAAAATGTCACTTACAAATGCTTTGCTCATAATATAGGAATTATTTATAAAAGACGGTCCCCTTACCGACGTCTTGCGCCACACTGGGGCGCGCTCTATATGCAACAATATGCTGAATATTATCTCAAATCGTAAAAAATTGCCGCCTGAAATTGCCCGTCGGCGTACATTTGCAATTATCTCTCACCCAGACGCAGGCAAAACAACTCTTACAGAAAAATTTCTGCTGTTTGGTGGTGCTATTCAAATGGCAGGTCAGGTTCGTGCTAAAGGAGAGGCACGCAGAACACGGTCCGATTTCATGGCCATGGAGAAAGATCGTGGAATATCTGTTTCTGCTTCTGCTATGTCATTTGATTTTAAAGAGTTTCGCTTCAACTTAGTCGATACGCCCGGTCATTCCGACTTTTCGGAAGACACATATCGAACCCTCACAGCCGTAGATGCTGCCGTAATGGTTATCGATGGAGCAAAAGGTGTGGAGAGCCAGACACAAAAACTGTTTGAAGTCTGTAGAATGCGTGAACTGCCAATTTTAACCTTCTGTAACAAGATGGATCGCGAAAGCCGAGACGTTTTTGAAATTATCGACGAAATTCAGGAAAACCTTGCAATTGATGTGACGCCAGCCAGTTGGCCGATCGGCGTTGGGCGTGATTTCATCGGATGTTATGATATCCTTAATGACAGGCTTGAGCTCATGGACCGCGCTGACCGGAACAAGGTCTCGGAAACATTGAGAATTGACGGGCTCAACGACCCAAAACTGACTAAATATGTGCCCAGAGCTGAATTGGAAAAATTACGTGAAGAACTCGAAATGGCACAAGAATTACTGCCTCCACTGGACCATCATGCAATGCTTGAAGGCACATTAACGCCTATTTGGTTCGGCTCTGCTATTAACTCTTTTGGGGTAAAAGAGTTAATGGATGGCATTGCTGATTACGGCCCTGAACCACAAGTTCAACAAGCGCAGTCGCGTCCGATTCTACCAGAAGAAACAAAAGTTTCAGGATTTGTTTTCAAAGTGCAAGCAAACATGGACCCCAAACACCGCGACAGAGTTGCCTTTGTGCGCATGGCTGCCGGTCATTTTAAGCGTGGAATGAAATTAAGCCATGTTCGTGCAAAAAAACCAATGGCTATAACTAACCCAGTAATGTTTCTTGCCTCTGATCGTGAATTGGCTGAGGAAGCATGGGCCGGAGATATAATTGGCATACCTAATCATGGACAACTGCGAATTGGCGATACTTTAACCGAAGGGGAAGTACTGCGTGTCACTGGCATACCATCCTTTGCACCTGAGCTCCTTCAGGGCGTCCGAGCAGGTGACCCGCTAAAGGCAAAACATTTGGAAAAAGCGTTGATGCAATTTGCTGAGGAAGGCGCAGCTAAAGTTTTCAAGCCGTCAATTGGGTCAGGTTTTATAGTGGGTGTCGTTGGAGCGCTACAATTCGAGGTATTGGCGAGTCGTATTGAACTGGAATACGGCCTACCAGTACGCTTTGAAACTTCACAATTCACTTCTGCTCGTTGGGTAGGCGGTGAAAAACAAGCAGTTGATAAATTCAGTGAATCTAATAAACAACATATAGCCTATGACCATGACGGTGATATTGTCTACCTAACCCGACTTCAGTGGGACATTGATCGTGTCAGTCGGGATCATCCAGGCGTGATACTAACTGCTACTAAAGAAATGATGGCTTGAAAAACAAAATTGCCATTAACTCTACAGGTTGGATGTGATTAAAACAAATTTTTACTGGCAGCAAAAATTTGGAAGAACTTAATTTTAAAGAACACGATATTTTTCCCAAACATCCCGAAGAAAGCCACCATTCAGAAGAAGTTCTCGTGCATTATTTTCTGTCAAAGCTTTTTCCTTTGCTTGCTCTATAATTTCAAATGCATGTGCACGGGGTATGATTATCGAGCCGCCAGCGTCGCATACGACTAGATCACCAGAGTATACAGTAAGGTCATATATACAGACAGGTATGTCGTATTAAGAAATAGCAACTCTTCCAAGACTGTCCGTTGGGCGCAAACCGCGTCCAAAAACAGGAAATTTATTAAGCTTGCCTATCAGTCTTTTATCCCTAATCAATCCATCAATGATCGCGCCACGAGCGCCGCGACCTACTGATGCCGTAGAAAATAATTCATCCCGTTCCGCTACAGGTTTGCGGGAACAATCTAGTACAACAACATCACCAACATTTAGCGAGTCGATAAAATCAATTTCACCGCCATAAGGCCGTTCTAGAATATCTGTAACTGGCGTGCTTACAGCAGTTCTGGCCCATCCAATTAAAACACCTGACGGACCGGCCAATAGTTTGGCACCAGGTTCCAATGTTTGCTCGCGCATTCCTGCTGAATCACAAACATCAGAATAGACTGCAGAATACGTGCCTTCAGATAGATCATCCAAGTCCAACCAATTCGTTTTCAAAATAACCCCTCCAGTTAAGTATCAAAATGTTTGGATATGCAAAATACATGCATAATACAAAAATCCTCCCAATAGCATTGATTTTTGAACACATGTGACTTCCGCTAAATCAAAATAGCTTTGGTTTTAATTATTTTTGCAATTGTATCAACGCGGTTGTATTAGAAGGAGGCCGTTATCTCGCATGAGATAAAAACATTAAATTTGCCTAATCACTTTATATTGACAAGCTGGCGATCTCTATATTTTTGCTTCTTATCCAATAAATTCAATGAAAACTTACACGGAAATGAGTTACAGACCACAGTATTACAACTTTCCCCCATGAGTTTGACGCGACGCAGCATCTTTGCTAAACAAACAAATCGATGCGGAGCGTCAGCGCTCTTTCTTGGCGTAAAAAGCCAATGTTAATAGACGTAGCGGGCCAGTAAATGTTTGCACAACACGGATATACATGACAAAATTCTCTGATCTTATTTTAAATCCTAAAGTCCTTAAAGCAATCGATGAAGCGGGATATGAAACCCCCACTCCGATACAGGCAGGAGCAATACCTCCCGCCCTTGAAGGGCGTGACGTATTAGGCATAGCACAAACCGGCACCGGCAAGACAGCTAGCTTTACTCTCCCACTCATCACAATGCTCGCTCGCGGTCGCGCCCGAGCCAGGATGCCCCGTAGTCTTGTCCTGTGCCCAACTCGTGAGCTTGCAGCTCAAGTTGCAGAGAATTTTGATACTTATTCAAAATATGTAAAACTCAGTAAGGCTCTTCTAATTGGTGGCGTATCATTTAAAGAGCAAGATGTTCTTATAGATAAAGGTGTGGACGTACTCATCGCAACACCGGGACGCCTGCTTGACCATTTCGAGCGGGGCAAACTAATTCTTAATGACGTTAAAGTAATGGTTGTCGACGAAGCAGATCGAATGCTGGACATGGGTTTTATCCCCGATATTGAACGCATTTTCAGATTAACACCTTTTACCCGTCAAACTCTATTTTTCTCGGCAACGATGGCATCAGAGATTGAAAGGATAACCAATACTTTTCTTTCGAACCCCGAACGAATAGAAGTTGCTCGCCAAGCAACAGCATCAGAAACTATCGAACAAGGCGTTGTGATGTTTAAAGGGTCGCGCAAGGATCGAGAGGCATCGGAAAAAAGAAAAGTGCTGCGCATGCTTATTGATGCTGAAGGCGATAAATGCAGCAATGCCATTATTTTTTGCAACCGCAAAATGGACGTAGATGTGGTAGCCAAGTCCTTAAAAAAATATAAATATGATGCCTCTCCTATTCATGGTGATTTAGATCAAAGCCAAAGGACACGCACTCTTGAAGGATTCCGAAACGGAAAGCTACGTTTTCTCGTAGCCTCTGACGTTGCAGCACGTGGCCTAGACGTTCCTTCAGTTAGCCATGTGTTCAACTTTGACGTGCCAAGCCACGCAGAAGACTATGTGCATCGTATTGGTCGTACAGGTCGGGCCGGGCGGGACGGCAAAGCAATAATGATCTGCACACCTCGAGATGAACGAAACTTCAGTAACATTGAAGCTTTGATCCAAAAAAATATTCCTCAAATTGTAAACCCTCTTCCATCAAAGGCCTCAACTTCGTCAGCTGAAGAAGTTCAGGTTACACCTAAGCAGAAAACAAATCGTATACCTCTTAAGCCTAAAATTCAAAAAAATGAGGGCACAGGCGACGTCCAGACTGATAAAGAAACATTGAAAAATGTAGGAATAGTGTCCGAAAAAGATACAAGCATTTCCGTAGAAAAAACGAAAAATAAAACTCGTTCTTCATCTAACGAAAACAAAGCGTCGTCTAATCGAGGTGAACATAGGAACAATAATATTGTGGGTCTTGGCGATCATACTCCAAACTTTATTGGTTTAAGCTTTGAAGAGCGGCGCGTTAGTTAAAATACTTTTTCCACACTGCATACAAATAAAAAGAGAATGTCACCTCTTTTTTGTTAATGCATACGACTAATGACGACAGTAACTTCGGGCTTTTTTCCAATCTCGTCTTTTCCAGCTTTTCGGACAATACGTCTTAGTGCTTCCTCTAAAACGTCATCATCTTGTAAAGTTTTGGCATCTGCCCGACCAAGAAACTGGCTAAGATCCTCTTCAAATATTTCAACCAGAACTGCATTTGAATTACCTCTTTCCGCCAATCCCTTAGTTTCACACCAAGGTTCTCCAAGAGGCTCATCCTGTTCATCTAAAATTAATGTAACGAGAACATGACCGTTTAGAGACATCCGGATCCGGTCTCGCACAACACCGTCCAGCGCACCAACTTGTACTGACCCATCGAGATATGTTCGCCCGGTCTCGATATACTCGGCTACTTTGGGCGCATTACCAGATAAATCAATCATCATTCCATTAATTGCCAAAACTGCCGAACGGCCTTTCTTTTTAGACAGTTTAACATGCTCACGCAAATGCCGATGCTCTCCGTGCATCGGTATAACGATCTGCGGATTAACAATGTCTTGCAACAGTTCTATATCTGGGCGGTTAGCATGACCTGATACGTGGTAATGGCCTGATGAATCGTCAACTACATCTACGCCCTTTTCTGACAGCTGGTTCATGATGCGGATTACACCACGTTCATTACCTGGAATAGTCTTAGAAGAAAACAAAAATAGATCTCCTTCCTTCAATTCCATTCCCATGTACTTACCATTTGCCAATTGAGCAGAGGCGGCACGACGCTCCCCCTGCGATCCTGTCACCAGCAACATAAGGTTTTCACGCGGCACTTGGCGTGCGTCCTCCGGACTTATAACACTAGGAAAGTCCTTTAAAACGCCAGTTTCTATTGAGGCTTCAATCATACGACGCATCGCACGTCCCAGCAAAACTATTGATCGCCCTGCCCGGACGCCAGCCTCAGCCAACGTTTTCACTCGTGCAACGTTCGAAGCAAATGTTGTAGCTACAACTATACCATCAGAGTGAGAGCGAACAAGTTTTTCAATCTCTGGTCCAACAGTCGCCTCAGAGCGCCCAGGACTTAAAGCAAATATATTTGTACTGTCACAAACCAACGCTTTAACACCATTTTTACAAACTTCTGCCCAGAGATTAGGATCAAAAGGTTCGCCAACAAGTGGCGTCTCATCAAGTTTGAAATCTCCTGAGTGGATAACCCTACCATGAGGACTGTCAATCACCAAAGCCGCACTTTCCGGAATTGAGTGTGATATAGGCAGAAAGCCTACATTGAAAGGTCCAACAGTTACAATTTCAGGCCATGCATCCGAAATGGTGACGGCATCTTCTGGGTAGCCTCGTTCTTCCAATTTGCGCCGCGCAATGTTGGCTGTAAAAGGCCGTGCAAAAATCGGAGCGCCGAGCTCATCATAAGTATGGGAAATAGCTCCAACATGATCTTCATGTGCATGAGTAATGAAAATACCATCAATGCGTTCTTTGCGCTCCACCAGCCAAGTAATGTCTGGTAAAATCAAATCAACGCCTGGACTGCTATCCATATCAGGGAAAGTCACACCAAGGTCGACCACAATTAAACGTTCTTGTTCCGGCTCACCGTAACCATAAACGTAGGCATTCATACCAATTTCACCAGCCCCCCCAAGGGGCAGGTAGATCAATCGTTCACTGCTCATGAGATTAGTTATTTTCCTTATTATATCGATGGATGACTTTCAGGCCATGCATCGTTAAATCATCTATGTAATCGTCAAAAAGTGATTCGGACTGTTGAAATAACGGTGCCAACCCACCCGTGGAAATAACGCGCATATCTCGATTGCGTTCTGCTTTAATACGCTCACATATCTCACGGACAAGGCCTACGTAACCCCAAAAGACACCTGATTGCATGCACGCAACTGTGTTAGTGCCAATTACAGTCTGTGGCTTGGAGATGTCTACGTGGGGCAGAGCCGCGGCCACATTGTGCAATGCCTCAAGGCTTAAGTTTACCCCAGGTGCAATTACACCACCTATGTAACTGCCGTCTTTGTCCACCACATCAAATGTAGTAGCTGTGCCAAAATCTACAATAATTAGGTTGCCACCAAACAAATCATGGCCCGCAACCGTGTTTACCAATCGATCGGGCCCGACATGAGTGCCCTCGTCCACCCGAACGCCAACAGGCAACAAGCAATCAGATTTACCCACAACAACAGGCCGTGTTCCAAAATACCGATCTGCCAAGACACGCAAATTAAATACAACTCGAGGCACTGTTGACGAGATTATCATATTTGTGATTTCAAAATTCACATTTTGAAGCTTCATTAACGTAGACAGCCAGACATAATACTGGTCAGCAGTCCGCTGCCATTCTGTGGAAGTGCGCCATGTTCCTATCACTGCGTCTTCATCCCAAATAGAAAAGACTGTATTCGTGTTACCGCAATCAATTGCTAAAAGCATAAGATTTCCTCATCAGAAATAAACATCGCCAGCCGGAATGGTCACGCGTCCCTTCGATGTCTCTAGAACAAGTTGGCCATCGACGTCCACATCCGCGAAAGTTCCGTAATAGGTCTCTTTTGCAGTGCGAGCTTTAATATGTTGACCCAAGCGTGCTGCATGAGCGAGCCAAGCGACACGAATAGGCGGAAAACCATAGGTGACAAATTGTGTTTCACGGTAAGCATAAGCCTGCGCCAATACATTCAGGAAAGCTTCCGCCTTTACCTCTATTCCTAGTCTACCCTTTAAAGAGATGGGCAGGACTGCCCCTGCTTCGACGGCTTCTAGGCTGGGTGCTTTAACAAGATTAACACCTATTCCAATAGCTAAGGATAGTGCCTTAGGCCCAGTTTTAACTGACTCTAGCAATATACCGGCAACCTTACCCCCTTCTAGCAATACATCATTAGGCCATTTTAGTGCAAAGGCATCATTATGGCCAGTTACGGCTACCAATGAATCCCTAAGCGCCAGAGCAGCAACAAAAGACCGCAAAGCAGCACGGGACGGTGGTTCGTTTAGAGACAAAACTAGAGTTGCAGCAAAGTTACCAGCAGTCATTGACCAAGACCGCCCTCGACGTCCTCGAGCTTTAGTTTGAGCGTGAGCCAATATCCATTCTGGTCCTGATAATTCAGGTATGATTCTGACGGCTTCACTTAAGGTCGAATCAACCTTGTTGAGAATACGAAAGCCATATCCTGTGGGCCATCCAGTCAAAAAGGTTCACGTTTCAATAGGCACATTCTAAAAGCCAATATTATTTTAAAATCTAATCTAATAATGTTGCCGCGGCATTGGCGGCGGTAGCGTCAACACCAAACATGTTGACGACACCTGCCAACATTATGATGGCCGAACCTATTAAAAACATCCAAAGTACAGGTGATTGCCCACCATTCAGGCCTTCTTTCGCAGGATCACCAAAATACATGAGATAAACTATTCGAAGATAGTAGTAAGCGCCAATCACTGATGCAACAGCACCCGCTACAGCCAGCCAAGCAAGCCCACCTTCGAATGCCGCTTTTAATACATAAAACTTACCAAAAAAACCAAGCATCGGTGGCACACCCGCCATCGAAAACAATAAAACTAACATTGCAAGAGCTTTACCAGGTTCGCGTCTTGAATACATGCTTAAGGATTCAATATTTACAACAGGCTGGCCATCTTTTTCCATCATCAGGATAAAAGCAAAAGTTCCGACGTTCATGGTCACATAAATTGCCATGTAAACTAACATGGCTTGAACACCCAAAACAGTACCTGCAGCAAGCCCCATAAGGGCGTAACCCATATGAGCGATAGAAGAATATGCCATCAATCTTTTAATATTAGTTTGCCCAATAGCAGCAAAAGCACCAAGGAACATTGATAGAACTGACAATAATGCCATAATCTGTCGCCAATCCGCGATTGCTGCACCAAAGGCGTCATGCAAAACGCGTGCAAACAAAGCCATTGCGGCTACTTTAGGAGCTGTTGCGAAAAATGCCGTAACTGGTGTGGGCGAACCTTCATAAACATCTGGCGTCCACATATGAAAAGGAACAGCAGAAATCTTAAATGCGAGCCCAGCCATCAAAAAAACTAGACCAAATAGAAGACCCATCGAAATATCGTTATTAGCCACCTGAACAATACCAGAAAACACTGTAGTTCCTGCATATCCGTAAACCAATGATGCACCATAAAGCAGCATGCCAGACGACAAAGCACCCAAGACGAAATATTTCAGTCCAGCTTCCGTAGATTTTATACTGTCGCGACGCAATGCAGCTATAACATAGAGAGCAAGTGATTGCAGTTCTAGCCCCATATACAGCGCCATTAAATCACCAGCAGAGACCATCATCATCATACCGACAACGCTCAATGCTACTAGAACAGGATACTCAAACCGAAGCAAACCTTTGGCGGTCATATAGGCTTCGCCCATAGCTAATATAGCCGCTGCCGCCAGTAGAATTGCAACTTTGGCAAAGCGAGAAAAACCATCGTCTATGAACATTCCGTCGAAGGCTATATTCGTTCCAGTTCCAGTTAAGCCAATCCAGCAAGCGAGGATAATTAAAACTGCAGATGTTAACCAAAGCATAGCAGATGCAATTCCATCTTTCGACGTATAGACCGCAAACAACAAACTAAGCAGCGCAAACAGCGACAGTAGAAGCTCTGGCAAAATAATAATTAAGTCAGCAGACATAGATGTGTCCTTAATTCAAAGAAAGTCGGGCCGCGTTATCAAAGCCGCCCAGAGCTGTGTCATGTTGTAATACAAGTGCAGTTACAGTTGGGCCAATAATGTCGAGAACAAGCGCGGGATAGATACCGAGGAGAATTGTCATCAGCACAAGAGGAGCAAAAATCACTCGTTCTCGGATAGTCATGTCAGTTATAGATTTAAGGCTCTCTTTAATCAAATCACCCATCATCACACGACGATAGAGCCAAAGTGCATACGCCGCCGAGAAGATCACACCTGTTGTCGCCACAACCGCCACCAAAGTATTTACTTGGAAAACAGCCATCAACGTCAAGAACTCTCCTACAAAACCAGAGGTTCCCGGCAGTCCAACATTGGCCATGGTAAACAGCATAAAAATCAATGCGTAAGCCGGCATTCGGGTCACCAACCCCCCATAAGCATTAATATCGCGGGTATGCATTCTATCATAGATTACACCAACGCAAAGAAATAGAGCAGCAGATATAAAGCCATGCGATACCATTTGAAAAATTGCACCATCAATACCCTGTTGGTTTGCCGCAAAAATACCCATGGTTACGAACCCCATGTGCGCAACAGACGAATAAGCTATTAACTTTTTCATATCTTCTTGCACGAGAGCTACTAGAGAGGTGTAGACAATTGCAATGGCAGACATCCACAGCACCAGCGGTGTTAAAACTTCCGAGCCAATTGGAAACATTGGGATGGAAAAGCGAAGGAATCCATAGCCTCCCATTTTCAACAATATTGCGGCCAGAACTACTGATCCAGCAGTTGGAGCTTGCACATGCGCGTCAGGCAACCAAGTGTGAACTGGCCACATAGGCATTTTAACTGCAAAGCTGGCAAAGAAAGCAATAAACAAAAGAGTTTGCATTCCTCCAATGATCTGCAGCCCCATCAGTTTGAATGTTTCTGAAGCAAAGTTATGGGAAAGCAATTGTTCAATATCAGTGGTGCCTGCGTCTGCAAACATACCAACCATCGCCACCAACATAAGCACCGAACCAAGAAATGTGTATAAAAAAAATTTAAATGAAGCGTAGATTCGGTTTGCCCCGCCCCAAATACCAATAATCAAAAACATTGGGATCAAACCCGCCTCAAAGAAGAGGTAAAACAGTACTAAATCAAGCGCCATAAACACGCCCAGCATCAACGTTTCCAAAAGAAGGAAGGCTATCATATATTCTTTGACGCGTATTTTCACATTCCACGAGGCTGCTATGACTAATGGCATCATGAATGTAGTAAGCATGACAAAAAGGACTGAAATTCCATCAACACCCATCTTATATTGCAGGCCCATTAACCACTCAGCTTCCTCCAGAAATTGAAACCCAGTATTCTGAGGATCAAATTCAAAAAGGATGAATAAGGATACAAGGAAGGTGGCCGCCGTAGCAAAAAGTGCTACCCATTTTGCATTAGATTGAGCAGCGTCATCTTCACCTCGGAGAAACACGCCAAGAATGAAGGCTGCCAGCGCCGGAATGAAGGTGACAATGGAAAGAAGGTTATCCATCAGTGTGCCCCTCCACTAAGTGTCATCCATGTAACCAAGACAACAATTCCAATCACCATCGCAAATGCATATGTAAAGATGTAGCCTGATTGAGCTCGACCAGTGAGCCGAGTGATAAATGGGATAAAACCCATAGCCAAACCATTCAGTGAGCCATCGATTACGTCACCATCGCCTTTTTTCCAAAGCTGCCTGGCTATCCAAAAGGTAGGTTTAACAAAAATTACGTTGTAAAGTTCGTCAAAATACCATTTGTTTTTCAGAAATAGATATAGTGGGCGCTGGTTTTCAGCTAACCGCGCGGGGAGCGATGGGCTCCAGATATAAAACCAAAGTGCCATTATTAACCCAAAAATCATGGCGAAGAAAGGTGATATTTTCACCCAATTCGGTAAAGCATGAGCGTTACCTAAAACCTTATTATCTGGTGAAAAATAAAGTGCGCCTTGACCAGGTTTTCCAATAAAAAAGTAGTGAGATCCTTTTTCATTTGCGCCTTCCTCAACATGTTTTTCGTTTCCTTGTGTGTGCCCCTTGCCTTGTCCATCAGAATGATAAGTAACGTCCTCAGTATAAGGTATACCATAGAATTTAGCGACCTCATCAGTATGCCCGAAGAAGCTACCGTACCAAATCATTCCCGAAAATATAGCACCAAGAGACAAAACACCAAGTGGTATTAACATAACCAAAGGGCTCTCATGTGCGTTCTGATGGGTGTATTTATCGCCGCGTGCTTCCCCATAGAATGTCAAGAACATCAGACGCCAAGAATAAAACGACGTCATGGCCGCTGCTGCAACCAGTAACCAGAATCCATAGCTGGAGCCACCTGCATATGCACTCTCAACAATAGCGTCTTTAGAAAGAAAACCTGCAAAACCAAAATGTGTTAAAGGAATGCCGACACCAGTAATTGCTAGAGTGCCTATCATCATAGCGGCGAATGTATATGGAATTTTTTTACGGAGGCCACCATAATTATTCATGTCTTGATCATGGTGCATCGAATGAATAATTGATCCTGCGCCAAGGAATAACATTGCCTTAAAAAATGCGTGCGTAAATAGGTGAAACATCGCTGCTGAATACATTCCAACACCAGCCGCAACAAACATATAACCTAATTGAGACATTGTAGAATAGGCAATCACACGTTTAATATCAGATTGCACAAGACCAATACTCGCAGCCACAAAGGCCGTTGTTGCACCAATTACAGTGATGAAAATTGTAGCTTGCTCGGCAACCTCCATCAATGGTGACATTCTGCACACAAGAAATACTCCTGCCGTAACCATTGTAGCTGCATGAATTAGAGCCGACACTGGGGTCGGACCTTCCATCGCATCTGGCAACCATGTGTGCAAAAATAATTGTGCTGATTTCCCCATCGCGCCAATGAACAATAGCACAGCAATCAGGTTAGCCGCATTCCAATCACGCCAGAGAAAGGTTATTTGCGTCTCAGCAACTGTAGGCACAGCAGCAAAAATATGATCAAAATGGATACTGTCAGTAAGAAAAAATAAGCCAAAAATACCTAAGGCAAAACCAAAATCACCAACCCGATTTACTACAAAAGCCTTTATAGCGGCCGCGTTTGCAGAGGGTTTGCGGTAGTAAAAACCAATAAGCAAATACGAGGCGACACCAACGCCTTCCCAACCAAAGAACATTTGCAATAAGTTGTCAGAAGTTACCAACATCAACATCGCAAATGTAAAAAAAGATAAGTAGGCGAAAAAGCGGGGCTTATAGCTTTCTCCTGCTTTCCATTGCGGATCATTATTCATGTACCCAAACGAATAGAGGTGAACTAAACTGGACACAGTGGTAATAACTATCAGCATGATCGCTGTAAGTCGATCAAGTCGAACTGCCCAATCAGCACTCAGGCTGCCACTTTCGATCCAGCGCAAAATTTGTATTTGTTCCGTAACACCATCAAATGTCAGAAAAACGATCCATGAAAGAAGAGCAGATAAAAAAAGTGAACCTGTAGCAATCCACATAGCCGCTGTTTCGCCAAACAAACGCCATCCGAAACCGCAAAGCAACGCTCCTACAAGTGGTGCAAAAAGGATAATAATTTCCATGAGCCTCAGCCCTTCATCACGTTAACGTCTTCGACAGCGATTGTGCCTCGATTACGGAAGAAGCATACTAAGATGGCTAGACCAATCGCCGCTTCTGCTGCTGCGACAGTCAGCACAAAAAGGGTAAAAACTTGCCCTACCAAATCTCCAAGAAAACTAGAAAACGCCACCAAATTAATATTTACCGCCAGCAGCATTAGTTCTACGCTCATTAACAAAATAATGATGTTTTTACGATTTAAAAATATTCCGAAAATACCAATGACAAAAAGTAGCGCCGCTACTGTAAGGTAATGCTCAAGTTCAATCATAAGTCACCATACTAATCTTAACAAAGGAGTTAAGCTACGCTCAGACGCATAGGCATCCAAAAAAAAATGTAATCTGCTAAATGAAATGGCAGCCATTTGATTATAATCCCTGCCCCGGCTTAACATCTAATAATTCTACTGCCTTAGCTGGATCTCGCATCATTTGAGCAACAACGTCCTGTCGCTTGACATCCGGGCGATGACGCAAAGTCAATACAATCGCCCCAATCATAGCGACAAGCAAAATAAGTCCTGCTAGTTGGAACAAAAGAAAATATTGATCGTATAAAATTAGTCCCAAAGCTTCAGTGTTATGGCGGTCAAGCGGTACGATCTGCGCCCGCAAAAATTCTGCAGCCGGGTTAGTTTCCCAAGCACCAAATACTATGATAAATTGCATCAAAATCACTAAACCGATCAATAATGCCAGTGGCATATATTTGGCCATCTCGGCCTTAAGTTCCGCAAAATCAACGTCAAGCATCATAACTACAAACAAAAATAATACTGCTACAGCGCCAACGTAGACAATAACTAAAAGCATTGCCACGAATTCAGCTCCCAACAAAACAAATAAACCTGCAGCACTTAAAAAGGATAAGATCAACCATAAAACCGAATGAACGGGACTTCGACTGATAACAGTAAGTAAACCACCTGCAATTAAACTAATTGCAAAGAGATAGAACGCAATTATTGCCATGTTTCTTTCTCCTTATAATCGGAGACTATACGGGACAAACTCATGGCCCCTACCATTGCAGGCTGACCATGCAATACGGGCAGCACACTCGGCATTTTACTTAACTGTTGATCTATAAATCTGGCGTCTCGGCCGCCACGTAAATTATAATGGAATGCAGCGACAAATAGACCGCCTAGCTTTAACATCCGTGCTAGAATTGACGGCAGCTCAGTTTTCGCACCCTTTTCATTCATTTTTATAATATTAGAGTACCACATTTCCACAAGTTCACCCTGCATAACAGCACAGTTAGATTCAGAAGATTTACCACTATAAGCTTCTATCTGAGGAAAAAATTGAAACATTTTCTGAGCCTGCAGCATCATAGCTATTAAAAAATTTGATTGAGTTTCTGTCATCTGTACGGAGCATCCAACTCCAAATTATGGGCAATTTCTGCTTCCCAACGGTCACCATTAGCGAGAAGCTTCTCTTTATTGTAGTAAAGCTCTTCCCGCGTCTCAGTACTGAACTCAAAATTAGGCCCTTCTACAATCGCGTCTACCGGACATGCTTCTTGGCAGAAACCACAATATATACACTTTGTCATGTCAATGTCATAGCGGGTCGTGCGCCGACTGCCATCTTCACGCGGTTCCGCATCAATTGTTATAGCCTGAGCAGGACAGACCGCCTCACATAATTTGCATGCTATACATCGTTCTTCCCCATTAGGATAGCGCCGCAAAGCATGCTCACCGCGAAAGCGTGACGATAAAGGTCCTTTTTCATGAGGATAATTTATAGTCGCTTTTGGTCCAAAGAAATATTTGAGGCCTAGCTTTAGGCCAACCCAAAAGTCTTGCAACAAAAAATACTTGGCAGCTCGACCATAATCAATCTGGCTCATCTCAAAATCCTTGATTATTGGAGTTAATGATGTTCGGAAACCTGTTTTGGAGATTCCACGGTGGAATGATCCTCGTAGATAATGACAACTGACGAACTGAAACAATACCCGAAACCTCAAGCATGAAATGCAGTCGTAAAGCATTATAATCTTTACAGATGTTAAATTTACAATGCTTGGAAGATTTCATGTCAGCCCCCAACCGTCCAACGAGCATAGACACCCCAAAACCAGTCAAATTTGGCTGCAAAAGAAACAAATACAACCCAAATTAAAGAAAAAGGTAGAAATACCTTCCATCCTAAACGCATCAATTGATCATAACGATATCGGGGAGTTATTGCCTTTACCATTGCAAAGAGGAAGAAAAAAAACGCCATTTTACCCACCATCCAAAGCACGCCACTAGGCAGGCTGGGAATAGGTGACAGCCAACCACCGAAAAAGAGTAAAGTAATGAGTGCACACATTAAGAAAATAGCAATGTATTCGCCCGCCATAAATAGGAGAAACGGTGTCGACGAATATTCAACTTGGTATCCGGCAACAAGTTCTGACTCTGCCTCGGGCAAATCAAATGGTGGGCGATTTGTTTCAGCTAAAGCGCTAATGAAAAATAAAAAAACCATTGGGAAATGCGGCAACCAATACCAGCCAAAAAAACCATAAGAGGTATCTTGTGCGTTGACAATGGCTCCAAAATTCAGCGAGCCAGAGGAAAGAATAACACCGATTATGATTAATCCAATGGAGACCTCATAGGATATCATTTGTGCCGCAGAACGGAGTGAACCCAGGAAGGCATATTTTGAATTTGATGCCCAGCCACCCATAATAACGCCATAAACCTCAAGCGAGGACACCGCAAAAACATATAGTATAGCAACATTAATGTCGGCTAGAACCCATCCATCGTTAAACGGGATAACAGCCCAAGCAATCATTGCTAGCACAAAGCTTGTAAGTGGAGCGAGTATGAATACTGTCTTATCCGCTCCAGCAGGTACCACCACCTCTTTGAAAATGTATTTTAAGGCATCAGCTACCGTTTGAAGCAAACCAAATGCTCCAACGACGTTTGGACCACGCCGCATCTGAACAGCAGCCCAAATTTTCCGATCACCATATACGAGAAACAGAAGTGAAATCATTACAAAAGCCACTACTGCCAAAACCTGACCAAGGATTAAAACAGCTATGCCGCTGGAAGTATTAAAAAAATCAGCCATTTGTCCTCACACCGTCAGAATATTTGTTCATGGAACAATGGACCATGACTTCAGTGTCATTGGTCGCGTACCAAGCGACAGTTCCGACGAGGAGCTATTAACAGCATCTGCCGGCTACACGCCAGCCTTGTCCACAACATTTTTTTAAAATATTTCAACAAAACTCCAACACCTTATTTGACGAAAATTCGTGGCCGCGGATCCAGCATACCTCGTTAAGAAATTTAGCAATTAATTTGTATATAAAATTTTTCTTACTTTAGTTAACTGGCTCAATAAAAATTGTATTTGTAAACCGTGATTATACTTTACCTAACTGTATAGATTTTGACATATGCTTAAACACCGCAAAATAAATGTGAATTTTAATTAAACAAAACGCATTCATTCAGCTGCAAATGCTTTTATTGCCCGTGCTTTAACACCAGAACTCAATTCAGCCATCAGTTGACTAGAACGCGCAATTGGATTGGTCAGGTAAAAATCTTCAATGCTCGAAACCAACGCGCCGCCAGCCATCTTCTTTTGCTTCAATTTGGCACCTAAATTCTCAGCGACAACATCGATCTGACCCAAGTGTGGGTGAATAGAGAAAAGGACATTTCGCAATGCGCCAATATTATCATAGCTTAAAGTCGCATCTACCTCACCTGAAAGAGCTCTTAGAATAGCCCAATTTTCTTTAGCATCCCCTGGAGGAAAATTCGCCCGCGCCGCAAGTTGTGGACGTCCTTCAGTGTTTACAAACAAGCCAGGCTCTTCTGTATAGGCAGCCCCTGGAAGAATTACATCAGCACGATGAGCACCACGATCGCCATGACTACCCTGATAGATGACGAAAGCCCCAACCTCTATATCAATCTCGTCAGCTCCAAGATTAAAGATAACGTCTGCTCTTTTAATAGCCGTCATCGCTTCACCGTTTGTCGCTCCAATATCCAAAGCACCAACACGCGCCGCAGCAGTATGGAGGATTAAAAGAGCCGATTTGGTTTTATCAGCTAGAGCTTGCGCAGCCGCCAAGACTGCTGCACCATCATCACCAATCAGCGCACCTTGTCCGACAATGATCAACGATGATTTGTCCACCATGCTACTGTGGTCCTGACCCAAAAAATCTGTAATAGTGTCGGTAGTATTGCCTAAATGATTATAGCTAAAAGTTAAATCACCGGATTTACCTATAACGTTAATAGTGGCGCCGCGCGACCAAGCTTTACGCAAACGAGCATTTAGAACAGGTGCTTCCACACGTGGATTAGTACCAATCAGAATAATTTCTTCCGCAGCGTCTATGTCTTCAATCTTAGCCGTACCCACGTAGGCAGCGCGATTATCACTCGGTAATTTGGCTCCATCTGTACGACATTCAACAACGCCATCCTGCCCTTCGATGAGGTGTTTTAGTGCAAAAGCAGCCTCTACTGGCACCAAATCACCCACTAAACCTACTAGGAAGGACGCACTTTGGATCGCTTCTGCAGACTTTTTTAAAGCCTCACGCCAAGAAGCTACACGCAATTTACCATTTTCGCGGACATAAGGCTTGTCCAAACGTTGACGACGTAACCCATCCCATACAAATCGGGTCTTGTCTGAAATCCACTCTTCATTGGTGCCATCATGGTTTAGGGGTAGAAAGCGCATAACCTCCCGTCCTTTAGTATCAATCCGGATAGAGGAGCCAAGCGCATCCATAACATCAATACTCTCAGTTTTGGTCAACTCCCAGGGACGAGCAGTAAACGCATAAGGTTTTGAAACAAGAGCGCCGACGGGACAAAGGTCGATGATATTGCCTTGAAGGTTCGATTCAAGCGTTTCACCTAAGTAAGATGTTATTTCACTATCTTCTCCACGACCAGTTTGCCCCATTTGAGCAATACCAGCCACCTCGGTAGTAAAACGCACACACCGCGTGCAAGAGATGCAACGGGTCATATGTGTTTCAACCAAAGGACCAAGGTCTAGATCATCAACTGCACGTTTTGGCTCACGAAAACGGCTAAAATCAACACCATAACCCATCGCCTGATCCTGAAGGTCGCACTCTCCCCCTTGATCGCAGATGGGGCAGTCCAGCGGATGATTAATCAATAAGAACTCCATGACACCTTCACGTGCCTTTTTTACCATGGGTGAGTTCGTCTTGATCACTGGTGGCGCTCCTTCAGGTCCGGGCCGTAAATCCCTCACCTGCATTGCACAAGACGCCGTAGGCTTCGGTGGACCACCAACAACTTCCACTAAACACATCCTACAGTTACCGGCTATCGAGAGCCGCTCATGATAACAAAATCGAGGAATTTCAATGCTTACCTCTTCACAAGCTTGGATCAGGGTCATTGTCCCGTCCACCTCAATTTCTTGATCGTCAATGATGATCTTACGAAGGTTGGTCATGCGTCACTTCATCCTCAATAGGGCGCCTACCTGGCTACCTTTTTCAATCTCATCTATACCTAAAGCGCAATAAGTCTCAGGTTTATCCTTATCAACACCACCAGCTCTGAGGTACTCATTGCGCACCTTACGTTGGCGACTATGATCTTCATCAGAGTTTATGTAAGCGTTAATTTCTTCACTGGTGTAACCCATCTTGCGTGCTTTATCCTTTAAACTAAAAACCAACCGATTGGCCTTAAAAAATCGCGCTGCAATGATATCACACTTTTTACGTATTTTATCAGCTATTCTAACCTCAATCAGCAGAGCATCGATTTCGGGAACATCCCGGAGGTGCGGCTTTTCTGCGGCAACTCCAGAAGTAAAAAGCAGCATTAAAAAAGCACTCACAATTATTGTCCGCATTACGTCACTCCAATACTCACGCGGATCACTTACCATCTGGAAAGGATTTAATTTTAGTTGACGTGTCAACAGATCACACAACCTAACAGCACGAAAATGCCACTTTGACTAGACAAATTCATTATGGCTTACATGTACCTCGCAAAATGAGTTTATTATTTTCGATGGCATATGTTCCATCCATTGTATTAGGCCCCTGCACCCATTCAACATTTGAAGTGCCAAAGTTTTTAATGCAATAACGCGTTGCCTCATAGCGACCGGCTTCTCTGGCACCACCGATTGATTTAGATGCAGGGGATACAGCTACCTGAAAAAAGTCACGTTGTTTTCCAACGGCTTTTGCGCTTGACCGAAAATAAACGCCAGCAAAGGCCACTTTGTCGGATCTGATACTACCGCAGCCAGATAAGATGAGCGTAGCTGTTAAAATTGAAACCAACCACAGCGAAAGACGCATGTCAGTCAGTGCAAGTGATTTGATCTGTGTCATTCGGTATTCTCCACCAGAACGCGTCTCTAGATATATTGCCTAAGCTATCCTTTAGCAGCGAGCGCACGCATGACCATGGTTAATACATTCCGCCAGATCATCAAAGCTAACTTTAATCTGGTCAAAACAGTCAACCTAGTTCACTACTTTACTCCGCTGCTAAACGTTTATGTTTTATTCTATCTTCTATCTCATCACGAAAGTTTTTTATTAGCCCTTGAACGGGCCAAGCCGCAGCGTCGCCAAGAGCACAGATTGTATGGCCTTCAACCTGTTTGGTAACATCAAGCAACATATCTATTTCCTCTATGCCCGCCTCGCCTTTAACCAAACGATCCATTACCCTCATCATCCAGCCCGTGCCTTCTCGGCAAGGAGTGCACTGACCACAGGATTCATGCTTATAAAACTTTGAAAGCCGCCAAATAGCTTTAATTATGTCAGTACTTTGATCCATTACAATTACAGCAGCAGTACCAAGGGACGACCCCTTTTCTTTAAGAGCGTCAAAATCCATGATCGCATCTTTCATGTTTTCGCCGCGCACACATGGTACAGAGGACCCTCCAGGAATAACCGCTTTGAGGTTTTCCCAGCCTCCACGGACACCCCCACAATGCTTTTCGATCAGGTCTTCAAACGGAATACTCATTGCCTCTTCAACAACGCATGGGTTATTTACGTGACCCGAAATAGCAAAAAGTTTGGTGCCCGCATTGTTAGGTCGACCGAAGTTCGAAAACCAGGAAGCACCACGCCGCAGAATTGTTGGAACTACAGCAATGGATTCAACATTATTCACAGTTGTAGGACAGCCATACAAACCTGCTCCCGCAGGAAACGGAGGTTTCATTCGCGGCATACCTTTTTTTCCTTCAAGAGACTCAAGTAGCGCAGTTTCTTCACCACAGATATAAGCTCCCGCTCCGTGGTGCAGATAAATATCAAAATCCCAACCAGAATTTGCAGCATTGCGCCCCACTAAACCTGCATCATATGCCTCATCAATAGCAACTTGCAGTGCCTCTTTCTCTCGGATGTATTCACCTCGAATGTATATGTAACAAGCGTTTGCATTCATAGCAAAAGAAGCAATTAAACAACCCTCAATGAGCGTATGTGGGTCATGTCGCATAATCTCTCGGTCTTTGCAGGTACCAGGCTCTGATTCATCCGCGTTGACTACCAAATAGGCTGGACGCCCATCACTTTCATTTGGCATAAACGACCACTTCAGACCAGTAGGGAATCCTGCACCACCACGACCTCGCAACCCACTATCCTTCATTTCTTGAATAACCCAATCACGACCCTTTTGGATCACTTTGTCAGTCCTATCCCAATGACCGCGCGCCTGAGCACCTTTCAGCGTTCGGTCGTGCATACCATAAAGGTTGGTAAAAATCCGGTCATTGTCAGCCAGCATACTCACTTAATCCTTGTCTTTTTGGCGGTGACGCCAGATCTTAATTGCAATCCAAAATGTAGACCCAAAACCGGCAAGGGCTGCAAGGTCAAAGAGGGCGCTTAGCCTATTGGGCAGGCCTAAATATACGCCAATAATATTAGCAAAAACCCATAAAACTGCAATTAAGGCAATTACTAATGCCAAACGCTTTTTCATCGGTCCAGTATATTCACGACTAAGCATAATAATTTTATACCGTTACTTAACGTCACCTTATTTAGGGGTAGAAGAAGCAGTTGTGATCTTAGATATAGCCAGTTTCTTTGTTTGTTCAACCTAACCATCTCTACTTAAGTACCTCTTTAAATCCTTGCAAATCATCATCGCCCCGAAAGATCTCATGCACACCTCAAACAGTAATTTGATCAAAGTGAACGTAGCTTTAAGAAGGCAGAAGTTGTTCCAGTTTGGGACCTACACATTTCATCAACTTATCATGATTTGGAGTTGCGCCAAATGCAACTTTCAAGGATTGCGGCTTGGCACCAGATCCATAAGATTTTTCGATCCGTTTTTTAATACTTTTAAAGCGGTCTTATTACCTCCAATTTTCTTTTATTGCAGAACTGTATATAATTCCCTTCGGTATTTCCACTGACCTTTTCGCGCAGCGAGTTCTTGCTTGCAAATCAGTATAAAAAAAATACTGCGACAGTCCTCCGCTCCAAAGTCAAATCAGAAACCACTTCAGTTGCAACGAAGTCGTCAACGCCGTCCAGTCGCAACAAAAAACGCCATATAAAGTTAATCACGAGACCAGCCAATGCAAACAGTACTCCCCCAAAAAACAATGCTTGAATAAAGCTCCAATGGCCAACTACTATGAGCAGAACTGCAGTAGAGACGCTAAAAAGTGCTGCCACGGACCAACCACCCAGCACCCAACCCGTACCTTTATGCCCTTTGCCCATTTGCGCTCTTCCCAAAAGTATCTCAATCAAAATACCAATTCTATAGATTATTGGATGTCAATTAATAGGTTGAAATCACTTTTTTTGTACGCAAGCGAATTTGTCAGCATGCATGACCCAATTATCACGACTAGCCCTTCCCTTAAAACCAACAAGATTTTTGTCTACCCAAGCAACCTCAGCTTCAGTCCAAGCGGCTATCTGATCAAAATGGAAAAAACCAAGTTGATTGAGCATTTTTTCTAACTTAGGACCAACTCCTCTAAGCATTTTTAGATTGTCTGCACCAGCTTTACGAGCCATCCTCATAGACTTCGGCCGACTAACAATTTCATTAAAAGTTGAGCCAAATTTTTCTTTATTTGATACATTTGACTTACCACCCAGAGACACTGACCCTCCCGCCTTACGGGATTTTTTAGAGGTATTGGCCATATTGCCCAGCCAGGGAACCAAGAGCGGAGCTTCTGTTCCATCGATAAGTTTAACAGTGTCACCAATATCCATTGCTCTTTGAACAGAAGCATTATATTTGGTTTGACCGCTGTCAAAACTCTTAAGTGAAGTTAATCCGTTGAGTGGTTCGGCCGCAAAACGTCCATTTTGTGGACCTGGCGTAGGCACATCTCCTGCTCCAAGGACATCTATTATTTCTCCCAATTTAACAGCAGTAAGGTCTTCATAGTAATCTTTTCCTATCTGCGCCATCGGAGCATTCGTACAGGACCCAAGACATTCTACCTCCTCCCAACTAAATCTTCCATCTTCGGATAACTGATAGGGCTTAGGAGCAATTTTCTTCTGACATACCGCAACAAGATCTTCTGCACCACAAATCATGCATGAAGTCGTTCCACAAACTTGTATATGCGCAATGTAACCAACGGGCTGAAGCTGAAACATAAAGTAAAATGATGCCACCTCAAGCGCCCGAATATAGGCAATTCCCAACATATCCGCAACAATTTCTAGCGCTGGGCGAGTCAGCCAACCCTCTTGTTCTTGGGCCCGCCACAAGAGAGGAATAATTGCGGAAGCCTGGCGTCCTTTGGGGTATTTTGTAATTTGTGCTTCAGCCCAAGCTTGGTTGGCAGGAGTAAAAGCGAAGCTGTCAGGCTGTAAAGAGTGAAGACGGCGAAGCATTAATTTAGACCTTTGGTAATTATTTATAAGCGTGGTGCGCAACCAGTTAAAAGTATTTAAATAATGAAAAGATGAGTCAGCGATCTATTTCCCCGAATACCACATCCATGGTGCCGATTATAGCAGCCACATCGGCAAGTTGGTGACCCTTGCTCATGTGGTCCATCGCCTGCAAATGCAAAAAACCTGGCGCACGAATTTTACATCGGTAGGGTTTGTTAGAGCCATCTGCTACCAAATAAACGCCAAATTCACCTTTTGGTGCCTCGACAGCGCAGTACACTTCACCTGAGGGCACATGAAAACCTTCCGTGTAGAGTTTAAAATGATGGATGAGACTTTCCATCGATGTTTTCATATCCGACCGCGACGGAGGTGTTATCTTGCCGCGAGCCAGTACATCGCCGGGACATTCCCGTATTTTAATAACAGCCTGTTTAATTATAGCCACTGATTGCCGCATTTCTTCCATACGAACTAGATAACGGTCATAGCAGTCGCCATTTTTACCTACTGGAACATGGAAATTAAATTCGTCATAACACTCATAAGGTTGTGAGCGCCTCAGGTCCCAAGCCATACCAGAACCTCTAACCATGACGCCAGAAAATCCATAACTCAAGGCGTCTTCTTGAGTGACTATACCTATATCCGCATTACGCTGTTTAAAAATACGATTTTCGGTCAGCAGCCCATCGATATCGTCCAATACACGCGGAAATTCTTCTGCCCACTGCTCGATATCATCAAGTAAGTCACCAGTAAGATCCTGATGAACACCACCAGGGCGAAAATATGCCGCATGCAACCGCGCGCCACAAGCTCGTTCATAAAAACCCATTAGTTTTTCACGCTCTTCAAAACCCCAGAGCGGTGGTGTCAGTGCACCAACATCCATGGCCTGTGTAGTTACGTTGAGCAAGTGGTTCAGCACGCGCCCAATCTCACAATAAAGCACACGGATTAAAGAAGCACGGCGAGGCACCTTTACTCCTGTCAATTTTTCAATCGCCAAACACCAAGCGTGCTCTTGGTTCATTGGCGCCACATAATCAAGTCTATCAAAATATGGCAAATTTTGCAGATAAGTACGACTTTCCATAAGTTTTTCTGTGCCGCGGTGAAGTAAACCAATGTGCGGGTCGCAGCGCTCTACAATTTCGCCGTCTAATTCTAGTACCAGTCTCAACACCCCATGCGCAGCTGGATGTTGCGGACCAAAATTAATATTAAAATTACGAATTTTCTGCTCACCAGTTAAAGCGTCATCAAATTTTGCACTGTCCATCAACGCTTCTCCATGTCTTGGAGCTTAAGCGCCATCAACCATAAAAGTATTATTGTGCCAATTGGAACAATACAAACAATAGCCCAATAATGGCTTATCTTAAAATGTGGTAACAACTTAAACATCGGGACAATGGTAAGCACCGCGATACCGAGCCATATCAAAATATCCATCTAACTCGACTCCGTTTCTTTTTCGTCACCCGGTAGTATATACTCCGCTCCCTCCCAAGGTGACATAAAATCAAACTGGCGGTACTCTTGAACCAGACTGACCGGTTCATAAACCACTCTTTTTTCCACCTCATCGTATCGTACTTCTGTATATCCCGTGGTGGGGAAATCTTTCCGCAGAGGGTACCCACGAAATCCATAGTCAGTCAGAATGCGTCGCAAGTCTGGGTGACCAGAAAAAAGAACCCCGTACATATCAAAAACTTCACGTTCAAACCAATTTGCTGATGGATGGACTTCAGTAATTGAAGGCACCATCTCCTCCTCACGAATGGAAACTCGCAAGCGAATTCTGTGGTTCTGGTACATACTGAGGAAATGGTAAACTACGTCGAACCTCTTTACTCGCCCAGTATAGTCCACAGCAGTTACATCAACGAGGCTTGAGAAACGGCATGTTGAATCTACTTTTAGGAAGTCTACAAAATCCACAACACTATTGGGAGCTACGTCGATATTCAATTCACCGTTGGTTACATCCCAAGTCAGCACGCAGCCAGGTCTTTTAGATTCGACGTAAGCACCAAGTTCTTCCAGCGCAGCAATCATATATAACTCCCTATCACAGGCAGCATCACTAACTTAAGTTGAAGCTTTTCTGCGATGTGAAAAACCGTCGCATAAACACAGCCGACTACAAACTGCGCAATCATCTTACAATTGTCCCGGTCCGACGCATTTTACGCTGTAACTGCATTATTCCATACAGCAAAGCTTCGGCTGTTGGTGGGCAACCTGGAACATATATATCGACCGGCACAATACGATCACATCCCCGCACGACAGAATAGCTGTAGTGGTAGTAACCGCCTCCGTTAGCACAAGATCCCATTGAAATGACATAGCGCGGTTCTGGCATTTGATCATAGACCTTTCGCAACGCTGGAGCCATCTTATTTGTCAAAGTACCAGCAACAATCATCAGATCAGATTGACGAGGAGAAGCTCTTGGTGCAGTACCAAATCGCTCAAGATCATAGCGCGGCATCGATGTATGCATCATCTCCACAGCGCAACACGCTAGACCAAAAGTCATCCAGTGAAGAGAACCAGTACGCGCCCAGTTTATAATATCATCGGTAGAGGTCAGCAAAAAACCTTTATCTTGCAATTCAGCGTTCAAAGCACGCGATTCAGTGTCTTTGTCACTATTCGCTAATGCAGGGCGAACGCCAGCAGAATTTGAGTCTATCACTGCCATTCCAAGGCCCCCTTCTTCCATTCATAAGCAAACCCAGCAGTCAGTACACCAAGAAATACCATCATTGACCAAAAGCCAGTCATAGAAACGTCTTTGAAGGCCACTGCCCACGGAAATAAAAAAGCAATTTCTAGATCAAAAATTATGAATAGGATAGCTACGAGATAAAAACGTACATCGAACTTCATTCGAGCGTCATCAAAAGCATTAAATCCGCATTCATAAGCACTAACTTTTTCTGGGTCAGGCTTTCGGACTGCTATAATCACAGCGGCAAGAATTAGTACAAGGCCAAGCCCAATAGCTACTGCTAAAAAAATAAGAATGGGAAGGTATTCCCGAAGCATATCCTCCACATTGAACTCCTTATTTCCGCGTGAACCACGCACTAGATTTCAAGCGATAACATTATCTTTCGGACCACTTACGCCCCCTAGTCGGCAGGGTCAATAAAGGTAAAAGGACCAAGTTATATAAATTTACCAATGTTTTATAAAAAATGAAACGTTCTTCAGATTTACAGTGCCCATGAAGCTTTACGTTTTTCAAAAAATGCATCTATACCTTCAACTGCCTCGTCGCATTCCCAACGAAGACGGAGCGCATCAATAGTCATGGCAATTGTTTTATCATCTATTCTTGGTCCTAGATCACGCATCAATGCCTTAGCAGACGCGACTGCACCCGGGGCACAGGAAAGAAATGGCACGATTTCGGATTCAATAGCCATATCAAGTTTTTCAGCCGGTACAATAGCGGATAGCAGTCCGAAATTAAAAGCTTCTTTTGCTTTAAATATACGCGAAGACATAAAAACTCGCCGCGCTACCCCCTCGCTCATTCGAGCCAAAACATATGGACCGATTGTGGCAGGTATAAGGCCCAACCTGGTCTCAGTAAAACCCATTTTGAGGTGATCTACCCCAATAGCAATATCGCATACTGCAGCCAGCCCAACACCACCACCAAATGCGTTGCCTTGCAATGCTCCAATCAGTGGCTTTGGCATTGTATTCAATGCTTGAAGAGTGTGAGCTAACTTTGTCGCTGCCCGAACGCGTGTAGCAGAATTTGCTTGTATCTGTTCACGCATCCATTCCAGATCTCCACCCGCACAAAAACTCTCCCCAGCACCTGTGAGAACGACAACACGCACCGCCTTATTAAAGCTAAGATTTGTGACAGCATCTTTCAGTTCATCCAACATTTGGGCGCACAATGCGTTATGTTTTTCAGCACGTTCTAGCGTTATCGTCGCAACGCCCCGCTCATCGATAAAAATAGAAATCATTTTGTGCAATAAACTGCCCTCGGTCTACTTCATAATTACAAATTACTAGGCATGATAAACCAAATAACGGTGTGTCCATTAGGAAACGGTCATTCTAGAATCGCTTGCGCTATTTCAGCGGCCGCTTCAACTTTCTTCTGAGAAAGTCCTGTCTCATAACCTAATCGGGTCAAGTGAGCGGACACCACCTCAGTTGCGACATTTCCAGCAGCGCCAGGCGCAAACGGGCAACCTCCCAAGCCACCAACGGCTGCATCAAAAACCCGCAAACCTAAACTAAGTGATGCGTCAATATTGTCTAAGGCACGACCCGCCGTGTCATGAAAATGACCAGCTAGTCGACCAGCAGGCACAACATCACGGACAGCAAGCAACATACGCGCTATCGCATCTGGCGTTCCCGTACCCAGCGTATCGCCAAGGCTAATCTCATAGCAACCCATTGAAAACAATTGGTCCGCAACGCGAGCTACCGCGCTACAATCAACTGTTCCATCATAAGGACAATCTACCACACACGAAATATAACCGCGCACAGGCAAATCGATAGCTCGAGCAGACTCGATTATAGGCTTAAATTGTTCAATAGATTCCTTGATTGTAGCGTTAATATTAGCTTTAGAAAAACCTTCACTAGCAGACCCAAAAATAGCAATTTCATCAGCACCAGCAGCCTTGGCATCGTTAAATCCCCGCATATTTGGCGCAAGTGCGCTATATCGAACTCCCGACGCGCGGGTTATCCCAGCTAAAACATCAGCACTTCCATCCATTTGAGGTACCCATTTTGAGCTAACAAAGCTGGCACACTCAATCCGGGAAAATCCAGCTGCACTAAGCGCATTGATCAAGGCAATTCTATTTTCTACAGACACCTTAATTGGTGCATTCTGGAGACCATCACGGGGCCCCACTTCAAAAATCTCGACCGTACCAACCATTTAAACCTCCCACACTGGGTAAAAGTCCTGACTATAAAGTCGCTCACTATCGGTGGGTAAACTTGACTTGAAAGCCTGGCGTTCAGTTATCCGAGAATACCATTTCGCCATCTTCCGATGCCCATCAAGCGGTGTAAAATGACGAGCCATGTAAACAGCCTGTCCAACTGAGATATCTGCAGCAGAAAAACCCGATTTCAAAAGATAGTCGCGCTTTTCAAAAGTTGAAGACAAGCATGCTTCGAGCGCATCAAAACATTTTGCGATACGTGCGGCCTCAATCTTCATTAAGATTGGGCTACGCATTTCGTCTTTGTAGAGCACCTCATGTTGCTGTGTAAGCGCTGCGGCATGTTGGCTTATCGTTTCTGCAAAATGCACCCATATCAACCAATTCATTCGATCCGAGCTACTCCAACTTCTTCCAAGGTTGTCTGGACTAAATTTTTCACAGAGATATTCTGTAATCGCCCCAGTTTCGAACATTTGCTCACCATCAATTTCCAGAGCAGGTACACGGCCAGCAGGGCTAAGCTGCAAATATTCTGGTTTTCTTAGTGACTTATCAAAAGGATGAACAACTATTTGAAAATCCAACTCCAACTCATTTAGCAACCACAAGGTTCTCATAGATCTTGATTGTGGACAGTGGTGCAAGGTTATCATGTTTCATCCTCCAATCGAACTAATGCCGCGCCAGCGATCACCTGATCTCCTGAGTTCGCTAGAACTTCTACGACAGTACCATTCCGCGAAGCGGACAAGGAATGTTCCATTTTCATAGCCTCTAAAATAGCAAGTCTATCACCTTTAGAAACTTTATCTCCTAAGCTTACAAACATTGATTTTATCAATCCAGGCATTGGGGCCTCAATAAAATCACCATCTTCAACAACTTCAGTCACCACATCTAAAGCATCAATTACATCAAAGCGGATGCCGTACTTATCAAAAACTGTCACTACAGAATCGGTAATAGTAACATGAGGCGCCTTTTGGCCATCAATCCACCATTTCCCATTGAAACGCTCAGCAACTACATCAACACCGTCTATATTCCAATGTTGTCGATCTGGCGAAACTACTTCAACCGACGCATCCACCAACAAGCCACTCCGAGCTAAAGATACAGATTGACAAAGTGGCTGCCACATGTGAAATCCGACTGCAAATTTGGGTTCATTTAGACCTGAAATTTTCATTGCAGCC
>Ga0233438_10000102_pt1 | contig 114861 bp, 100 predicted proteins | sample SI_123_September_FD_182720 | JGI IMG/M metagenome (GOLD analysis project Ga0233438, IMG submission 182720) | Seawater microbial communities from Saanich Inlet, British Columbia, Canada - SI_123_September2016_10_MG | ecosystem: Environmental > Aquatic > Marine > Inlet | place: Canada: British... | reverse complement strand
ACCCTCATAAGCACCAATCGAAGGTGATGTAGCTCTAGCTTTTCCTGTAATATCATTAGAAGGTGCTCCAGTGCTTGTTCCAGCTCCAACTCCAGGTGAAGAGCTACTCAATACCAAACCATCATCAAGAGTCATCCAAATATTATCAGCTCCATCAGGATCGCTTGAGCTAGCGAATAAAGGGTCTTGGTTATATAACATGTTAGTCGCAGAGGTGAGGGCATTATCATTTGCTGAGGTATAATTTGTACTAGCTAATTGTGTCATACAATTTGAACTAGTTATAGTTCCGCCTCCAATGATTGTTAAATCTGAACCATTAATAGTGCTTTTTGATGCACCATTGTAATTCAACTTTGTATTTCCCCAAAGCAATACATTTTTAATGGTCCAATGGGCATTTTTACCAAATAGTCCACCACCACCATTATTAGAACTATTGTAGCAGATTGTAACATTTGTTAAGACAGGATTACAGGTTCCCACAGGATTACCGTTGTTTAATGATCTCCAGGAATAGAACCCTCCACCTTTATCATCTGAAGAGTTATTATAAACAATGCAATTATCTAAAGTTGCAGTTGTTGAACTTGAACCAATATGTCCGCCGAAAAACATACCAGCTCCACCAAATTTCTTGGCAGAATTTTCTATAAAGATACAATTATCAATGTCAACATCACTATCGGCTATATAGATGCCACCACCAGCGTATTGGTATATGGTCTTGGAATCATAAGTTATATAAGATGTCTGGCTTGCACCAGGAGTAGAATTATAATTTGCATTAGCATTACCGTTTCTAATTATAAAACCGTCTAAGATGGCAGATGAAGTTAGGCTAGACATAATAAAAACATGATAACAATTATCTGTAACGTCCCCTACTGTCCCGATATCTCCGCTTAAAATAACTGGATTTGCTGATATGTCACGTTGGTTAAGAGTTGTTTCTGTCCCCGCAAAACCGCCATAGATTTTAAGATTTTTATTAAGATAAAAAGCATAATCCCGAGTATTCGTTGATGTTGATGGATTAAGTGTAGGCTTGTAGGTTCCAGCTGCCACCCAAATTGTGTTTCCACTAGGGGTGTTGTTAATAGCATCTTGGAGGTTTACATACGCGTTGGCCCAGGAAGATCCATTGTTAGATCCTGTTGCGTTAACATCTACTTTTGTTTGGGCACTTGAATTAATGAAACTAAACACAATAAAGCTTAGAAAAAGTACTGCACCAAATAAGTTATTCGTATGAAAAGATTGATTTTTGTTTGACATGGTATTAGATTTATTACACATACACTCAGGTATGTTGATATTAGTTACGTTCTAGAAATTGTTTACGAAAATAATAAGTTTAATTATTACTTGTAGTGACTGTGTTAAAATTAATATAAATCGAAGCGATACAAAACCCCTAATTTCAATAGCCACCTTCTAATAAAAGTTAAATTAACTTTTTCTTCTACTTCTTCATCACTTTGACATACTTGCTACCGCTTTCAGAAGCAACTTGAAGGATGTAAATACCACAGTCCCACTCTCAAGTATTCAGCTTATGAATACCATTGGTGAATATATGATGATTAATCAGGGGAATCGTGGGGAGAGGGTTAATTCTCAGTTAATCAGTTTTCTTTAACCTTATTCGTATTATGAATCTTAAGCATATTTTTATTGTAATGACAAGTATATTTATTAATTTTTCACTTTCAGCACAGCCATCAGGATATAGTTATGGAAAGAAAATCACTATTGATAACACTGAAGTATCTGGCAGTGGAAGCCATACGAACTTTCCCGTTTTAATTTCTCTAACCGATAATAATCTCAGAACTACGGGTAATTCGGGATATGTTCAAAACTCAAATGGTTATGATATTATATTTACAAGTGGTAATGGCTCAACAACTTATTCTCATGAGATTGAAAAGTATGATGCTTCAACAGGTGAGTTTGTTGCTTGGGTAAAAGTACCTTCACTCTCCGCAACGGCTAATACAGAAATTAATATGTATTACGGAAATTCAAGTATTAGCTCTAATCCTTCATCTACATCTACATGGAACTCAGACTATATTGTAAATATGCACATGGATGAAAATCCTACTGGGACTGTAGGAAACTCTAGCCAGCAGACTTTTACAGCTACAAGTGTTGGCGGTATGAATTCAAGTGATATTACAGCTGGAAAGATTGGTAGCGGAACAGATTTTGACGGCTCAAATGATGGGTTCAAAATAACTGACAATAGCACGATTGATTTAAATACGAACGACTTTAGTTTTTCATGCTGGTTTAAAACGGATGCAATTGGAAACACCCAGACACTTTTTAATAAAAAATCTTTTGGTGGGGGTGTTACAGGTTTTGGTGCAGTATACATAAATACTAGTGGCACTTTAAGTTTTTATTTTAAAGGCTCTGGAACAACGCAAGGAGGAGGCTCTACAGCAACAACAACTGTAAGTGCTAATACCTGGTATAATTTCCATGTAACTTGCGACGTTGCCAATGACGAAGTTAAAATTTACTTGAATGGTTCATTAGTCTCAACAACAACTGTTGATGCAGGTGCGACTCTTGCAAACACACATGATCAATTCTTTGGAATGTTTTCTGAAAATAATGCAAATGGTCACTCCGGTTGGAGTAAATTATCTTTTAATGGTGTTCTAGATGAAATGAGAGTTGCACTTACAGATTTTTCTGCAGATTGGATAGCAACAGAGTATAATAACCAAAATTCACCTTCTACCTTTTACAGCTTAAGTACTCACCAGACTGCTACTAGTGCCTTGCCTGTTGACTTACTTAGTTTTCATGCAAACCCTAATGCAAATCATACCGCTCAACTAAATTGGGTGACAGCTAGTGAAATTAATAACAGCCATTTTGAGATAGAGCGTAGCTATGATGGCAGAGATTTTGAAATGATTAATCAGGTTGCCGGGAATGGAAATAGTCAACATCAGATTGACTATAGCTACAAAGATGAATCAATTAGTTTGAAGCAAAACACAGTTTTCTATCGATTGAAGCAAATAGATTTTGACGGCACCTTTGATTACTCAGATATTCGCGTAGTTCGATTCGATGAATTAGTTGGCAACTTGAATATGTCCGCATCTCCTAATCCATTTTCTAATGAACTAACAATTTTGGTGACTCTAGCTCCTGGAGAAAACTACCAATTAGAGGTAACGGACTTGAATGGTGCTATAGTTCACCAAAAAGAGTGTACATATGCTAGTGGTTTTCACAAGCTTAATACTTCGGAATGGAAGAGCGGCACATATATTATTGGGATAGTTTCTGATAATGGGGTAGAGAACATCAAGGTGATTAAAAAATAAGTTAAGATTTATCCAAGTTTAAGCGATAAAAAACACCTAGCTTGAGCAACCAACTATCCGAAAAGTCTTGGTTGATTTGGATGCGTTTGTCATCAAAGTATGTGAGTGGCATACCCAATGCTACTTGTTCATTGTACATGCGATAAGATCGTCCTATGGAGTGTCCAAAATTCATTTGAAAGTTTAGCCCACTTTTGGTTTCGTATCTTAAAAATGTATAAATATCATTTGTAGATTTCACGAGGTATCGATGGTCTTCATTTTTAATGGGTGAATTGATGTTATAGCTTCTTACTTGCCCCTTGAAATTTAAACCTGTTTTTATATTACTTCGAATAGCGTATTCAGCATTAAAAGACAATGGAAGAGTTGCTTTTACTTCTAGTTTTTTCGAATTATTTAGGTAATAAAAACCAACTATGGGCACAATAAAAGGTCCGAACAACTCACCATTACTATACAAACCAAATTTGAAATTGAGTTGATCTGTTTTGGTATATCTCATCAAAACAATACCTCCAATCTGGATATCATTTTCAGCAATATTTTTCATATCTGACGAAACTTTTGGAAGCAACATGTATGTGCCACTTAGTCGTTTATTGTGTTTAAGGTTAGCTCCTAGTTTTAAGGTAATACCTGTGATGGATTCATTGGGTCGATTAGGATTAAATGACGCTACAATATTTTCGTATATAGCTCCAGATAAAAACGCCATATTATCACTAATCACGATTGGAACTGTAAAGTCACCATTAATTTCTTGAAGTATTGTTGAAATAGTTGAAGAGTCAAAGGTATTTGCAGGTGTTCTTGCATAGTCAAATTTGACCAAATCGAAGTAATCTTGGGCTTTTATACTGGTTGCATAAAGCAAGATAACGATTGCAAAACTAATTTTTCTTAATGAGTTGATGAAGGTTTTAATCATCATAAATTCCATCTCCAAGATTAGTATAATATTTCTGTTAAACAAAATAAACCGACATCTACCTAGCTGTGATTTTATAAATTACTTTCTTTCAAGATGATTTATTTATGTTGGAATTCTTATAATATGGAATTAGGTTATTTTTGAATTTGGATGAAGGTATTCGAATTGAAAAAAATCACGCTTATATGCTTTTTGTTATGGAGTTCGACCGTATACTCTCAATCAAAAAAAGAGCAAATATTGATGCTTAGTAATAGGGTAGATAGTCTAACAAGCGATCTTTTGTCAGAGAGGGCTAACTATTCCATCACCCAAAAAAAGATGGAAAGAGTCATTAGCAATCTCTCCAAGAACTTAGATTCAGTTGTATATAATTTTAAAATATTGAGTATTAAAAATAAAAACCTGGTTCAATTGAATACTCAAAAACAAGATACGATTGATGTTGCAATGGACAGCATCATTCAGCTAAATAATTTATTGTATCGTAAGAAAAAGACAGAAGATGTTTTCCCAGATAATCCTTGGCTTGGTCAAAAGATTATTTTTCAAGCAAAGGTCAATCAGGTTAATGTTGGAGATTTTAGCGAGGTTTATTTTGAATTATTTGATATCAATAAAAGTAGCGATGGAGTAACTATTCATATGGATGATTACACATGGAAACTGACAGGTTATTACAGTAAAATGAATAACATCAAAAAACTTAAAGAGGGGGAGCTCTATCAACTAACATTTCAGAGTTTAGCGTATGATAATGCCCCCATAGAGGGCATAGATTGGATGCTAGTTGAAATGATAAAGGTAGATAGCATATAGTATTAAATTTAAAAAGAACTGCTAACAAAAATTTGGAGGAATTAATAAACAAAATAAAAGGTAGTATAACCCTAAGTGCTGAGGCTGAGGAGCATATCTCCTCCATTTCGAAAGTAAAGGCGATTTCAAAAGGAGAGTTGCTCATTGGTCATGGGCAAATGGTAAAAAACACATACTTCGTTATAGATGGATGTTTGAGGTCATATGGGATAGACAAAAATGATAAAGAGCACACCCTTCAATTTGCTATAAAAGGCTGGTGGATAAGTGATTTTATTGCAGTTTACACCAACGAACCAGCAACGCTAAATGTTGAGGCCATAAAGGATTCTTATATAATAGCGTTTAACACGAAAGATTTAGATGAAATTCATTCATTGTTTCCAGAATTCGAGGTATTTCAACGAAAAAATTTAGAACGACATGTTGTTAGTTTGCACAAAAGAATCATGAATCAGCTCCAGTTAACAGCTCATGAGCGATACAATGTGTTTTTAAAACAATATCCAGAAATCGAACAATTTACTCCAAATTATCATATTGCATCATATTTGGGAATTACTCAAGAGAGTTTGAGTCGGATTAGAGCAGAACAATTAAACAAATAGTTTTCTTATCATAGGGTAATTTTTTTGTTAAACGCTCATTTTACTTTTGCTTTTAAATAAAATTGAAAATAAGTGATGCTTAAAAAACTATTAGGAATAGCACCAATACTTGAGTCGGATGGCTCATACAGCCCTTCAAAACTTGCATTAAAATTGGGAACAGTTAGCAAGACCGATTACGAAAAAATTTCGTATGAAAAATATCAAGGGAAAAAGTCAAAGATCCTCGTCATATTTACGGAGCAAAAAAATATGAAGATGCAAAACGGTAAATTGTTTTCTACGGGTAATCACCCTGTAGAAGCTCTATTGCCAATGTTGCATTTAAAAAACGCGGGTTTTGATTTTGAAATAGCAACTCTAACTGGTAAGCCAGTGGTATTCGAAATGTGGGCTTTCCCAGATAAAGATGACCATGTTAAGGCTATTTTCGATGAGTATCAATCAAGCTTTGCAAAACCTAAAAAACTTCAAGATTTTGTTGACAATTCATTGACAGACACAGCCTCTTATGCCGCTGTTTTTGTACCTGGCGGGCATGGTTCGATGTTGGGTATTCCCGAAAATGAAAATGTAGGTAAGGTATTGAATTGGGCACATCAAAACGATCTGTTTACGGTTAGTATTTGTCATGGACCAGGCTCATTTTTAACAACAACACTTAATAATGGAGAGTTTATTTACAAAGGATACAACATGGCTGTGTTTCCAGATTCTGTAGATAAAATGACGCCAAAAATTGGTTATTTACCAGGAGAAATGCCCTGGGGATTGAGCGAGAAGATGAAGAGCTTAGGTGTGAATTTAGCAAATACTAAGTCAGATAAAACGGTATGTTTAGACAGAAAATTAATTACTGGTGCAAGCCCTTTAGCTTCTAATGAATTAGGTAAACTTGCAGCTCATACTTTGCTTGGTGCATTAAAATAAGTTCTTTTACAACTAATTATAACATGGAATTACTACATAAACTGAAATGGCGTTATGCTACTAAGGCAATGAATGGCCAAAAAGTACCTCAAGAAAAAGTGGACAATATTATAGAGGCCATATCTCTAGCACCTACTTCAAGTGGCCTACAACCTTTCGAGTTGTATGTAATTACTAATCAAGAAGTAAAAGAAAAGATTAAACCAATTGCATGGAATCAGTCGGTAATCACGGATTGTTCACATTTACTTGTTTTTGCTTCTTGGGATACATATTCCGAAGATCGAATCAACAAGATGTTTGACTTAACCAATACAATTCGAGGGTTTAAAAATGAGGGCTGGGAGAAATACAGACAATTATTGCTAAATAATTATCCGCAAAAAGATGCAGAAGAAAATTTCAATCATGCAACCAAGCAAGCATATATTGCATTTTCTCAAGCGATATCGGCAGCTGCGTTTGAGGAAGTAGATGCTACACCAATTGAAGGTTTTGATCCTAAGGCACTCGATGAAATTTTAGGACTTAGAGAAAAGGGGTTGCGAAGTTGTGTAATACTTACTTTAGGATATAGAAATTCAGAAAAAGATTGGCTGGTTAACCTTCCTAAAGTTAGAAAAAGTAGGGAAGATTTGGTTACAGAGATTGACTAATTAAGTAAAGAATGTCATTGTGACTTTTTTCTAACGACGTATTATTAGATAAGTAGCTACTATTATCAGCCAAAACACTAAAGCGGAATATTGAATTTAAATTCAATATTCCGCTTTAAATGAATTATTAAAACTATAATCTAACCTTTAAATGGTTAATCCTAAATTATTCAGTAATGGTTTGAGAGGCTGTAGGTTTTTCTATATTCTGATAAGTGATTTCTGAGCTTTTTTCTGGCATTAAATATTTTAGTTTTAATGGTACCCAGCGGTAAATTAAACCTTTCTGCAATTTCCTGATATTTATACCCTAATGTATTCATCTCAAATATGATACGTTGATGATCTGGTAGTTGATCAATTGCAGCTGAAATATCACGGTTTATAAACTTAAGTTCACCCACATTAAACGTACCCAACACAGCTATTTTATCCGTGGGTGGTTTTTCATTTTGAGCATCTATTAGAGCATTTTTTCGCTTATTTTTTCGGTAAATACTTATAAAACTATTGTACATAATGGTGAATAACCAGCCTTTCAAATTGGTGCCTGATGTATATTTTGATGAATGAATAATTGCCTTCATATAGGTTTCTTGAACCAAATCTTTCGCATCATCAGAATTTTGCGATAATTTGAGAGCATATGCCCTGAGAGCTGGCTCTAATTGTTCTAATTCTTTTTGAAATTCAATTTTTCTATCCATAGCAAGGTAACAATTATTTAAAATACCAAGTCAACTACTAAATCAAATTCATCATAAATTAGGTTGTCTGCTAAATCATCAAAGTAGCTACCAGAACCATATTTTATGTCAAAGTCAGTTCTATCAACTTTGATACTTGCGTTGGCTTTTTTGCCATATACAGATACTTTAAACTTGATAGGTTTTGTGATTTGTTTGATGGTTAGTTCGCCTTTGACGTCGTACACATTCTTACCTACGCTTTTTACGCTAACTAACTTTAATGTAGATGTTGCATGCTTGTTTACTCCAAAGAAATCATCTGACTTTAAGTGCCCCTCTAATTTGTTCTTATATTCTCCATCAAGATCGGTACATGTGATTGATGTCATATCCATGGTGAATGATCCACCGACTAGCTTTTCGTTTTCAAAATTCAGAGACCCTGATTTTAATTCTACATTTCCTTTGTGAGAACCTGTTACTTTATAGGCTTTCCATTCAATAGTGCTTTGTTTCACCTCATGATTATTTAAATTGTTTTTTTCTGATCGAAAACTTTGTAGAGATAAAATACCGATGATACTTAAACTTAATAATACTGTGTTTTTTACTTTTTTCATGATTTTTCTTGTTGATTTTTTTGCGTGTGATCCGTCACAATATCCTTGCGGATCTGCTGTTTTCCCGCAGGCACATTTTGGTCTATTTTTCATTTTTATTTATTTTAGTTACGCAAAGAAACTATCATTAGTATATATTTGTAATAAGTTACTATTTAGTAACTATAAAAAACTAGTAACCTACACGTAACGATTAATTATGTCAGAAACCAAATTATGTCCGGTGGCAAAATTTACTCAAATAATGGGGGGTAAATGGAAATTAAGAATTATCAATGCTATTCGAAAACATGAAAAATTACGATTTGGAAAACTGCATGCCCTAGTTTCACCTATTTCTAGAAAGGTCCTTACCGACCAATTGAAAGAATTAGAAAGAGATCAGTTAATTATAAGGGAACAATTTGCGGAAATACCACCGCGAGTCGAATACTCTCTTACAGCGGCTGCCAGTCAATTATGTTCAGTATTTAGTGAGATTGAATCGTGGTCTGATCAGCATTATAAATAGTTTGTAAATAAAAAACGGGATGGTGAGTTTAATTTCAGCTATCCCGTTTTTTTTGGAAATCGATCAATTAGAATCGAATCCTTAAAAGATTTAAATATGTTATTGTTTTATGAATATTTGACGTCTTGTCGATTTAAAATCATTGACAGTTAAAACATATTTTCCTGGTGTATTATTTTTAATATTTAATATTTGATTACCTGCCGATAAAACTTCTTGATAAACAACTTTACCTTGTAAGTCGTAAATAGACACTTCACTTTTAGATTGAAGGTTTATGCTAAATTGGTCATTTGCTGGATTAGGATAAAAATCAATAGTTTTTTGACTTAATAGATTAACAGATAAAAGTTTTTCTGCTTTCAGGAAACTAGAACGTTCATATTGAATGTCATCATTTAGATAAAATTTTTCGAATGCAACTATTGGCAAAGCAATTCCGGGTACCCACCAATATTTTCCTTCTTCTTTTATGGTTGCAGTTAATGGACCTACCTCACCATCTAATGTCTTAATAGTTCTGACTAGTATAGCATTATTATATTTTGTACCATCGGGTAATACCAAAGTTGATGCACCTAAAACCTGACTTACAGATTTATCTTTAACGTCTCCTGGAAACTCATTAAACTTAAAATCAGATTCTATTTCATCCGTAAATTGAGAGATACTTGTTAATGGAAATCTCATCCATAATACTGCATCTGAATAACTTGCATCTGTATTGTCAGTTTTTCGACCATGATTGAGCACTTCATTGCCTTCGTATGAATAAAAGAACTCGCCATTTTGTGATTTAATAAAGTGAGTTGCTTTTGGGTAGTCTGCTTGTGAAGAAGAATGACTGATGGGCAAAAGCTTCATTTCGTAGGTCGTAGATGGTTTGACAGATGAAAAATCCCAAGGACCTTCGTTGTTAAAATCCATAGGTTCAGAGTTGTCTTCAATTTGATCAAATGTGTAGCTAACTCCATTTTCTGGTACGGAGGGCATCATTATCGTTTGACCAATAAGTGTGAGACTAATAATTTGAATAAAAGTAAAGATTGTATAACGCATATCGCGAAAGTACAAAACCAATTTTATTTATTATAAATTTTAATGGCCGTATGAATTAACGATACTTTTTTATACTTGGTTTCTTTAATTTCAAAATACTCGTACATTCTTTTTAATGAGGAACTTATACCGTTACTCATACATGATATGTCAGTTATCTGTTTATTTGAAGCTTAAATTAACGTTTTTTTCGTCATCGCTAATTGCAATCAGAACTTAAATCTCCAAAGGTGGCCGAATGCATTGTCCATTATGAGTATACTACCATACAAAATTAACTACATTGTTGTGATAAGATTTTTAGTCTTACCATCTACTCGATAACACTCAAAGACCCACTAAATGTATTTTCTTTCGTTTGCCCCTGTTCTATGTTACTCCAAGCTGCTACCCAAAAATAAACTCCAGGCACCACATTATTTTGAGCATTTAATCCATTCCATAAATCATTGACATCGTCTGTTTGAAAAACCTGCTCACCCCATCTATTGAAAATGGTAAGATTATAAGAGGTTAATTCATTACAAATATCAATAGGTCCAAAGGCATCGTTTAGACCATCCTGATTAGGTGTTATAACATTTGGAAACCACATTTCACAAATACAATCAACGATAGCTATGTTTACTTCCACACTATCACTTCCACACAAATTAGAAGATTTTACAAAAAGTAAGCCTTCATAGTTTAACAAATCAAAACTATCTCCTGTTGTCTGATTATTGTTCCAAACAACTGTTCCATAGGGATTAGAAACAGAAAGCGTTGTTTTTTCATCTATACAAAGCGATAAATCATCAAAATCTTCTAGGTTAGGTTTTTCAATTACACCAACATGAATGGTATCAGTCAATTGATTATCACACTTATCCAAATAATTGACAAAATATGTGATTGGTTCGGGTGAATTACATGTAGGATTTTGAATGGTATTATCACTCAGATATGTATTAGGAGTCCATTCATACTTGTTATCGCTGCTTTCACGAACATTCAAAGTGATACTATCACCTGTACACATAAAAAAGCTATCGTTTACTAGTATATTGTCTCTTAAACAAGCTATGTGCGTATTATTTGAACCTCCTGTAGCAGATGTAAAACCCCAATATACTTCACTTTCACCATTAAAAATAGCTTTAACAATATCCAGATTAATACGTTCTCTTTTTTCGCAATCAAACCACACCTCAAATAGATTAGTAGAGGCATTCCAAGTAATTCGAACCAAATGATTTTTGCCATCTTCTATGTTACCCAGATTAGGCAATGCCGGTATAGGCTTTGTGATAGCATCATTACTATTATGATCTACACTTCCATTTTTTAGAATTGCAATGTGATCATGAGTCAAATCACCTCGGTCAATATTATTCCAGTCATCAAATTCAACACCTAAGCTCGGAGAGAATCCCTCAAAACCAATTCCGCCTCCGGGAGCCCCTAATGCTTTGTTGCCAGATGTCTGCAATACAAATACAATCCCATCTGCTCCTTCATCGTTATTTCCGAAATTTAACTCAAATTCAAGGTCAAAATTTTTAGTTAAATCTAATTTATCGGCATACCATACTGACCCTAATTGCCAATCATTTGTCGATGTAAGCCTATAACAAGAACCACCGGTTGCTTCTGCACTTCCATTGGCAAAGTACGACTGACTAAAACAAAAAGTACTAATAAATAAGGCAGCAAAAACAGTAGATAGTTTTTTAGTGAATAGCATTGTAGAAACGAATATAGTATTGTATTAACCTCCACGAAAATAAATCTAATAATTCTATTTTAAGACTACCTTTTCTATAAATTCAAACACAGTTTAGCCTAACCATTTACAACGCAGTAAATAGGAAAACAGAAGTCCTTTGGATAAAAAGGAATCAAAATGTATTTGTCGAGTACATCCAAAATATGACAGATAATTATGGACAAACAAAAAAGTGGAATAGTGAACCTAAACAACTATTCCACTTTGATAGATTCTTTGAGACTGTTATCTAATTCTTAGGCTGAAAATTTAAACAAGAATTAATCAGAAAATATTAGGCATACTTTTTTAAAGACCAAGCCATAACACCACCCAAAACTGCTCCCATGACAGCCGACAATATTGCATCTAACCCGATGTAATTATATGACACTATATTAGTGACAGATAGCATTTGAAGGTCAATAATCAACCATAAAACAACACTGTAAACTAACCCAAAAACAGCACCATCTTTTAGATTATCAATTTTTAATTTATCTAAAAGAACAATAAGTGCAATTAACTGAATCAGTCCAACAATAAAACCAGAAAGGAAATCAGGATTTTCTCTCACTGCATCAGGAAATGCTTCGTGCCAACTTGCCATTTCTGGCAAGAAAATTAATGTTCCAAAAACACCGCCAAGTATAAAAAAGAGAATAAGTCCGATAATAAATGTATAAATAAATTTCTTCATTTTGTAAATATAGAATAAACAGACTTGGTTATACAATTGATTACGAAAACACTACGGACTTTTAGTAGTATAAAAAAGCGGAATAGTGAGCTTAAACTCAACTATTCCGCTCTGGTAGAGTCTATTATACTCTTATCGAATCTTTAAATTAAAATTTAGCGTAATACTACCTTATCAATTACATGAACTACTCCATTATCCGCAGCAAGGTCTGCTAAAGTTACTGAAGCTACACCGTTCACAGTTACACTTGTAGCTAATGATTGAAAGTAAATAGGTTCATTGAGTAAGGTATTATACATAGAATTAACCTGAGATTGGAGAAGAACCTCTTCTAAAATTACTTCTGGCAGTACATGATATAAAAGAATATCAGTAAGATTAGGTAATTCAAGTAGATCTGGAACACTAACCCCTAATTCCTCTGCTAAATCTGTAAATGCTTCATCCGAAGGAGCCAGTACTGTAAAGGCAACTGAGGAATCACTTAGAACCCCTTGCAATTCAGCTGCAACAACTGCTGCTTCAAGGTAGTTGTGATTTTCACTCCCTTTAATTATAGACCATAGTGTAGATTGATCAGTTTCCTCAACGTTAGAAGCTTGTGGATTTTCTTTAGGTATTACTGAGTCTACTTCTACTTCAGTACAAGAATGTAAAGCTAAGACAGAAAAAATTAACAAGGAAATATTTTTCATTTTAATACATTTTTAATTAATCTTATAACATTTAAAACTTAATTTAGTTTTTTAAAACTGTCATCTAATTTTAGATTAATAATTAATTGGACTTATATATTTTCACCTCTGAATCACAAAGCTTCTTCTTTTGATATAAATAAATTAACAGACTTCTTAATCTTCAATTTAAAGGATTATTCAAACCCAATATACTGGCTTAGATTAAACTCTAAACGTAGAGATAGACCTAAAAAGGAATGGAAGAAGATTACTGAAAACTACTCTGATAACATCCAATCCAAAGCATTAGAAATAATAGAGCTAAAGTGGGATGAGTTATTAGTTGTGTAATAAAGTACCATTCAGTTATAGGGTAACTAATTACACAAGATTGGATGCAATTAGATGCTACAACTATCTAAAGGATATCAGACAATCTATGATTTATCTATAAAACGATACCTAAATCGATACCCTGGGGTATAAAAAAACCCGTAACTGACTGTTTAATAATCAATTACGGGTTATTAAGGGTAGCCTCGCCAGGAATCGAACCTGGATCTAATGTTTAGGAAACATCTATTCTATCCGTTGAACTACGAAGCCTTTTTATGATATGACGCTTCCTGGTTTTGTTTGTTCGTCTGGACTTACAAACCTTAACGATCCATCCTCTTCTTCAGCCATGAGAATCATTCCGTTACTTTCTATTCCTTTTAGTTTGCGAGGAGCCAAATTTGCTAAATAGGTGACTTGTTTTCCAATGATATCTTCTGGTGCAAAATATTCTGCAATACCACTCACTACTTCCTTGGTTTCTGGTCCTACATCAAGCGTAATGTGTAATAACCGGTCTGCTTTTTTAACTTTCTCAGCAGCAGTAATCGTTGCAACTCTAATATCTAATTTTACAAAATCGTCGTATTGTATCATGGGCTTTAATGGTTGTTTGATTTGTTCTTGGCTACTTGTATTTGTTGGAGTTTTTTGGTTCAATTTTATAATTTGCCGTTCTATAACATCATCTTCAACCTTTTCGAATAAGAGTTTACTCTCTCCTATTGTGTGTCCAGGAGTAATTTTATCCTCATAGGATTTAAGATTCAAATTTTTAAGGATTTTATGCGAGGTGTCTGGCAAGAAAATTTGTCCGAATAAACCAATTTGATGTACAGTATGTAGGCATGTTAGGATACAATCGGCTACGTTCTGTTGGTTAGCATCATCTTTAATGAGTTTCCATGGAGCTGTATCTTGCAAATACTTGTTTCCATAGCGAGCAATCTCCATAAAAGCCTCTAAGCCTTGACGTTGGTTGAACTGGTCAAGTGCTTCTGTGATTTTGATTGAAAAATCTGGCAATGAATCTAACTTTCCATCAGGTATTTTTCCATTGAAGTATTTATGGGTTAGAACGATAACCCTGTTCACGAAGTTCCCCAAAATTGCTACAAGCTCATTGTTCACTTTTGCTTGATAGTCTTTCCAAGTGAAGTCTGCATCCTTAGTTTCAGGCAAAATAGAATTGATGACATAACGAAGCTCATCTGTTTTTTCTGGGAATTCCTTTAAATATTCGTGGAGCCAAATCGCATGGTCACGGCTAGTTGATATTTTGCTTCCTTCTAAGTTTAAAAATTCATTGGCTGGCACATGGGTAGGTAGGTTAAACCCACCATGTGCATGGAGCATAGCAGGAAAAATAATGGTATGAAATACGATGTTATCCTTGCCTAAAAAGTGTGTAATTTCAGTGTCAGAGTCTTTCCACCATGTAGTCCACTGATCACCAGTTACTTCTTTTGTGGCAGATATGTATCCAATAGGTGCATCAAACCAAACATACATCACCTTATTATCTGCATTTTGTATAGGAACACGAACACCCCAATCAAGATCTCGTGTCATTGCTCTTGGTTTTAATCCGTCATTTAGCCAGCTTTTACATTGTCCATATACGTTGGATTTCCATCTGTCTTTTTGATTATCAACCCAATCATCCAAAAACTCTTTCTGAATAGAGTCAAGTGGTAAATACCAATTGGTAGTTTGCTTTAAAATAGGAGAATTTCCTGTTAGTGCTGATCGAGGATTAATGAGTTCTCTTGGATTACTCGTTCTACCGCATTGCTCACATTGATCACCATAGGCATTTTCGTAAGAACAGTTTGGGCACGTTCCTACAATATATCGATCCGCTAAAAACTGTTGAGCCTCTTGGTCATAAAATTGTTCTGATGTTATTTCCTCAAAAACATTATTATCATTTAGGGTAGTAAAGAAATCCTGAGCAGTTTGGTGGTGTAACTGATTAGTGGTTCTACTAAATTGATCGAAATGGATTCCAAATTGCTTAAGACTATTAGCAATAAGTGAATGATTCTCATCAACAATTTGTTGTGGTGTCTTTTTTTCTTTTTTGGCTTTGAGTGTAATTGGAACACCATGTTCGTCTGTACCGCAAATAAAAAGGACATCCTGTCCCATTATTTTTAGATATCGGTAGTGGATATCTGAAGGGAGAAAACACCCAGCAATGTGCCCAATATGTATTGGTCCGTTAGCATAAGGGAGTGCACAAGTGATAAGATGTCTTTTTGGCATTGGAGCAAAAATAAGAGAAAGCCTGAAGTCAATGACTATGAATGCTTAATGTTTTGAATTCTTCTTGTTTTTATATTTTGTTAATATAGGGTGCAATACAACAGCCAATAAAATAATGGAGGTTCCTAAGTAAAAATTGAAATTGAGAATGGTGTCTTCATTGAGTAACCAAATGGCTAATAATATTCCATAGACAGGCTCCAAGTTGATACTCAAATTTGAGATAAAAGCACTCAATTCTTTGAGGGAATTGATAGCAAGTGCAAAAGCTAAGCTGGTGCAGAGTAACCCGAGTATAATTAACCAAACCCAGTCCGTTCCTATGGCCGTCCATTGGGTTTGGGGCATAAACGTATTAATGAATGGATAGGCTATTGAAATAAATAAAAATCCAGAAGTTAACTCTACAGTAGTGACAGAAAGCGAGTTTTGTCCAGCAATGTATTTCTTATTTAAGGTGGAAAATAAGGCAGCTAAAAAAGCAGAGATAATACCGATAATAATGGCACTGTAGTATGATTCTCCAATACCACTAAGTAAGTAAATCCCTAAAATCACAATGACTCCCAGAAGCAACTCAATCCATTCAAACTTTGATCGAGTAATGAGAGGTTCTAAAACAGAAGTGAATAGAGAAGCTGTTGCAAGACAAGCAAGAGTGACAGATGCACTATGACCAACTTTAATGCTACCATAAAAAGTCAACCAATGCATTGCTACAAGAATACCAATGCCAATAAATTTTAATAGGTTCTTTTTTGTAATTAGGAGAATTCCTTTAAATACTCCAGGAATAAATATTAATCCAAGAATGGCTATCCATAGTCTATTCCATACTAATGCGACTTCATTTAAAGAAATTAATTTTCCAAGAATAGCAGTAAATCCAAATAGAAAAACTGCTATGTGGAGTTGGATGTAGGCTTTGTTTTTAGAAGATTGTTTTTCCAAGACTTAAACAATATTAATTGGTCGGGTAGTAAAAAAAAACTTAAAGCATAAAAAAAACCCAGTCAGAAACTGGGTTTTTTATATTTCTTCTAGTGACTACCAATCATCATCGTCAATAAACGGAGTGGCTGCACATGTTGTCTTAAGCTCGTCGATGAAATTATTCATGTGATTATTACATGCTATTAAAATTCGATCATTTCCTCTTGCATTTTTCTTAGCAGATAAGTAATATTCCATATAAGTTACATCATCTGGTTTTCCGTTTGTACTTTGAGATACATGAACGAAATTGTTAAATTTATAACGATACCTTTCGTCCTTGAAACGAAGCTCCATGTCAAATTTAATAATTCCTGCGTCCACTTTTTGATATTCATTTAACTGAACAGCTAGCGGCATGTGAACATATGCCTTAATTGTTTGTCCTTCTTTTCCATCGGGATCAATACCTGCAGCATCAATCATGCTTTTGGCTTCATGCTTTCCAAATTTGTTTTGCATCCAAACCAATGCTCTTTGATAGAGAGAGTCAGATAAAGAGTAATCATCACCACCTAGATCTAAAAACCGATCTGGAACAATTACTTCGACAACTTCTACGAATGTAATAAGTTGAGAGGAGCTGTCATAGGGCATGCTGGTAAATCGTTGATATGGTCTTGCTTTGACCTCTGGTCTAGAAGATCTTACATAATCATCACCTCCAAAGCTAAAGTCACCTCCATCATCATCTACCCAGCTATCGTCCATGCCTTCGTCATCAGTCCATGCATCGTCAGTACTTTCGTCGTCAGTACTTTGAGATTCGTCATCATCAGAGCCCCACGAATCGTCTTGATTACCCCATGAGTCATCCTGATTATCCCATGATTGAGAATAAACTACAGAGTAAGATGTTAATATTGATAGTAGAATGAATAATGTTTTTTTCATAAGTTTAAGTATTTGAATAGGTATTATCACAAAGTCCCACACAAAAAAGGCCTACGAAAATAATCTAATATTTATTTTTATGCAATTAGAAGATTTGGGAAAATATATTTTTATAACGTATTGAATAATCAATTTGTTTTGTCTATTTGCATTTTAACTATTTAAATAATAGACCATGAACAAATACTTTTTAATTCCTTCAGTTATCGTTTTCACTTTTTGGGGATGTTCAAAAAATCAAGATAAAAGTCATTTTTTAAGCAACGATTCACATTCATATGCCAATTTTAATGATGTACGGATATCGCATTTGAATTTAGATTTGACTGTGGATTTTCAACAAAATATCTTAGACGGTAAAGTTGATATTTCTATAACAAACTACACCAATGCAAAGCAATTGATACTGGACTCAAAGGATTTAACCATTCATAAAGTATTACTTGAAGATAGTTCGAAAACCCCATTTACATTGGGGGGTCATAGCGAGACGTTTGGGCAACCTTTAGTTATTGATATCAAGCCAACTACAAAAATGGTTTCTGTTTATTACACGACTAGTCCAGATGCAGAAGCATTACAATGGCTTACTCCCGAGCAAACTTTAGGTAAAAAATATCCTTTTTTGTTTAGTCAATCACAAGCTATTCTGGCTCGTTCATGGGTGCCTTGTCAAGATGGTCCTGGTGTCAAGTTCACCTATGATGCAACTATAAAAACAGATTCAAATCTTATCGCTTTGATGAGTGCTGAAAATAGTACTTCAAAAAGTGATAATGGGGCATATACATTCAAAATGGATCAACCCATTTCCTCTTATTTATTAGCACTAACGGTGGGAGATTTAGAATTTGCAAGTACAGGAAGAAATTCTGGTGTTTATGCAGAGCCTGCCATGCTCGAAAAATCAGTTTGGGAACTGAATACAATGCAAAGCATGATTGATAGTGCAGAGCAGTTATATGGACCTTATGCTTGGGATCGTTATGATGTTGTTATACTTCCTCCAAGTTTTCCTTTTGGTGGAATGGAAAATCCACGTTTAACTTTTGCTACACCTACGATTATTGCTGGTGACAGAAGTTTAGTGGCATTAATTGCTCATGAGTTAGCACATAGTTGGAGCGGAAACTTAGTTACTAATGAGACTTGGAATGACTTTTGGCTAAATGAGGGCTTTACTGTTTATTTTGAGCAGCGAATAATGGAGAAAATCTTTGGTAAACCCTATGAAGAAATGCTCACTAAACTGGGTATGGGTGAACTGGAAGCGACCATAGAGAAACTTCAAAATGAAGGCAATTCTGATGACACGCACTTATATTTAGATTTAGACGGAAGAAATCCCGATGATGGACTCACAGATGTTGCTTATGAGAAAGGGCGTTTCTTTTTACAAAAAGTAGAGTCTGTTGTAGGTAGAAAACGATTTGATTCATTCCTTAAAAATTATTTTACAGATAACAAGTTTAAACCGATGAATACTGAGCGATTTATTGCTGAACTTAATAATCACTTACTGTCTCCAGAAGAAGAACAAGCGATTAATATTTATGCGTGGGTGTATGGTCCAGGATTACCAGATAATGCCTTGGTCCCTTATTCAGAAGAGTTAGATCGGGTGGAAGGAGTAATTGCTGAGTACAACAATAACCGTATTAAAGCAAAGGATATTGATATTACAGGATATACTACTCATCATTGGTTATATTTTTTGCGAGGTCTTAAAGGCTTAGATTCAACCAAAATGTTAGAATTAGATCAAAATTTTAAATTTACACAAACAGGAAATAGTGAAATTGCTTGCGATTGGTTTAAGCACTGTATTGACAACCAGTATGAGACAGCATTTCCAGCATTGAGTGATTTTTTAACTAAGGTGGGAAGAAGAAAATTTTTAATTCCATTGTATTCTCGTTTAGCAAAAACTCCTAAAAATAAGGCTTGGGCAAAGGAAGTGTATCAAATAGCTAGAAAGGGCTATCATTCAGTAAGTTATAACACGATAGACGAGGTTCTAAAGTAAGTTGAGTCTAATTTATTGAGGAGCTCAAATTTGTTTGGGTAATTGAAAATGCAAATTAACTTTGCAATCGCTTAATTCAAGCAGGGCCTATAGCTCAGTTGGTTAGAGCACCTGACTCATAATCAGGTGGTCCCTGGTTCGAGTCCAGGTGGGCCCACTATCAAACCCTTTACTAGTAATAGTTTAGGGTTTTTTGTTTCAAAAACTTGTGTTTTACACAATTCAAAATATACCCTTTTTAAGTCTTTTCTGGCAGTGCTGAGGCAGTGATTTTGTAATACTTGAATTTTTTGTTTAAGGTATTACCACATTATTACAACTCCATTTTTTTAAGATTAGATACACTTTTATACCTATTTCTGGCAGTACTGAGGCAGTGAATTTTTGAGTCTGATACTTTATTAAAAGGAATGTTAAATTTGGGGCTTAATGATAACAGGAGAATTAAAATCACAAATAGATAAAAGATTTAAAGAATAACACAGATATCAGTAAAGCTCTTACATCTCACCTAATTCCTTCTCCAAAGGATACTATTTCAGGTAAAAATGACAAATTATTTATGAAATTTATCCAGGAACGCTACAAGCTCATAGAGTCTTATCTTGAGGTACTTAGCAAAGACTTGGATAAATTAAAAACTAAATAAAAATGGAACAGTGAAAAGGAAAATAATCATTAAACCCAAGGCGCATCTTCCTCTGTTAAATCATTACTTACCATATTTATCTAGGATTAGCTGGCGGTGCAACTACTTATATTAATATGGCAATATTTGTGGTATTTTGCAGTATTGTATTACACGACAAGTAAAAAGTAAACTCCAACTAAAAAAAATATTGATGGCTAAACATGAGGTTTTTTTGTAAAAAATACATGAAAAGTCTTAGGCATCATGAATAATATCTCCAAGAAGCATTAAAGAGAATTGAAAAAGCATTTAAACATAAAAAAATAGATTTTAACCTCTTTTGACTCTTTTAGCTATAAAAATTATTTTTCTCTTTTTTAATTAAGCCAAATTCTTTTTTTTTACCCTTATAAATGGGAAAAAAATTAAATTTTATTGTTTTATCAATTTTAGTCTTGATTTGCACTTTTGTGGCAAACAATTACGAAGAGTTATCATCTGCAATCGATTCAGGTGATACAGCTTGGATGTTGGTATCAAGTGCTTTTGTTTTGCTTATGACGCCAGGCTTATCCTTCTTTTATGGGGGCATGATCAACAAGAAAAATGTAATTTCTACCATGTTGCAGAGCTTCATTGCTTTGGGTGTAATTAGTGTATTATGGGTTGTAGTCGGTTTTAGTTTGTCCTTTGGAGAGAGTATAGGCGGTATTATAGGTAACCCAATGACCTATTTTGCTTTTAAGGATGTGGGTTCTAATCCCAATCCTGATTTTGCTCCTACAATACCTTTTTTACTTTTTGCTCTTTTCCAACTCAAGTTTGCCATTATAACTCCAGCTTTGATTACGGGCAGTTTTGCTGGTCGAGTGAGGTTTAGGAGCTACATTTTTTTTATGGTTCTCTTTAGCATTTTCATTTACAGTCCTTTAGCTCATATGACTTGGCACCCAGATGGTTTATTTAGAAACTGGGGGGTATTGGACTTTGCAGGAGGAACAGTTGTTCATATGTCTGCAGGATTTGCAGCATTAGCGGGTGCAGTTTTTTTAGGCAAGAGAAAGGTCCTTATTGAGCATTCTATTAATGTACCTTATGTTATTTTAGGAACGGGTTTATTATGGTTTGGTTGGTTTGGATTTAATGCAGGATCAGCTTTAGGAGCCAATGCTGATGCAGTAATTGCTTTTGCAAATACCAACATTGCATCTGCTACGGCAATGATAACCTGGGTTTTTTATGAACGAATGCTTGGTCGAAAAATGTCTGCTTTAGGGGCTTGTATTGGTGCAGTTGTCGGATTAGTAGCGATTACACCGGCGGCAGGTTTTGTAAATATTGGTCAATCAATGTTTATTGGATTCATAGCATCTATTATCTCAAACTGGGCAATCAATTTCAAAAATAGAACAGGTATTGATGATACTTTAGATGTTTTCCCAAGTCACGGTGTAGGAGGTATTGTCGGGATGTTACTTACCGCAGTTTTTGCGTCAGAAGTTGGGCTGATTTATGGTGAGATAACGACTTTGTTTTATCACTTGTTAGCCCTGGCTATTACATCCGTTTATTGTTTTGGAGGTAGTTATGTACTCTATTTTATCGTAGATAAACTTTTGAGTATGCGAGTTAGAGAAGATCAAGAAGATAGAGGGTTGGATCAAAGTCAACACGGCGAAAAAATTGATTAAAAAAAGCCCACATGTATGTGGGCTTTTTCAATTGAATAAATTCTATTTTATACTGTTCCTTTCTTAGACCCATATAAGAGAAGCCCATAAGAAACTAGTCCCATAATAATTACGGGTAAAGGAGCCGCCAAACCATCATTTGTGATAAATGAGATTAAATCTGGTAAAGCACAAAATCCCCATACAACACTGTACAAGAATGAAAGTCTTCTTAAAGTTGCTTCGTCATCAAACGATCTAGATCCAATAAGTAAGAAGATTAATCCTGTAAAAATAAGACAGACTACCATTGCAAAGTTTTCAAAAAACTTTACGGCATCTGCGGAGGGTGTATCTCCAAAAACATCGGCAAGTAACATAGCTTTGAAATCAGCGTTGAATAAGCTGAGAGTAAGTGGTAAAAGTTGTAAAAATGCGAGTACCGCTACGATTGTAAAAATAGTTTTAATTTTCATTTTAGTTTATAAATTAATTGGTTTAAAAAATCAAATATATATGAAAATTGGTATTTAAAGTTGTGAGCTGATACTAATTGACATAACTTATTCCAATGAAGACAAGTATGCTTCCGCTGTTTCTAGTTGTTCATCCATCTTTGGACCTTCCATTTTTCGAGCCAAGTTTACCATCATGCTCATGCGTCTATTTTTGGCAAATTCTTCACTGTTTACATGGATAAATCGCCAATAAAGAGCGTTCCATATTTTACACCATTCCCCTTTTTTGTAATCACTCATTTTTAGAATATAATTACTCCCACTACAATAGGGTTTGGTGGTCATCAACCCTCCATCCGCATATTGGGTCATGCCATATACATTGGGAACCATTACCCAATCGTAGGCATCTACATACATTTCCATAAACCAACGATAGACTTCGTCTGGGTCAAACTCGCAAAGCATCATAAAGTTTCCAATTACCATCAATCGTTCAATGTGGTGAGAATAACCTGTTTTTAATAGTTTTTTAATGGTTTGATCGATAGGAACTATTCCTGTATTTCCAGTCCAAAAACTTTCAGGAATCTTTCGAGAATATCCGAAGTGGTTAGTGGTTCGCTGTTTGACCCCATCAAGTGTATATATGCCTCTGATAAATTCTCGCCAACCCAAAATTTGACGGATAAACCCTTCCAGACTGTTTAGTGGGATGTTTTGTATTGAATGTGCTTTGAGGACTTCATAAATAATTTGTTTTGGACTTAGAAGACCTACATTCAACATAGGAGTAAGTACAGAATGCCACAACCACCGCTCTTCTTCGACAATGGCATCTTCATAATCTCCAAACATGATAAATCGTTCTTGAATGAACTGATTTAAATGTTTTTCAGCATCTTGATGGGTAATGGGGTAATAAAATTCATCAGTTTCACCATAGTTGTTCGAAAAATTACTGGCTACATATACTCTAGCCTCAGCTACATATTTATTTTCTTTGGGATATTTATATTTTGGAATTGGAGTTCCCTTTGGTACTTTTTTTCGGTTTTCAGCATCAAAGCTCCATTTTCCACCTAGGGGTTTATTATCGTCATCCAATAAGATGTTATACTTTTTTCTGGATTCGGTATAAAAACTTGCCATCAAATATTTCTTCTGAGCTTTGAGCATTTCAGCAACCTCTTTTTGGGTGTTTATGAAATTAGGATTTTCATATTGTGTCGATTTGACATCGTATTTTTTGATATACCGTTTAATTCTTCTCTCTAAAAGATAATCATCTGTAATAAAATAATGAATATGATTCCTTTGATTTTTTTCTAGAATCGATTCAAGACTTATTGAGTCTATGGATTGAATATATTTTAAGGAGGTTTTATCAGATATAAAATTAGCATAGTACTTCATGCTGGCCCTATGAAGAACTAATTTTTGTTTATGGAATTTATATTGATTAAAATATAAATTGTCTTCAATCAAGTAAACCTCTTCACATTCTTCAACTAGTGTGGAGTCTTTATATAATTGGTGCGGAAATAATAGGCCTATTTTTTTCATATTATGATTATCCCTTCGTTAGTTTCCCCAATGCTTAAGTGTTTATTTTTTTGATGCCTTAGACCTGATGTTAAAGCCATAAGTGCATCCATTTGATGCCAATTATCTGGAGTATTTGCTAATGGTAGGGGTATTTTTTTAAGTAAATCAGAAAGGAATTTGTCAATATCTTTTTTGTAGTGATTGCTTTGGATTATTTTGGATTGAAAATAAGCAGGGTAGACTTCAAAAAAATGAGTGCCTTCAAATTGGCTTTTCAAACTCATTGCTCGAGCGGTTAACCCACCTAAAAACATGGGCGACATAGCTCGTGTTTCAATATCTGCTGAACGGTAATGGAAATTCTGACCATTCCCATAGTATGCTTTAGGTAAACTCAATGGAGCATCAATGTATACAATTTCGGGTTTGATTTCTTTAATAGTTGCTTTTAGCCATGAGTCCGTATTTTGTTTTTTTGCAACTTGATCGAATTCAATTTTTTCATCAATAATATATGCAATTACAGTGTTGCCACTCATCTGAGCTCCGAAATCTATACCTACTATTTTAGCCATTTCTTTCTGTAACTTTCTAATGGGTCGTATCGTTCAGCCTGACTTTGAGTATTGAATTTCCTAAAAGGCCGTGGGTCATTTCCAACACCAGCAATGTACATCCAGTTGCCCCAATTGCTAGCGGGATCGTAATCAATTAGTTGACTTTCCATCCATGCAGCCCCCCATCGCCAGTTGATGTTTAAATCATGAATTAGATAACTAGCTACATTTTGTCTTCCTCGATTACTCATCCAACCCGTTATTTTAAGTTCTGTCATGTTTGCATCGACAAGGTCGTCTCCAGTTCCTCCATTAGCCCAAGTCCAAAACAAATTCTTATTATTTCTATATGTGATGGCTTTGCCATTTATACCACTTTTTTTAAAAAAGAGTGAACCATGCTTCCGAAGTTGAAATTGAAAAAAGTCTCTCCAAAGCAATTCAAAAATTAGCCAGTATGTAGATGAGTTGGATCCAAATTGTTTTTCGTAATCCTTTATAAAGTAGTAGATGGTACGTGCAGAAATATTTCCGTTAGCAAGCCATGGGCTAAATCTACTACTAAAGTCTGTGCCCAACATTCCATTTCTAGTTTCTTTATACTTAGAAAGGAATTGTTTTTCGTAGAAATAGTATTTCAAGCGGTTTATTGCTGATTTTTCACCACCTCTAGTATGGTAAGGTTTGGATTCGAGGGGAATTTCTGGCAGGGTGATTGGTTTTTGAAATGAACCATATTTCTCAATTTTCTTTCGAAACGATGTGAAAACTTCTGGAGTCTTTTCTAATTGAAAAGGCAAATTTGAAGCATCGGTTAATGTGAAATTATCAAAAGATATATGTTCTTTAAATTCAGTTAAAATGGTGAGTTCTAGTTTTAATTCTTCAGTACCATGCAGTTTTTGATAGGTCAAAATTTCATCATCAAGTATTTCTAAATCTTGAATATTATTGATGTCTTTGATGACAGTTAGTTTTATTCCTAACCTTAGCAGATTATTCTTTAATTCTTGAATTGACTCATCCAAGAAAGACTTCCTTTTATCATCAATTAATGGGAAACCCAGCGGATGGATCTGGTCGTATTTTTCATCCATTACGAAGAAACAACGAATTGATTTGCAGATTTGATGGTTGGATATTACTTCATGGTCAGTTGTCCGTTGATCATTCCTGAACCAATGAATTACTTTTCTGTTTTTTATTTTTTCGGCAACGTTCACTACAATATTTTACGTGATCCCAGTTTCTTTCCCATTTTTTTCGCCAATAAAATAGCAGACCACATGTCTTACATATTTTTGACGGAAGACTATTTTTTTTGTGCATTTAGGTTATGCAGCCTGTTTTTATCCGTTAGATAGACTGCTCATGCCTCCGTCTACATTTATAATCTGTCCACTAATCCACTGAGCTTTATCACTCAATAAGAAGTGAGCCATGTGAGCAATGTCACTTGATTCACCAATTGACTTAAGTGGATGTCTTTGCTCAGCTCCTTCACGTTGCTTTTCGTTTCTTAGCAACTTCTCAGCCAATGGAGTATCTGTTAAACTTGGAGCAATACAGTTGACTCTAACTTTAGGAGCTAATTCAGCTGCCAACGCTCTTGTTAATCCCTCAACAGCCCCCTTTGCACCAGCAATACTGCTATGAAAATGCATCCCTTTCTGAACAGCTACAGTACTAAATAATGTGATACTTGCACTTGAAGATTCTTTAAGATTTGGCAAAAAATGCTTGATAGTTTTAATAGCACCTAAATAATTTACATTCAAGTCATGTTGGAAATCGGCCATTTTCAATCCTCTGAATGGCTTTAAATTTATACTACCTGGGCAATACACCAATGCATCAATCGCTCCTTCTATTGATGGGAAATTTGGTTCCTCATCTAGAACATCGACACTGCCTTGACTTCTACTTATCAAATGGGTTTCATGGCCATCTGCTAGCAATAGTTTATTAAGCGTTTTGCCAATTCCAGTATTTCCTCCAACTATAAGTACACGTTTGTTCATGAATATAATAACACGTTTTTAATGTTTTGGTTCAGGTGAACATTGTTTTTGGTATTGTGTTTTAATTCTACTTTTGGTTGAACAAGAAGTAAATATTGTTTGGTACAAGAGAGATTTACGTCTCAGAGACCATGAGCCTTTGGCAGCTGCTATTAGTCAAGGCATACCTGTTCTCTTGCTTTACATCCTTGATCCAGAATATATAAGAAATGCTCATTATTCAGACAGACATTGGCAGTTTGTAAGGGATAGTTTAAAGAATATAGCTAAGAAGTTAAAAGAACAAGGCCAATATTTGACAGTGCTTGAGGGAAATACTTTTGAGGTCTTTGAGCATCTTCATTCAACTTTTTCTATTAAGAACATATATTCTCATCAAGAAACAGGTTTAAGTTTTTCGTATTCGATTGATAAGTCACTAAAAGTATGGACTGACAATGAAAAATTGAATTGGACTGAATTTCAACAAAATGGAGTTATAAGAGGTCTAAAAAACAGAAAGTTCTGGGCCAAGCGTTGGTATGCATATATGCATAGTTCAGAGATATTAATTGATCTGAGTTGTTTAAAAACAATTTCTTTCAGTTCAGAAATATTTGAACCGCGTTATTTCATGCAGTTAGAGAGAAATACTGATATTCAGCCCGGTGGTGAACAATTGGCTCTAGCTGTCCTTGTCGATTTCATTGAGAATAGGAGCAAACAATATGCCTACTTAATATCTAAGCCAAATGAAAGCAGAACTTCATGTAGTAGATTATCAACACACATAGCGTGGGGTAATCTCAGTGTAAGACAGGTTTATCAAGCTGCTTTTGAAGCAAAAACTCTGGGTAATAAAAGAAATCTAAATGCCTTTTTATCAAGACTCAGATGGCATTGCCATTTTATTCAAAAATTTGAACAAGAAGTAGAAATGGAGTATTTACCTCAGAACAAGGGTTATGTCTCGTTAAGAAGAGAATCAAATCCAGCTTATATCAAAAGTTGGGAAGAGGGTAATACGGGGATTCCTCTAGTAGATGCTTGCATGCGATGTGTTATACAAACGGGTTATTTGAATTTTAGAATGCGGGCGATGTTAGTGTCTTTTTTAACTCATGCATTACTCCAAAACTGGGATGATGGCATTCAATACCTTGCTAAACAGTTTACAGACTTTGAACCAGGCATTCATTATCCTCAGTTTCAGATGCAGGCTTCAGTTACAGGAATTAATACGATTAGGATTTATAATCCAATTAAGCAATCTAAAGAACATGATCCTGAGGGGATATTTATCAAAAAATGGGTGCCTGAATTAAGAGATTTTCCAGTTGAACAAATTCATGAACCATGGAGGGTAAACAAAATGGAGCGAGATTTATTTGGTATAAAAACAACCTATCCATTTCCAATTGTAGATGTCCCTGAAGCACTAAAAAATGCTAGAAAAGTTCTTTGGGCTGCAAAAGGATCTAAAGCGGTAAAAACTGCTAAGAAAGCAGTGTTGAGTATGCACACTGTTCCAAATAGAAGTGAGCATTAGGGTTGATTTAATTTAGGTCCTCTATTATCTGTAATGCCTCATAAATATAAGGGTTTTTACTGATGTTATTCACCCAATCCGTATTTCGTTTTTTGCGAGATTCCTCAGACTCAATGATTTCAATATCAGCTTTCGGATTTGAAACGTTAAAGTTTTCAATTTTCACTTTGCCAATTTTTTCAAATTTTTCACCCTCTTCTTTTTCTTTTAATTCGGCTGATGCATATGCCAAAAAGTTCAAGGGATAGGTTGTGTTTTTTCGTTGTTTTTCCCAACGCTTAGCATTTTCTTCAATGAGTGTGAAGGTGCTATTCTTATTAATTCGAGATTGGCTTTTTTTGATAATTTTATCCGAAACGGAATAACTGTTTTTTTCATAGCTTGATCCTTTAATTTGATCCCATGGTAGTGGGTAATCATGTTCTTGTTCTCCAGTTTCTAGATACATATAATTATCTGGAACAATTACGTCAGATCGAACTCCCTTGAGTTGGGTTGCATCTCCATTTATTCGATAGAATTTCTGGATGGTTAATTTAATACTTCCTAAATCGGGAATATTTTTATTTCTTAATGTTCTGTTAAGTGGTAAGAATCGCTGTACAGTTCCTTTTCCGTGAGTAGAGCTAGATCCGATGACAATAGCCCGCTTGTAATCTTGCATAGCTGCAGCCATGATTTCGGATGCAGAGGCACTGAATTCATTCACCATAATAACCAATGCTCCGCCCCATTCTGCTCCTGCGTATCGATCTTCTAAAATTTGTGCAGGCCTTCCTTTTTCTTTTACTTGTACAATAGGTCCTTTGTCAATAAATAACCCTCCCATTTTTACTACATCATCAAGTGAGCCACCACCATTATTTCTTAGATCGAGAATTATTCCTTGGACTTTCTCTTCTTTCAACTTCTCAATTTCTTTCTTTACATCTTTCCAGCTAAATCTACCTTTGGGGTTTTGAAAATCAGCGTAAAAACTGGGTAGATAAATATATCCAGCCTTGATCTGGTCATCATCACTTAAGACGAGGGATTTAGCGTAGGTTTCTTCTAAAACAACAATATCTCTTGTGATTGTTATGTCTTGCTCATTACCATCTGGTTTACGAACAGTAAGTGTGACTTTAGATCCTTTTGGACCGCGAATTATCTTGACAGCATCACTTATTCTCCAATCGATGATTTCGACAGGTTCTTCTCCTTCTTGAGTAACTTTTAAAATTAAGTCATTTGCTTGTAATTCTCCTTGTAGGGAAGATGGTCCTCCAGGTATGATATTAGTGATTTTAATATACCCGTCTTTCTCTTGAAGTTGTGCTCCAATGCCCTCTAATCGACCAGACATCTGAATGTCAAAATCTTCTTTTTGCTCTGGTGGAAAGTAATTTGTATGCGGATCGTAAACTGTTGTTATACTGTTGACATACATGGAAAGTCTATCTTTTCTTTCAAGTCTTTTGATTCTTTTGTACCAATCTCTGTGCGTTTTTAGTACGCTTCTTCGTGCAATAGCTTGAAGGGTATCCATTGATTTTGGGACAAATGATGAATCCTTATTTTCCAATGATTTTTCTTGAGCTTTTTGATCAGCATACAAACGGGTAAGCACACTGTACTTTAAGTATCTTCTCCATCTATCTTTAAGTTCTTCTTCAGTCTGGGTATAAGGGATTTCTTTACCAAAATCAACGTTTTCGTCCTTGTCAAAATTCATCGGTTGGTTGAGTATTTCTTCAAAGAATGTTTCAGTTAAGTCGGTTCTTATATTGATAAGTTCTAATGATTTATCAAAAAAAGCATACGTGCCATTTATTATTTCATCGTCTATAGTGGTTTTGAAATAGCCTAGTTCATCAATATCAGATTGGAGCAACAACCGCTTATTAGCGTCAATATTATCTATGTATAATTCAAATGCTTTTTCAGAAAATTGGTCATCAATTTTTATAGGATCATAGTGAGCGTTCTGAAGATTCATATTGATTGCTCTAAGGAGGATATCTTCTCCAAGATCCTGATGTTTTGTGTAGAATCCAAAAGCTACAAAAACAAGGGGTCCGATTAGAAAAAATGCGTTTCTGAATTTCATGTTTTGTTAGAATTAAACGAAATAATAATTAGCTTATTTCAAATAAGCTACTAAAATAATAATTAAATGTAAGGAGTTATGATGTTCTCCTTAAATTTACATAGATACTCGATGAATGACGTCAACCAGCAGGATTGTTGAAAGATATCACATAAATGCGATTAATGCATTTCAAAAGCAGAAAAGAAAAATGAAGCTTCTCCAGCAGCATTTTCATCACTATCGCTCCCATGAATTGCATTTGCGTCAATGGATTTAGCGTATTTCTGACGGATTGTTCCCTCTGCAGCTTCCTCTGGATTAGTCGCACCAATGAGTGTTCTGAAGTCAGTAACAGCATTATCTTTTGTCAATACTGCAGCTACGATAGGTCCCGAGGTCATGAAAGCTACTAGGTCAGCAAAAAATGGTCTTTCTCTGTGAATTCCATAAAATGCCTCTGCTTTTTCTTTAGACAGGTGAATGTACTTCATGGCTTTGATAGAAAAGTTTCCAGTGATAATATCGTCGATAATTTTTCCAGTATGACCGTTTGATACTGCATCTGGCTTTATCATTGTAAATGTGATGTTAGACATTTGTTTTTTGTTAAAAGGAGGGCAAAAATATAAATATCCCGTTCTTTTTACGAGTTTTGTTGTAAATAAAAACAGTGCAAGATACAATAAGCCACAACCTCGAACAACTAGGAAAACATTCAGGTAGAATTATTATCACCGCTCATCACAAACCAGATGGTGATGCAATGGGATCAAGTCTTGGGTTATATCAATATTTTAAAAATGCAGGTATAGATTCTAGAGTTATAGTACCTACGGATTATGCTGCAAATTTAAATTGGATGCCTGGCAATAAAAATGTAAAAATTTACGAGGAGAATCCTCAATCTTGTGATGCAGATATAGCTAATGCAGCTTATATATTTTGCTTAGATTTCAATGCTTTAAGCAGAATAAATCAAATGGGTGAAATGGTCAAAGAGAGTAGTGCAACTGTCATCATGATTGATCATCATCAAAACCCAGAAGATTTTGATCATGAGCGTTTTGTTGAGATTGGTGCAAGTTCAACATGTGAGTTGATTTACCGATACATAAATAAACATTTAGATTCTTCTTTTGTAGATGAAAAAGTAGGACAGTGTATTTATACGGGATTGATTACGGATACGGGCTCGTTTAGATTTTCGAGTACAACTAGCACAACAATCCGTGCGGCTGCTGACTTAATGGACTTAGGTGTTGTCCCAGATAAAATATATCGATCATTATTTGATCAAAATAGGTTAGAAAGACTTCAGTTGTTGGGGCATTTATTATCCAATAATTTAGAGATTATAGAGGATGGTAAGGTGGCATTGGGCTATTTGTCATTTCAGGATATTGAACGTTTCAATATTATTACTGGAGATACAGAGGGTTTTGTAAATTACGGACTAGGAATTGCTGGGGTTAAGATGAGTGCATTATTTATTGATCGAGGACCTATAGTGAAAATGAGTTTCAGAAGTACAGACACTTTTCCATGCAATATATTTAGTTCAGAAAATTTTAATGGCGGTGGACATAAGAATGCAGCGGGTGGTGCTAGTCAGGAAAACCTTCAACAGTCAATTGATAAATTTAAAGCAGTCATAAAAAACTATCGAGTACATTTATGAGGTATAGTGGTTTGCTAATTTTAAGTGTATTGATTATCTCATGCGGAGAGAATACTTTTCAGAAACAAGGAGATGTATTTTATAAAAAAGGTCAATCTAATTGTACTGAAATTAAAAATCACTGGCTGCTTGACATAAAAGCAGAAAAACCTAATGATTCTATATATCTTGATACCCGTCAATTGGGCAGGAAAATAGAAATTCATCGATTGAATACCGATACTACATCCGCATTTATTCAACTATTGAGTTCTACTTGTAAGGGGGATAGCATTCAGTTTAAAATTATGGCTCATGATTTCTATACTGCTCTTAAAGGAAGCGTACCGAAATACTTAAACGATAGTGATTATGTGAATACAACTCTGTGGATGAGGGATAAGTTGAGTGATATTGAACACATTGCTTATAAGAAAGCATTTGAGAGTAATCAAATTGAAAAATTTATAAGTAGTCAAAGGTGGAATGGAATTCGTGATTCTTCAACATTGATTTATTATGAAAAACTTAAATCTAATGCTAATCAACAGCCAAAACATAGCAAGGCTAAAATAAAATATGTTTTAAAAAGATTGAATGGTCAGGTGATCTATTATACAAAAAATGATGAGCCATTTATTTTTGACATTTCTGACGATGGAGTCATTGGCGGAATTCGATTCTTAGCCAGTAAATTATCAAAAGGGGAGAGTCTTCGAGCTATTGTGCCTTCTGACTTGGCATATGGTGCCTCTGGAAATTATGTGATTTCCGGTTATACTCCAGTAATTATAGAAATGGAATTATTGGAATATGTGTTATGATTGGATTGAAATTTATTTTAGAAATTAGAAAAAAATTTAATCATTTATTGGATGACGATTCAAGAAAAAAGTATTCTTTGATACTCTTTCTTAGCATTGTTAATGCAATCTTAGAGCTAGCTGGTGTTTCCTTACTTCTTTATACAATTCTTGCAATATTTGAACCTGATTTCATTGAAAAGTTTCAGCTTACGTCTTATTTATATTATTCAATGAATGTAAATAGTCCTCAGTTTTTTGTGTTGTTTTTGACAGGAGGACTTTTTCTTTTATATGTAATTAAAAATATACTCCTTATTCAAATTAGTAAACGGCAGATCAGATATTCTTTTTCGATAAACGAACAGATATCGAATGATTATTACAGAGACCTCATTGAAAGTGATTTAGTCTATTTTAATTCTCAAGATTCAACTCATATAATGAATAATATTATGGGAGCCACGTTGAATTTTTCTGAGAGTATTTTATTATCAAGCGTTTTATTCATTTCTGAATGGTTTATCGTTACAATCTTGCTAGGTGCCGTATTGATTTTTCAACCTTGGTTATTCTTATTTGTCTTTATCGTACTTGTTCCTACGGCAGGGGCATTAGTTTATTTCAACAAAAAAAGTATAGAGGAGATTAGTAAAGAAGAGCATGAATTGATCCCTAAAATTTATGACAACATCAATCATTTAACTCGAGGAATCTCTACTATAAAGCTGTGGGGTAGTGAATCTTATTTTATAAAAAACTATCAAGTTTTTAGAGATAGAGTTTATACTTTGAAAAGTAGTATTTATCTAAAATCTAATTATATACCTGTCAGAACGTACGAAGTAATTGCTATTGCGGGGTTGCTTTGTGTGGTTGTTTATGGTACTTATGTTGATTTGGAAGTTTCTAGTATTGTGGCATATATATCAATTTATGCTGCAGTTTCTTTTAGAATCCTTCCAAGCATTAATCGGATAATTACGTCTTCTAATAATTTAGCATCCAGGAGTCATGTCTTGGATTATTTAATTGCTAATAAAACAGATAATAAAATTTATAATAGACAGAATCAATTGGAGTTTAATCACCAAATTGAACTAAGTAAAGCAGACTTTTTTTATTCAGGTTGTGATCCTATTTTGAGTTCAGTATCTATGACCGTATCTAAAGGAGATTTTATTGGCTTGATAGGAGATAGTGGATCGGGTAAATCAACAGTACTTCATCTTGTTTCATCATTATTAATAGCACAAAAAGGACAACTTAAAATCGATGGGGTTTCAATTGATTCCTCTAATGTGTCAGATTATCGGTATTTGTTTTCATATGTTAATCAAGATGTTTTTATGTTAAATGATACTATTTTGAAAAACATTGCATTTGCAGATGCGAACCCAAATCAAGCCAAAATTAAAGATTGTCTGAACAAGGTAAATTTAACAAATTGGGTTGAAAGTTTACCTAATGGCATACATACTTCTATTGGTGAGCTGGGAAGTCAAATAAGCGGAGGTCAACGTAAAAGGATTGCCATTGCAAGGGCTTTGTATAAAGATTCAGAAATTTTTCTCTTTGACGAGATATCTAATAACCTTGATGAAGAAAGTAAGGCAGAGATACTGAAGACAATGAAAGCAATAAAAAGGGAAGGTAAAACTGCCATTTTTGTTACTCATAATAGAGAAGAATTAGAAATTTGTAATGTGATCTATTCTATAGAAAACAATAAAATCAATAGGAAGGAAGAATTACTTTAACTTTCTGGCAACTTCTACTTCTCTGAAGCCTTCTATTAAATCAAATTCTTGTATATCGTTACAGTTTCGAATTTGAATACCACATTCATATCCTTTTGCAACCTCTTTAACATCATCCTTAAATCGTTTGAGAGCTTCTATTTCTCCAGTATAAACAACTACACCATCACGGATAAGACGAACTTTATTGTCTCGGAGCATCTTACCTTCAGTTTGCATACATCCGGCAACAATACCAACTTTTGATATTTTGAATACTTCTCTAACTTCTGCTGTACCCGTGATTTCTTCCTCAAGATCTGGGACTAACATTCCTTCCATTGCAGCTTTAATCTCTTCAATGGCTTTATAGATGATACTATATTGCTTGATTTCAACACCTTCTGATTCAGCTAGTTTTCTAGCTGAAGGCATTGGTCTTACTTGAAACCCAATAACAATGGCATCAGAAGCTTTGGCCAATAAGATGTCGTTATCGGTAATTGGTCCAACAGATTTTTGTATAATTTTTACTTCAATCTCCTCAGTAGATAGTTTCATTAACGAGTCTGAAAGAGCTTCAGAACTTCCATCCACATCTGCTTTGATGATTAATTTTAATTCTTGGAAGTTGCCAATTGCTAATCTTTTACCAATTGTATCCAAGGTCAGCATTGATGTTGAACGAATATCTTGTTCACGTTGCAACTGCTCACGCTTATTTGCAATTTCTTTAGCTGTTGATTCGTCAACCATGACTTGGAAAGTCTCTCCAGCAGCAGGTGCAGCAGAAAACCCAAGTATAGATATAGGGGATGCTGGTCCAGCTTCTTTAACAATTTGACCACGCTCATTAAACATGGCTTTGACTCTTGCATAGTGCTGCCCAGCCACAAGAGCATCACCCACTCGAAGTGTACCCTCTTGAACGAGCATCGAGGCAACAACACCTCGTCCTTTTTCTATTTTGGCTTCTAAAACTCCTCCTTTTGCATTTTTGTCAGGATTAGCTTTTAGCTCTAGCATTTCAGCTTCAAGAGATACTTTCTCTAGGAGTTCATCAATGTTAATGCCATTTTTTGCAGATATTTCTGCAGTTTGGAATTTACCGCCCCATTCTTCTACCAATATATTCATAGCAGACAAAGCTTCTCTAACTTTATCAGGGTTAGCTCCATCTTTATCTATTTTATTGAATGCAAAAACAATTGGAACATTAGCCGCTTGTGCGTGACTAATTGCCTCTTTGGTCTGAGGCATAACAGCATCATCCGCTGCAATGACAATAATTGCGATATCAGTAACCTGAGCACCACGGGCACGCATTGCCGTAAAGGCTTCGTGACCTGGTGTATCAATGAAAGTCATTCGATCACCACTTTTGAGTTTAACTTCATAAGCAGCTACGTGTTGAGTGATACCACCAGCTTCACCAGCAATAACATTGGCTTTTCTTATATGATCTAGTAATGAAGTTTTTCCATGGTCAACATGGCCCATTACTGTAACAATTGGATGACGTGGTTTAAGATCTTCTGGATTGTCTTGTTCTTCTTCTATTTCGATAGTTTCATCTGCATCAACAAAGTTGATTTCATATCCAAACTCTTCCGCAACAATTTGTATGGTTTCTGCATCTAAACGCTGGTTGATTGATACCATCATTCCCAATGAGAAACAAGCACCGATAATCTCATTAACACTAACATCCATCATGTTAGACAAATCATTAGCAGTTACAAATTCAGTAACATCCAAGATTTTACTTTCAATGATATCTTGAAGTTGTTTTTCTTCCCATTTCTTTTTGTGTTCCTCTCTTCTAAACTTACGGGCTTTTTGTCTGACTTTACCACCATGTGAAGGGGTTTGTTTGCCAGATGACATTTGGGCAAGTGTCTTTTTAATTTTATCCTGAATTTCTTTTTCCGAAACTTCAGTTTTATTCGGGTTGCCGCCTGCTCTATTTTGTCTGTCAGATCGGTATTTATCTGCAGTTACTTTTTCACCTCGAATCCTTTTACGTTTTTTCTTAGGTTCGTCTTTCCCTTTAGGAGGTGTTTTAGTTCTTTTTATAGGAGGTTTAATTTCCACTTTACCCAATACTTTTGTGCCTTCAAGCTTTTTGTATTCGGTTTCAACAACTTCTTTTGTTTCTTCTTGGTTTTCCGGCTCTTCCTCTTTTTTAACAGCTTGTTTAGGAGTCTTTATCTCAGGGGCAGGTTTAGATTGTTTTTCGGGTTTTGCTGGCTTTTTGATATCAATTTTACCAACAACCTTTAATGAACTTTTTTCTGTTTCTACTGGAGTATGTGCAGTGGGTTTCTCTTCAGGAGCTTCTGGCTCTTTTACTGGTTCGGGTTTTTCTTCTTCTGGAGTTTTTTTAGATCCAAGCGTTGTATCTTTTATAAAAATAGTAGGCTCTGGAGCTATTTCAGGCTTTGGAGCTTCTTGTTTTTTAGTTTCCTTAATTGCTTGTGTTTGAGCATCTTTTCGGATGTTAATTTCTAATTGCTGAGATTCTTCTTTTGCTAGTTTATCTTTCTGATAAAAGCTCAATAAATCTTGATACATGCTTTCATCTAACTTAGCAGTTATTTTTGATTCTACCTCAAACCCTTTTTCAGTCAAATGTTCAATGATTGTCTTCCAACTTACATTGAATTCTGTAGCAACCTTGTTAACTCGATATGTCTTTTTCTTTCCAACCATCTATTGTCTAGCCGTGTTCGAAAATAATACTTTATGTTTTTAAAGCATTATTATTCAAATTCAGCCTCTAGTATTTTCTTTATTTCTTCTATCGTTTCTTCTTCTAACTCTGATCTTGAAATAAGGTCTTCGTTACTCATTTCTAGTACACTCTTTGCCGTGTCTAAACCAATTCCTTTCAATTCATCAATAATCCAATCATCGATTTCGTCAGTAAATTCATTTAAATCAACATCAACATTTTCATCCTCATTGGTTTCTCTGTAAACATCAATATTGTAACCCACTAATTTTCCGGCAAGTTTAATGTTGTGACCTCTTTTACCAATTGCTAGTGAAACTTGGTCGGCAGGTAAGAAAACATCTGCTTTCCCTGTTTCGTCATTAATGCTAATTGTTGAAACTTTAGCAGGGCTAAGGCTTCGTTGGATTAAGAGTTGAATATTAGAAGTAAAGTTAATTACATCAATATTTTCGTTTTTAAGCTCACGAACAATGCCATGTATTCTGCTACCTTTCATACCAACACATGCACCAACAGGATCGATTCTATCATCATAGCTTTCAACAGCTACTTTAGCTCTTTCACCTGGTTCACGAACAATTTTCTTAACGGTAATTAATCCGTCTAGTATTTCTGGAACCTCAAGTTCAAATAATCGTTCTAAGAAATCAGGTGCAGTTCGAGAAAGAATAACTTTTGGATTAGAATTGTACATTTCTACACGAAGGATAACAGCTCTTACCGTGTCTCCTTTTTTAAAGAAGTCTCTAGGTATCATTTCGCGTATCGGTAGAATTAATTCGTTACCCTCATCATCCAAGATCATGATTTCGTTTTTCCAGATTTGATAAACCTCACCAGTTACGATTTCTCCAACACGATCTTTGTATTTTTTGTAGAATTCATCTTTTTCAAGCTCAAGAACTTTCGATAACAATGTTTGTCTGGCAGTAAGAATTGTTCTACGTCCAAAGGTTGCCATGTCAATTTCTTCAATTGCTTCTTCTCCAATCTCGTAATCATCCTCCAATAATTTCGCATCTTCGATATTAATTTCTTTGTTGGGATCTTCAACTTCACCCATATCAACAATTTCTCGATTACGATAAATTTCTAAATCACCATTATCGGTGTTTACAATGACATCAAAATTATCGTCTGACCCGTATTTTCTTCGGATCATGGTTCTAAATACATCTTCTAAGACCCTCATCATTGTGGCTCGGTCAATGTTTTTAAATTCTTTGAATTCTGAGAACGATTCTACTAATTGTAAGCTCATTTCTTTTTTCGTTTAAAGGATATTTTTACAGTGCTTTTATTTATTTGGTCAAAAACAATTGTTTTTTCTTCAGTTTTATGTTTGGAGACGGCTATTGTCAATTGAATGGCATCATCAAGAACTTGAGTAAGTTCACCTTGAATAATCTCATTGTCATTTAGTTCAACCTCAATTTCTCTTCCAATGTGTTTGTGAAATTGCCTTAAGTCAACTAATGGTTCTTCTGCTCCTGGAGAAGAAATTTCATAACGAATGGGTTGGTCATCGGTGTATTCTTCATCTAGTATTCTAGAAATTTTACGACTCAGTTGAGAACAAAGTTGAATGCTCACGCCCTCAATGCCGTCTATAAAAAATCGAATACTTGTTTCTGCTTGATTTGAATCAACGCCAACTAGAAAGGAATCAGTGTCATTTAATTCCTCTTCGATAATACCTGTTATGAGTTCTTTTACTCCCAAAATTTTGCTAAGAAAAAAGGGGCAACCGCCCCTTCAACTCTTGTAATATTTAATGCGAATATATGTCAAATGTTGGTAATTTCAAAATTATAGAATGGGCAAAGCGGTTATATATTTATAGATTTGAAAAATCTTAAGTATTTAAAATGATTAAACGTACCACTAAACTTAATATAGCTATTCTATCGGTTTTGGCTGTAGTTTTTATGTCAAATAGAGGCGGCTCACCTGGGGGAAGATCTGGATCAACTTCAGATAATGGAGCAACCTGCTCAACTAATGGAGGCTGTCATAACAGTTCGTCAGCTCCAGCTCCTCAAAATATGATTTCTACAAATGTTCCTTCGAATGGGTATGCACCCGGTTCGAGTTATGATATTACCATTAATGTTTCAGATGGGGGAACATCAGTGTGGGGTTTTGAGATGATGGCTGAGGATGAAAACGGCACCCCTGTTGGTACTTTTTTAAATAATTCGCAAGTGAATTCGCTGAATAGTGGATTAAGAGTTACACATAAATTTGCAAGCAGCTCTTCATCAGACGAACAGACATGGGTTGCTAATTGGACTGCTCCTGCAAGTGAAACAGGCTCAGTTACTTTCTATGTATCTGCAATGGCTGCCAATGGAAATGGAAATAATAGAGGAGATAAGGTATTTATTGACACGATATCTATTGCAGAAAATACTTCGGCTAATATTGCTGATTTAGAAAACTGGAATATTAATTTATATCCTAACCCTACCACTCAAAAGATTTCGATTGATGGATATACCAACATAAATTCCAAGTTGAAAGTAATTAATCAGACTGGTAAAGTAATGATGGAGGTCAATTTCAACAATTCATTGGACGTTTCAGCATTAAGTAAGGGTACGTATTACCTTAAAATTTATGAAAACGATCGTGTTTTCATGAAAAGGTTCACAAAGCTTTAAGTATTCTTTTGAAAGATGTAGATGATAGAGCTCGATTTTTCGATGTTCAACAATGAGGCAATGTACGAATAGAGTCCTTTTAGAAGTGTAATGGGTAAGAAAGTAAACTTATCTTTATAGGAATCACTAACCATTACATTAAAAAACGGGTCCAAAGGCATTCGATGCTTTTGGATAATTTTAAATCCTCGTTTGTGGGCAAACATTTCAATTGTTTTTGGGGTAAAATGCCAAAGATGCCTTGGAGTATCATACCCATTCCAATACGATTGATTCATTTTAGCGTCTGGCGAGCCACAATTAGGCAGGGCCAATATTAGGTAGCCATTGTCGTTTAATGACTTAGAGAACAAATCAAAATAAGCATTGTAACTATAAACATGCTCAAACACATGCCATAGACTGATGATATCATAATTGGCATCTAATTTTTCTTCAAGAAATTCAGATGGACTGTGTGCTTTAATCCCAAAGTTTTTTTCACAAAGAGCAACGGCTTTTTCACTTATTTCAACACCCGTTACATCATAGCCCTTTTTCTTCATAAAATTCAAAAAGTAACCAGAGCCAGATCCTACATCAAGTAGTTTTTTGCCTGTGTGAAGACGCTTTATTTTTATGTATTTAAAACGAAGCATCGCTCGGCGAGCTATATGATAAATCGAGTAGATTAACCCACTAGAAGTGTCTGAGTGTTCCACATATTCTTCGCTATTGTAATATGGTCCGACTTCTTTTTCGCTTGGGGCATTTGCCGTAAATACAAAATGACATTGCTCACATTGGTTAAGTTCAAATGGTTCTTTTGAAACAAGCCAGTCAGGCACATTTAAATAATGCTTAAATGACGAGTGATCACAAACAGGACACTGACTTATTGGATATTGTTCTTTCAATTGAGTGAGTTTTGTAATGTGCAAATAAACCAACTAAATACCAATAGTGCCCAATTCAAATGATTTCTCTTTTGTAAAGTGCCGGTTGAATTAAGTAGAATGGTGGAGTTTTATGATCTAAATCTTTTATTTTCGCCCGAAGATTCAAAAAATCACGCAATGAATAATTTTAAAAAGATAAATACTGTTTTTGGATGGGTTACATTCTTGATAGCAATTGCTGTTTATATCATGACTTTGGAGCAATCGGTCAGCTTATGGGATTGTGGGGAGTTTATATCAGCTTCTTATAGATTACAGGTGGTTCACCCCCCAGGTGCACCTTTATTTCTAATGCTCGGACGATTATTTTCAATTTTTGCTACTCCTGGCACCCATGAAGTAGCGATAGCGGTAAACATGTTGAGTGCAGTTTTTAGTGCATCTACAGTGATGTTTACTTTTTGGATTACAACTCATTTTGCTAAAAAGATTCTAAAAATTGACCTGAATGTTGATTCAGTTGATCTTGGGAATGCAATTTCTATAATCGGTTCGGGTCTTGTAGCGGCTATGTCTGTTACGTTTATGGACACCTTTTGGTTCAATGCTGTAGAGGCGGAAGTTTATGCTGGTTCTTCATGTTTTATGGCTTTGGCATTTTGGGCAATTCTCAAATGGGAAAAAGTGAAAGAAGATTCTACCTCCGATCGTTGGATTGTCTTTATAGCTTACATTATCGGTTTGGGTATCGGGCTTCACTTATTAAATATTTTGGTTGTTCCAGCAGTATTCCTGTATTACTTCATCAATAAATTTGGGGTAAGTAGAAGAAACATCATAAGAGCATCAATTATTGGATTTGGGTCTATAGCATTATTACAGTGGGTAATTATTCCAAAAACTCCAGCTATTGCTGCATTTTTTGACAAGATATTTGTTAATTCTTTTGGCTTGCCATTTAATTCGGGTGTTTTGTTTTTCTTATTGCTTGTAGTATTAGGAATTGCATTTGGTATTCGATACACTATTAAAAATAACAAACCTATTGCCAACTTAGCTATTCTCTGTTTTGCATTTATCATGCTTGGGTTTTCGTCCTATAGTATGGTGGTGATTCGTTCGATTGCAGAACCCGCAATTGATATGAATGATCCGCAGGATGCGGAAAGTTTATTGAGCTATATCAATCGTGAACAATATGGTTCTAGACCGTTACTTTTTGGTCCATACTACAACGCTGATTTGGTGGATATTGAAAAAGGAAAGACACAATACCGACGTGGAGAAGATTCGTATGAAGAAATAGGGACAAAACAAGAGCCTATTTATGATGATCGATTTTCAACGGTTTTGCCTCGAATGGGTGATATGTCCGAAAAATCTAGATACTATCCCTTGTGGAATGGTATAATTAAAAAATATTCTGGAAGAAATCAGTTAGAACAACAATTAGAATCAGTTAAGAAAAAGAAGCCCACATTTGCTAATAACATGAAGTTTATGTTCAAGTATCAATTGGGGTGGATGTATTGGAGATATTTTATGTGGAACTTTGCTGGCAGACAGAATGATATTCAAAATGTTTTAGGCAACAGTCTAGAGGGCAACTGGATTTCTGGAATTAAATTTTTAGATGAGTGGAGACTAGGCATACCCCAAGATATTCCAGTAAGCTTGCAGTACAACAAAGCTCATAATACCTTCTTCTTTTTACCCTTAATTCTGGGAATATTAGGTATTGTAGTGATGTATCAAAAAAGTAAGATGGATTTCTACACTGTTTTAACTCTATTTTTATTCACCGGATTACTCGTTGTGGTATACCTAAATCAACCCCCTATGGAACCACGCGAACGAGATTATTCCTCAGTGGGCTCATTCCAAACGTTTTGTATTTGGATAGGTTTAAGTGTATTATTTTTAGTTGATTTATTAAAAAAATCAGTTAATAAGACCGTAGCAGCGTCAAGTGCAACAGTTGTTGCTTTGTTAGTTTCTCCGGTATTGATGGGTTTCCAAAACTGGGATGATCATGATCGCTCGGGAAGAGAATTAGGAATATCGTTTGCAAAAAACTATTTAAACAGTTGCGAGAAAAATGCCATACTTTTTACCAATGGCGACAACGACACCTACCCACTTTGGTATGCTCAAAATGTAGAAGGTATTCGAACTGATGTAAGAGTAATTAATTTAAGTCTTTTACCTACGGAGTGGTATAGTAGTGCCCTTCGAAGAAAAGTATTTGATAGTGAGGCATTACCTCTAACAATACCAGCAGAGAAAATAGTAGCGGGTAAACGAGATTATGTGCGATACTTTGAAAACAAATCGCTACCACAAGATCAATATTACCCATTAGACCAAGTACTCAAGTATGTTACCTCTGATGAGCCTAGCAGGAAACAACGAACCAATGCAGGAAATCTGATTAATGTATTCCCAGTCAAAAACTTCAGCGTAGAAGTAGACAAGAAAGCTGTAATAGCCACAGGATATGTGCCAGACAGAGATACCTCTAAGATAGTCGATAAGATATACTGGAATATTGGAAAGAGTGGTTTAAGTAAGGGAGATTTGGTCGTGTTAGACATTATAGCTACCAATGCCAAAACAGGATGGAAAAGACCTATCTATTGGACTACTACTACTGGATCATCGGTATACATGAACCTCGATAAGTATTTTAGACACAATGGTTTGACCTATCAATTACTGCCCATAGAAGCAAACAAAAGAATGCGAGGTATGGATGATATGGATTTGTTGTACAACAAACTGATGAACGTTTATGAGTGGGGTAACATGGAAGAAGGCACGATGTTTTTGGATGACAAAGCACAGCTAGTTCCACAGAATTTGAGATCCTTGTTCATACAGGTGGCGGACTATTATGCAAATATGAACAAACTAGATACAGCTACTGCATTGTTAGACAAATGCTATGCATCTATGCCAGAGAGTTTGTTACCCATGAATTTGAGATTGAAAGCAGCAAGTGCAGACATCTATTATAAAGCCAATCAAGTAGATAAAGGAGATCAGTTTTTATTGGAAGTAGGCGATGATGCATTTGATTTAATTAATTACTACAAGAAGTTTACCGTAGTGGATAATAAGAATGAGAATATTCAGATTCTTCGAAATATTGCTCCACTAGCTCGAGAGTACAAACGAGACGATTTGGCCACTAAGTACGAGGACTTATTTAAGCAATCCTCCGCTTTATACTAACTTAGATGAGTAGAGAGGGTATTATTATTGGCTTTCATGCCGTGGAAGAATTGCTAAATAGTGATGTCACCATAGGTAAGGTGTATGTTAATAATCAGGCCGATAAGCAAAAAATTGGCGTATTGAGACAACTTGCCAAAAAGTCAAATACTCCCTTTCAGATGGTGCCTATTGAAAAACTCAATCGCATCACTCGAGCTAATCACCAAGGAGTAATAGCCATAAAAAGTCCCATTGAGTTTGTGCCCTTAGAAGAGACCGTCACTCGGTTATTTGAGAACGGCGAACCTCCAAAAATATTAGTAGCTGATGGTATTCAAGACATTCGAAATATTGGAGCAATTTCTCGATCATGCCTAGCCTTTGGGGTAGATTTATTAATCGTTGGAGTAAAGGCCAATGCCGAAATAGGTGAAGGAGCGATTAAATCCTCTGCTGGTGCCTTGTTGAAACTGCCTGTGGCTCGAGTTAGTAGTTTAGCTAATACACTGACTTATTTAAAAAGCTGGGGTATACCTCAAATAGCGGCATCCGAAAAAACAGACCAAACCATGGACCGTTCGAGTATCCAAGAAATGAACTCATGGGCACTCTGGATGGGTAATGAAGATAAAGGGTTATCGCGAGAGCGATTGGCACTCATGGACCATGTTTGGCGAATAAAAATGAAAGGAAACATGGATTCACTCAATGTTTCGGTAGCTGCTGGCATCCTCTTATATGAGTTAAATAGTTGATATACAGACAATTAAAAATCAATATTTTCAGTCATTGAGAATTCTGAAAAAAAGTTATTTTCGCACCATTAGTACGAACCTATAATATTATAGCCCATGTATTGGACATTAGAACTTGCATCATACCTAGACGACGCCCCTTGGCCAGCAACGAAAGATGAGTTGATAGACTTTGCCATTAGAACAGGAGCACCCTTAGAAGTAGTAGAAAACTTACAAGAACTTGAAGACGACGGAGAACCATTTGAGACCATCGAAGAAATTTGGTCCGAATATCCATCGACCGATGATTACTTTTTCAATCAAGATGAGCTTTAGATAAAGCTTCAGATCTACCAGAGAATGAGGAAGTATCCATAGCGATATTCAACACAATGGGTCAGCAGGTAGCTACAGTAGCCAACGGTAAAGTAAGTAACGGAAGCTTCTCAGTGAACCTTCAAGGAAATGCCAACGGAATGTACTACGTTAAAATGAACCTTAACGGAATAATTGTTACCAAGAAAATTATCTTGAACAACTAAGGATTTATTCCCAACAAAAAAAAGCTCTCCAATTGGAGAGCTTTTTTTTGTTCTTTTTAATCTAAAACAATTCCTTTTTTAGAATAGCATGCCAATTTCAAAACTGATGTTTTGAATAGTCCCATTTGGATTAATAGTAGGAGTAACATTATCCAAAATGATGTTATCATTAATGTTTCGAAGGCCAATTTTAGTTCCAAATTGAAAAGAAACGACAGATTTAGGAATTAGGTAGTACATGGCGATACTATACTCCCATGGTTTTAAAGCCAGTTTATCAATTTCAGATTTTTTTTTGTCCCCTACATATAGCGATGATAAAGCAAGATAGGATACAGTTGGGCCGAGATAAATGGAGTGCTCATTCTTAAGTCGAAATAATGGTAATAGGGAAGCATCAACATATAACAGAGCTATTTTTGAGTAACCCACATCACCATTTTTAAAGTTAGAACCTTTGAAGTTACCAATTATTTCTGAGTAGATGCCCGTCTTTTTTTTGATGTTTGATATAAAGTATGTTCCAGCAGTATACCCAAATTTAACCCTAGGATTTTCTGTGGCTGTGCCAGCCATACTAGATAAGTTAAAACTGGTTTTGATACCAAGTTTATGGTTTGATGAATTATTAGTCTGGGCAATTAAGCCAAACGGCATTATTGATATACAAGTAAATGCAAGTAGTAATCTCATTTAGTTGATTTTTTTGCCACCCAATGCCTTGGATATTTGGCGATCCATGACTTTTTCTGCAAATGGCCTACTGTATTCATTTAACTTCTCCATCTGAGAAGATATTGCATTTTTATCTTTTTCATTGATGCATTGAGTTAAGCTTTGCATAATTTTTTTAAGTTTTGCAATGTCCTTTGGGGTTAGCAGGGTTTTATTCTCACGAATAAATTTTTGGGTAGCATAAATGATTTGTTCTGCTTCTGTAGTAGATTCTGCAAGCGATCGTTTATCCATGTCAGATTGAGCAAAACTTAAACTCTCTTGGAGCATATTTTTAATTTCTGAATCTGTAATTCCATATTGAGGTTTTAAGGTTACTTCCTGACTAACTCCTGATCTTAATTCCTTGGCACTTACTTGGAGGATACCGTCGGTATTGATTAAGAAGGTTAGTTCTACTTTTGGAATTCCTGCAGGCATAGAAGGAATACCTTTCAGGATAAATTCGCCTATTTTACGGTTGTCAGCAATCATCTCTCGCTCGCCTTGATAGACATTAATAGCGAGATTTACTTGTCCATCAACAGATGTTGTGTATTCTTTTTTGAGTTGGCTAGGTATTTTACTGTTTCTAGGAATTAGGACATCCATCAACCCACCAATAGTTTCTATACCAAGAGAAAGTGGTGTAACATCTAAAAGTAATAGATCTGTTTGATTACCTGCTAGTATGTCTGCTTCTATTGCAGCTCCAAGAGCCACTACTTCATCTGGATTAATTTGGTCATTTATTTTGGCGTCAGGAAATAAATTCTGAATAGTTTTTTTAACTATTGGAGTTCGTGTGCTTCCTCCTACCAACACAACTTCTTGGATTTTATGAGCTGAAATATCAGCATCACTAAGTGCATTATTGCAAATCGAAATTGTTCGATTAATAATGGGTTGGATGATATTTTCAAGTTCTTCTCGACTTAATGTAACTGTTAAATCTTGATTATTAATCTGGATAGTATCTTCGAACTTTAAATTTAAACTTAATTCTTTTTTCGCATTCTCTGCAGTAATTCTTAAGAGTTGTCGGTCGCTATTTGTAAGTTTAGGTATTGAATGTTGGTTTATCCAATGATTTACAATTGCATGATCAAAGTCATCTCCTCCTAAATGAGTGTCTCCATTGGTTGACAATACTTCGAAGATTCCCTGCTGAATATTTAGAATTGAAATGTCAAAGGTTCCGCCTCCCAAGTCATATACTGCAACTATTTTAGAATCTTCTGTATCTAATCCTAAACCATAAGCAAGGCTTGCCGCTGTAGGTTCGTTAATAATTCTTAAAACATCTAATCCAGCAAGTTTCCCTGCATCTCTTGTAGCCTGTCTCTGAGAATCATCAAAGTAAGCAGGTACAGTTATGACCACCTTTTGAATTTCTTTATTTAATTGATCCGTACCAATACTTTTTAATTCCTTGAGAATGAATGAGGACAATTCAATTGGGGTATAAAATCGGTCATTAATTTTTACTTGAACAAGCTTGTCCTGATTATCAATTATTTGATAGTTGAGTTGGTTACTTTGGTCTGCAACATCTTGGTAGCTTTTGCCCATTAGTCGTTTTATAGAATAAAGCGTATTACTTGGGTCACTAATTAGTTTTTTAGAAGCTTCCTTACCCACTAGAATATTTTGTTCATCAAAATATATGGTACTTGGCACGATGCTGTTACCATCTTTGGAAACGCAGTAGGGTTTTTGTGTTTTAGAATTAATAGTAGCAATTAGACTATTAGTCGTTCCTAAATCAATGCCTATCACAGCTGATTCTTTTTGTATGGTTCCAGAATTTAGATCGATGGATATTTTTGCCATTGGTACAAAGATATCTAATCTATTTTCAGTGATTTGAAAGAATCCAATATTAACTTTGAACGTATTCGAAAATTAGTGAGTTTAATAGAAGGAAATAATGCAGAGTTAACAGATTATAATGGACCTATTATCTTTTTTGACGGTATTTGTAATCTTTGTAACCACTCTGTAGATTTTGTTTTAAGACATGAAAAAGGTGACCATCTTCAATTTGCCTCTTTACAGTCTGATTTTGCTATACAACTTTTAAATGGCTTGGATTTTCCGGAGTCTTTAGACAGTATTATTTTCTGGGTTAATGGAATAAACTATTTTGAATCGGATGCAGTGATTGAGATTTCTAAGCATTTAAAATTTCCTTACAACATACTAAAGTATGCGAATTGGATACCTAAAAAATTAAGAGATTTAGTTTATAGATTTATAGCAAAATACCGTTATAAAATTTTTGGGAAACGTTCAATGTGCCGTTTACCGTCAAAAGAATTAAGCGATAGATTTTTTAACTGATTTTATTGGCTAACTGGCCACATGCAGCATCAATATCCTTACCTCGACTTCTTCTTACGTTAACAATTATTTTGTTGCGTTCTAGGTATTCTGCAAATCGTTGAATCTTTTCAGTAGAGCTGGATTGGAATTCAGCTAAGTCTATCGGATTATATTCTATTAAATTGACCTTACACTTAATTTGACGTGCAAAGGCAATAAGCTCTTCAGCTTCAAGAGGGTCATCATTAATATCGTTAATGACACAATACTCAAGCGTAATTCTTGTATTAGTTTTATCGTAAAAGTAATTGATGGCCTCAATCAAATCCTCTAATGAATTTCTATCATTTATTGGCATGATGGCACTTCTTTTTTCATTGTTTGCAGCATGCAGTGATAAGGCAAGGTTAAATCTAACCTGATCGTCCCCAAGTTTTTTAATCATTTTAGCAATACCTGCGGTTGATAAGGTAATTCGTTGGGGTGACATTCCCAGTCCATCAGGAGAAGTAACTTTTTCAATACCAGCTAAAACATTGGTATAATTTAATAATGGCTCACCCATTCCCATCAGGACAACATTACTTAAATTAATATCATATTCTCGTTCCGCTTCTTTTTTTAAAATAGCAACTTGATCGTAAATTTCATCTTGTCTAAGGTTCCGCTCCCTTCTCATAAACCCAGTAGCACAGAAGGTGCAGCTCAGACTACATCCAACTTGTGATGATATGCAAGCGGTAACTCGACTAGAAGTTGGAATCAATACCCCTTCAATTAAAAACCCGTCATTTAGTTTAAATGCGTACTTTATGGTTCCATCTGAACTTTTTTGTGAGTGGGCAATGCTAAGTGTGTAAAAACTGTATTTTTCTTTGAGTTTTTTTCTGAATTCTTTTGAAAGGTTAGTCATTTCATCAAAAGAGCGAGCACTTTTTTGCCACAACCATTCCCATAATTGATTGGCTCTAAACTTTTTTACCCCAAGGTCTTCACATGCTTGAATTAGTTCAATTTTAGAAAGCGACCGAATATCTATCACGAGCTATAATAGAGGTTAGTATGAGATATCATTGATTGTTAAAGTTTTTTCATTGGCTTTTTCACATCGCCCAATGATTTTAGCTTCAACATTGAATTGGTTAGAAATTTTAATAAGTTCTTGGGCAATATTTTCATCGCAATATATTTCAAGGCGATGACCCATATTAAAAACTTCAAACATTTCTTTCATAGATGTTTCAGTGGTAGATTGAATCATCTGGAATAGTGGAGGAATTGGCAACAAATCATCTTTAATAATATGCAATGGTTTGTCTAAAAACTTCATAACCTTTGTTTGGGCACCACCTGTACAGTGGATTATCCCGTGAATAGCCTCTTTTAAATCGTTTTTTTTGAAAATTTGATTCAAAATAGGGGCATATGTTCTTGTTGGTGATAAAAGTGCTTGGCCAATATTGACCTCTGTTCCATTAAGATTATCGGTTAATGAAAAAATACCAGAATAGATATAATCCTCATTCGTATTAATATCAAAAGATTCAGGGTATTTAGTATAATAGTCGTGTTTGAGTAAATCATGTCTTCCAGATGTAAGCCCATTGGAGCCCATTCCTGCATTATATGATTTTTCGTAGGTAGCTTGACCATAAGACGAAAACCCTACAATAACATCAGATGATTTAATATCGACTTCCATAATAGAAGATCTTTGAGGCCTACATGCGACAGTGCTATCAATAATAATTGTTTTAACAAGATCACCAACATCTGCAGTTTCGCCTCCAGTAAATTTGATATCGGTCCCGAATGATCGCATTGTTTCGATACATTCTTCAAATCCATTAATAATTTCTTTTATCACCTCTCCTGGAATGAGGTGCTTATTTCTACCAATAGTATTAGAAAGTAAGAATGGGCCAGTTGCTCCTGTGCAAATTATGTCATCAAGATTCATTACTAAAGCGTCTTGAGCAATGCCTCTCCAAACACTAACATCTCCAGTTTCTTTCCAATACAAGTATGCTAGAGATGACTTTGTACCTGCTCCATCAGCATGCATGATATTACAATAGGAGTCATTATTCCCGATATAGTCTTCAACAATTTTACAGAAAGCGTTGGGAAATATCCCTTTATCAATGTTGGAGATAGCATGGTGTACATCCTCTTTTTGAGCGGAGACACCTCTCATTTCATATCTACTCACTAGATTTTAAATTTATTTATTCTTCGGTATCTTTCAGCAACCAAAGTTTATTGTCTTTAATCTCAAAATCAACATATTCTTTGTCAAATAAGTTATATCCCAATACAGGTTTTTTAGTATTTGTCATTTTACATTTAACCTTGGTGTAAATTTTGTCATTGATTTTAAGCTCTTTTAGTGTAAATGAAGTTCCATAAATTTTGGTTCCATCAGACAGCTTGATTTTTGTGCCAGAGTCTCTGAAATCTTCAGGACTTAGATTTCCAGTCTTAATTAACTGTTCAACTAATATTTGAGGCATCAATGTTCTTCTATCTTCCCCAGTGTATTGGAATCTAATTTTCTTTCTTCCAACATAACCGTAGAGATTGTATGTCCCTTCAGTTTTAGTGGGAGTTAAAGGAAGGAAGTCATATTTAGCTAGGAATTCTTCCTCTGCTTGTTTTACAAGGGTTAGGCTATCTTCAACTGCTTTAGCCCGCATGAAGCTATCAATGTCTCCTTTTGTTTTATCAAGGAATGCTCTTTGTTTTTCTAGCAGATAAGGACTATATATAGATCCTTTTCCATTCAGAGCTTCGTCATTTCTTTGAGAGTAATCTACTCCGATAGATTGAATATCAAAGTTGCAGTTTACAACTTTAACGGTAGTTCTTCTATTTTTTTGATGTTCCTCTTCTGTACAGCTACTTGTAACAGGACCTTCACATGGACAATCGGTTACTAATTGTGATTCTCCATAACCTCTAGCGTCAAGACGGAAAGGATTGATGCCACCCTTTTCAATGAGGTATGATATGGCTGAATCTGCTCTTCTTTGAGATAAGTCTCTATTGTATTCAAAGGATGCTCTACAGTCTGTATGAGAACCTAACTCAACAGCCATTTTAGGATATTTTTTGAGTGTTTTAATCAAATCATCCAAAATAGGTTTAGCATCTGAACGAATAAAGGCCTTTGCTAAATCATAGTAAATAGGCAGCACAAATACGTCGTTACAAGTGTTTTTCAGACAAAAGTCTTTAACATATTGACAATCGAGTGAATTTTCTACCCCAACAGTACTTACATATTGTGGCTTAGCATCGTAATAGTATGCCTGTCTTTTGGAAACAGCTATGGTATATTCTTTGTTGATGCCAATTTTAGTATCGTAATAACCTCGCTCATCTGTTCTTAATCGTATGATTGATGAGTCAACATTGTTGCTAATTTCAACTAGTGCATTTCCAATGGCTGTTCCACTATCGCAGTCAGTAACTTGTCCTTTGAGAGTACACTCAATAGGTTCCATAGTAAATTCAAAAATATCATCTTGGCTTTTGGTACGATTCGATGTGAAGAAGCCAGCTTCTTTTGTATCGTTAAGAATGATACCAAAATCATCACCAGATGAATTTACCGGGCTCTTCATATTGGTAGGAACTGCCCAGTCGGTAGGACCTTCGTCTGTTTTTACAGTATAAAATATATCTAATCCACCAAGTCCAGGGTGTCCTTCAGATGCAAAATAGAGAGAACCATCTTTGTGTGCATAAGGGAACATTTCATTGTATTCAGTATTAACATTAGGCCCTAGATTAATAGGTTCACTCCATGTTCTGCCTCGCCTCACAAATGTCACCATCCAAATGTCTTTAGTTTTTTCTAATCCAGCGGTATCTCCATATCCTCCTGGTCTATCGGATGCAAAATACATCACTTTGTCTCTTTTAGCGAGAACGGGATGTCCATAATTCCAGTTATTATTTTCTTCGCCAGAACAGAAACTTAATGGTTCAGGATTCATTTGCCATCCTTTGCCAGATTTTCTTGCCTCGTATATTTTACATTTAGGTTCTTTGCCCGATTCTCCATTGCATTGGGTAAAATACATTTTAGACATTCGGCTGTTAAAAGTAACAGTCCCATCATTGTATTTTGTGTTTAACCCTTCAACTAATACTGCTTCACTCCATTTTTCAACCTTACCACGACTTTTACCTTTTTTTATTTGCCACACATCAGAGTGTGATCTTAAAGTTCTGTCGTAGGGACTTTTAGAAACTCCACCTTCTCGATCAGAGGTGAACATTATAGATTTCTTTTTCCGATCAGCCCATACTGGAGAAAAATCATCTGATGCTCTATCATTAGCTGGTTTAAAAGGAGTTATGGTATATCTAGTTTTTTCTTCTTTCCATTTAAGTGCAGATTCACATCCTTTAATCATTGCTTCAACACGTTCATCTGAAGGCATTTCTTTTTGATAAGATTTGAAATTTTCAATGGCATCCTCGTATTGATTGAGTTGCTTATACATTTGTGCAACTCGGTAAGTAACTAATGGGTCTTTGGCACCATATTTCTTGGCTTTCACATATAGTTTGAGTGCCTTTTTAGGTTGATGATTATATCTGTAGCTTTCTGCTCCTCTATATGCTGCACTTTGACGAATATCTTTGGTAAGTTTGGTATTGCTTGCCAATTGGTCATACATATCTGCTGAAATAGCATAGTTTTTAAGTTGCATTGCTTCATCAGCTTTTTTCATAGATATCGACTTACAACCGGCTAGAAGTATAATTATACCAACTGGGAAGATTATCTTAATGGTGTTCAATAATGGGTTATTCATATTGTGTTAAGAACGTCAAAAATCAAAAAATATACGCCCAAAAACAAATAAAATAAATATATAATTCTAATTTACATCCTCTTCACACAATTAAGAGGATATAAATCAGGGTTTGATTAAATAAATTATCGTAAGAAAAGCAGTTCTCTATACTTAGGTAGTTGCCAAATTTTGTCATCTACCAATTGTTCAAGTTTATCCATATGGTAGCGAATATCATTGAATGATTCTTTAACATCAAAATGGTAAGATATTGCTTGTTTTTCAGTATCTTGGAGATTGTTCGCCTTTTTTCTTGATTCCACCATTTTATCAGTCTTCGTTTTTACCATATCAATGTGTTCTGCAATGGCCTGAACGAGTTCTTTTTGTGCTTTACCAACTTTTATTCCTGCTTCTTTAAGTGTTCTAATGTTAGTGGCAACTACAGTTAGATATTCAATTGCTGGAGGTAGAACATAAGAGTATGCTATTTCCCCAAGAACCCTGCCTTCAATTTGGATTTTTTTCATGTAATCTTCCAACATTATTTCGTATCTGGCATGAAGTTCCTCTTTAGTGAAGATACCATTTTTAACGAAAGTATCTATCGCTTGTTTACTGATATATGCTTTGAGTGATTCTGGTGTGTTTTTTATGTTGCTTAGGCCTCTATTTTTCGCTTCTTTCGCCCATTCTTCACTGTAATTATTCCCTTCAAAAAGTATATTTTGAGCATCTTTTAAAACTTTTTTGAGTTCTAGAACGATAGTCTTTTTAAGGTCTTTTCCCTTTGTCACACCTGCATCAACATTTGCTTTAAACTGAATCAATTGATTAGCGACTGCAGTGTTGAGAGCTGTCATGGGTTGTGCAGAATTTGTAGATGACCCTACGGCTCTTAATTCGAATTTATTACCTGTAAATGCGAATGGAGAAGTTCTGTTTCTATCAGTATTATCTCTTAATATTTCTGGAATTTTATCAATATTGATTGATTTTTTTTCGTCGGTATCCTCTGCAGTTGAGTCCTTTAGGAAAGCATTCAATACTTGTGTTAGTTTTGATCCAATAAATGCAGAAATAATTGCTGGTGGTGCTTCATTAGCTCCAAGTCTGTGATCATTAGATGCTGAAGCAATACTTGCTCGAATTATATCAGAATTATCATGTAATGCTTTTATCGTATTTATAAAAATAGTCAAGAAAAGTAAATTTGAGTTAGGATCAGACCCTGGAGATAACAGATTAACCCCTGTATTTGTAATTAGAGACCAGTTGTTGTGTTTTCCTGATCCATTAATCCCAGCAAAAGGCTTTTCGTGTAACAATACTCTGAAATGGTGACGTTTTGCAACTTCATCCATTAGATCCATTAAAAGTTGGTTGTGATCAACTGCAAGATTTACATCTTCAAACATTGGAGCACATTCGTATTGTCCTGGAGCAACTTCATTATGCCTTGTCTTTAAGGGTATTCCAATTTTTGCTGCTTCTACCTCTAAGTCGTACATGTAGTTAAAGACTCTGTCAGGAATAGATCCGAAGTAATGATCATCCATTTGTTGTCCTTTTGCTGGAGCATGCCCAACTAGTGTTCTACCACACATAACCAAATCTGGTCTGGCTTGATACATGGCTTCATCTACTAAGAAGTATTCCTGCTCAATTCCCAAAGAAGCTGTGCATGATGAAACTTTCTTTAGAAAATATTTACAAATATCAGTTGCTGCTTTATCTACCAAATTAAGAGATTTTAGCAATGGGGCTTTATAGTCTAAAGCCTCACCATTATATGAAACAAAAACAGTTGGTATACAAAGTGTTTTCCCTGCGGTATTCTCATATATAAAGGCAGGAGAAGAAGGGTCCCAAGCCGTGTATCCTCTTGCTTCAAAAGTATTTCTTAGTCCACCGCTTGGTAAGCTGGATGCGTCAGGCTCTTGTTGAACCAATGCTCCTGCAGTAAATTTTTCAACGGCTTTACCGTTTTCAGGCTCAAAAAATGAATCGTGCTTTTCTGCAGTAGAACCAGTAAGTGGTTGAAACCAATGTGTGTAGTGTGTTGCTCCTTTACTCAAAGCCCATCGTTTCATTCCTGAAGCTACGTGCTCAGCCATTTTTCTATTGATGGTTTTTCCATTTTTGATAGAATTACTAACCGATTCATAAGCTTCTCTGCTGAGAAAGTCTCGCATTGCAGAATCGTCAAATACATTGCTATTAAAAAGTTCAGTGAAGGAAACAGACTTATCTTTTGCGATAAATTTTTTTCTTGTAGAAACAGTTTTTAGTGATTCAAACCTCATTTTAAGTATATTTTATGGTGCAAAAATATTTTATTACCACAAAAACAGCAAAAACAAGACCTTTTTGTTAATAAATTTTTAAAAACTAAAATTTATCCCATTTTTAGCTTTTCAGCATTTTCGGCTAATTTCAATGATTCAATAATTTCGCCAATATCTCCATTCATTACCCCGTTTAGATTATATAAGGTGAGATTTATTCGGTGATCTGTTACTCTTCCTTGCGGATAGTTATAAGTACGAATTTTTGCACTTCTATCACCAGTTGACACCATAGTCTTTCTTTGAGCAGCAATATCGCCATTGCGTTTGACAAGCTCTAAATCATACAATTTTGAACGCAACATGTCCATTGCGATCTCGCGATTGGCTAACTGTGACCTTGCTTGTGAACAAACTACAACAATTCCAGACGGTTTATGGGTCAATTGAACCTTTGTTTCAACTTTGTTTACGTTTTGACCACCAGCACCTCCAGATCGCGATGTTTGAAGAGATATGTCAGCGGGGTTTATTTTTAAATCAATTTCTTCAACCTCAGGTAGAACTGCTACTGTTGCGGCAGATGTATGGACTCTACCTTGAGTCTCTGTCTCAGGAACTCGTTGGACTCGGTGTACACCAGCCTCAAATTTTAAGGTACCAAAAATTTCATTTCCTTCTACTTTAATAATAATTTCTTTGAATCCACCAGATGTCCCCTCTGTTGCTTCAATAGTTTCATGTTTCCATCCTTGTGAATCAAAAAATCGCGTATACATTCGAAATAGGTCGCCTGCAAAAATGCTAGCCTCATCGCCTCCAGTTCCAGCACGTATCTCAACCATTGCATTTTTATCATCTTCTGGATCTTTTGGCACTAAAAGTAATTTAATTTCTTCCTCTAATGGCTCTTGCTTAGCAGTTAACTCCTCAAGTTCCTCTCGAGCCATTTCTTTCATTTCAGAATCCTCGCTATTTGCTATAATTTCTCTGGCCTCCGATAAGTTTCCGATTAAATTTTTGTATTCAAAGTAGCGTTCTACAATTTGTTTCAGGTCACTGTATTCCTTATTAAGTTTGGTAAACTGTTTGATGTCAGATGCCACTTCCGGACTGCTTAATAGTAGTTCTACCTCTTTAAATCTAGCATGTATTCCTTCTAATGTTTCAAGCATGAATCGCAAATGTATTTATAATGACTGGGCTAATCAACTGAAACTATTTTATGGACGTTTCAATGAGATGATTTTATTGTTGTAATAGTAATAAAGGTTGTCTTTGTCAATGGCTAACCTAGCTTCGCTAGGAATATAGGTGTTTATATTTATGGGTGTTCTTAGTAGTTTATTGTACTTAATAACTGTTCCCTTTTGATTGTAATACAAGCTTTCAGTGCTACTCATTATGGAAGAAAAACTTTGGGTATGGTAAGTCTTATCTAGATTAGTATAAATATCAAATGTAAAAACTCCAATTGTTGAGTCTGCAACATGGACTTGTCCGTTAAGTTCCCAAACTTTATATGGATTAATTTGCTTTGTACTGATTGAATTTAAGTAGTTGGATTCAGCTAGTATCTCCCCTGTTTTGCTGATTTTTAATAATTTATTTTCAGACATGTCAATCAGCCAAATATGGTTATCGTATGATCTTGATACGCAAGCAACATTGTTCATTTGAAAGTCATTCAATCGAACTTCACCTCTTATATTGAGCATATTGTCAAAAAATACAAGAATGTTTTGATCTTTATAGAATACATAAATTTCAAACGGATTAGAGCAATCGATGCTAGCAATATTCCCGTATGATTTGTTGTTTACATTAGTTATTAATTTGTTATTGGGACCATATTTGTACAACGTCATTAAATCATCTGAAATATACTTATTGCCTTTAGCATCAATACTCACATAAGAAATATTTTTTAAGTTTTTTAAGATGAGGGTATCTTGACCTTTTACTTTTAGTACACCTAAAATACTAAGGGTTAAAATTATGTAATTTAACTTTATGATTTTCAAATGTTGCATATGTATAGTGGGATACCCAGTCGCCAAGATTAATCATTTTGGTGGAATTATTAATTGAGTGCTCCAATGGTTTGTGTCTGTGACCAAAAATAAAGAAATCAATTGAGTTTGTCTTTGAATATTCGTTGGCAAATAGAATCTGATACTCTTTTTCTAAGGGAATTTCAATTTGATCCAATTGACTGTTTTTCTTTCTGCTTTTTCTGCTTAAGTAATTTGCAAATCCTACTCCTATATTGGGGTGCAAACGACGAAACAACCATATAGCTATTTGACTTCTAAAAATCTTACGAATAAAATTATAGCCTCTTTCTTCTTTCCACAATGCATCTCCATGATGTATGTAAAAATTTTTACCATCAATTTCACCTATCCATTCTTCGTCAATAACTTTAAGACCGATTTCTTTTTCTAGATAATCAAATGTCCACATGTCATGGTTCCCTTTAAAAAAGTAGATTGGAATCCCCGCATCAGTCATTGAAGCAAGTTTTCCGAGCAATCTATTAAAGTATTTGGGCACTGTAGTTTTATATTCAAACCAAAAATCAAATATGTCTCCCAACAGAAAGAGCGTTTCACAATCTTGTTCGATGGATTCTAGCCATTGAACAATTTTTTTTTCACGTACTAATGATGAGGTGTAATCAGGGGTTCCTAAATGGAAGTCTGAAGCGAAATATGTCTTGCCCATTATCTATACAAAAATAGCCATTAATGAGCTTCTAACCAGTTCTCGCCATTTCCTGCCTCAGCAATAACAGGAACTCCAAGCGGCATAGCAACCTCCATTTCATGTTTTATAATTGATTTAATTTTATCTAACTCCTCTTTTGGGACATCAAATAATAATTCGTCATGAACTTGAAGTATCATTTTAGCTTTAGTATCTATTGTTGACAAACGTCTATGAATATTAATCATTGCAAGTTTTATCATGTCTGCAGCACTCCCCTGAATAGGAGCATTTATAGCATTTCTTTCTGCAAATCCAACGACAGTTTGATTATTAGAATTTATATCTGGGATGAATCGTTTTCTGCCCATTATTGTCTTTACAAAACCTTTTTCTCTACAGAAATTGATGGTATCATCCATATATTTCTTTACGCCACTAAATTGTTCAAAATATGCATCTATTAAGTCTTTTGCTTCTGTTCGAGAAATTTTCAAATTTTGTGCTAAGCCAAAAGCACCTTGGCCATATATGAGACCAAAGTTCACACTTTTAGCTTTGTAGCGTTGTTCTTTGGTTACATCTTCTATGCTTACCCCAAAAACTTTTGAGGCAGTTGCTGTATGAATGTCCATGCCGTTGTTAAAGGCCTCAATCATTCCTTTATCCTCAGCAATAGATGCTACAATCCTTAATTCTATTTGGGAATAATCAACAGCAAGTAATGTGTGATTTTTGTCGCGTGGTACAAAAGCTTTTCTTATTTCTTTGCCTAAGTCTGTTCTTATTGGGATGTTTTGTAGGTTAGGGTTTGTGCTACTCAACCGACCGGTAGCAGCCACAGCTTGAGAAAAGTGTGTATGTACTCTTCCAGTTTGTGGGTGAATTAATTTGGGTAATGCATCTACATAGGTTGATCGTAGTTTGTTAATTTTTCGAAATTTTAGAATATCGCTTACAATTTGATTTTCACCTGCTAGTTTTTCTAGCGTGGCTTCATCGGTTTTATATTGGCCTGTTTTAGTTTTTTTGGCCTTAGCGTTAATTTTTAAATGATCAAATAAGACTTCACCTAGTTGCTTTGGGCTTGATATATTAAAATTCATGTCTGACATCGAATAGATGGACTCTTCAATTTTTTTAGACATGCCTTCTAGTTCGATGGAATAATCATTCAAAAATTTATCATCTACCCTTATTCCCTCCATTTCAATATCCGAAAGAACGGGCACAAGTGGCATTTCGAGTCGAATCATAAGATGAGCTAGTTGCTTGTCCATCAATTCCTTATTAATTTTTTGTTTTAATTGGAAGGTGATATCGGCATCCTCGCATGCATATTCTTTAGCTTTTTCAATTGGAACATCAGCAAATGATAGCTGGTTTTTACCTTTTTTGCCAATCAAACTTGTAATTGAAACAGGCTTATAGTTAAGGTATTTTTCTGCTAAAATATCCATGTTATGACGTCCATCAGGGTTAACAAGATAATGGGCAAGCATCGTGTCAAATTGTGGACCGGCTATTTTAATATCGTATTTCATCAACACCTTCAAATCATACTTTAAGTTTTGGGCTATTTTTTCAATCTGCTCGCTTGCAAAAACTTCCTTAAATTCAGCTAAAATCATTTTGGTTTCCTCAAAGCTGTCGGGCATATTTATATAAAAAGCTTTTCCTTTTTCATATGAAAATGAGATTCCAATAACTTGAGCGTCTAATTCATTTAAGGAAGTAGTTTCAGTATCAAAACAAAAAGATTTTATTTTTTCTAATTTAGATATCAATAAATTTCTTTTTTCTTGATTATCAATTAGTTGATAATCATGTTTTGTGTTTTCAATTGTGTTAATTTCAATTAATTCTTCTGTATCATTTTTTGTAATAGGGCTATTATTAGGAGTGGAAAATAAATCTCCTTGAACAGTTTTTGGCTCGCTCATCGTCTCACTAAAAACTCTTTTTGTTAATGTTCGGAATTCTAATTCTTTAAATAGTTTATTGATTTCTTCTTTATTGGGATCTTCCCTTAACAGATCAGTTTCATCAAACGTAACTGGGACATCTGTGATGATTTTTGCTAAATGTTTAGAGAGAAATGCTTGTTCTTTATTATTCTCTATTTTTTCTCTTAGTTTACCCTTGATTTTATTCGTATTTTCATAAAGGTTTTCCATTGATCCATATTCTAATAATAATTTAGAGGCTGTTTTCGCACCGACACCTGGAATACCTGGAATATTATCTACGGCATCACCCATCATTCCTAAGTAATCAATTATTTGTTTGGTTTCATTTAAGCCAAATTTCTTGCAAACCTCTTCAGGTCCCATAATTTCAGGGGCATTTCCTCCTCGTGCGGGTTTAAATATGAGTATATTCTCTGTGACTGCTTGCCCAAAATCTTTATCTGGTGTCATCATGTAAGTAACAAAGCCTTCTTTTTCAGCTTTTGTGGCCATAGTAACAATCACATCGTCAGCTTCATACCCTTCTTTTTCAATGATAGGAATATTAAAAGCGTCTATGATTTGACGAATAAATGGTTCAGATCTCTTGATATCCTCAGGTGTTTCATCTCTGTTGGCTTTATATAAAGGGTATTCCTTTTTTCGAATATTTTCTGATTTATGATCAAAACATACCGCAATATGTGTGGGATCGTGTTTTTCAAGTACTTCTAACAGTGTAGTTGTAAATCCAAATATTGCGTTAGTGTTAAGTCCATAGGATGTTATTCTAGGATTCTTAATAAATGCATAATAAGATCTAAATATTAGTGCATATGCATCTAGCAGAAATAATTTTTTTTTAGCAGACATAATAAAGTTGCTCAAAAGTAAATCAATTTTGAATTATACATTGTGCTCGAACACTCAATCAAATTTTTACCTTTGTTGTTTAAACATCGTAAATGGATTTTTCACCAAATTACAATTTAGTTCAGGAATTAAAATGGCGTGGACTATTTCACCAGGCAGTCCCAGGCACAGAAGATCTCCTTTTGGAGGAGATGACTAGTGGATATGTTGGTTTTGATCCAACAGCGGATTCTTTGCATATTGGTAATTTAGTGCCTATTATCTTATTGGTACACCTCCAAAAAGCTGGACATAAGCCAATAGCTCTTGTTGGTGGTGCTACAGGAATGGTTGGAGACCCTTCTGGTAAAAAGTCTGAGCGTCAACTTTTGAATATAGATGTAATTAACTATAACCTCAACAGTCAGAAAAAGCAATTAGAACAATTTTTAGACTTTGATTGCGGTGAAAATAGTGCAGAAGTAGTAAATAACTATGATTGGTTTAAGGATATTTCGTTTTTAGATTTTATTAGAGACGTTGGTAAGCATATCTCAGTGAATTATATGATGGCTAAAGATTCTGTAAAAAATCGCTTAGAAGATGGTATGAGCTTTACAGAGTTTAGTTACCAGTTGGTTCAAGGGTTTGATTTTTACCATCTTTGGAAAGAAAAAAATGTAAAACTTCAAATGGGAGGAAGCGATCAGTGGGGGAATATTGTGACTGGAACCGAACTTATTCGAAGAAAAGGAAATGGCAAAGGATTTTCTTTAACGGCACCATTGATTACTAAGTCTGACGGGAGTAAGTTTGGCAAAAGCGAGGGAGGAAATGTATGGCTTGATGCAGAAAAAACTAGTCCATACCAATTTTATCAGTTCTGGATGAATACTTCGGATGAAGATGCTGAGCGATATATAAAAATATTTACTTTACATACAAAAGATTATATCGAAGATCTTATTAAAGACCATAAAAATGCTCCGCACATGCGAGCTCTTCAGAAAGACTTAGCGGCTTATATTACTAAATGGGTGCACGGAGATTCTGGATACGAAACAGCATTAACAGCAACAGATATTTTGTTTGGTAAGGCTACATCTGATAGTTTACGGAATTTAAGTGAAAATGACTTTTTTTCAATATTTGATGGAGTAAAAAAACATCAAGTATCTAATGTTCAAGGAATTAATATTGTAGATATGTGTGCAGATTCAGGTTTTTTGGCAAGTAAAAGTGAGGCAAAACGTGCATTAAAAGAAAATTCTGTATCAGTGAATGGTGAAAAAGTTACGGAAGATTTTAACTTTTCAGAAGCAGATTTAATTAATTCAAAATATGTTCTATTACAGCGAGGTAAAAAGAATAAATTTATCCTCATAAAGAGTTAGCTTATGATATCAATTGACCCTAAAGAAATATCTGTTTCTAAACTTCATCGATACCTTTTAGGAAGTATTGGTCCTCGTCCAATTGCTTTTGCAAGTACAATTGATAAAAAGGGTAGTAGAAATTTAGCACCATTCAGTTTTTTTAATGTATTTAGTGCTAATCCGCCAGTACTTATATTCTCGCCGGCTCGAAGCGGCAGAACAAATACGAATAAAGACACTTATTTCAATGTAAAAGAAGTTCCTGAAGTTGTGATTAATGTGGTTACCTATGCAATGGTTCAGCAAATGAGTTTGGCAAGTTCGCCATTTGATAAGGATACAGATGAATTTGTTAAGACAGGTTTTACACCTATTGAATCTGAAACGATCTCACCATATAGAGTCTTAGAATCGCCTATTCAATTTGAGTGCAAGGTTATAGATATCAGGGAACTAGGGTCTAACGGTGGTGCTGGTAATTTGATTTTTTGTGAAGTTAACAGGATGCACATAAATAAGTTTGTTATTGACCAAGATGGTTTGATTGATCAGCAAAAGATAGATTTAGTCAGTAGAATGGGAGGTAACTGGTATTGTAGATCAGATAAAAACTCAATGTTTGAGGTTGACAAACCAATAGCTACAATTGGAATTGGAGTTGATGCCTTGCCAGATAATATTCGTTTAAGTAATGATTTAACTGGGAATGATCTAGGTAAAATTGGTAGTATGCAAAGGATACCTAGTTCAAATGAGGAGATGGAGCTACTCTCAAACTATGAAGGAGATTGTACCTTTGAAAACGCTAAAAAATTATTGGAGTCTAATAATGTGTCTTTAGCTTTTGCCATACTTAATCAATTAAATCAATGAATATTCAAAAGTTATTTTTCAAGATAATAATTTCTTTTACATACTTAATTAGGATATGGGTGTTGATATTGCCTATTTCCATTGCTATTATATTTATGAAAGAAGAAGGTTGGAGATATGGTTTTACGTTTATTCAGAGTAATCTAAATGTTGCTTTTTTTACATCTTTTGCATTGGGATTTTTAATTTCTCTTTATCATACTTTGAGTTTTGAGGAAGCAGAGGGAGCACCAGATCAGAATTACTTAAAATCCCATCAAGAAGTTCAAGTCAAAAGTGATTTTACATTAGAGCAATTAGAGGAATGGTTAATTAATAATACCAAGTATAAAGAAGTGAAGCTATTTGATAATCAAATATCAGCTTTAAAAAAAGTGTATTTTTTGAAGGCAGATAAGATTGAAGTATCAAAAAAAGAGAATGTGTTTACCATAAAAAGTATCCCTCATTTTAAATGGTGGTTTATTGATTTTGCAAGGAACTATAAAACTGTTAAAAGTATAGCAACTGTAGTTAAGAAAAAAGTATGAAGGTGTGTATTTTGTCAGGTTCGGCAAGAAAAAATAACAATACATTACGGGTAGCAAAGGCCCTTTCTAATCACTTTACTGATTCAGTTATTGTGGATTTTCAAGATTATGATTTGCCAAATTTTAATCAAACGAGTATTTCCAAGGAAAATCTCTCCGGGTTTCAATCTGAATTGATCAATTCTATTGAAAAATCTGATTTGTTGTTTATAGTTTCTCCGGAATATAATTGGTTTCCTACTGCAGAAATCATCAACACAATCCATCAATTAGCACAAGAAGATCACATTCATATATTTGATCGTAAAGTAATTGCTACCGTTGGAGTCAGTGCAGGAAGAGGTGGACGAATGCCTGCAGTTCAATTGGTTACAATAATTAATAAAATTATTGGATTTTTTAATTTAGAAAGTATGACCTCTGCTAATACTTTTGAGGTACAAGAGGTGACTAGGTGTATTGATAGTGACGGATTATTGTTGGATAATAAGATTTTTAATAAGGGATTTTTATCATTCGTAAGCTATTCTTTAAAAGTTGCTCAAAGATGGCATTTAAATAAATGAAAATTTCTACATTGCGAAAGCTAAAGAATATTGAGATTTCGTATGAAAATATTTTTACCAATAATAGGACTTATTTTTTCTCTTCAGGCTTATTCACAGAATACAAGTTTTGTGAAACTGATTTTAAATGATTCAACAGATCAAGCTCAGTATGCATTTCAATCATCATCAGGTGATTATTTTTTGCTATACAATACTACTAGTTTAGGTCAAGGCAGTAAGGATTTTGGGGTATCTAAAACAGATGGTTTGGGGGATGTGATTTGGTCATACACTTATGGTAGATTAAATCGAGACAGTGCAACTAGTATGAGCCCAACAAGTGATGGCGGGGTTATTGTTTGCGGACTCACTGAAGGAAGCTTAAATAATGAAGATGGTTTTGTATCTAAGATAAGTTCAAGTGGTACACTTCAATGGTCAAGGACATTCAAAACAGATAGTTCAGAACAACTTTTTGATGTTATTCAGTCATATTCTGGGGATTATTATGCTTGTGGGTTTGTAAAGACAGATTCTTTAGATGAGAATATACTTATATGCAAACTGACAGGTAATGGTAACGTATCTTGGACACGCTCGTTTGGCGGTAAAGGAAATGAGAGGGGATATTCATTGTTAGAGGATAATACAGGTAGGATAATCATTGCCGGGAATACAGAAAATGATTCTATAAATATTGGCCCAAGTGGAGATAGTGATTTTCAGCTTTTGGCAATTTCTGTCGCGGGAGGTGTTTTGTTGTCCAAAAATATTGGTAGTGGTTTTTCAGAGACCGCAACTCAAATAATTAAATCTCAGGATAACAAGTTTTATGTTGCCGGAGATATAAGGCCTATTGGGGCTAGTGGAGAAATTTTAATTTGTAAGCTAGATACAAACTTTGATGTTTTAAACAGTGAGTTATTGGGAACTAATTCACTTGACAAGTTAAGAGATATAAAATTAAGTGAAAATAATTCTATTATTTTGGCTTTATCGGCAATCACTCCATTTTCCAGCGATGCTATTATATGTAACGTATCTTCTTTGAATAGTATTTCGCAAGGTCAAAAGTTTGGTGGAATGCAGCTTGATGGGCAATCGGGTATTTCTATAATGGGCTCTCCTGCAAGAGGATTTTCTGTATTTACATCGGGAGCTTCTTTAGGTAATACATCATCTGAAGATTTATATTTAACAAAAATCCCTAAATCTTTTAATATATCATGTGCTTCAGATTTTGAAGCTGTTCAGCCAATGGGTAGTTTGAATTTGAGTAAAAATAGCTTTTCGCAAATTACAGCCCTAAATTCTAATGCAAGTATTTCATTTACTAAAACCAAATACAATTCAAGAGATTCGGTTGTTTGTTGCAGTTTAGAGGCACGCGTTTCTGCAGATTCAGTGCGTATTTGTTCAGGTGCTTCAGTAAATATTGGAAGGTCATCAATTAGTGGCTATAAATATTCTTGGACAACAAAGAGTTCATCGTTCACGAGCAGTAAGGCTAACCCAATTGTTTCTCCAACTAATGATACGGAATATAAGCTTGTGGTCACCTCCTCCGATGGTTTGTGCGAATCTGATTCGGCAACTATTTTAGTAAGAGTAAAACCCCGAATGTCACAAAAATTCTTGTCAGATACCTTCTTCTGCGATGGATCATCTGTTACTATAAATAGCATGAAAGGAATGTTATTATATGAGTGGGAGAAACAAAACGGAGATAAGATAAGTACTAATTATATTACTATTTCTGATGCAGATACTCTGAATTTATTTATGATTGACAATAATACTTGCAAGTATTATGACACCCTTTACGTTGAGCAAAAATCGCTACCTACATTTTCATTAGGAAATGATACCACAATTTGTGATAACTTAGATATTACATTTAGTGGTCCACCAAATATGCAGTCCTATATCTGGAACAATGTAGCATCTTCTAATCAAACATATACTACTAATCAGTCAAAAGTTCATGGTCTTAGGGTTATTGATAGTTTTGGGTGCATCTATTCAGATAATATTCAAATCCTTACTAATCCTTCTTCCAAAATTAATATTGGCAGCGATACTGCCTTATGTGAAGGATTAACAATAGAATTTTTTGGTCCATCATTTTTTACGAGTTACAAATGGAACGGGATAAGTTCATCTAAAAACATCTATTTGTCTGACACGGACACGATAGTTTATGTAGAAGCATACAATAGTTTTGGTTGCCCAGCATTTGATACAGTTCAAATTCAGTATTTTGATATACCAAAATTCAGTTTTGGTGCAGACACTGGTTTTTGTGATGTTGTGGATTATCAACTAATAGGACCAGCTAATATGAAAGATTATTTATGGTATAATGGTAGTTCAGCTGACAAGATAAATGTTAAAGGACCTGGGCTATATTATTTGGAAGTTACAAATGATGATGATTGTTCATATATAGATAGCATATCTATAAGTAAATATGAAAGTCCAATTATTTCCCTCGGGAATGATACAGCTTTAAGAACAAGTGATCCTTTAATATTAACCCCTGGTTCTGGTTATGATTCTTATTCATGGAGCACAGGTGAAACGACAGAGCGTATTGAGGTTATTGCTAAAAATAAATATAGTGTTACGGTAATTGATTCAAGTGGCTGTTCTGGGTATGCAGAAATGCGAGTTACGAGTTCTGCTGGTAATCAAACTGTTGAACAGAGTCAAATTTCAATATTCCCAATTCCTGCTAACAACATTATTGTTATTAATTCAGAAAATATAAAAGGTCAGGGTAATCTTATTTTATCAAATATTTTTGGACAAGAAGTTATAAAAACCTCAATCGATGGTGTCCAAAGCATATTAGATGTATCTGAGTTAATTCCAGGGACATATAAACTTACGTTATTATGCCCAAATCAAGTCTTTCACCAAACGATCATTATTAATAGGTAATGTCCATTGAAGTTCAAAATTTAACCAAAATTTATGGTAGCCAGAAAGCTTTAGATAAAGTTTCATTTTCAATTGGAGTCTCAGAGATAGTTGGATTTTTAGGACCAAATGGTGCTGGGAAAAGTACTACTATGAAAATCTTAAGTGGTTATGTCAATGAGACCTCCGGCAGTGCACATATTTTAGGTATGGATGTATCTCAAGATGGGTTAAAGATCAAAAAAAGAATAGGGTATCTTCCAGAGTTAAACCCTCTTTACGGAGATATGTATGTTAAAGAGTATCTTGGCTTTATTGCAGATATTCATGAAATCAAGGACTCAAAAACAGCTATTAATAAGGTTATTGATTCAACAGGACTTGGGAGAGAGTGTCATAAAAAGATCAATCAACTATCTAAAGGTTATAAACAACGTGTAGGCTTAGCACAAGCGTTAATAAACGATCCTGATGTATTAATTCTAGACGAACCAACTTCTGGATTAGATCCCAATCAAATGAAAGAGATAAGAAGCCTAATTCTCTCTCTCGGGGAAGACAAAACCATCTTATTGTCCTCACATATAATGCAAGAAATTGAGGCTATGTGCAGTAGAGTGATTATAATTAATAAAGGAAAAATCATTGCTGATGATACATTAGATGCGGTCAAGAAAAATTGGGGTAATAAGCAGAGTTCAATTTATGTGAGATTTAGAGATGCAATTGACCAATCTAAACTATCCTCAATTTCTGGTATAAAATCGATAGATTCACTAGATGAAAAAACGTTTATTATCTATTCTGAAACTTATATAGACTTAGCGGAGCTACTATTTAAATATGCAGTTTCCTCTGATACAATTATTGTAGAACAAAAGGAGCAAGAAAAATCTCTAGAATCTATTTTTCAAAAATTAACAGATCATGATTAGTATCTTTAAAAAAGAAATAAGGAGCTTTTTAAGTTCATTAATTGCTTATGTTGTTATCGTTGTTTTTTTATTAATCATTGGATTATTTACATGGGTTTTTGCTGATGGTAATGTTCTTGTTTTGGGTCACGCTAATTTGGATATTCTCTTTTATATGGCACCATGGGTGTTCACATTTTTAATATCTGCTATTACCATGCGATCGTTTTCAGAAGAATTAAAGCAAGGAACATTTGAAATTTTGAGCACTAAGCCCATTACTGATACTCAAATTGTTTTAGGTAAATTTTTGTCGGCAGTTACTTTAGTTGTATTTGCATTACTCCCAACATTGGTATATGCATATTCAATAGTCAGGTTGGGTTCACCTATAGGTAACATTGATACCGGTGCTACTATGGGGTCCTATATTGGATTGATTTTGTTGGGTGCTTCATATGCTAGCATAGGTATATTCTCTTCTGTAATTACACCCAATCAAATTGTCGCGTTCATACTAGGTCTTTTTTTATGCTTCTTTTTTTATGTTGGTTTTCAGCAATTAAGTAACCTTTCATTGTTTGGTTCATATGACAGCTTTGTTCAATCTTTAGGGATACAATTGCATTACGATTCAATTAGTCGTGGTGTTGTTGACTCGAGAGATTTAGCTTATTTCGTGTCTTTAATCTTTATTTTTCTCGGTTTAACATTATTAGCTTTAAGAGGAAGAAAGTGGTAGGTAAAGTTATAAATAAGGATAAAAATGTAATGGGAAAAATTATTCTTAGTGCATTGATAATTTGTGTTTTTAACTTCATCGCTAATGAGTTTTATTTCCGAATAGATTTAACCAAAGAAAAGAGATTTACATTATCCGCCTCCTCAAAAAATTTATTGAAAAAGCTGGATGATGATTTATACATAACAGTTTTTTTGGATGGAGATCTTCCTATTGAATATAAGCAACTTCAATCAGCTACACGCGATATATTAAATGAGTACAGATTAGCTTCTGATGGTAGGATTAAGTTTGATTTTGAGGATATCTTAGCTGGCAAAGATATCAAGGAGAAAGAATCAATTCTTAAAGAAGTTTTTCAAAAAGGGCTACAAATTGAACAACCTGAGCTAAGACCTGATGAGGCACCCACAGAAAAATATATATTACCATCAGGTATTGTTTTTTACAAAGGGAAAGAATATCCAATTAATTTACTAAAACGCCAATTCGGTAAATCGTTAGAGGTTGAAATGAATAGTTCAATTGAACTATTAGAGTATGAAATTGGAACAGCTATTCGAAAAGGATTATCGGGCAAAAGTATCAAATTAGCTTTCTCAGCTGGTCATGGGGAGCTTTCATCAATACAAACAGCTGATATAGCTAATTCATTAAGTGAATTTTATTCGTTAGATAGAATAAACCTTAATCTAAAAGATAGTAATTGTTATAAAATATTCGCTTCTGATGTAGCAAATAATCCTCAAAAACCAGTTTTTAGTGTGTTGGTTGAGGGCTTAATTAATAAGCTAAAATCATACAAATGCCTTATAGTTGCTAAACCTGTAATTGAGTTTACAGAACCAGAGAAATATATTTTAGACCAGTATGTGATGAATGGTGGTAAGGTTATTTTTCTTGTTGAAAACCTGCTAGCTGAAATGGATTCAGTTGCAAAGTACGGACAGATAATGACCGTAAATCATGAGCATAATTTGGATGATATTTTATTTCAGTACGGTGTGAAAATAAAACCAAACCTTGTACAGGATATCCAATGTCATGGAATTCCAGCGATAAATCAGCAAACAAATCGTCCAGGCTTTTGGCCATGGATCTTTTACCCATTATTTAGTGCAGTTGATGACAACCCTGTTTCTAGAAATTTAGAAAATGTTTGGGGAAGGTATTGTAGCACAATTGACACTACTGCTCGTAAAACTCTTAAAAAAACAGTATTACTTCGTTCATCTGCTCAGTCAAGAGTAGCTGCTAATCCAGTGCTGATTTCTTTAGATATTTTAAAGAATAAACAAGATCCATCAAACTTTAGAAATGGGAATCAAATCTCAGCTGTGCTTGTTGAAGGAGAATTTGTTAGTCCTTTTCGATATAGAGATGGTGTAAAGAGGTCTTTTGATTTACCTTTTTCAGAGTCAATAGCTCAAAATTCTATGATTGTAATTGGTGATGGAGATTTAATTAGAAACCAAGTATCCTCAGATGGGAAGGTGTATCCTTTGGGATATGATAAGTTTGCTTCTATGCAGTTTTCAGCACCGGTAGAGTTTGCAAATAAAAAGTTTTTTCTAAACTGTGTTGACTATTTATGCGACGATAATAATCTTATAGAAGTTAGAAGTAAAGAGGTTTTACTTCGTTTATTGGATAAGGGAAAGATTAAAAAAGATAAACTTTTTTGGCAAATATTAAACATGATACTCCCCATTTTTATGATTATGATTTTTGGCCTTTTGAATGCATTTTATCGAAGAAAAAGATGGGCTTAATTTTATACAGGTTTATGCATTTAGGCTTTTTTATTGTTCTACTTTGCATTTATAAGTCAAATTTTGCTCAAGATAATAGCTACTTAAGTTTCAGCAGCACACCTGGATTTTTATTAGCCCATAGAGCAGACTTAAAGAATTTAGCTGCACATAATTATGGCTTTGATATTTCATTTGAAAAAGAAAAAGAAAATTCATCTTGGGGCTCAAATTATAGTAAGCCATCGACAGGTATCGGACTTATGTATTACAATTTAGGCATGGAGCAAACAGGTCATGCTTTTGGGTTTTTGTCTCATGTCAAATTAAAAGTTTTTTCGTTCCGAAAGGTAGATTTTCGTTTTAGAATGGGTGCTGGATTAGCATATTTAACCAAGAAGTTTGACGTTTTTGAAAATAGAAGAAATCAAGCTATTGGTAGCCATGTTAATGGAAGTATGCAGTTTGGCTTGGTGGGTAGAAAAGAACTTGCCAATGATGATTATATTGAAGCAGGAATTTCCATCTCTCATTATTCTAACGCTGCTTTTAAGGTTCCCAATTTAGGGTATAATATACCCTCAATTACATTGAGGTATGGTTTTCATAATAAAGTTAATAAGCAAGTAAAATCTATACCTGTGCTTGAAAATAAGAAAGTTGATTGGACTGCTCTTTTTATATATGGCAGAAAGCAGCGAAATTTTGCAAGTCCAAAGGATTTTAATATTTGGGGCCTTCAATTGAGAGGTATACTCAATAGGAGTGAAGTGAAGTCTTGGCGTTTTGGTTTAGATTATACATTGGATAAGTCATATGTACACTCAATAAAACCTGAGATACCCTCAAATCAGATATCAGTTATTGATCAGTCTGAGCTTGCCCTCGTTGGTGGTTTTCAGTGGGGATTTGGCAAGTCAAACATAATCGCCGAAATGGGTGCTTATCTTTATAAGCCCACAGTACTCAAAAATGCATTAAGCCAGCGTTTGGGGTTAGCTTACAAGTTTAATCAAAAATTGTATACACAAGGAATGCTGAGGTTTCATAGAGGTGTAGCTGATTTTTTTGAAATAGGGTTAGGTTATCAGTTATGAAATATTTTAGCTGGTTTATATTCTTTATAATGTTGTTATCATGTAGTGGTGAACAAAAGGATGATTGCATAACTAATATGGGTGACATTGTCTCAATAGATAGAGATGTGATGACATTTGATAAATTATACGTTGAAGATAGAATAAAGGTCATTTTAGTTCAAGATAGCACTCAATATGGTAGAATAGAATTAAATGGGCCATCCAATCTCTTAGATCAGATTGAAAGTAATGTTTCAAACAAACAACTCAGACTTGTAAATACAAATACTTGTAATTTTGTTCGTTCTTTTAATTATGAAATTAAAGTTAAGGTATACGTCAACGAGTTGACGGGGATTCATGTAGAATCCATTGCTGAAGTTGTTTCGAACGACACCATTAATATTGGATTTTTAAATATTTTACATCCAGCACTATCAGATATTAAATTAACGTTGTCTGGGGATGAGGTTTTCATACAATCAAGAAATTCAGCTAAAACTATACTTGAGGGGAATTTAAAAGTTCTAAAGGGGAGTATAGAAGAAATTTCAGATTTAAATGCAGAACATCTTATTTGTGAAGAAGTATATATCGATTCACATTCTCCAATAGACTGTTATGTTAACGCAACAAAAGGAATGTATATGAATATTTATAATTCTGGTAATATTTTTTATGTCAACGAGCCAAGCGACTATAAAATTCTTGCTAATAGAATAGGCTCTGGTCAGTTATTAATAAAGTAAGGCCGATTCTTTAAATGAATCGATCACTTTCCTAACATTCTAACTACTTAACAATAATATTTTTTGGCTTAATTTTTTGCTTCTTTTTTATAATTATCTCCAAAATCCCGTTGATTAAGTTAGCTGAAATTGATTGATGATCTGAGTCTTTTGGAAGAGCTATTCGCCTTTTGAAATCTTTGAAACTAATTTCAGATCTTAATATGGTTAATTTTTTATTATTTTCTTTACTAGTCATGCCGAATATGACCAAGGTATTGTTGTCAAGCGATAATGAAATATCTTTTTTATTAACCCCAGGTATAATTATCTTAATAAGGTATAAATTCTCATCTTCATAAATATTCATTTTTGGAAGATTGCCATGATTTTCTTGTATACTTTGGGGATTCAAAATTTCCTGTAATACGTTATCGAAATTACTTTGGAAAATATCTGTAATCATTTTAGGTTGTCTAATATTCATGTTTTTACTTTTTTATCAATCTATTATCAAATGATGTTCCTAGCGTAAATATAAGACATAATGACATAATAATTTAGAAACTAATTAATTTTAATGCCATATCGTCATCAAAATTAAATTAATTGACAAAAAAAACCGTTCTGAGCATCTCAGAACGGTTTTGAAACCAGAATAATAATTCTAGTGTTGAACAATAATTTTAGATGAACTTCTTGAATTATTTCCTAGAATCTCAACAAAGTAATTTCCTGGTTTCCAATCGTAGGTTACTATACGTATTGTATTAGAATTATTGCCTTTTGATTGGTAAACAATATTTCCATTAAGTGCGTATACTCTTAATGTGAAATCTCCTTTGATATTTGCATCTAAATTAACAAAGTGGTTTGCAGGATTAGGGTATGCATTAATTATTCTTGTTGGAGTATTATTTGTTTTAGGTCGAACACTTGTAAGCATAGATTTTGTTTCCCAGATTCCCATACCATGAGTTCCAGCATATATCCTAGGACCTGTGGATGAATTACTTTCTACCTGAACAAGATCGAAGACCGGTACTCTTGGGAATGGCATATCGCTATCAATGCCATCAGCAGCTTCTGACCATGTTGGGTTTGCAGATCGTCCATTGTTAGTTGCCCAAATACCAAACTCTGTACCTAATATAATAACATCAGGGTTTTTGATACTCACTACCGCATGATAGACTGGAAATTTAGGTAAATTACTTTGTATACTTGACCAATTAGGTGATGCATCCATTGCATTTTCTGTGCTATAAACATAGTTTGTGTTACCATAATTGCCAATTGTAGCAATCATTCGATTTGGGTTTTCTGGATCTATTGCAACTGACGTAATTGTTCTAGCAGAATTTACTCCAAGCCCTTGTGATATTTCTCTAGTATTCAGTTTTTCTGCTATTTGATTATTAACAGGTAAGCTAATGGTGTCAAATTGGGTAGTTAACAAGCTGTCTACTCTATAGATTTTTCCGTTGTTTGTCGTTACAAATAATGATTCCCCGTTATTGCTAGGGGTCATGTAATGAACACGTCTCAAGTTTGAAATTCTAAACCATCGAATTGAACCATCTTTAGGATTTGTTGGATCGTGTGGTTTCCCATAAACATTTTTACACATCCATATTCCGTCATTTGTTGCAAAGTAAAGTCTTGCATTAGCTACTGAATCGTCTGATTCTCTAGTGCCATAGGTTTCGATACTATCAATAACTGCAGGATTTTCCCAAAGTGTAAATGGATTATTGAAATATCCTGTTGGTCTTCTCGCCGATGCAAATGAAGCACTAATTCTGTTGTCCCAAATAGATTCAAAACTTGAACCAGCAGTAATGGATCTTCTCAGATTGCCATATTGGCTCTCACCAAACATTAAATTTGGGTTATAACTGCTTATGGCACATTCAAAACCATCTCCGCTTATCACGGATTCAGCAATTTTTCTTGGGTACGATTCTCCAGTGATTAGAAGTGTATTATTGTCTTGTGTACCTCCTAAAATTCGACCTCTAGTGTCTGCTGCAATTCCAAAAAATTGTGTTGTGCTTAAGTTAGTGCTAATATTCTTATAACGATCCAATTCAGGTGTGGTCGTTCTAGAAACTCCACCATCGCTACAGATATACATGATAGGATCTTCACCAGTATTATCAAAAGTAATTAAATGCTTATCGGAGTGAATTCCGAATGGATTTTGAGGCGAGTTAAAGGTATTCCCGACAATTTTGGGACCATCTTGAAGTGTCCATTCAGCGAATAAAATACCCCCTATAAATACACGATCTTTGTTGCGTGGGTGAACTCCTAATGCAAGATCATACAATCCTTGTGCTTGTAGACCTATATATGTGAATGGTGCAAAAAACTGGCTCATTTGACCAACTTCTTGTGTAAATGTTTGTCCTGCATCTGTTGACCTGTAAAGTCCAGTTAATGAACCTCCACCATAGTTTTGACCGTCAAAAGTTACATTACCTACGGTAAGTATATAACAATAGTTGTCATCCGATTCAGCCCATCCAATTGCGGCTCTTCTATTGTTTGTGAAACCACTAATAGACTGGTAAGATGTTCCATCATTTGGTGTAGTAGATCTCCAGATTAAATTTCCAATACTAGCAAGTAAAACGCCGTTTTTATTAAATTTAATTTCCTTACAACTACCACCTTTAATTAATTTCCAGGTATCACCGCCATTCTCACTAACCCTTAATCCATTGGAAGAGCCTGCATAGATGTGATTAGTTGTAGGGTGGGCTGTTAAAATATAAACATTACCAAACGATTTGGTATTTGTAAGTTCAGTGAATGTTTCTCCATCTGTAGATTTGTATATTCCCATTCCGTTAAAACCAGAGCCTTCATCTCCATTTGGGTTGGATAGTAATAAGCCATTTTCACCGGTACCATAAAATAATGCTCCATCATTTGTTTGAGCCATACTAACTACACCGAAATTGTCATCTCCTAAAGTAATTGGGAACCAACTACCACCTCCATTAGTTGATTTAAACACAGAACCAGAGACACCACCTGTATATAAAATTGATGAATTGTCTTTATCTATAACTAAACAACGCGTACGCCCACCAATATTGTCAGGTCCTCTGAACTCCCATTTTAGGGGCCAGTCAGACTTGAATTTTTTATTACCTTGAAGGCTAATCTCATCAATAACTTGACTAACATCTTCATTCGATACAAAACCAGTGTTTTGGTTGGCTCTTAATGATTTTAAATAAGACTGATACCCTGATATACCCTGTATTTGTTTAATTCTTGGGGTATAAGCATTGTTAGGGTTACCAATTGTTAAAACGATTGTGAAAATCGCTAGTGAAACAACAGCTATTGCTGATAAAATTGTACTTCTTTTCATAACTTTAAATAAGATCACTTATTAAACATACGAATTTAAGTTTTGATTTAATACTTTCAAAGAATAGTTGACCTTGGTTGGTCATAAAATGGTAAGAAAAAGCCTATTTATTTTGTCCGATTAAAACCATATTGTGTGTAAATGGATATAAAAGAAGAATTATTGGCTCGAAGTAGAATGTTTAATCCTTCGGGGAAATAGTTAATTCGAATGCCATTTTGCCATTTGTGAGCTCTATTATAGTTGCTCCATTGAACTAGAAAGTTTAAGTCAAAATGAATACCAGGTGTATATGAAAGCTCACTTAACCCTTTTGTCCAAACGACACTTCCAATAATCGAATCTTGTTTATTAAGCATGCCTTGATTTTGAATGATTATTTGATTTGGTTCGCCGGGCTTATCAAATGAAACATAATAGGGTTTCATTACTCCTAGAATTGGACCTATAGAGGCTCCTAAAAATAGTTTGGGTGAATTGCCTTGATGAGAGCCCATTTGACGATGCAATGTGTAGTCGATTCCAAACCCTCCACCAGCATTAATTTTTCCGAGTACATATGGACTTGGATTGATGTATCTCTCGTTTTTAATCCGAGCTTCTTGGGCATGTTTTATTGTGTGACCATATAAAGTAATCGATTTTTTAGTTTTTGAGTTGACCTCAGTAAAGCCTGATTGAAAGTAAATACCATACCCATTAGTTGATATATTTATTCCTCCTGATAATTCAATCGAACACTCTTGTGCATTTACATATAAAACATTAAAAAAGAAAAACGCACAAAATAAGTTGATGATATTCGCTTTGATCACAATCACCAAATTTGTGATAATTTATAAATAATCCAAGACTTTGGATGATTTAATATTCATATGTGAATCTGTGAATTGAACGGTGCCTTTATTATAAAAGATGATTTGTGGTGATTCATGTTTTATGTTAAAATATTCAGCAATTTTTAAAGAAAGATCACGCTGTTTTATTACATCAACAAGGACAAAATCCACACTTTCATTAATTTCTTTATGAATTCGTTCTATGCGTTGAAGTGCCATAGAACTTATGGAACATCGATAACTGTGTTTGAAAATTAGTATAGGCCTGTTTTCTTTTAACAAAGATTCAATATCATAATCCTTGGTAACTGTCCACATGATAGTGGTTTATACTGTTTTGCTCTGAGAGATTTTGACATGACTCACTCCTGGACAGGCATCTATTGATTTACATGACGCAAAAGCTGTACTTATGAAAATTGCGAGGAATAGTAGGGATAAGATTTTTTTTATGTTCATTATAGTATGATAATATTGTGAGCGTTTTATATTAAACGTATTTACATTAATATTTAGTGCAAAGTAACGATATTATAACGGTTTTATCTAGTAACGAGGGTATTCGTTTCATTCAAAATAATTTAAATAAAAATCCAGCTGTCTTGGCACTTAAGTATGCAGGTAAAACATCATTCGATTTAAAGATAGCACTACAGTTAATTACTATTTACAGAAAAGCAGCTCAAAAAGCACCCATTATATCAAAGAATTTATTAGCTGTAGATCAGCGTTCATATGAGCAGTCAACTTCAGAAAGGGTAGCGAAATACAAGTCTGCTTTTATTAGAGGGGGAAAATTGCTTGATTTGACAGCTGGTATAGGTATAGATAGTATTTATTTAGCTGAAAACTTTGAACAGGTTGAAGCTATTGAATTGAATGAATCTCTTCATTTATTGGCATGCTTTAACCTCAAAAAATTAGGAGTTACTAATATTAAGAGAATTCATGGTGATGGTATTGAATTGTTACTTAATAAAGTCTCAGATTGGATATATATTGACCCTGACAGAAGAAGTAGTCATAGGCGATCTGTTGATTTAAGATATTTAAAACCGGATGTTTTGGGTAATATAGATTTGATGAAGAAGGTATCATCAAAAATCTATATTAAACTTTCTCCGTTATTTGATTTAAGTGAAATTACAAGGTGTTTTGATCACCTAGCAGCTATTCATGTAATAGCTGAAAAAAATGAGGTTAAAGAGGTGGGAATTATTATTGACTGTTCGTTAGCCAATGAAACAGATGATGCATTTATTCATTTAGCAGATGTTGCTAATAATTTTAGAGCTTCGATTCCGTTCGAAGAATATTTTTCACGGAAAAACTATACTTATGAAAACAATCACAATAAGTTTTTACATATTCCTTCAGTTTTACTAGCAAAATCTTCATGTTTTCATTTTTTTACAAAAAACAAAGGAGTTTCTAAGCACTCATATTTTCAGATTTTCTTTTCTGAAAATAATACTTTAACAGGGTTTAGAACATTTGAGATTATTGATAAATCATCTTTAACTATAAAAAAAATAAAAGAATCTTTAAGAAAAAATAATCTGGATAAATTGAACATTGTAATTAAAGGAATAAACGAATTACCAGCTAAATGGCATAAAAAATTAGGCACGTCAGATGGTGGTGATTGGTTTTTATTTTTATTAAAATCTGAAGACAGCGAAGCGATTCTCTGTAAGCGTTTTATTTAAGCTTACTTTTAATGAAGGCTTCTAAAGCTGCAACCATACTTGGATGTTCGGGAGATGGTGCTGCTATCGTATTCTTTAATCCAGCTTCTGTTAAAGCTAGATCTGTTGTTTTCCCCCAACCAGCGATTGCTCGATCTTCTTGTTCAAATTCTGGGAAGTTTGCAAATAGCGATGAAATTCCTTGTGGGCTAAAAAAAACTAAGATGTCATAATAAACGCTTGCTAAATCAGACAAATCAGAATTCACTGTATGATACATGACTGCCTCCGTATGGTTAATTTCCATTTTTCCTAAAAAATTAGGAATAACCTCATTACGAATATTAGAACACGGAAAGAGATAGTTGAGTGTTTTATGTTTTTTGAGGAGGTCTAAAAATGAAGAGTTAGTACCTTTACCTACGAACATTTTTCTTTTCCTCAACTGAGTATATTTTTGAATGTATAAGGAAACTCCTTCATTGGTACAGAAATACTTCATCGTGGTAGGAATCTCTACTTTCATTTCCTCAACTATTCTGAAGAAATGATCAATTGCATTTCTGGAATTGAAAATAATGGCATCATGATCAAGAATTCGAAGTTTCTGCTTACGTAGGTCTCTTGCAGGAACAGCCCTAACTTCTATAAACGGATGAAAATCCACCTTGACTCCAAATTTTTCAGTCAGGGAATCATAAACCGTTTTTTTGCCTCCAGGATGTGGCTGAGAAATAAGAATACTTTTTACGCTCAATTTTTATCTCCTTATACGTTGTAAAATAATATCTTCATGAAAACCATAATAGATATTATTTCGAATGTGCAAAGGTAAACAATTACACTTAAAATGGGATAGCTAAAATTGTTTATTAGAATTATAGTAGTGCCAATAAATCGAAGAGTCAAGTATATCAATAATGTTATTAGGACCACTATGTAGAACTTGCTAATTAAACCGTATGAGTATACGTCTACAAGAGTGATACCCCCAATTATTATGGCAAATATTTGATTTATACCGTACTGATAATCAAAGATTAGGTTAAATGTTTGTTTAGCCTTATGTAAGTAAAAGTAGAAATAATCTAACATTAATTTAGCTATGAATAAACCTAAGACACTCCCATGTATAGTAAAGAATCTCATCGTATCAGTGAAATCTTTAAACCATTGAACATTGGGCAGATAAGAAAAAATAGCTATGCTAAATATCAGGGTGACTGAAAAAAATGAGCTTAATCGAAAAATAATACTCTCATTATATTTTTCACTTTGCCACTGAAATCTTTGAATTGGGATTACTGCTAAATGCTTTATGTGAATAAACCAGTTAGGAATTAGAACATAGATAAAAGCAATAAGAAGTAAAGCTAAAATAAGTGAGAATTTTAGAACATCAGGAACCTCATTTCTCAGTATTAGTTCATGTATAATTATTGATTCTTTCAATTCTGCAAAATTGATTTAATTATTAGAAATAATTAATAATTCCAAAATGTATCTTAGCCGAACCCAATTGAAATCCGTTATTATTTTGAGATCCCAATGCATAAGATATGTTAAGAATGCCTTGCCCAATCTCAAGATTACTAGAAAGACCAAATCCAAGTGGCGTGTCATAAATGAGTGATGAAGTTTTAAGTTTGTCTTCGTATGCAGCTGCATTTATAAATAAGCCTATATAGCTATTTGTTCCAATAAGATATCGATATTCTAGGGTGTAAATGAGTGATTTACTAGCAAAAAACTCATTTTCGTCAAATCCTTTTAAGGTGGAATAACCTCCAAAATTGTAGAATTCACTAAAGAATACTTGGTCGCTAAATAATCCTCGAAAGGATAAATTTTGGTGAATAGTACTCTTTTCTTTGATTGGAATAAATGATGTTAAATTTATAGTTGCGTTGAGCCTTAATTGTTTTAGTTTGATGGTGTCATAAAGCGATAAATTTTTTCCTGTTTGCGTGTCAAAAAATTTCATGCTATTTATATCTCTATTTTTTTGAATAGTTTTTTGACCAATAGCAAGGTCAGTTAGAATCGTAAATCCTTTTCTTGGATTATTTAAGTAATCAACTTTTTTATGAAAGATACTTAGGCCGTAGTTGTCAATATTGAAAGGGTTATTACTAGGAATTCTTTCTTGGAATCTGATAGAATTAGTGTCAACACTTAGAAGGTTGCTTTGGATGTTTTGATAATAAAACTGAATATAATTATTGCCATTGTTTTGATACCTAATGGATAATTGGCTGTTTAAATTTAAAAATAGGGTATCAAATTTATTGAGTTTAAATTCTCCATTAACTCCAAATTTTGAATTAAACAGGTATGGAATAGTTGAAGATAAATTAAGTTTTTGAGAGTTTTTGAGATAGTTTTTCCATTGAATTTGTAATTGCTTTCCACTTTTAAATAAATTGTTTAATCCAACATTGAGTTCCCCAGTTATTAGAAGAGAATTTTCATCAGCGTTACTACTATTTGGAGCTAAACCTACAATACCATCAAATCGATCTATTGCATTGTCGTCAATGTTTAATATAATTCTAACTCTTCCCCTAAAGAAAAGGACTTGAGTTTTTGATTTGACTTTTACTAAGGGTAAATTTTCAAGTTTAGTATCGATTTCTTTTATATTCTGTTCATTGTAAAGTGTTCCTTCCTCTATATCAAGGTATTTGCATAAGTATTTTTTTGATAAGCTAGAATTGCCAAGAATAACAATTGTGTCATAAAAAAACTGGATATATGGATCTAATATGATATTTGCTACTAAGGTATCTTCTTTTATTTTTGGTTCTGTAAGAGATATAGCAACAAATGGGAAACCCTTATTTTCATAATCTTTCATCACGTTTTCTTGCAATTTTGAAAACGTAACTAAATCTAACGTTTGTTTTTTAGATGTCCCTATGTATTCTTCAGGAAGATTATGGGTATTAATTTCCATGTGTGTAAATGGAAGTCCATGGTTTAAGAATGCAATTACTGTGTCATTAGCATATTTTATTGAGTCAATGCTTGCTGCTATGAAACCTTTAGTACGATAGCTTTCTATTTTTTCTTGTAATTCAAGAAGAACAGACGATGAGTCAGGCAGTTGGATGTACGACGTGTTATTTTCACTTTTAATGCTCAAAGTAACCATTTGAGCTTTGCAAAAAAAAGGAAGGATAAATAAGCTAGTGATTACTAAAACTTTGTACACGTTTAATTACAAAAATAAACGATATTGCATTAGTAAAAATTATAATTGTCAGGAATATATATCCATATCCCGTTTTGTAAAAAGGCATGTTTTTATTGTGATTTTCATTTTTCAGTTTCTTTTAAAATAAAAGAAAAAATTATTACAGCCATTTGTAAGGAATTGATTTCTAGAAAAGATTTTTTTGATTCAAAGGAAACAATTAGCTCTATTTATTTTGGAGGGGGGACTCCTAGCGTTTTGTCTATAAAAGAAATCGATGAAATTTTAGGGGTAGTTTATAGCCATTATAACGTTGAAAAAAACGCAGAGATAACATTTGAATGTAATCCTGATGACTTAACTCAGGACTATTTGAAAGAATTAAAATTTGTAGGAATTAATAGGCTTAGTATTGGGGTTCAAAGTTTTAATGATGAGTATCTTAAATGGATGAATAGGAGTCATGATGCTATTCAGAGTAAAAAATCTATCGAATATGCAGCAGGAGCAGGATTTAACAACATTACATTGGATTTGATTTATGGCCTCCCTCAACTAGGTAACAAAGAGTGGTTGGATAACCTTAATGAAGCTCTTAGTTTACCTATAAACCATCTTTCGGCATATAGTTTAACCATGGAGGAGAATACTCCGTATATCAAATTAGTAAATCAAGGGAAATACAAGAAACCAAGTGATGATAATTCGTCAAGTCATTATCAAATACTCATTCAACAGGCTACGGATTTAGGTTGGGAACATTATGAGGTTTCATCATTTTGTAAGCCAGGAAATTATTCAAAACACAATTCATCATATTGGAGTGGTAGTAAATACCTAGGAGTTGGCCCTTCTGCTCATAGTTATGACGGTAATTTTAGGTATTGGAATGTGAGCAACAATAAGTCCTATCTTGAATGTATTTCCTCGAATAAAAGGTGTTTTGAATCGGAAGAACTGACTGTGAGTAATCAAGTTAATGAGTATTTACTAACGGGGTTGAGAACAAAATGGGGAGTAGATTTAGGGTTATTATCCGACAAGTACGACTACAATGTGATGTCTCTATTTGAGAATGATGTCAGGTTTTGGATTTCATTGAATTGGATGGAAATTAAAGATTCAAACCTGAAACTGACGGATAAAGGAATGTTATTTGCGGATCATATTTCAAGTAAACTTTTTTTGAGTTGATTTAATCATTCATCCCAGACATCATCGTAACTTTTTGATTTCTTTTCTTGATCTTGAAGCGTGTTTTCTCCTTTGAGAGTTTGTATAAACTTCTTTTTTTCATTTTTCACTTCCTTCTTGATGTTTTCCTTTACAGTTGACCGGTCGTATTTGATTTTTAAATCATCTGGAGTTCCTTCCATGACCACATAAGCTGTCAGTCCACCAGTTTTATTCCTTTCGATTCTTTTTTCGGCTTTTTTGGCTATCCAATTTGCCTTTGTAGCAAGTAATTCTGCCACACTTATTTCCATAGCATAAGACATTAAATTATCAAATGTGTGAGTACCCTCTAATTGAAGGTTAAGGGCGTTGTTTTCAATTCTCATTTTTGGAATAAAAATGGTTTGATCAAATATTTCAATAGAATTACTTAACGTTTTAAACGTCACATTTTCTAAATCTTTAATATGAACAAAGGATGAGAGCTCCTTTAATGGTTCATAGCCGTTTAGGGCACCATTTTTTATTGTTATCGATGATTTGGCATAGAGTTTAGGCAAAATGGGTTCATAATTATTATCCATTATTACTTTAGTAATAACGCTTCCATCTAATATTCCGCTTATATTTTTATCTGTAATTTCATTTTGATAAAAATTGTTAAATTGGCTGAATAATTTCTTGATATTGACCATATGTAATTCACTTTGTATGTCAAGTAAATAATTCTTGCCCCAATTTTTTATTGATATTTCTCCATCAATTGTCCCATCGAGTGCAGTCATTTTTAATTCTTCTAATCGAATTGACTTTTTATCCGAAATCAATGTTCCATTAATTGATTTGGCTTTGAATTCATTGACCTTAAAACTGTTTACCTTTGTTGCTATTTCGAATTGAATAGGAGATAATTCAATGTTGTTATTCTTTGTTTTAGAGTTTGTATCCTCAGATATTAACTCGTTGATATTTAGGTTGTCAATTTCTAAATTACCAATAAATTTAGCTTGGCTATTATCATTCAATATGGATGCTACATTTTTAATATATCCATTTAGGATTGCTTGAGTTTGGTTATATTTTATTTGAGCATTTTGAACAATTAAACTATTATCTTTTGACTGAATTTCTGTATTAAGTTGATGAATAGTTAGTTTAGGATTTAAAACCTTTCCTTGAATATTTTTTAAAGCAATAGAGCCATAATAGTCAAGAGTATTAGGTGTTATTTTTGATAGGCTTATATCGTAAATAAAAGAGAGATTTCCATCAAATTTTATAATGCCATTAGAGGGAATAAAATTAGGATTAGCCATAAATTTATTAATAAAAACAGGGTCTAATTGTGCTTCACCCTGCCATTTTATTTTTAGTTTTTCAAAATCAGTGACCTCAATATCTCCTTTAAGTTGATTAGAACCATTATTAGCACTTGTAAGATTGCAATTAAATTTTGAATTCCTAATATTTTCAATATCTGGCATTGAAAGCGTACCTTTTGCATTAAGTTGATTAATGCCAATTTTATTTTCTTTCAGCATTAAGTTGCCATTGGTTAGCATATAGTCAATTCCAATAGATAACTTTCCATTTTTGTTTAAATGCCCATTTATAAAACCATCGATAGCAAGGTCTCCTTCAAGATTAAAATTATCAAAACTCTTTTTTAAGTTGGTTGGTAAAACACGAATTAATTCTTTGGTATCAGTTCTTTCATTTTCGAATTTAATATCAACAAGTGAGGATTCATCGTAATTTATTTTACCGTGAGTTGAAAGATTAATATTTTCAATATTTAAGGAACTTGGTTCAATGGATATTGTCTTGAGGGTTGTATTTACAATAATTTTAGTATTGAGTGATACGTTTTTGTCATTTACGTAACCATCTTTATTGACCAATAAATTTAAATTTTTAAGATTAGATTTAATCTTTAAAAATGTAGATGAATTGTTGTATTTGATTCCAATATTAGATGATGAGGTAAATCCGTTTATTTTCGTTTGGGAGGGTGTGTGGTTGTATTTTATATAACAATTCAGCAATTTAAGTTGATCAATTTCAAAACTTATATTAGTTGATTTTTTATCATCTGATGACTTAATTATATCATAGTTATTTGAGTTGTCGAGATCTACAATGTTAATAGTCCCACCTCGAATTGAAACTTCATCAATGACATATTTACCTTGATACAGTTTTACTAAGTTTATATATAAATTTAATTCATTAGCTTGGATGAGTTTGTCTTTAAAGTAAGGTGTACTTTCCTCTACCGAAATATTAGATAGTCGGACACCGATTTTAGGAAAATCTTGTATTCGGGAAACTGTGATGTCATCCACGCTAACACGAACTGCAAGTGATTTGTTAATTTCAGCAACTAATATTGGTTGAATATTTTTTTGAAAGTAAAAAAAAAGTGCAGTAGAAACTCCAACAAAAATCAATAAAACAGCGACCAATATTTTGAGGGCTTTTTTCATACCTTTTCTATATAAGGCAAATTAAATGAATATACCTTCATAAGTTATTCAACGAATTAACACCCTTTTTTGATGTGTCCTAGAGATTATTTGATTTCATTTGTCTACCCATTTTCACAAAAGAAATAACACTATTTATAGCTAATAGCACAAGAATTGACATAAGTATAGGTTCATACACTTTGAATGAATAAATGAAAACAGGTGAAAAAAACAGAAAGTTAAAAAGCCATAGATAAACGCCCCATTTTCTCTTTTCAGAGACCCCACCATTAGCAATAGTTCCTAAAAATGTAAGAGTGAATAATCCTAATTTTTCATTAATGGTCCAGTTAGATTCTATAGAGATGAAGTATATATAAAGACCAAAAAGCAAGATGCCTCCAGTTACTATTAAGTATTTAGGAATTGAAATATAACTTAGTTTTTTTGGCTTTAAAATTTTTGTAAAACCTAATAATTTTAAAAATGGCAAGTTGTTTGCCCAAATAACATCGTAATTGGTAACATAATCTTTTACACCATACTCTACGGGCACCTCTTCTAATTCTACTTGATACGTATTAAACAGTTTATCCCAAATAACTAAGGTCCCCCCAAAATTTCGATCGAGATACTCTGTGTTTTTGCCGTGATGTACACGATGATGTGAGGGAGTTATCATAATTTTTTCTAACCACCCACTTTTGTTGACAATGCTATTATGATTATAGAACTGTACAATGTAATGAATACTAGACGTGGCTATAAATATTTCAACAGGGACACCCATCATCGCAAGACCTATAAAGAATGGGAAGGATGTAAGAGAGGAATACCATGAGTTTCTGATGCCTAACGAAAGATTGAAATGCTCACCTTCGTGGTGTATTACGTGAACGGCCCAAAGAAGCTTAAATTTATGGTGAAGTCGGTGTAACCAATAGAAACAGAAATCCCAGGTGAAAAAGGTAAAAACCCATATCATAGCATAAGACCACTCACTTAAAATAGGTAATCCCCAATTTTCAGAAACAAAATAAAAGGCTGAAATTTCTACACCTCTTAATATCCATAGAAAAATATGTCCTGAGTTTAAGTTGAATATTACCTCTTTCCATAATATTTTTTCTTTATTCTGAAAGTGGACGATCAATAGTTCAATTAGAACCATTAATAGTAGTAAACCATGTGCGAAAACTAAACTCATTTTTTTGAATATTTAAAGAGCAGACCACTTATGGTAATGCCTGCAGCTGTTCCAATTAAAAAACATGTATCGCCCTCTTTGAGTTCTTTATCTTCTATACTTGATACCAATGCAATAGGGATTGATGCAGCGATACAATTCCCGTGATTTTCTAGCTGATCTACAATATTTTGAGAATTCCCCTTGTTAAGTACGGTTAGCATCCTTAAACCAAGTTTACTAGCTTGATGTGGGACGATTAGATTAATGTTTTTTAAACCAATATTTAAAGGTTCAAAAAATCTTAAGAGAAATTTAGGTAAGGTATATTTTGCTTCTTTAAGTAATTTTTTCCCGTACATTTTGAAAGCATATAACTCAGTACTATAGGCTACATCAGATGGATGGTTAATGTGTCCTCCTCCTTCAATAATTGTATGCTTTGCACCACTCGAGAAGGTTTTGGATTGATATTCAATCAGTCCAACATTATGAGTTGTTTTAGAAATTATAATTGCAGCAGCTCCGTCACCAAATAGTCCATATGTTTCTTTGTCATTTGGGTTGAGGTTTTTAGAACTAATTTCTGAACTTACAATAGCTATATTTTTGTATTTGTTGTTAGATAAAAGAAGTGAAGCGTAATCTATTGCAGTAATGAAACTTGTACAAACGGTACTTATGTCGATGCAGGGGAAATCAACCTCATTTACATCATCTCCAAAAGCATTTTTGATTAATGAAGATCTGCTAGGAATGATGTAGTCAAACGAGGCCGATGCACCAATCAAACAGTCAATTTCTATAATACTTATTTGAGCATCTTCTAAAGCAGAAGTTAAGGCTTCCTTTGCCATATAAGTTAGTGTTTCTTCCGTGGCAATATGTCTAGATTTAACGCCTACATTTTTATAAATATACCCTTCTGGAAGACCTACTTCTTTTTCAATTTCTTCGCTTGAAACAATAGTTTTTGGCAAGTATTTTCCAACTCCTACAATACTAAATGGTCTTTGAATATTCATTTCTAACTCTTTTAAATTTAGACATTTGGTTTTGTTCCAAGTCATTGGGGATAATATCAATATCAGTGACTCCAAAACTTAATAGCATTTTTGTTATTTCACTAGTTACGCTCTCAAATATTCTTGATGATTTAGTTGATAATGTATCCAAATATAGACTAATTCCTTTTTCATGAGAAAGAGTGACACAATAGTTGACAATTTGATCTGAGGAAGAAATAATAGCTCGTCTGAAAAAGTCTGGATAAATTAGAATTTCTTCTCCATTTTGTTGAAACCGGAAAACGTCATCTGATCTACCTTCTATTTTTTTAATAACTGTCGATTTTGAGCCACATTCACAGGGTAATCCCTCATGTAAAATGTCGTTAAGCTCATACCTTACTATTGGTTGGGATGATCTCAGATAGTCAGTTATTACAGGATGAAACCTCGTTTTTTTTGAGTCAATATATTTTTTTTCAATTTTAAGCCAGTCTTCATTGAGATGTAATTTTCCTTTTCGACAGGTATATCCCAAAAAACCCTCGGTACATTGATACATTTGATCAATCTGACATTTAAATACAGATTCTAAAAATTCTTTCTGGTCATCTTCTAAAACTTCAGCTACAGAAATAACTTTTTTGAAAGTAACCTTTGCTTTAAGTTTTTTGTATGCTTTAGCAATTTCCATAAGAACTGAGGGTTGTCCAACCAGAATAGTAGCTTTTAAATTTATAAGTGAATCTATATTTTTATCAACTGAAGTCTTAAGATCAAAGAATGTGAAAGATAATAATTTTGACTGAACTGCTTCGTATAGATTGTTATTTGCTCTTAAAAAAAGAGCGATTTTACGTCTTTTGATCGAGAAACCAATTACTCGGTCTAATATCGCTCCAACCCAAATTTCCTTTTCTGACTTACTGGTTAAAAAGATACCCCTATTCCCACTTGTTCCAGAGGAAAGACCAACACTAATTCCATGAATGGTTGGACTAAAATCCCTTAATTCTTCACTTTTAAACGCAATATCAAGGGCTTTTTCTTTTTTCACTCCGACAGTATTTATAGTGTCAAAGTTTTCCATGAAAAGTTTTTTATCCATTAATGGGAAATGCTCCTTTTTAATTATTTTATCTCTATAAAAGGGTGATTTTAATAGCATTTTATTCCATATCTTTTCTCTTGAAATGGAGATTTTGTTAGAGCGAAAATATCTCGAAAATCGATGCCTAATGAAGTGAATGAATATTGAAATCTTTGAAACTTTCATTTAAGTTATTTCCCTATATGTTTGTTCACAATGACAGGGTATGATTATTGTTTTGGGATTTTCCTTGTGGTATTTATGGATTTTATTTAGGTTTTTCTTGTAGTCTTTCCAAGAGTCAAAAAATAGCCGAACGATTGGGTTTGGTAAGTGAAGATTCACATAATTTTCTTTTTGCCATGCAGCATCGGAAATTAGCAAAGTTTTATTAGGGGCATTCACTAAAGCTCCTATTTGACCTTTAGCATGACCATCAAATTGGATAATTAGAATTGATTTATCTCCAAATAAGTCAATAAATGGTCCCAAATTTTCTAGTTTTTGATGAATAGAGTCAAAGGATAAAAATTTTGTTCTTGATTCAAAATTGTCTGGCATTAAATTTGGAATAAATCCTCTTTTAAGAGCCTGATACCCTCTTCGGTGTTTTATATCTCTGTAGGCAATCTTAGAGCATATAAATTTTGCATTTGGAAAATCTCGCAGACCTCCAATATGGTCAGCATGAAAATGAGATATAATTATGAACTTAATATCAATTGGATCTATTCCTTTTTTTTTCAAAGTATATACGGCTTCTTCTTTCTCTTTAATATATACTTTAGTGATTTTAGCATAAATGCTGAAGGGTAATTTACGGGTATGCTCATAAAATCTTCTACTATAGCCTGTGTCAAACAATATATGTCCGTGAATAGGGTGTTCTAAATGGGCGTATGTAGCATAGAATTTTATTGTACGACTAGATTCATTTCTTAAAGCATGAGATTGGTTTGCTTCGCAGTATCCGGCAGAAGCTAGGTTGAATTTAATCGTTGTCATTATTCTTTTCTTTATACCATTGAATGAATTCTTCTATTGCTTGAGAAGTCGTTTGTTTGGGTTGAAAATTTAATTTATTTCGAGCTTTTTGAATATCGAATGTAAAAGACTTTGCTAATATTCCTACGGAGTATCGAGTAAGTACGGGTTCCTTATTGCTAATTAGTTTAGATTTATATTCCATAAGAATTGCAGCTGTATATAAGATAGAATACGGAATTTTACTATTTATAGGTCGTAAGCCAATGGCCGTTAGAATGTAGTTTATAGATTCCCAAAGATTAATGGGTTCACCATTGGAGATGTTAAATGTTTCATTAAAGTTTTTAGTGAAGATTGAAAGTCGAACAGCTTCTGCCATGTTGGATACAGGGGTTAAATCTACTATGTTTTCTCCCGAACCCATAATTTTTAATTTTCCTTCCATGCTTGATCTAATTAGTCGAGGCATAATTACCGTGTCTCCTCTACCAATTAGGGCTCTTGGGCGGAGGATGATGTGGGGTAATTTAGATTCTCTTAAAAGGTTTTCTGCTATCCATTTTGTTTTAGCATACTGATTCACCATATGTTTTGGTAAAGGAGAGTTTTCATTTATTCCAATTGCATTTTTAAAATTAAAATAAATACTAGGGCTAGAGATATAAATAAATCGCTTGACAGAGCTATTCTCACTTGCTTCAATGAGGTGTTTTTGTGTTGTAACATTAGCGTCATAAAATGCTTTCTGAGTACCCCACGGTGAGGATAGACTAGCACAATTAATGATAATATCTATTGACTTTTCAAATAACGAGTTGATGAAATACTTATCACGTAAATCTCCTAATATGTAATGTAATTTCTGATGAGATATTTGGGTATCAACTGAAATTTTTCTTCCAGTCGCAATGATATGGTTGATTTTATCTTCCCCCAAAAGGTGTTCCACAATTCGTGATCCTAAAAAACCAGTTGCTCCCGTAACTAATATGTTCATCTATATTTTAGCTTGGTGAATAAATTTTTATTTAAAATGAGTGGCTTTATATAGCAAGTTAAAACAATAAAATTTATTTGATGAATTGTTTGCTCTATTGAATTTATTTTAATTTAAAAAACAGGTATGAATGACCCAGATAGATTAGCTTTAAATTAGCTTGTGCGAAATTTACATGCAAATCGTTTGCAAACAAAAAAGTCCCGCCGTTAAGCGAGACTCTATTTGTCTGATAATCAGTGTGGGAACTGCTGGATTCGAACCAGCGACCCTCTGCTTGTAAGGCAGATGCTCTAAACCAACTGAGCTAAGCTCCCAAAGGGGCTGCAAATATAATTTGGGTTAATTAAAAACAAAATATATTTATTGCTTGATTTCGCAGTTCGTTTCATCTTTTTTTTACCCTATGTTGGTTTTACAAGATGTGTTAAATTGCGGTATGAGAGCATTGGTACAAAGGGTGTCCGAAGCCCATGTGAAAGTGGATGGCGAGAAAATTTCCTTTATTAATACTGGACTACTCGTATTTTTAGGGATTGAAAATTCAGATGAGGAATCAGACTTAGTTTGGTTAGCCAACAAAATCATCAAAATGAGACTATTTGAGGATGATAATGGAAAAATGAACCAAAGTATTGAGGATATTAAAGGACAACTATTGATAGTAAGTCAGTTCACACTTCATGCTTCTACCAAAAAAGGGAATAGACCCTCTTTTATGGCTGCTGCCCATCCAGATATTGCCTTACCTCTTTATCAAATCTTTGTAAAAGAATGTCAAAAACAAATACCTACTCAAACAGGTCATTTTGGGGCAATGATGCAAGTAGGTTTAATTAATGATGGACCAGTCACGATTTGGTTAGATAGTAGAAATAAAGAATGAGTCTTTTGGAGCTGTTTTTTTTATTATGATGCCCAAGCATAAATTTGCACTAAAATAATTTACATGAACCCTAGCACACAGACCTTACCTAAATTGTACGATGAGGCACAAGATTTTATGCCATTGCTTGGCACCGACTACGTAGAATTATATGTTAGTAATAGCAAACAAGCTGCTCATTTTTATAAAACAGCGTTTGGTTTTCAAGGCATAGCTTATGCGGGATTGGAAACGGGTCTAAAAGACAGAGAGAGTTATGTTCTCCAGCAGGATAAAATCAGATTGGTACTTACTTCACCTTTAAAGAGCGGGACAGACATAGGAAGACATATCGAATCGCATGGGGATGGGGTAAAGGTTGTTGCTCTATGGGTTCCGGATGCTACGGCTGCTTATAATGAAGCCATCAAGCGTGGAGCAAAACATTATATGACTCCTGTTACCGAAGAAGATACTAACGGAAAAGTAGTACGATCTGGAATTTATTCCTACGGAGAGACCGTTCATATCTTTGTTGAACGTCAAGAATACCACGGAGTTTTTCTACCTGGCTATACTAAATGGGAGTCTGCATACAACCCAACAAGCACTGGCTTAATGTATATAGATCATATGGTCGGAAATGTGGGGTTGGGTGAGATGAATACTTGGGTCAATTTTTATAAAGAGGTTCTTGGTTTTGCTCAAATTGTTTCTTTCGATGATAAGGATATTTCTACCGATTACACAGCACTAATGAGCAAGGTAATGAGTAATGGAAATGGAAGAATTAAGTTTCCAATCAATGAGCCTGCTGACGGTAAAAAGAAGTCTCAAATTGAAGAATATTTGGATTTTTATGAAGGCCCTGGAGTACAACATATCGCTGTTGCTACGAATGATATTATCAAAACAGTACGAGAATTGGTGGCAAGAGGAGTAGAATTTTTGCGTGTGCCTGATAATTATTACGATGTAGTTTTAGACCGAGTAGGCGAAATAGACGAAGATATTGCCCCACTCAGAGAGTTAGGGATTTTAGTTGATCGAGATGATGAAGGATATTTACTTCAAATATTTACCAAGCCTATCGAACCACGACCAACGTTGTTTTTTGAGATTATCCAACGAAAAGGAGCGACTTCATTTGGTAAGGGCAACTTCAAAGCTTTGTTTGAGGCTATTGAAAGAGAACAAGAATTAAGAGGAACGTTATAAGTGTTTTGGGTATAGCGTGAACGGTCTGTGTATGGTGAGTATCACGAAGGGCATGCACTATATAAGTTGTTGGGCTTAGTTTTCTTTTCTAGGTCTTGACCAGTTGCAGAACCTATGTGTTAGGCGTGCGTTCTCGGGAATTGTCTTACCTCCAAGCCAATATTGGTCAACATGGTCAACAGCAGCATCATCAATTTGCTGAATCATATTATTACATATCTCACAGGTCGGATTCTCTTCGAATAATTTTCGTTTTAGTTCATTCGAAAAGCAACGTGGTTCTTTTCTCTTATTATTTAGTATTTCATTCAATCGATTTCTCCACAAATCAAATCTTCTTTGAACTTTTCTTTCTTCACTTGTTCCAATTTCAATAGCATCTATAAAGACATCATCAGTGGTCATTAAATCAATAAAGGCTTCTTTAATCTGATCTAAATTTTGATAAACAAGATTTTTGTCGACTCTTGCGAAAGAGTCCATTAGTACATCATGTAATGAAACATTGAATCTTTTAGTTTCCCAGTTACCACTTGGTTCTGATTCTGTCCCTTTATAATATCTCTTGAATGCATGGTCTCCAAATACTGATTTCGCAATTGACACTGCATTTTTAAATGACGTTCTTAATTCATCAGCATCTTTGTCTGAAATGTCATTAAATCGTATCATTTCCTGATTTAGAAAGTTCTTTATTGGCGACTTGTAATTGATATGTGTATTGTGGTAGAATGCACAGAATCTCAATGTAAGTTCAATATCTTTCATTCTTTTGGTCTGGACCTGAAATATTAAGTAGTTCTAGATACTCTTTATTTGAAGCCATTTCTTTAATCAGTCGATTAAACTTACCTCGGTAAATACAATTCCTTAATTCTTGTGTGTTTAGTGGTACAGAACCAGTATTTAACCGTTCAAATATTTCAAATTTCAGGTTGGGGTCAGATTCCTTCTTAAATGTAATTGTTCTAATAACCGTGCCTCTTACAGCATCTTGAGTGTTCTCATCTAAATCACTAAATTTCTTTCGATTAAGATCCTTAAGAACCTTTAAACCCGATAATTTAAAATCGCTTCCGTCAGGGAACACACCGTCAATATATGCGAAAAAGGAAGTTAATCTTTGTTGACCATCAATTACATAGATTTTTCCATCAGGTTCTTCTGATAAGTATACTACAGGAAGAGGAATACCCAGCAGTGCACTTTCAATAAGGCGGCTGCTTTTTGCTTTATCCCAAACGAAATGTCGTTGAAATTCAGGTTGAATATCCAGTTTTTGTTTTTTCCACTTGCCGAATAATCCTTCTATTTCGGGGTCGCCTTTTTCTGTATAAATTTTAGCTACTTGTCCGTCTTCGAGCTCCAACTCTTCAATAGGCTCTTCATTTTCAAATTGAATTTCGTCTCTTAGTTCAGTTTCTTGGATTTTTTTTCTTCCATATTTTTTTAATTAACCCCTAACGTTAGTATAAACGAAACTATTATAAATATTCGTGATAAGGATGTAATTTGGTTACTATTATGAAAAAAAACAGCAAATTTATTTTAAATGAAATCTAGAGTTATTGCGAACGTTTTAGCGGAGTACAAAACAACGACACACCAATTAGAAAATGATAGATTGTGGTACAGAATTAATTCATCAGAAGGTTACATTTTATAGATGACTATTCGTCTCTACGGTCTGCACCCCAGAGTAATTTATTTCTAATCGTATCCATATAACTTACTCCTTGCAATTGAATCATTGAGAATTCAAAAGAGGCACGTTTTAAGGTTAGTTTGGTGTTGGACGGAACAACAAAAGATCTTGAATCTAATGTAATAAGTACATTTTTTCCTCGACCACTAGTATCAATTTCCAAAACGGATTGGTCTGGAATTACAACAGGTCTTACCGTTAGATTATGAGCAGCTATTGGGGTGATAACCAATGAATTAGATCCTGGGAAAATAAAGGGACCACCACAACTTAAGCTGTATCCAGAGGATCCAGTGGGAGTGGCTACGATTAATCCGTCTGCCCAATACGTATTTAAGAATGATTTATTGAGACTAGTTTTTAGGGTAATCATAGCTGATGTGTCACGCTTCTGAATTACAAAATCATTCAGTGCATACGGAAATTTATTGATCTCATCAACATCAGATTCTACCTGAATAACGGTTCTTTTTTCGATAGAAGTTAAACCATTTTTTAAGGCATGGATGGCCTTGTCTACCTCATCAATTTTTATGTTTGCTAAAAATCCGAGACGTCCTAAATTGATACTCATCAAAGGAAGCCCACTGTCTTTGACAAGAGATAATGTGTCGAGTGCGGTGCCATCACCACCAAGACTGATTAGGTAGTCAAAATTTTGGGTTAGCAACGATTCGTCTGTGCAAGTGGGGTGGTTGATACCGTATTGTTTTTTTAAAAAGGCACCATAGGCTTGTGTGGTTTCGTAATTAATATCATTGGCATTTAGTGCTGTCACAAAACGCTCAAAGAATAATTCAAAGTTAGGGTATTTAATGGGTCTACCGTAAAGTGCTACTTTCATATTAAATGGCCTTTTTAAAGTGTACAAAGAAACCATGTTCTTTTAAACTGTTCAAACTATATTCTAATCTTAGGATGCGATCGTTATAAAAAAGAGTGTTTAATCCCACTCCACCAGAGTATAAAAAGGCATTAACTAATTGATTGCTTTCGTTTGAGTACTGATAATTCACATACCCCGCATCGGAATAGATTTCCCAGTAAATGTTAACAGGAAGTTCTTGATAATTTTTAAAGGGAATAAAGGGTAAGGATAGATTAGAGTTTGCGGCATGAAACCGAATAGCAGCATTCCCTTTTAGACCACTTGTGCCATCAACCACATAGTGTTCAAATCCCCGAATGCTTTCTTGATATCCCAATATCTTTCGTTGTGAATAGGGTGGTTTTTTATTTGAATTGAATTGTGAATAGCACGATAATGCAGTGTAAATCTTTGGGTGAATCTTGGTGAATTTTTGCATTTTAAAAGCCATTCTTAGATTATATTCTTGGCTTTGATTAGACCACAATAAACCATTAATATCACCACTTATAAAACTTCCTTCTGTTGGAAAAAAAAGATTATTTCTCTTATCTACTTCAATACGCAATTGAGTAGTAAACGTATTTTGATTACTTGCATTATTAATCAGATAATCATTGGCAGGAACAGTAGAGTCAATCAAATCATGTTGGTATTGAGAAGAGAGGTAAATTCGGGTATAGGGGGTTAATCGTTTGCTGACCTCTAACGTAGCTTGGGTATTTTTTATCAGGTCATTTTTGCCATTTTTATAAAATTGTAAACTATCGTTAACAGTCTCATACCAAAGCTCATTTTGCGAGGAGTAATCAATAAGTGCCTTAATGCCCCAGTTGCTTGATTGTAAGAGAAATGGTATGCGATATTCAAGACCTAGTTTTGTATTGTATCCAGTTTTAAGTTTTGTTTTTAAGGTATGATTTCTACACCATAGATTATAATTAAAAACATACAATCCATAGTTTGTTCGACTCGGATCAAAGTTTAAATTCCCCCAAACATTATAGTTTCGGTCACTAAACTCTATAAAGGGCAGAGGCCAGTGATACCATTTTTCAACGACTTGGATTTCAACTTTAATGCAAACTTCGTAGTGGTTAATACTATCAATCAACGTATTTATCTCCACTTTATTAAATAGGTTCAAGTTTGTGATTCTTAACTGAGATTGATTAACGAGTTTAACAAAGGATTCATCATAAATATATGAAGAATCTTCCTCAAAAAGGAGTTCTCTTTTGATGACAAAATCTTTGGTTTGTTTGTTCCCTTTGATTTTAATTGAACGAATGGGCAAGGGTTCAGAGGCTAGGGTCATTGAAGTAATCAATGACAACAAAACATAAATAGAAATCCTACAAATCAATGTATTTCATAAATGATTGGAATTTGCGATCAATATTTTCTTTATAGTCTTCGTCTCCAAATGTGGCGATAATGTCATAGCCGAATCGATCAAATCCGTTGATAATTCTCTCGACATTTGAGGTATTTGTTTTTACAGTTACTTTAATTCGAGCAGAATCTTCATCCTTATGAAGCCACAAACCAAGGACTTTGCTTCCTTCTCCTTCAATTATTCGAGATAGTTCATTGGTGGAATATTGTGCTGATGCCATTTCAAGAATGAGGATTGATCCATTTTGCTCAATAGATAAGGTTTGAGAAAGCGAATTGATTATTTGATTTTTGGTAAGAATACCAATCCATTCTTGATTTTCTCCTAAAACTGCACAGACATTCTTGGGAGATGATTTAAAAATCTGTAGCACATCAAAAAGGTGCATTTGATAATGAACACTTAAAAATCCGGTAGAAATTAAGCTTTCGATAGATTTTTCTTTCGAAGATATGCAATCATCAAGGGTGACAGAGCCAAATAGTCGATTGTTTTTTTGGACAGGGAGCTCAAAACATTGAGCATCCATCATCACCTCAATACACACAGTAGGTGATGTTTTTTCGTTTATATCAGGGATGGTATAAGTGCTACTTGCAGCAATCATATAATTTATTAATTTAACGTCTACACTATTTTTTTGTTGTTGGACTTGATGCAAGATAACCAATTATTGATTAATTGAAGTCCTTGAGGAGTTAGAATAGCCTCAGGGTGAAACTGCACTCCCCAAATAGGTAAAGTATGGTGGGCAATAGCCATTGGTTCATCTTTATTTGAGGATGCAATTAAATTTAGTGGTGAATTTTGAATATTATTTAAGATTAGCGAATGATATCTGCAGACTTGTAGAGGGGATTTTATTTCAAAAAATAGCGGGTGATCCGCATTGTATTTTAAGGTGCTCATTTTTCCATGCATTGGATAGTTTGCTAGAACGAGATCTGCACCAAAAAACTCACCTATAGCTTGCATGCCCAAGCAAACACCAAATATGGGAAGCTTATTATAATATTTTTTAATCAAAGACATCATTTGACCTGCATCTTCTGGTTTCCCGGGACCAGGCGATAGGATAATACCTTTGTACTTTTGAGTCAAATCTTTTAACTTGATTTTGTCATTTCGAATTACTTCGACCTCAGCACCACACCTCAAAAAGTAGTCATACAAATTGTAGGTAAAGGAGTCGTAATTATCCAATAACAAAAGCACCAAACAAAAATAGGCAGGTAAACTTTCGAACACTTAGAATTATTGTATTTATTTCGTAGGAATGGATTTTGAGAAGTTTAAGGGGTTAAACCCTGATAAGCATAATGAGATCTTCTCAGCATTGATAAGGCCGAGGATGATCGAAAAAAAAATGCTGAAACTTCTTAGACAAGGCCAAATCTCTAAGTGGTTCAGTGGTATTGGCCAAGAAGCCATTGCTGTTGGAGCCACACTAGCTCTTGAACAAGATGAATATATTTTTCCACTTCATCGAAATTTGGGGGTATTTACGACACGAAATATCCCATTAAAAAAATTATTTGAGCAATGGAAAGGGTCAAGTGACGGATTTACTAAAGGTCGAGACCGATCATTTCACTTTGGTACATTAGATTATCATATTATTGGAATGATCTCTCATTTAGGGTCTATGTTGAGTGTTGCAGATGGGGTGTCTCTTGCTCACAAATTAGATGGTAAACAAAAAGTGAGTCTAGCTTTTAGCGGTGATGGTGGTACCAGTGAAGGTGAGTTTCATGAAGCCATTAATTTGGCAGCTGTTTGGGATTTACCTGTAATCTTTCTAATTGAAAATAACGGATATGGTTTAAGTACCCCAAGTCAAGATCAATTCAGGTGCAATCATATTGCAGACAAAGCAATTGGTTATGGAATTGATAGTAAGATAATAGATGGGAATAACGTCCTTGAAGTTTTTCATGAGGTGTCATCTATCGCAGCAGATTTGAGAAAAAATCCTCGACCATTTTTATTAGAATGCAAGACATTTAGAATGCGTGGACACGAAGAGGCAAGTGGAACAAAGTATGTTCCCAAAGAGCTCATGGATGAATGGAAAAAAAAGGATCCAATTCTCAATTATGAAAATTATTTAGTTGACAATAACATACTGATTGATGGTCAGATTCAGCAGATAAAAGAACAAATTTTTGAAGAAATTTCTGAGGCTGCTTCAGTCTTTAGTAAGATAGATTCATTGGAAGTAACCAGTCAAAATGAATTAAATGATCTTTTCAGAGAGTATCTGCCAATTAAAATTACCCCTCATGGTGAGACCAAAGAATTTCGATTTATAGATGCTATTCAAGATGCCTTAAAAATAGCAATGAAAAAGTATGATAATTTGATATTTATGGGGCAAGATATTGGATCATATGGTGGGGTATTTAAAATTACCGAGGGTTTTGTAGAAGAGTTTGGGGAGAGCCGGGTAAGAAATACACCAATTAGTGAAGCTGCACCATTAGGAGCAGCTCTTGGATTGACAATTGGCGGTAAGAAAGCAATGGTTGAAATGCAGTTTGCTGATTTTGTTAGTTGTGGTTTTAACCAAATAGCTAATAATCTGGCAAAAACTCATTATCGCTGGGGGCAGAATAGTGATGTTGTCATTAGAATGCCTACTGGAGGAGGAGCAGCAGCAGGTCCATTTCACAGTCAGAGTAATGAAGCTTGGTTTTTTCATATTCCAGGCTTAAAAATTGTATATCCAAGTACACCATCTGATGCCAAGGGTTTATTATTAGCTTCATTTGAAGACCCAAATCCAGTTCTTTTCTTTGAACACAAGGGACTTTATAGAAGCATTCGTGGAGATGTCCATACACAAGAATATACTATTGCTATTGGTAAAGCAAAAACTCTTTTAGAAGGAGAAGAGATTACATTTATCAGTTATGGATTGGGTGTTCATTGGTGCATGGAGGTGATTGACGAGTTGAACATTGATGCTACTTTGATTGATTTACGCACTTTAGTTCCATGGGATAAAGAGCTAGTTGAGGAGGGAGTTAAATCAACAGGTAAAGTGATTGTAGTGCATGAGGATACAGAACAAGGAGGTATTGGAGGTGAAATTTCGGCTTGGATCGGTGAACATTGTTTCCAACATTTGGATGCACCTGTGATGCGGGTTTGTAGCTTAGACACTCCCATTCCATTCAATGAAAACTTGGAACAAAATTTTATGGCCAAAAGTAGGCTAAAGGATAAAGTCATACAATTGATAAATTGGTGAGATTTAACCCTTATGTTTAATTAATCCAAATAAAAACACATCTTTGTAATCACGTTTTGAGACTGACTGAATTACCTATTGGGAGCATTGCTAGAATTTCTTCAATTGAGGAATCGCCATACAAAGAGAAACTTCAAGAAATGGGGTGTATTGCTGGCGTTTTAGTTAAGCCAATTATGAAGGCACCTTTTGGAGATCCTATCGCATTTGAATTGGAAGAATATACTTTGAGTATGCGAAAAAATGAAGCACAAAGTGTGCAGGTAAATCTTTTGAATCCACTTTTCAATAGTTAATTAATGGAGAATAAGCCTTTTAAAATTGTCCTTGTCGGAAATCCAAATTGTGGGAAGTCTTCATTATTCAATAACTTAACTAAGTTAAAACAAAAGATCACTAATGTTCCTGGTACAACAATCGAAAATAAGGTAGGTACGGTTTCTAAGGGTAAACAAAAAATTGAGCTGATAGATACTCCTGGGACATATTCCTTTAATCCAAAAAGCTTGGATGAAAAGGAAGCTATCCGTGTATTTTTTGAAGACCCTCCACCCAATACGATATTGTATATAGCAGATGCCTCTAACTTGAAGCGTAATTTGTTTTATTTCAGTCAATTAGCCCAGCACGGAATCCCGATGATTCTTGCATTGAACATGATTGACATAGCTGATTTTAAGGGGTTTGAAATTGATGTTGAACGTTTAGAAAAAGAGTTAGGAATTCGAGTTTTTAAAATTAATGCAAGAACTGGAGAGGGAGTTAATATACTAAAGGAAGCACTTTTTGAAGATCAATTTGTACCGCATTATCAATTTGGTTCTGAGAATGATCATACACACGAGTCACATTATGATTCGATTGGGAAATTGCTTAATAAGACAACTAAAATCAAGACCAAAAGAGAGCTAATCACAGGCAAAATTGATGCGTTTGCTACTCATCCAATCCTTGGTTATTTGATCTTCTTATTGGTATTACTCTTTATTTTTCAAAGTGTATTCACATTAGCTTCATATCCAATGGATTGGATAGAAAATGGTTTTGGAATGCTGAGTGAGTATTTGGCAAATGTTTTACCAGACGGATGGGTAAAAAAATTAATCATTCATGGGTTAGTAGCAGGGATTGCTGGAGTGGTTGTTTTTGTTCCTCAAATTGCTATTCTTTTCTTCTTTATGAGTTTGTTAGAGGATACAGGCTACATGGCCAGAGTTAGTTTTATAATGGATAAAATGCTGCGGGGTCTTGGTCTAAGTGGAAAGTCTGTTGTCCCTCTTTTGAGTGGAGCAGCTTGTGCCATTCCCGCCATAATGAGTACCCGTAACATCGAAAATTGGAAAGATCGTTTGATAACAATAATGGTAACTCCACTGATGAGTTGCTCAGCACGTTTACCAGTATATACACTATTAATTTCAATGGCAATTCCCAATACACCAGTTATTGGATTCATTAGTCTCCAGGCTCTTGTTATGTTATCAATGTATGTGCTCGGGACTGTTGCTGCCCTTATTGCTGCAGTTATTTTCAAATGGTTCATCAAGTACAATATTCCTTCTTACTTTATCATGGAATTACCTGTTTATCACTCTCCAAGGTGGGGTAATATTTGGGTGAATTGTTGGCAGAAATCAAGAAGTTTTGTGACTGAAGCGGGTAAGATTATTTTGATAATTTCTGTTGTTTTATGGTTCTTGGCTAGTTATGGTCCAAAAACAGATCAATCCCTGAGTATTCAAGAATCACCTTCGCTGGAGCAGAGTTATGCTGGTCATTTTGGGAAAGCTATTGAGCCAAGCATTGCTCCTATTGGTTTTGATTGGAAAATAGGAATTGCACTTATTACTTCTTTTGCTGCAAGAGAGGTATTTGTAGGAACGATGAGTACAATTTACAGTGTTGGAGATGAGGAGGACTTTGATCAGCTTAGAGAGAAGATGAAAAAAGATCGGAATCAAAATGGGGAGCCAGTCTATTCATTGGCGGTAATTCTCTCTTTGATGGTATTTTATGCCTTTGCAATGCAATGTATGAGTACTTTAGCAGTTGTTTACAAAGAAACAAGGTCGTGGAAATGGCCTACCATTCAATTTGTTTATATGACTGTACTAGCCTATTTCGGAAGTTGGGTAGTTTTTAGTATTTTCAGTTAAATTTTTTAGTTTTTATTCTAGCGTATTTTAATTTTTATGGGTTGTTTCATTCTAACCTTTGAGGCTTTTCCCTTACTTTCCCCAGGAGACCATTTTGGCATATTCTCATAGATATCTATAACTTCTTCCTCAATACCTAATCCTGGTTTTGAGCAGTGCAAGATTTCAATGTTATTTATATTTCCATTTTCATCAATCACAAATTGAGTTACCACTTCAACGCTGTTGGCCATTTCTAATATGATATCGGGGATTTCAAAACGATCAATGATATAGTTATTTAAAGCATTTTCTCCTCCAGGAAATTCAGGCATTTGATCAGCCCAATCTCTAATCAAGGTTGATGAATCAATAATAGGTTTAACAACAATTGGGTTGATTTTACCCAGCAGTGGAATTGTTTGAGGAATTGATTGAGTGATATTCAAATTGAATAAGTCATCCACTTGCTTAATCATTGATCTTGGATCAAAAAGGTTAGCAATTTCCTTCGGTTTGTTTTTTTCTCTTGGTAGTTCTTCTGCTGGTTCACTTATTTCTACCAGCTGGAATGGTTTGTCTTCTAAAATATTTTCTTCCACATTAGAAATGGGCAAATTAATGACGTAAGTCATATTCAAAACATAATTGACAAGTAATAAGGCGACAATTACTCCAATTTCAAATAGGATAATACGATCAGGGTTTTTACGGTGATTTTTTTGTGTCATAGAAATTAAACTTTAGTGGCTTAATCCTATAACGAGCAGAATGGTAAATGAAGTATTTAAGTGAGTTTGTCTTGGTATCGTTCCTTTACGATAGTAGGTATGGGTGTTGGTTTCCCTTCTTCATCAATACGAACAAAAGTGATATTTGTTGTAACAACTACATCTTCTTCTCCAGTATATACGCTTACTTTTCTAGCTTCAATTTTAAATGTAATCGAAGTATTTCCCATTTTGGCTACTTCTCCGTATATGCGAATTAAGAAACCTTCTTTGACTTTCTTTTTGAAAACCAATTCGTCCACTTTTACGGTGACCATATTGGGGGTATGACAGGTACTCACAGCCATAGCACTTGCAGCTTCATCGATCCAAGCCATCATAATTCCTCCAAAAAGATTGCCATGGACACCAATATCCTTGACCATGCATACGTGTGTTGTTACCAATTGCATAGGTGCGAATTTAGTATGTATTTTTTTACTTCCTTATTTGGGTTTTATTGTGTTGTTGAGATTACCCTCCCCAATGATCTCTATCTAGGCTTCTATAATGGATAGCCTCTGCAAGATGTACGACACTGATCTGTTCACTTCCATCCAAATCAGCAATGGTTCGACTTACTTTTAAAATACGATCATAAGCTCTTGCACTGAGATTAAGTTTTGTCATTGCATTTTTTAAGAGTAGAGTACCTTGATTATCAATTTCACAATATTTACGGATCAAGTTACTCTCCATTTGGGCATTATTGTATAGAGGAAGTTTCTCATAGCGATTGTTTTGTATTTCTCTTGCTTTGACAACCCGATCTCTGATATATGTGCTTTGTTCCTCGGGTTGGGTGCCATTTTGATTGAGTTCATCAAAGTTTACAGGTGTTACTTCGATGTGGATGTCAATCCTATCTAGTAAAGGGCCACTGATTTTACTTAAATATTTTTGAACTATACCAGGAGCACAAACGCATTCTTTTTCGGGATGGTTGAAATATCCACAAGGGCATGGGTTCATGCTAGCAACTAACATCATGCTGCAGGGGTAGTCTACAGAAAACTTTGCTCGAGATATCGTAACTTTTCTTTCTTCTAATGGTTGGCGAAGAACCTCTAAAACAGTTCTTTTAAATTCGGGTAATTCGTCCAAGAAAAGAACACCATTATGAGCCAGACTGATTTCTCCGGGTTGCGGGTGATTGCCACCGCCTACTAGTGCAACATCACTTATGGTATGGTGCGGGCTCCTGAATGGACGTTGAGCCATTAATGAGGCATTAGTACCAAGTCTGCCTGCGACTGAGTGAATCTTTGTAGTTTCCAGAGCCTCATAAAGGTTCATAGGAGGGAGTATGGTATTTAATCGTTTTGCTAGCATGGTTTTACCAGCACCTGGAGGCCCAATAAGAATGATATTATGCCCTCCTGCAGCAGCAATTTCCATTGCTCGTTTGATATTTTCTTGACCTTTTACATCACTAAAATCATAGGTTAAATTTTGAATTCCCTCAGCAAAATCATCCCGAGGATTTACCTCTGTTCTGTCAAATTTTTTTGTTCCTTCTAAGAGTGCAACTACATCTTTCAAATTTTCCATACCATAAACCTCAACATCCTTAACAATAGCAGCTTCTCTGGCATTTTCGCACGGAACAATTAATCGTTTGAATCCGTCTTTTTGAGCTTGAATGGCAATGGGTAATGCTCCTTTTATGGGTAGAATACTTCCATCCAAACTCAGTTCGCCCATGATAATTGTCTCATCTAATAAATCAGTAGTTATCAATTCTCCAGCAGCCATTACTCCAATGGCAATGGTTAAATCGTATGATGAGCCTTCTTTTCGAATATCAGCGGGAGCCATGTTGATGATTACTCCTTTTCTTGGGTAGGTGAAGCCACAATTCTTCATGGCAGCATTTACCCGAGGTTGACTTTCTTTAACGGCATTGTCTGGCAAGCCTATGATTTGAGTTTTGGCCCCTTGGCCTACATTTACTTCTACGGTGATGAGTTGAGCAGATATGCCATAAACAGCACTTCCATTAGTCTTTACAAGCATGAAAGGCAAATATAGATGGAATATTACTCATTGATAGGTTCAATTTTGATTTAATAAAAAAACCTCATGTGAATTCACATGAGGTTTTAATTTTTTTAAAAGTGTTCTATTCTGCTACAATTTCACCGCGATGGAATTTGATGATTAGTAGTGTACTAAGGGCACAAAAAATCCCATGATATAAGGCAAAAAAGTCAGGTAAATCTTCAACATTATAGGTTAAACTTATTCCACATAGATTGATGATGATAATGGCTAACAGCATTTTTTTGACAAGCATGTATGCAACTGTATTGGACGAATCATAGGATGCTTTAACTGGAAAAGCAATCACAAATTGAATAGCCCACAGCCCTGCAGTCATTAGGTGGACCATATTGCCCGAGTCAAAGTAGGCCATCAATTCATTGGGGACTACTAAAAAGGAGTATAGGAATAGTCCCAGTAAGAAAAATTTGCGTTCTTTTTTGATAGCTCCATAAACGGAGATTAGTGTTACAACCCCAGCAATGATGCCAAGGATGAGAAGTGTTGTTTCATTCATTTTGTATTTAATTTTATGGTTTAAAGATGTTTAAATCTTAATTTAACTTTTAAGATTTATCCAAATCTAAGATTTTTAGTTACTAAAAGAAATAAGTAATCATTCAGTAATTTATAAAAGTGGTGGTTACGAGGTAGTAACTTAAAAGAGCGTATGAGAAACGACATTGATATATTTTTTTATTTGTGTTTGTAGTAAACCATTTATAAATCAGTAGTTTAGCAGTAGTTTTTATGGATTCATTAACGCAAATTATCTTAGGTGCTGCTGTTGGAGAGGTTAGCCTCGGTAGAAAAGTTGGGAATAGAGCAATGTTGTGGGGTGCTGTTGGAGGGACTATCCCAGATTTAGATGTTTTAGGTGGTCTTTTTTTGTCTGAGATTGACAATGTTGCCTTCCATAGGGGGTTTAGTCATTCTATTTTATTTTGTATTCTTGGGGCTTTCTTATTTGGGTGGTTAGTAAACCAAATTTATATGAGTAGCAGTCATAAGTGGATAGCAATTACTACAAAATCACTAGCAGGCATTTTAATCATTTCAGCATTACAATTTGTCTTTTCACGTCTTTATCCTAATAATTTTATACCACTAATAGTTGCTTCTTTTGGGATAGTGATGTTGGGTTATTTTAATATTAAAAAGAGCTATTTTAGTGGTGAATGGACTCCTGCTAATGCGTCTGTTCGAGATTGGCAGTGGTTGTTCTTTTGGGCTCTTATTACTCACCCATTGTTGGACTGTTTTACCATGTACGGTACTCAGTTATTTCTTCCTTTCTCTGATATGCGAGTTGCTTGGAGTACGATTTCAGTGGCGGACCCTTTGTATACGTTTCCTTTTTTAATATGCTTGATTATCGCATCTCGAAAATATTTCAAATCACCTCGAAGGAGACATTGGAATTATGCTGGGATTATTTTAAGCTCGATTTACTTACTATTTACGGTATATAATAAAAATAGAATCAACCAATTATTTGCGGCTTCTGCCAAGAATCAAGAAATTCCAATTGAGCGATTCATTACAAACCCATCCATTTTGACTAATATTTTATGGAATTACACTGGGGAGACAAAAAACCACTATTATTTAGCCCAGTATTCTTTGTTTGATAAAAAAGAGTTAAGGTTTTCAAAAATCAATAAAAATCACGATTTGCTGAAGAACTATGAGAGAAATAAAACACTTCAGACATTGCGATGGTTTAGCGATGGTTTTTTTACGGTGCATGATATGGGAGATGAGTACCAATTCAGTGATTTGAGATTTGGATCCTTTTCAGGGAAAGGCACAGGGCCAGATGATTATTTTTTTCGGTTTATGATTAATGAAGATAATGATGGACTTTATCAACTAAATGAAGTCCAAAGTGGTCCAGCTGAAGATAAAAGAGAAAACATGTTTTCGTTACTATTTAAGCGAGTTATGGGTATAGATTCAATAGATGATTCTCAAATATTTCAACCTGTAGACACAGTAAAACAGGCAACAAAAACTCGTGAGCTTGTTTGGTCAGACGAATTTGATAAGAATGGTCCTGTAGATAACCTTAAGTGGTTTCATCAGACGAAATTACCCTCAGGGGGCAGCTGGTATAATAATGAAGTTCAACATTATACAAATCGCATCGATAATTCATTTGTTGAAAATGGTATCTTAAAGATTGTTGCTAAAAAAGAAACTTTTACAGATCAAGGTCAAACTAAACAATATACTTCGGCAAGACTAAATTCTAAATTTGCATTTAAATATGGTCGTGTGGATATTCGAGCTAAGCTCCCTTCTGGAAGAGGTACTTGGCCAGCCTTTTGGACACTAGGTAAAAACATAAGTGAAGATGGGGCATATTGGCAAAAAAAAGGTTTTGGTAATACCCCCTGGCCAGCTTGTGGTGAAATTGATATTATGGAACATTGGGGAAGGGAACAAAATTTGGTAAAAAGTGCCACCCATACACCATACAGTCATGGAGAAACTATTAATCAAGGAGGAAGACTCATACCTACCTGCTCATCAGAATTCCATATCTATTCACTGGATTGGTTAGAAGAAAAACTGGTGTTTATGATTGATGATGTGGTTCACTACACTTATAAGCCAACAGTAAATAATAAAGATACTTGGCCATACACCTACGAGCAATATTTACTATTGAATTTTGCCATTGAACCATTGATTGATCCCAATTTTGTTTCGGATGCTATTGAGATTGATTATGTGCGAGTATATAATTAAGCAGGTATAACAGGTTAATTATATCTAACGGATTTTAAATTTAATTCAAATGGAATTTGCGTTCCACGCTTCCATCATCATAAAAATAAAGGAGTGGTGAATTTGAATTTATGTTGACTTTTCTACCTAACAAATCGGTAACTTGAATAATTAATTTAGTCTTGTTTACTTTCAACTCATCAATGGAAGAAATTTGGTTGCATGCTTTGTCTTTCAGAAAGTCCCAGATTAATTGTGGGGAGTAGAAATCCATATTGATCGTTCCGACACCACCTAGCAGACCAATTATCCCAGGCCATTGATGACCTCCACCTATTATTTTTATGTGCTCCAGTGTTCCGTTTTTGCAATTGGTGTAACTATAGCGTTCGGGATAAGACAAATCCAATCGGTTCGTGTTAGGCATATCCTCTTTTTGTGGATTCAAACCACAGTTTAAATATGTTCTCCATTTTTTCATAAGTTGATCAACAGATACCCCTGTTGTTGAAGATCCGTTATAGTTGACAACAGCATCTGCAGTTCCATGAATATGAAGGATATTATTGGCGTATTTCGGGTTACAATTTTGGAATACAGTATCGCTCATGGTTCCGGCAATGGTTGCAATTCCGGCAAAACACTGACTAGATTCACATGCAAGTTTGTGACTCATAAAACCCCCATTGGATATTCCACACAAGTATTGTTTACTAGGATTTGTATTCATTTTTTTCTGCATGATGAGCGTAATTTCCTCAATAAATCCAATATCATCAGCTTGAGATATTGAAACATTCATATTTGCATTCCAAGCTCGATTTAAACCATCGGGATAACATACCACAAAGTTGTTTTCTTCTGCTATTTCGTTGAATCCCGAAAAGTCCATAATACCTTTTCCGTCTTGAGTTAGTCCATGAAGAACAATAAGGAGTGGCACGGACTCAGACTCACTCCAAGTGGATGGAGTGTAATAAATAAAACTTCGTTTTATATCATTATGAGTGATCTCTTGGGTGATTTGTGCGTATGAAAAAATACACATGAAAAGTAAAAGGATTGTTATAATTTTTCTCATGCTATTTTAAATAAGTTTGCCTTATCATTTATATGACAGAGGCCAGTGATTAAATTATTTTTCGTCATCTTTCAAGATTTCTTTTGCTCTTTCGAAATCCGATTCTTTGACGTTCAATTCAGCTTCGCCAAAATTAAGATATGATGAATCTATTTTATTGATAATCACGGATTGAATTCCATTTTCAGACAACCTCCCTTAAATTATATTTAATTGATAAGATTTATTTGACGTAATAAGTGTTACCCATTTTTCTAGATTCATTCTCTATTTAACCAATGATTAGGTACACCACGAACATAATTAAAGTTTTTCAAACAGTCTTTTTAGGGATTATTCAATTCTACGATAACCTCATTTCGACGGTTGTAGGTTTCGTAAGGAGCGTTATATCCAAGAAAGTAAAATTTTTGAGTGTAGGATATTTTGTTAGACTCCAATGCTTCAATTAATTCGCTTTTGTAGCGATTGATTTTTTCTTGATCAGCCCATCCGCCAAAAGTGATTGCAGCTACAGTTTTTGCTGGCTCTTCTTGAAATTTTATCTGCTTTGAGTTTGGTTCAGGAAGTGACTCTTTATTTTTTTCAGGCACCATAAACATCATTGTCATGGAGTCCTCCAAAGACATAGCGACAGGAGACGTCATGGCTATTTTTTCGTTGGTTTTATTGTTACCGAAAATGTAACCTGCTAGAATAGAAAACCCATTTCCAGAAGCGTTTTTGTATTGATTAGTTGGAAGAGTTACTGAGGTGAAAAGTCTTGATTCGTATTTACGAATTTCAAATTGGTCGAATTTTTTAACAACAACATATGGGTAGGTTTCTATGTCTTTTTGAGTTTTAAGTGCAAAAAGCTGTACGATTACGAAAACAAATGCGAGAGTTCCTAGAATTGAAATAACTACTTTCATACTATACTAACAAATTCAAGCATGTAATAGTTCTTTTGAAGCCAGCAGGTTATTTTGAACCTACAAGCTCGATATCAAATTGAATCGCATCATCAATCAAACGATCCGTTAAATTCTTAAAGAAGCTACTCTTATAAGTTACTCCCCATAGGGTTCGATCAATAGAGAACGATGAATTTGCAGTTATTTTCCCATTAACTTGATTAAGAGTATATGGGATAGTAATTGATTTAGTAATGTTTTTAATTTTAAGGTTAGCCTTGAGACTATCTGATGTAGAGGAAGTGATTTCTAATGTGGCTTCAGGGTAATTATTAGTTTCAAAGAAATCATCATTAGTGAGGTGTTTTTTTAATTTACTTTTACCCTTCTCACTCATGTCTTCATCTGTAACTAAAATGGAGTTCATATCGATTATAAACTTCCCGCCAGCTATAGTTTCACCATTCATATTTAGTGTTCCTTCCTTAATTTTTACAGTTCCTACGTGAATGTCACCAGTGGGCTTGCTTCCCTTCCAAAACAAGATACTTTTTTCAGTATCAATAATAAGGCTGTCGTGGTTATTTGGTCTTTCCAATATTGTTTGAGCTTCAGTTGCATTTGTTGAAGGACCTGATTGTGTGCATGATGTGATGATCAATAAGATAGTAGCGTATTTTAATATATGTTTCATAAATTTAGAAGAGTATTATTTATTTAACGGAATAATAATATTAATGTTTTGATTGTAGTTAACATGACATTTTGCTAATATTGGTCAATGAAAAAATTAATACTTCTAATAATTCTAATAAATAGTTTATTTATTGCTTGTTCTGACGACGAAACAACTCCTGCACCATTAACGTCTGAGCCAACTTTCGTAGATTATTCAGGGGCTTATTTAGGAACAAGATATGTTAATTATTATGCTACTCAAAGTGGAGCATTATTAGACTCAAGCACATTTGTAGATACTATTTTTGTGTTTAAGCACAAAGTAAATAGTGATAGTTTTTTGACTTGGGGGTATGATAATAAGTATCAAGAAAGTGTGAATTGGGGAAGATTACAAATGGATGGGACGTTTAAAAGTACAGGTAAATGGTATGATTCCAACTTAAAAGACTCTTTCACTCAACAACACAATCATCGCATAATAGATGATACATTCCATGAAGTTATAAGTACTGCTAGAACCAATTTTAGGTGGTATGGAGAGGGTGTTTTTGTGAAAATGCCCTAACTATTTCCTTTGGTGGGCCATACTGGACTCGAACCAGTGACTTCTACCCTGTCAAGGTAACACTCTAAACCAACTGAGTTAATGGCCCTGAATTGTACCGCAAATTTAAACATTAATGTGCCCAAATAAGTTATGTGCATGGGCGGTATTAACCTTTATTTTTATTTTCCATATCTTTTGGAAATCTACTAAAGTTCCCCATGCCATCCATATCTGTGGGGTCAGATAAATTGGCATAATTATTTGTCTCTTCTTGTTTTTTGTTACCATAGCTTATACTCCACGCCATGAAGCAACAATATGCTCCAAAGAGTATAAACCCAATAATATACATTACTACATTCATGATCTTCTTCTTTGTCTGATAGCTATTGCAAATAATAAAATTGTACCAGGCCAATGAGCTGAATATTGGGCCTCTTCAGTATTCCCAGTTAAGCCTAATCCAACCGAATAAACTAAGCATATAAATGCAATAATAATTGGGTACCATTTTGCTATAAAATCTTTTGTTTGTGACATAATTTTAAAATGTTTTTATTCACAATATAAGCAAATTAACTTAAGTGAAAAATTGACTCATTTGATTGTAGACAATTTTTGATGAGATTTACCAACATTATTAATCTGTGTATGTTTAGTATCATGTCAGTACATAATTTATGCTTAAAATAGCTTTTGATCAGTCTTATATACATCCATTAAAAATGGACCACAGGTTCCCCATGGAAAAATATGAACTTATTCCTGAGCAACTTCTTAGAAGAAATATATGTAATGAGAGTAATTTTTTTACTCCAACTAAGGTTTCAAAGAGTGATATCATGTATACTCATGATGAGCATTATTACGATAATTTAGTCAATTTATCTTTGGGAAAACTAGAGCAAAGAATGATAGGCTTCCCATTGACAGATGCCCTCATCACAAGAGAACACATCATTGCTCAAGGGACTATTCAGAATACTTTGTTTGCATTAGACCATAGAGTTTCAATGAATATAGCTGGAGGAACTCATCATGCTTACAGGAGTAAGCCAGGGGCATTTTGTATGCTTAATGATCAGGCAATAGCTGCCAATTATTTAATTACGAATAAACTTGCCAAAAAGGTGATGATTATTGATTTAGATGTACACCAGGGTGATGGAACAGCTTCTATTTTTGAGGATAACCCTGATGTGTTTACGCTATCATTTCATGGGAAAAAGAATTACCCATTTAGAAAGCAAAAAAGTGATTTCGACTTAGGTCTTGAGGATAATACTACAGATGATGCTTATCTGAAAGTATTGAGAAATACAATTCCCGAACTCGTAGATTCATTTGAACCTGATTTTGTATTTTATCTGGCTGGGGTAGATGTTCTGAAAAATGATAAACTTGGTAGACTAGGAATGTCAATTGAAGGGTGTAAAAAAAGAGATCGTTTTGTAATGGAGTTTTGTAAAAAAAATAATTTGCCATTGCAGATAAGTATGGGAGGGGGTTACTCGGTCTATTTAAAAGAAATTATTGATGCTCATTCGAATACATTTGAACTGGCACAGGAAATTTTTTTTAATTAAATGGTGGTTGCCGGGACCAATTTATTACTTGTAACTATCTGTAATTTAATTACTTAAGTTGATTTTGAGGATCGAGTGAAACATTTTTCTTAAAATTTAGGACTCGAACTAGATAAGTTGTCCATAGGGGGGATATTATGATTTATATTTGTAAAGTTATGAGCAAATTATATTATTTCTTATTTATTTTATTGTTCCATTCTTCATCCTTTCTCTTTCAGACTCATTTATAAATCCAACTGCTATCTCGGTCACCAACAAGTTTGATTTGTACTTTTCTAATACATTCAATGTATTTTTCAAAGTTGCAGCACAATTTCTTCTTTTAGTGAACTGACTTTTAAAGTTTAATAAATTTAGAGAGTGAAATATTTCTTGATGAATTACCAATGTTTATAATGTTTTCAATTCTTTGATTTATTCATTTAACATGTTTCTACTAATACTTATTTCTTTGATGTAAGTATTATTACTCGGGCCTCCTCCACCTTTTACAAAAATAAAATGGATTTTATCTTCAAGAACAAATGGTCTGCAAAACCCGTAACCCATTGCATCTTCTTCATAGAAATTTATTCCCAGCTCTTTTGGCTCAAAACTACCATTACCATTATTAAACCAAATCAATTTATCTATATTGATAGTACCATGACCGCCATTATTTTGAACATCAGTAAATACATCTGATTCGCCTGTGTAAAAACTATGATAATTGAATAGTAAATCTAAATCACCATCATAATCTATATCCTCTAATAAAAATCCTGAAGTTTGAATCCTACCAGTTAAGTTTATGTTAATGTCAAATTCGAATTCACCACTGCCGACACCTTTCCATATCTCTAATGCATTACCATCTGATTTTTCTAAAAAGAAAATAATATCATTTATGCCATCATTATTTATATCTTTAATTTTCATTTCAGGACATCCCCAATCATTATTTGAAAACCCGTTTATTGGTCCAGGATTGTAAATAATTTCATAATTATTTGTGGCAGAGTTTAATTCATATGCTGCAACACTAAAGTTTGTCACCCCATTTTGATCATAACCTGCGTACCTCGCAACTAAAATCTCGTTATCTCCATCATTATCAAAATCTCCAATCTCTGCAGTTCCTGCTTGTAACACACCTGTGCTTGGTTCATTGAAGTTGGTTATTCTATTAAAATCATTTCCATCATTTAACCAAGCACTATAATCGTAATCATAATTTTCTAATTCAACATCCCATGAAGCTGCGGCCAAGTCATTCAATCCATCGCCATTAATATCCCCAATACTCAAAGAATGGTACTTAGCTTTGTCGTCTGTAATCTTACTAAAAGCGACAACTCCTTCAGAAATTATGGCCTTCCAAACATAGTTTCCCGGCCAAGGCTCATCAGAAAGTTCTTGGCCAAAATCTGAAATGATTAAATCATTTTCTGAATTAAGAATTCTAATAGACCTTGGAACTCCCGATCCAATGTCATGACTGCCCACAAATTCCCAATTCGTTGTACTAAGCTTTTTTCTAAAATGTGTATAAGGAACATTTGGATAACGAAACATGAGTGTTCCACCAACAAGTAAATGTTGATACTCACCCTTTATAATGGATATAGTACCATTTATTGCTCCATTTAAACCTGTCACTTTATCCTCGACAGATAAATTCCCCAAAGAAAAATCAAGTTCTGTAGTATTCGATGTGAAAAGCTGATTAGATTTTTCAAGAACAAAATTTGCAATTAAATCAATATCAGAGTTGATCAAAATAACTCGTGGGTTGTCAGTATTATCGTCAGACCACTTTTTAAATTCGAAACCTGTATTAGCTGTTGCACTAATTGTTAGAGTAGTTCCCTTTTCATACTCGCCTCCGATTTTACTTACGGTTCCACCCTCACCTGCAGTAACAGAAACTGTATATTTAATGGTTTCAGTGGGTGTAACTTCAGAATCCTCCTTAGAGCAAGAAAAGAATATTAAAAGTAAAAAAGGAGTCAATCGATTCATTAGTGTTGTATTTAAACAAATATAATAAAGATTGGGTGGGTACATTTTTGCTGATGGTCCGAAAATTTCGATTTTGTGAGTTGCAACCACATTTTGACTCCAGAGATTATTCTAAAATAAGTAACTTAAAACTCATTAAGTTCAAACGCCATTGCTTAGTTCACTATTAAAGATTGAGTAAACTATTTTTTTCTTAAATGCCGGGACCAATTTATTTCCTATAACTACCTGTAATTTAATTACTTAAGGATGTTTCAGGAAATAAGTGAAACATTTACCCATCAAAAGTGAAACATTTTGATAGATTTTCAAAACTTACAGATTTGTAAATAACTGATTTCGAACGAATTAGAAAATATTCGAAAATAAATGGTGGAGCCCATAGGAGTGAAGTCACACTATTTTGGGGAAGATTTGGATGTTATAACAAAGAATCATATTCAATTATAACTTTGCAGACACCATGACTTAACTCAAGACACCCTGGAGTTGTTTTAAGAGACAATCTAATCTACTTGAATAAGACCAAAACTTGTACTCCTTTAGACACTCTGATACTATAGAAATCTTTAAGAGAACTGGTTCTATAACAAAGCTACATAAAGCTTATGAGGCAATCGTCTATCAAAGAAAGTCTTACCTATTTAAGAGGTCTTGAAATA